>Ga0079224_100012666_pt1 | contig 11691 bp, 7 predicted proteins | sample Stecom2015_FD_80414 | JGI IMG/M metagenome (GOLD analysis project Ga0079224, IMG submission 80414) | Agricultural soil microbial communities from Utah to study Nitrogen management - Steer compost 2015 | ecosystem: Environmental > Terrestrial > Soil > Agricultural land | place: USA: Utah...
CGGGGCGATGTCGACCGCGAGCTCGGCGGGGCGATCGCCCCACACCGCGAGCGAGAGCGCCTGGCGGTCGGCGCGCACCTCGAGGCGGGCGGCGCCGGCGCGCGGTGCGAAGCGGAGATCGACGTGCGGCCACAGGACGGTGGCGTCGAGGGCGAGCGGGCGCTCGGTCCCGCACGCGCTCGCCCGCGCCATGGTGTGGTTGTGTCGCTCGAGGATGCGCCAGCCGAGCCGCGAGGCGGCCTCGAAGAGCGCGTTCGAGAGCAGGCAGAGCCCGCCGCCGGCGCTCGGCACCAGGCAGCCGCCGCGCAGCTCGGTGCCGAGCTGGTAGCCGCGCGCGGCCGTCGGCCGCGGCACCGCGCGCCAGAAGGAAAACGGCCGCCCGGGCGAGACGACCAGCCCGTCGAGGTGCGGCGCGGCCAGCGCCAGGTTGGCCCGCTTGCCGCGCTCGAGCCGCGCGTCCGCCTCGCCCAGGGCGATCGGGATGGTGCGCCGGTAGAGGAGGTGGGGGAACCCATCGTCGGAGCCGAGCGCGGGGGAGGGGAACTCCGCCGGGCGGAGCCGCCAGACCGCCAGCCGCGCGGCGCGCCGCGCCCACACCCGCGCGCTGCGCAGAGCCAGCGCCGCCGGGGACAGCTCGCTCAGGTCTCCAGCCATCGCGCGTTCAACGCGCGACCCCGGCCGATCGTTCCACCTCCGTCGACAAGGCGCCCCGCGCCTGTGCGCGGATGTACGCGCCAGGACCCGCCCGGCGGCATCTCCCGGACCCTCTGGCCCCGGCCGCGGTCGCGGCCGTCGGCCCGGGCTCAGCGTCCGGACTCGGACACGTGCTGGTAGTCCTTGAGCCCGTTCCAGTCGCCGCCCCAGCCCCAGCCGATCGCGTCGAAGGCGCGGGTGACCGGGCCGGGGCGGTGGATCATGCCCTGCCCGGGCCGGCCGCGGTCGACGTAGGCGGACCCGGACGGCGGCAGCACGGTGCCGCCGTTGACGTACGGGTTCTGCACCGGGTTGATGTCGATGGCGGTGCCAAACGAGTGCTCCGACAGGCTGCTGCCGCCGGTGACCTTGCGGCAGTTGAAGGCGGAGGTGTTGTTCGCCGCCATCGAGGCGTCGTCGTCGCCGCCGTAGGCGTCGACCCGCACCATGCGCTCGATCGGAAACTGCTCGATGTAGAGCTGCTCGAACGCCGAGACGATCGCGCTCGCCGCCGACGCGGCGACCACCAGCTCGCCGGTCTTCACCTCGCCGTCGAAGCCCCAGTGGTCGAGGGTGACCAGCCGGAGCTCGTCGAACGACGGGCAGCCCAGGCCGGCGTGCCAGCTCACGCCGGTCATCTCGTCGCGCACCGCCTGCGGGATCGGCTCGACGGTCGCCTCGAACGCGGGGAAGCAGATCTCGGCGGCGGTGCCGCAGCCCGGCCACGTGCCGTCATCGACGCAGGTGCACTCGCCGCAGGAGCCGTGGCCCTGCCGCCACTGGCCGTCGCAGCACTGGTAGCTGGGCGAGCAGGCGCCGTCGCCGAAGCGGCCGCCGTAGGAGTGGACGCAGCCGCCCGGCCCCGGATCCGGGACGCAGGTGCAGCCGGCACCGCCCGCGCTGCACCCGGCGGGCTCACCTCCGCCCGCGTCGGGGCGGTCGCCGTCTCCGCCGCCACCGGAGGCGCCGGCGTCGGGCGAGGAGTCGCCGCCGCTCCCCGCGCCGGGCGAGAAGCCGCAGCCGGCGAGCGCCAGCGCGAGCGCGGCGAGCGCTGCCAGCGCGAGGCGTCGGTTCACGGCGTGAGCCCTCCCCATGGGCTCTCGCCGGTTGCAGCAGGCGTGCCGCGCCGGGTGGACAGGCAAGGCCAGTCGACTCGCGCAGTTCGTCCGCAGCGCGGAGGCCGGCCGCGGGAGGCGAGGCCCGCCTGCCCATCACCGGTTGCACCCCGGGCGCCCCACCGCGCCGGCCCTCGCCGGCGCCGATCGCGGCGGCCCGCCGCGGTCTGACCGACTGTCCGGCCAGTCATGTCAAAGGCGCGCACTCCTTTGCGTTTCGCGTTGACTGGCCGCAGGTCCGTCGCCATTGTGCGCTCCCATGAAGCGAAGGGTGGGACGCTCTGGGTTGCTGTGCGCGCTCGTCTCGGGCGCCCTTTCTTGCGGCGGGGACGGCGGCGGCGGAGCGGGCGGCGGTGGCGACGACGACGGCGGCGGCGGCGTCTGCGTGCCGGGCGCGACCTACTGCGCCGGCGAGGAGGAGGACGAGGTCTGGGAGTGCAACGAGGACGGCACCGGCGGCCGCTTCGTCGAGGCCTGCCCCGCGGGCCTCACCTGCTCGCGCGGCGAGTGCGTGACCGCGTGCGAGCGCGCCGCCCGCGATCCGTCCAACGTCGGCTGCGAGTTCTGGGCGGTCGATCTCGACAACGAGGCCTTCGACATGGGCCTCGGCGCCTCGAACGACGCCGCCGCGCAGCAGTTCGCGGTCGCGATCGCCAACGAGAACGACCACCCGGTCGAGGTCACCGTGTGGCGGAACGCCGCGCGCGTCGGCGAGCCGGTGCAGGAGGAGGTGGTGACCACCGCCACCGTCCCGCCGAACGACATGGTCCGGCTCGACCTGCCGCAGCGCGAGGTGGACGGCAGCATGGGGCAGAACGGCAGCTACGCGCGCAACAGCGGCTCCGGCACCTTCGTCAGCTCGCACGCCTACCGCATCGTGGCCGACGCCCCGGTGGTCGCCTACCAGTTCAATCCGATCGTCCAGCAGTTCTCCAACGACGCCTCGGTGCTCATCCCGGTGCAGGCGCTCGGCTATCACCACTATGTGATCGGCTGGCCGACCGCCAACCCGTGCGGCCCGCCGCCGGGCGACCCATTGCACCAGGAGAGCGTGCCGGACCGCACCGCGGTCACCGTCGTCGGCGTCGAGCCGGACACCGAGATCACCGTGGTCCCGACCCACCCGATCGCGCCGTCCGGCGGGCCGAGCGGCGCCGCCATCCCGGCCACGCCGGCCGGCCAGCCGATCACGCTCACCATCGGCACGTACGACGTCGTCAACCTGGAGTCGGATCAGCCGACCGTGCCGATCCAGGAGTGCTTCAACCACCTCGATCGCGACGGCGATCTCACCGGCACGCTGGTCACCTCCACCCGGCCGGTCGCGGTGTTCACCAGCCTGGAGCGCGGCATCGGCTTCGGCGGCGCGCAGGTGCCCGAGCCGCCCGGCTGGGACGGCGACCTCTGCTGCACCGATCACCTCGAGGAGCAGATGCTGCCGACCACCGCGCTCGGCTGGGAGTTCGCGGTCAGCCGCAGCCCGATCCGGTCGACCGATCCCGGCTGGGTGGAGCCGGACATCTACCGCGTCCTCGGCACCGTGGACGGCACCGAGGTGATCACCAACCTGGCGCCGCCCTACGACCGCATCCGGGTCGACGCCGGCGAGCACGTCACCTTCCCCGCCGATCGCGGCTTCGTCGCCCGCTCCCAGGGCGGCGCCATCGTGCTCGCCCAGGTGCTGGTGAGCCAGCGCTTCATCCCGCAGGGCGGCACCGGCGACCCGACCCTCATCGTCTTCCCGCCGGCCGAGCAGCACCGCGACCGCTACCTCTTCCTGGTGCCGCCGACCTTCTCGCAGAACTACATGGTGCTGGCGGTTCCGGACGGCGCCGAGGTGACGGTGGACGGCCTCGGGCTCGATCTCATGACCGGCTGCGAGGAGGGGGAGATCGGCGAGCGGGACGGCACCCACCTCCGCCAGGTGACCTGCCCGGTCGCCGAGGGGGTGCACCGGGTCGCGGCGGATCGCCCGCTCGGCCTCACCGTGTACGGCTACTACAGCGTCGGCTCCTACGGCTATCCGGGCGGCTCGGACGTCGAGATCATCAATCCGGTGGACTAGGGCCCGGCGGCGAGCAGCGCCGCGCCCGGTCGCTCCCGCCGCACCGGGAGGCGGGAGCGGCGCCGGCGGCGCGCGCCCGGGCGCCTTTCGGGCTAAGGTGGCGACATGGCCGAGCAGCCGGAGATCGACGAGACGACCGCGATCCTGATGTCACAGGTGGAGAGCCTCGGCTTCCGCGCGCTGTCCACCGCCCACACCTTCGGCGCCGCGATGGGGCTGGCGCCGACCCTCGCCATCAAGAAGGCGCTGGTGGAGTACGTCTGGGAGGAGCTGCTCCGCTTCGAGAGCGCCTCGGATCTCTACCTCGAGCTGTCGCCCGGCGCGGATCTGCACGAGGCGGTCCGCGCCCGGCTGCGCGATGTGCGGCCGCCCGAGTCGTGGCTCGAGATGATCGTCGTGACGTTCCTCTACGACCGCGCCGGCGTGGTGCAGCTCCGCGAGCTGGCCGGCTCCGCCGATCCGCGGATCGCCCGCCTTGCCGAGCGCATCCTCGAGAAGGAGCGCATGCACGCGTTCATGGGCGGCGAGGGGGGCATCGCGCTGCGCAACGTGCTGCGCGAGGACCCGGACCTCGCGCCCCAGGCGCAGGGCTACTTCGACCGCTGGCTGGCCCACTCGCTGCGCTCGTTCGGCCGGCCCGGCACCGAGCGGAGCCGGCGCGCCATCGAGCTCGGCCTGCGGCGGCGGGACAGCGCCGAGGTGATCCGGGACTACCTGGCCGACCTGGAGCCGACGGTGGAGGCCTGCGGCCTGCGGCTGCCGGCCCGCGCCCAGCTCGGCCTCGAGCTTCCGGACCACCTCGGCCTCGCCTGATCGCGGCGGCCTTTGCGCGCGGCGGGATGGCACCGGTCGCCGCCTCCGCGATATCCTCGCGCACCAGGGGGCGTTCGCATGCACGAGCAGGTCGAGAGCCAGTCGGGTGGTGGCGGGGCAAGGCGGTTCGCCACCGGGATGGTCCGGAGCCGCTGACTGCGATGCGCGCGGCCAGTGCGGCAGCGGTCGTCCTCTCGCTCGTGCTGATCGCCGGCGGCTGCACGCGCCGGAACGAGGGCTACTGCTGCACGACCGAGGAGGCGTGCAGCCGCGCCGGCGGCGACGGCCAGATCACCCAGTGCACCGACCCGGAGCGGCCGTTCTGCGACAACGACGGCATCTACCCGGCCTCCGGCGGGGTCGGGCGCACCTGCATCCCGCTGCCTGGCGAGGCGTGCACCGGGCAGACCTGCGACGATCCGGACATGCCGGTCTGCTACCAGGGCGTGTGCGTCGGGTGCGGCGACTCGGCCGACTGCGGGCCGGGCGCGCCGGTCTGCGGCGAGCTCGATCACGTGTGCGGCGCCTGCAGCGCGGCCGGCGACTGCGCGAGGTTCGCCGACCGCCCGTACTGCGACCAGGGCGCCTGCATCGGCTGCCGCGACGCCGGCGACTGCAGCGCCGGCGCGCCGGTGTGCGATCCGGAGGACCGGGTGTGCCGCGGCTGCGAGGACCACGGCGAGTGCGCGACCGGCGTGTGCGATCTGGGCGCGGGGACGTGCGTGGCGGCAGGCGACATCCTCCACGTGGCGACCGACGGGGTCGACCGGGGCGAGTGCGCGGCGGCCGCTCCGTGCGCGACGATCGAGTACGCCGCCGGCCGGGTCGCGGGCAGCCGCATGTGGATCCTGGTCGCGCCGGGCAGCTACGCGGAGACGGTGCGGCTGCAGGGGGTGCGGGCGCACATCGTCGGGCCGGGGGCGGCGCTGACCCCGGACGTGGCCGCCACGCCGCTCTTGGCGCTGCTCGACAGCGACGTGGAGGTGGACGGGCTGGCGCTCCGGCAGGCGGGCGGCGGCGACCCGGCGCTGGGCGACGGCGTGCGCTGCGGCGTGGACCAGGGCACCGTCCCGGCCCGGCTGGTCCTGCGCCGCGTCGAGATCGCCGGCAACGACGGGACCGGCGTCGAGAGCGTGAGCTGCGAGCTGCGCATCGAGCGCAGCACCATCCGCGACAACGGGAACGGCGGCCTGAGCGCGAGGGAGGCGACCTTCACCGTGCTCAACAGCTTCCTGGTCGACAACGGCGCGGAGGGCGCGCCGCTGGGCGGCGCGCTTCTGGTCGGGCCGGCCGGCTCGCGCTTCGAGCACAACACGGTGGCCGGCAACCAGGTCGCCGACGGCGTCACCGCCGGCGTCGACTGCACCGGCGTCCTGGTCTTGCGCAACAACATCGTCTTCGGCAACAGCCCGGACAACAGCGACCCGCAGGTGTCCGGCAACTGCAGCCACGAGTACTCGCTGATCGGGCCGATCGGCGTCGCCGGCGACGGTAACCTGCTCGACGACGAGCCGCTGTTCGCCGACGCCGGCGAGGGCGACTACCACCTCCAGCCCGGCTCGCCCGGGATCGACGCCGCCGCCGCGAGCGACGTCGCGGTGGATCACGACGGCGAGGATCGCCCGGCCGGCAGCGGCCCCGACATGGGCGCGGACGAGGTCCAGTAGCCGCCCGCGCCGCCGGCGCCCCGATCGCGCGCCGGCGCGCGCCGCGACGAGCGCCGGATCGCGGCGGGTGCTCCCGCTCGCGCTCGCCGGGCCGCGGCCGATTGTTCGATTGCGAGGCCCCGGTCACGCCACCATACTGCGCGCACATGGACGGCTGGCGACGCAGGCTCCCGGTCGGCGCCGAGGTGGTCGCGCGAGGTCCTGGCGGGGCGAGCGGCGTCCACTTTCGCGTGTGGGCGCCGGTCTGGCGCGCGGTGGAGGTGGTCATCGAGTGGCCGGATCGGCGCGCGGTGCCGCTCGAGCGCGAGGGGGAGAGCGGCTACTTCTCCGCGCTGGTGCCCGGGCTGGGCGCCGGCGCCACCTACCGGTACCGCCTCGGCGGCGGCGAGCTGTTTCCGGATCCGGCGTCGCGCTTCCAGCCGGAGGGCCCGTTCGGTCCGTCGCAGGTGATCGACCCGTCCACCTTCGCGTGGACCGACGGCGCCTGGACCGGGATCGAGCCGCACCGCCACGTCCTCTACGAGCTGCACCTGGGCACCTTCACGCCGGAGGGGACCTGCGCCGCCGCCGCCGAGCGCTTCCCGGACCTCGTCGAGCTCGGCGTCACGACCATCGAGCTGATGCCGGTCGCCGACTTCCCCGGCGCGTTCGGCTGGGGCTACGACGGCGTCAACCTGTACGCGCCGAGCCGCCTGTACGGCGACCCGGACGACCTGCGCCGCCTGGTCGACCGCGCTCACGAGCTCGGCCTCGCCGTGATCCTCGACGTCGTCTACAACCACCTCGGGCCGTCGGGGAACTTCCTCTACCAGTTCTCGCCCTCCTACCGGGCCGACCGCCCGCCCGGCGAGTGGGGCGACACCCTCAACTTCGACGGACCGGACAGCGGACCGGTGCGCGAGCTGTTCGCCTGCAACGCGGGCTACTGGATCTCCGAGTTCCACCTCGACGGCCTCCGGCTCGACGCCACCCAGGGGATCCACGATCGCTCGCCGGAGCATATCCTGGCCGAGGTGGCGAGGCGGGCGCGCGAGGCGGCGGCCGGGCGGCGCGTCTTCTTGGCCGCCGAGAACGAGCCGCAGGACGCGCGCCACCTGCACCCGGTCGAGGTCGGCGGCTTCGGCCTCGACGCCATGTGGAACGACGACTTCCACCACAGCGCGGTGGTGGCGGCGACCGGCGCCGTCGAGGGCTACTACCACGGCTACCGCGGCGCGCCGCAGGAGCTGGTCTCGGCGGTCAAGCGCGGCTTCCTCTACCAGGGCCAGATGTACCCCTGGCAGCAGAACCCGCGCGGCTCGCCGGCCCTCGATCAGCCGCCCGGCCGCTTCGTGATCTACCTGGAGAACCACGATCAGGTGGCCAACAGCGCGTTCGGCGATCGCCTGCACCGGCTCACCTCGCCGGGGCGCCACCGCGCGCTGACCGCGCTGCTCCTGCTCGCGCCGGGCGTCCCGCTCCTGTTCCAGGGGCAGGAGTTCTCCTCGTCGCACCGCTGGCAGTTCTTCGCCGACCACGAGGGGGAGCTCGCCGACGCGGTGCGCCGCGGCCGCGCCGAGCTCGCCGCGCAGTTCGCCAGCCTGCACACGCCGGAGGCGCAGGCGGCGCTGCCGGATCCGATCGACCGCGCGACCTTTCGCTCCTGCGTGCTGGATTACGCCGAGCGCGAGCTGCCCGGGCACCGGGAGGCGTGGAACCTGCACTGCGACCTGCTCGCGCTGCGCCGCGACGACCCCGCCTTCACCGACCAGCGGCCGGGCGCGATCGACGGCGCGGTGCTGGCGGCCGAGGCGCTCGCGCTGCGCTACCTCGGGCGCGATCGGGCCGGGCTCGACGACCGGCTGCTGATCGTCAACCTGGGCGCGACCCTCAAGCTGGCGGTGGCGCCGGAGCCGCTGCTGGCGCCGCCGGCGGGCTCCGCCTGGCGGCTGGCGTGGTCGTCCGAGGAGCCGCGCTACGGCGGGCGCGGCACGCCGCCGCCTTGCACCCGCGCCGGGCTGCGCGTGCCGGCGCACGCCGCCGTGCTGCTCGCGCCGGTGCCGGGCGCGTCATTGCGGGTGGAGCGGCCGGCGCCGGCCTGGGGCGCGTCGGGGCCGCAGGAGCCGGACTGGGATCCGGAGGCCGGCCGTTGAGCGCCTACCAGGCTCCGCCGGTGCCGCGCCGCGTGCTCGCGTGGCGCGCGGATCGCCCGGACGAGCTGGTGTCGCGCGAGTGGCTGGTGACCAACGGGCTCGGCGGCTACGCGTCCGGCACCGTCGCCGGGGTGTGCACGCGCCGGTATCACGGCTTCCTCGTCGCCGCGCTGCCCAACCCGCTGGGCCGCGTCATGATGCTCAACCACGTCGGCGAGGAGGTGCGGCTCCCCGACCGGACCAAGATCGCGCTGGGCTGGCCGTCCTACGCCGGGCCGCCGTCGTCCGGCGGCCTCGCGCTGGCCGAGTTCTCCCTCGAGGCCGGCCTGCCGGTGTGGCTGTTCCGCGGCCACGGCGTCGCCATCGAGCGCCGCGTCCTCATGCCGCACGGCCAGAACACCGTGCTCATCCGCTACCGCCTGGTCGAGGGGAGCCGCGCCGTCCGCCTCGAGCTGCGCCCGGCGGTCCACTTCCGCCCGCACGACGATCCGGTCTCCGCTCCTCTCGGCGATCCGTACGTGCTGCGCGCCGTCGAGAACCGCTTCGAGCTGAGCGCGCCGGGGCCGCTGCCGCCGCTGCGCCTGCACGTCGACGGGCGCCGCTCCCACTTCATCGTGCAGGGCCGCCGCACCGCCGACATCCTGTACACCATCGAGGAGAGCCGCGGCTACGACGCGCGCGGGGTGCTGTACACGCCGGGCCAGTTCCGCGCCGAGCTGGCGCCGGACGCGCCGGTCGTGCTGGTCGCCTCGGCCGAGCCGTGGGACACCCTCATGACCCTGTCGGCCGAGCAGGCGCTGCGCGCCGAGCTGGAGCGGCGGCGCGGCCTGATCGAGCAGGCGCACCCGGACGCCCGGGACGGCGCCGCCGCCGAGCTCGTGCTCGCCGCCGATCAGTTCCTGATAAGCCCGGTCGGCCGCGGCGCCGACCACGTGCGCGCGCGCGCCGCCGGCGACGAGGTGCGCACCGTCATCGCCGGCTACCACTGGTTCACCGACTGGGGGCGCGACACCATGATCAGCCTCGAGGGGCTGACGCTGGTGACCGGGCGCGAGCTCGAGGCTGGCTATATCCTGCGCACCTTCGCCCAGTACGTGCGCGACGGCCTCCTGCCCAACATGTTCCCGGAGGGGGAGTCAGGCGGCCTCTACCACACCGCCGACGCCACGCTGTGGTTCTTCCACGCCCTCGATCGCTACCTGCAGGCGGCCCGCGACGCTCGCACCCTCCGCCTGCTCCTGCCCATCCTGCTCGACGTGATCGAGCACCACCTGCGCGGCACCCGCTTCGGCATCGGCGTCGATCCGGCGGACGGGCTCCTGCGCCAGGGCGCGCCCGGCTACCAGCTCACCTGGATGGACGCCAAGGCGGGCGACTGGGTGGTGACCCCGCGGCGCGGCAAGGCGGTCGAGATCAACGCGCTCTGGTACAACGCGCTGCGCCTGATGGAGCGCTGGCTGGACGAGGCCGGCCAGCGGCAGCGGGCCGGCGAGATGCGCGAACTCGCCGAGCGGGTGCGCGGATCGTTCAACCGGCGCTTCTGGAGCCCGGAGGCCGGCCACCTCTACGACGTGGTGGACGGCGAGGAGGGAGACGACCCGGCGCTCCGGCCCAATCAGCTCCTCGCCATCTCGCTGCCCCACCCGGTGCTCGATGCAGCGCACTGGGCGGCGGTGCTGGACGCGGCGCGCGGCGCTCTCCTGACCCCGGCCGGCCTGCGATCGCTTGCCCCCGGCCACCCGGACTACAAGCCGAGCTACCACGGCGATCTGCTCACGCGCGACGCCGCCTACCACCAGGGGACGGTGTGGAGCTGGCTCATCGGCCCGTACGTCGATGCGCACCTGCGGGTCCACCCGGACGATCGCGCCGGCGCGCGCGAGGCGCTGGCCGGGCTGGTCGACAACCTCGGAGACGCCGGCGTCGGCACGGTGAGCGAGGTGTTCGACGCCGAGCCGCCGTTCACACCGCGCGGCTGCATCGCCCAGGCCTGGGGCGTGGCCGAGCTCCTGCGCTGCCTGGTCGCCACCGCGCCAGCGCGGGGCGGCGGCGGGTAGCGCGCGCGGTCGGCGGTTTGCGAGCGCGCGTCGGCCGGCCATGCTGCCTCCGTGGCCTCCGGCCTGTACATCGGCACCAGCGGCTGGATGTACCCGAGCTGGGCCTCGATCCTCTACCCCGGCGTGCCGCGCGCCAGGTGGCTGGCGCACGCCTCGCGCCAGTTCACCGGCCTCGAGGTGAACGCCACCTTCTACCGGCAGCAGAGCGCCAGGACCTTCGCTCGCTGGCGCGACGAGACGCCCGACGAGTTCCGCTTCGCGATCAAGGCGCACCGCTTCATCACCCACTACAAGCGGCTGCGCGACGTGCGGCCGTCGATCGAGCTCTTGCGCCGGCCCGCGCTGGCGCTCGGCGACAAGCTCGCCGCGGTGGTGTGGCAGCTGCCGGACCGGTTCACGTGCGACCTGGATCGGCTGCGCGGGTTCTTGCCGGAGCTCGCACGCTGGCCGGAGGTGCGCCACGCGATCGAGATGCGCCACCGGTCCTGGTTCGTGCCGGAGGTGGCCGAGCTCCTGTCGCGCGCGCGCGTCGCGGTCTGCATCGCGAGCGCGCCGGACTTCCCGATGTGGCTGCAGGTGACGACCGACCTGGTGTACGTGCGGCTGCACGGGCACACCCGGAAGTACGCCTCGCGCTACTCGGCGAGCCACCTGCGCCGCTGGGCCGAGCGCGTGCGGACCTGGCGGCGCCAGCGGCGCGAGGTGCACGTCTACTTCGACAACGACGCCGAGGGGGCGGCGCCGCGCGATGCGCTGCGCCTGCTGGCGATGTGCCGGGGCGCGGCCGCCGTGGTCTGACCGAAACGCTGGGGGCGCGCACCCCACGCTGCGGGATGGGAGCCCGGTGGCCAGCGCCGGTGGCCCCGGATCTCGCCGACACACGGGCCGGATCGCGTGGCACCTGGCTTGCTTTCCTCGGCGCCTGGTCCCGTGGGCGTCAAGGATGGACACAGCAGAGGGCCCGGGCCGGGAGTCGCGGCCATCGGCGCGGTCGCCTGGGCGGCCCTGTGCGCCGGCTGCGTCATCTCGAGCGACTTCTCCGGGACGAGCTTCCTCTGCACCCAGGAGCCGGTCTGCCCCGACGGCTACGCCTGCGTGGACGGGCACTGTGTGACCGCCGGGCCGGGGGCGGACGCCGGCGCGGGCGGC
>Ga0079224_100012667_pt1 | contig 11691 bp, 9 predicted proteins | sample Stecom2015_FD_80414 | JGI IMG/M metagenome (GOLD analysis project Ga0079224, IMG submission 80414) | Agricultural soil microbial communities from Utah to study Nitrogen management - Steer compost 2015 | ecosystem: Environmental > Terrestrial > Soil > Agricultural land | place: USA: Utah...
AGCTGGCCGAGGCGCTACGCGAGCGCGGCGAGATCCATGCGGCCTTCAGCGAGTACCGCTGGTTGATCCGGCACGCGCCGGCGCGGCATGATGACGTCATCGGCGCGCTCGAGCTGTGCGCCTACAACGACATCGAGGCCGACCTCGCCCATCGCCTGCTGGCCGACCTCTACCGCCGGCGCGGCGACAGCGCCCAGGCGCGCAACCACGCCTCGCTGGCCATGGCGACGCGCCGGCTCATGCGCGAAATCCGGATGTAATCAACCCGCCCGCGAGCGGTCAGACGGCACAGCGTCACACGACGCCAGACGGGAGCAGGGAACGACGCATGATCACCAACACACGCGGGACCGGAGTCGAAAGCCGGTTGCTCGACCTTCTCGAATACCGCGTCATCCTCGGCGCCGTCATCACCACCCCCGATGGCCTGCTGGTGGCCAGCAGCGCGGTCGATATCGGCGACGCCGAGCTGCTCGCCGCCACCACGGCCGCCCGCGAGGAGCGCGAGAGCCGCGACCCGGAGTACTGGGCCGCGACCTCGGAGTTCGGCGCCATTCGGGTCGTCAACGGCGAGGACATGCGCCTGATCGTCCTGACCGACCCGGATATCCCGGAAGAGCAGATCCGCCCGCTGATGGTCGAGCACCTGCGCGACATCGAGGAGATGATCCGCATCTAACTGGCAGCCTCACATGCCCCCAACCGCCCCCCGGCACGCCACCGGGGGCCGCGCCGTTTCCGCCTCCGGGCCAGCCGGTACACTTGCGCCATGTGATCCGCCGATAACCCCGACCGGGACCCGCGCCGTGCCTTTGCCAATCGTTGTCCGCCTCAACGCCGCCATCATCGCCGTCACCGATGAGACGCCCCGCATCCTGACGATCCGCGGCAGCGGCGACGCGCCCCCGACACTCCCCTACGGGCGACTCGACACCGACACCGACCGCACCCTGGAGCTGGGCGTGCGTCGCTGGGTGCGCGAGCGCACCGGCCTGGAACTGGGCTATGTCGAGCAGCTCTACACCTTCGGGGACCTCAATCGCGAGCCGTCCGAGCCGGCCCGGATCATCTCGGTGACCTACCTGGCCCTGATCCGCGAGCAGGAACTCCCGCGCGGCAGCGGCGCCTGGTGGCAGGACTGGTACAAGCTCTTCCCCTGGGAGGACCACCGCGAGGGCCGCCCGGAGCTGATCGACGACGTCATCATCCCAGCGCTCGACGCCTGGGCGCGCGCCGACCACAAATTGAGCGCCGTCCGCCAGGAGCGCATCGCCATCGCCTTCGGCGCCGGCCCCTCCGGCTGGGACCCCGAGCGCGCCCTCGACCGCTACGAACTGCTCTGGGAAGCCGGGCTGGTCGAGGAATACCACCGCGACCAGGCGTTGCTGCAGGGCGTCCCCCTCCAGCTGGAAGGCCTGCAGCTCGTCCCCGGCCGCCCGCTGGCCTTCGACCATCGCCGCATCGCCGCGACCGCCCTGAGCCGGATTCGCGGCAAGATCCAGTACCGCCCGGTCGTCTTCGAGCTGCTGCCCGACACCTTCACCCTGCTCCAGCTCCAGCGGGTCGTTGAAGCGCTGAGCGGCACCCGGCTGCACAAGCAGAATTTCCGCCGCCTGGTCGAGCGCGCCGGCCTGGTCGAGGGCACCGGCCAGCTGGCCCGCACCGGCGGCCGCCCCGCCGAGCTCTTCCGCTTCCGCCGCGAAGTCCTCCTCGAACGCCCCGCCCCCGGCGTCGGCCTACCGGGAAGGCGGTAGCTTGTAGGTCGTAGTGAAGTCGGAGAAGCCGGGCCGGTCTTCCTACAAACGACAACCTACGAACTACGAACTACGAACTACTTCTCGGATCTGCTCCAGCATCTCGCCCGCGTCGGTCACGGGCATCTGGCAGGCGTGGTTGACGCAAACGTAGGCGGCGGCGCGGCCGTCGACGAGGTCGCGAGACAGCAGCAGGTCGACCACCTGGTCGGCGCCGTCGCCCGGCTCGGCAGCGGCCACGACCGCGCGCGGCAGGTACTCCTCACGCAGCGCGGCGAGCAACGCCTGGCGACCCGGGTCGTCACGCCGGCCAACGATCGCGACCTCGACGCTCGGGCCGGTCGCGAAGTCGATCGCCGACAGCATCCGCGAGAGCCCGTGGGGATGCTCGCTGGCGACGTTGGCCAGCTCCTCCATAACGCTGCGCGCCAGTCGCGTGAACTCAATGTCGCCGACCAGGTGCGACAGCCGGGTCAGCGCGTCGACGATGGCGCTGTTGCCGGATGGCGTGGCGTTGTCAAACGGGTCACGCGGCCGGGCGATCAGCTGCTCGCCCGTCGCCGCCGTGTCGTAGAACGCGCCGGACTCGGCATCGTAGAAATCATCGATCGCGATCCGTGCCAGCTCGACCGCCCAGGCGATCCACTGCGGCTCGAAGGTCGCCCGGTAGAGGGCCAACAGGCCGTCAATCAGGAAGGCGTAGTCCTCCAGGAAGCCGTCGATGCGGGCCTCGCCGTCCTTGTAGCTGCGCAGCAGCCGGGCGTCGCGGCGCAGGTTGTCGCGCAGGAACTCGGCATTGGCCCGCGCTGCCTGCAGGTAGCGCTCCGAATCGAAGATCCAGGCCGCGTTCGCGAAGGCGCGCAGCATCAGGCCGTTCCACGAGGTCAGGATCTTGTCGTCGCGCCCGGGGCGCGTGCGCTCGTCCCGGGCCGTGTAGAGCCGCTCCCGGAGCGCCGCGAAGCGCTCGTCGCGCCAGCGCATGCGGTCCTCCTTGTTGGGGATCGAGAGCACGTTCGACCCCTCGAAATTGCCGCGCTCGGTGATGCCCAGCAGATCGATGACGTCGTCCGCGTCTTCGCCCAGGACGGCGCGCACCTCGTCCGGCGTCCAGACGTAGAACTTGCCCTCCTCGCCCTCGGTGTCGGCGTCCTGCGCGGCGTAGAAACCGCCCTCCGGCGAGGTCATCTCGCGCAGCACGTACTCGAGCGTCTCCTCGGCGATGATGCGGTAGAACTGCTCGCCGGTCGCCTGGTAGGCCTGGGCGTAGACGTCGGCCAGCAGCGCGTTGTCGTAGAGCATCTTCTCGAAATGCGGCACCAGCCAGATCGCGTCGACCGTGTAGCGGTGGAAGCCGCCGCCGATCTGGTTGTAGAGCCCGCCGCGCGCCATCTTGTCCAGCGTGTGGTGCGCCATCTCCAGGGCGCGCTCCTGGCCGGTGCGGTGGTGGATCCGCAGGAGCAGGTCGACGGTCATCGCCGCCGGGAACTTCGGCGCACCGGCGAACCCGCCGTTGGTCGCGTCGTACTGCCGGGAGAGATTGTCCAGTGCGTCGTCGAACAGCTCCGGCTTAAGCGCGCCAGGCGGCAGCTCGCTGCGAAAGACCTCGTCCAGCCGCGCGGCTAGTTGCCCGGCGCTCTCCTCGACCTGCTCGCGCCGGTTTCGAAAGGCCTCGTGAACGCCGCGCAGCACGCGCGGGAAGGCCGGCATCCCGCCCCGGTCGGTCGGCGGGAAATAGGTGCCGCCGTAGAACGGCTTGCCATCGGGCGTCAGGAACACCGTCATCGGCCAGCCGCCGTGGCCGGTCATCGCCTGGACCGCGGCCATATAGAGCGCGTCGATGTCCGGGCGCTCCTCGCGGTCGACCTTGATGTTGACGAACAACTCGTTCATCAGCGCCGCGATCTCTTCGTTTTCGAAGCTCTCATGAGCCATCACATGGCACCAGTGGCAGGCCGAGTAGCCGACCGAGAGAAGGATCGGCTTGTCCTCCTCGCGCGCCTTGCGCAGCGCCTCTTCGCCCCAGGGGTACCAATCGACCGGGTTGTCGGCATGCTGCAGCAGGTAGGGGCTCGTCTCGTTCGCCAGTCTGTTCGCCATGGTGGGAATCTCCAGTGGTCGTCGCGCGGTTTAGTCCTTCAAGGATACGCCCCGAGCGCGACGACGCTCGCATGAAGGGATATGTCATGAGTGATGGACTGCGCACGTCGACGGCGCTGGAGTTCGTGAAGATGACCGTGGCCCCGGAGAATGAGGCCGCATTCCTGCGTGACCGGCCGGCGGCGATCGAGGCGCTGCAGAGCGCCTTCCCCGGCCTGCGCGAGGCGCGGCTCTTCCGCGGCGAGGAACCGGGCGTCTGGTACGACATCCTGTTCTGGGATTCGATCGAGTCCGCCAAAGCTGCCGCCGCCAGCGCCGCCGACCTGCCGGCAGCCGCCGCCTGGTTCGCCCACATCGGCGCGTTGATCACGATGGAGCACGGCACCCTGGCCCACGCCCTCGGCGGCGAGGCTAACTAAGGGAGCGACAGGAATATCGTAGGGATCGGGTAGGCGCTGAGTGGGTGTGTTCAGAGGACTCGCGATACGAAGCGCGACGCGATCCCGAAAGTGAAGCGGCCACCGGACACGCCGTTGGGTCCGGTGGCCGGAGCCGTTGGACTGGTGAAGCGCGAGGGCTAGACCTCGAAGTGCTCGCAGGTCACCGAGCGGATCGGCGGGAGGCCGCTGGCGAGCTGCTGCCAGCTGTCGCCGCCGTCGCGGGTGTAGTGCAGCACCCCGTCGCTGGTCCCGAAGTAGACTCCGCCCTGGTCGCAGAAGTCGGTCGCCATGCCCTCGCGGTAGAGCGTCACGTTCTCCACCTCGGGCAGGCCGTTGGTCAGCCGCTCCCAGGTCTCCCCGGCGTCCCGGCTGCGGTAGGCTGCCAGCTGACCGGTGACGCGCACGCCGACATCCTCCTGCCAGTCATGCTGGGGCACGACGTAGACCGTGCCGTCGCGGGTGACGTCGATCACGAAGCCGAAGCGGTCCGGCAACCCTTCGCTGATGTCGGTCCACTCCAACCCGTAGTTCTCCGAGCGGTACACGCCTTCGTGATTCTGCTGGAAGAGCAGGCCGTTGTCCGGGTGACGCACGACCTTGTGCGTGCAGCGGTGCACGCCCGGGTGGTTGTGGCGCGGCAGACCCATCTCGCGCGCCCAGAACTCGCCGGATGACGGCGTCCCCTCGTTGCGCGGCTCCCAGGTCCGGCCGCGGTCACCGGAGTAGAACACCCCGCCGACCGACATCGCGATGATCAGGTCATCAGGCTTGAAGGGGTTGGTGACGATGGTGTGCAGGCACATCCCGCCGCCGCCCGGCCACCACTCCTCGCGGCTGGGATGGTTCGCCAGCCCTTCGACCTCGCTCCAGGTCCGCCCGCCGTCGTCCGAGCGGTAGAGCATTGCCGGCATAACTCCGGCGTAGACGGTATCCGGCATGTCGGCCAGCGCCGGGGCGACGTGCCAGACCTTATCGGCCCGGAAAGGTTCGCCGGCGCGCTCCCAGGTCCGCCCCCGGTCGGGCGACTTGTAGACCGCCGCTTCGCCCTCGCGGTTGGCGGCGGCCCAGATCGTCCGGCCGTCGCGCGGGTCGAGGATCGCGTGGCTGACGTCGTAGCCCTGGAGGAACGGACCGCAGATGCTCCACTGGGTCCGGCTCAGGTCACTCTTGAAGATATAGACGCCGTCTCTGGTCCCGGCCAGGACCATGAGTTGCTCCGCCAGTTGAGTCGCCATCGTTCGCGTCCTCCAAACTCCTCCGCCGCCGGGACCCCGCCATTTGCTCCCCGCCCCCGGCGGCCTTCCGGGGTGTACGTACACCCTCAGAGTCTCCCATGGCCATGACCGGTTGTCAAGTCGCACCAGTCAGCGAGAGCCCCGTCATATTGCGTCTCACGGCCCGGGGCATCGCCCCCTGTTGAGGCAAAGACTCTTGACGATGGGGAACCGAAGATCAAACCCGCCCGTAGGGGGTGGAGCTTATCTCCACCCACGGCGCAGCCGTCAGCGACCGATGTCTGGGATTGGCCGGGACCTACACGTTTATGGGATGGTGGCGGACATGGGCGACTGCGTCGCCGGGCAGAGACAAGCTCCACCCCTACGACGGCGGCCGGCTTTGCGCCGCAAGAGAACGCGCATACCCTGATGTTGGGCGCTCGACCGCTTAGAGCTCCGCCCGGTCCAGCTCCTCGCGCAGCGCCCGGAGGCGCGAGTGATCCGCGCGCAGCTTGGCAATGTGCTGCTCCCACTCCTCGTAGCGCCCCAGGCGGTCGAAGAGGTCGCGCGCGCGGACCAGCAACGTCGCCGCGGTCGCGTAGTTGTCGCGGCCGCGCTCGTCGATCAACTCGTCGGCAATCTTGAGGTAGATCTCCAGCGCCGCCTCCGGCTGCTCTTCGGCGACCGCCTCCGCAACCCACAGGCGCAGCGAGTGGTAGGGATAGCTGTGGGGCGAGCTCAGATCCAGCTCGCGCACGCCGGCCAGCGCCGCGTCCAGCTCGCCTTCCTCCAGGTGGATCTGGACCTTGAGCGCCGGTTGGTCTTCGCTCAGCATCTCCAGCAGGTCCGGCCGCAACTCCGCCCACCGGCCGGTCGCCTGGGCCAGATCGCGCACCTGGCGGTAGCGCTCGATCGTTGGCGCACTCCTGAACTCCTGTTCGGCGAGCGGCAGCGCGGCCGCGAAGTCGCCCCGCGCCAGGTAGCGATTTTTCAACCAGGCCCGCAAGTTGATGCCGGTGCCGTAATACTGATCGACGACGCCTTCCTCGATGCGCCGCGCGGCCAGCGGCTCGATCAGGTCGCCGTGCCCGTGACGGTCGAAGGCGCGCGCCAGCATGTCCAGATCGTCCGGCTCCGCGTCCTCGGCGGTCTGCAGGGCCTCATCGATGCGCCCCAGCTCCAGCAGGCGCTCCACCAGCCGCTCGGTCAGGCCCAGTTCCCGGAGCCGGTCGAGATACGCCTCGCCTTCGAGCTGTTCCGCCTCGAACTCCGCCAGCAAGTCGGAATACACCCGCTGAGTCCACTCGCTGTCGGCGCCCTCCAGCGCGGCGCGCAGCCGCTCGATGATGGGCTCGCGCTCCTCGGGCGTCGTGCGCTCGACCAGAATGACCGGCACATCGTCGGCCAGGCCGAATCCGCCCAACTCGATGAAGTCGTAGATCATGACGTCCCACAGCGTCTCGATGATCGCCTGGCGCGCGGCCGGATCGTCGATCTCCGCGAGGCTCCTGCCAAGGCCCGCGACGCACTCATTGGCGAGTTCGGCCATGCCGCCGTCTTCGTCGTAGGCGAAGGCGTCGCTCTCCAGCGCGCCGGCCAGCAGGCCGCGGTAGACCTCGGCCGCGCCGCGCCAGTCGCCCTGCTCGGCCAGCGCCTGCCCCTGCGCCAGCAGGCTGCCCAACCGGCCACCCGCGCCGAAGGCATCCCAGGATTCCCAGGGCCGCTCCGCGTAGCCGAGCGTCGCGGCCACCTGGTCCTGGTAAAACTCCGCGCTGGGCAACACCGGGTCGCCGCCCACCGCGACGATCTCCAGCAGCTGCTCGATCGCCGGGTCAACGCCTGCAACGGTCAGGAGCAGCCGCACCAGTTCCTCCTTGCTCTTGCCCTCCAGCGCCGTCGCCAGATCCTGGACCTCGACGAAGCGCTCCGGCTCGCTCCGCCAGGTCAGCAGCAGCGCGGCGACGTGCTTGCAATGCCCGCCGTAACCGACAGGGCAGGAGCACTCGGCCTCCAGGATCCGGCCATCCTCGGCCAGCGTCGCCTGCACGCGATAGGGTTCGGGGATCGAGCCGCGGCAGAGCGCCTTGAGCGTGTTGCCCTGCCGGCGGGGGCTGATGATGCGGCCTTCGTTGGCGTACGCCTGGCCGCGCGTGAAACTCCCCTCGTCGATGTAGTCGAGGATATCGTCGTCGCTGAGGTGGCGCGGGTCGAGCATGCAGCGCTCCTTTCGTCCGGGGGAGCGTGCATCGTAGCAGGTCGGCGAGACATGAGCGCGCCCATACCTCCACGGTGCCGCCGGCCAGCCGCGCCATCTGGCAGCGGCTGGCCCAGGCCGTTACTCGTCGCGCGTCTGGCGGCGCTCCGAACGATGCCCGCCGTAGCCGTAGGAGACGGCGCCGGTGGCGTCGGCCAGACGGCCGCGCAGGGCCCAGAGCTGGGAGAAATGCTGCTGGCCGATGTGGTTGCGGAGGTAGGCGACGCCCTGGCCGCCAGTGCCCTCGGTCATGTCGCCCAGAAAGCGCTGGGCGATGTGGACGTGGCTGGAGCGGAAGCGGTCGAGCGTCGCGTCAAGGTCCAGCAGCGCCTCGCAGAAGGCATAGCGCGGCGTGTCGATCTCCTGCTGGTAGATGCGGAACAGCTCGTCCTCATCGCCGACCAGGCGGTCGAGCGACTCGGCCAGCCGGTTGCAGACCAGCCGGACATAGGCGTAGCCCGGCGACTGCAGGCCGCTGGCGTTGCCCAGCGTCACGCGAAACTGGTGGTACTCCGCCGCCGGCATGGCCTCGAACATGCGCGTCGCGTCGATCACCCGCTGAACGGCCTCGTCGGCGCGCCGCACGAGCCGCACGGCGCGGGTCAGGTTCCCGGAGCCGGCCTCCTCCATCGCCCGCTCCAGTTCAGCGCCAGCCAGGCGCAGCCACAGCTCCGAGGAGAGGTGCACGGTGCGGAAGAGCAGCTCCTCGGGCTGGCGGAGCTTGCCGGATTCCGGCTCGCGGCTCTGGATCTCGAAGAGCGTCGCGACGTCGAGGTACTGCGCGTAAGGCGCGTCCAACAGCGCCCTCGCCGCGCGCGGGATAGCCGGAGGCTCGAGTGGTGTCGTCGTCATGGTGGTTCCTCCGATGCTGGCTACCGGTGCGGATCACGTGCCCGGGCTCGTCGCGCCGGTCGGTTTCGATTTCGATGATCGCCATAATTGTTACACCCGAGCGGCATCGCTGGATATCACCAGGAAGGCGCATCCACGATTCGCCATCCAGCCCCGCCGCCTGCCGGCCGTATCAGTGGAACGTGCGCAGCCCCTCCCACCACTGGTCGACCGGCGTCCGCAGCCCACGGCAAATCAGCAGCGGGTGGCCGTTGATCTCGTTATCGATGTCGAGCGCCAGGCGCACCTCGCCGGCCGGCTCGCAGGCCTCGAAGTGCGGCTCCAGCCGGGCTGGACGGAAGCCGACCACAATGAGCGTGTCCCATTCATCGCCCGGCCCCCAGTGGTAGTAGCTGTTGTGGGCGGAGAGCGCGTCCGGCAGGCCATAGTCGTCGCCCAGCAAATCGAGCGCGCCCGCCTCGCCGTAGGCGATCGTCAGAATCCGGGTGCGCGCCTGCTCCTCGGGCGACAGCGTCGCGTAGACCTCCGCCACCTGGGCGGCCAGCTCATCCCAGCCGACCGTCTCGGCCAACTCCCCGTTGATGTCGAAGACGCCCAGGTCGTGGGCGCGCTCGAGCGGCAGCAGCGGCACCATGAACGGCAGAATGACCAGCAGGTTGAGCGCCAGCGCTCCGACCAGCGCGGGTCTCCGCCAGCCACGCTCGCGCCCAACGATCCAGCGCTCGGCCGCCACCGCCCCGCCAGCGCAGAGCAACGGCAGCACCGGCGCGCTGTAATAGAACTTCGCCTGCAGCAGCACGACCAGCAGCGGCGGCGTCACGGCCAGCCAGCCGAGCGCCCGCCAGCGGCCGCCTTCGGCGCGGAACAGCCAGAGTGCCCCGGCGCCGATCAGCGGCAGGGCCAGGAAGCCGGGCACGAAGAGCTGCCAGAACACCAGCGCGGGCCGGCTGAACTCCTCGCGCGTGTTGGCACTGTTGTTCTCGATGAACTCCAGCGTCGGGAAGTCGTTGGCGAGCTGCCAGATCAGGTTCGGCAGGGCGCTCAGCACCGCCAGCCCCAGCGCCAGGTAGGGCCAGCGCGTGCCCAGCCAGCGGCGCGCCGGCGTCAGCAGCAGCGCCACGCCCAGCGCGATCGCCAGCAACGCGACCGTGTGCTTGGTCAGCAACCCGACCCCGAAGGCCAGCCCGATCCAGAGCCACGCGCGCGGCTCCTGGCGGCGCAGCAGGCGGACGAATAGCAGGATCACGACCGCCCAGACGAGCTGGTCGAAGGGCACCGTCTGGAAGAGCAGGTTGGTCATCGCGAAGATCGGCAGGCAGAGGACGGCCAGCCCAGCCAGCCACTGTGCCGTTCGCCCGCCGCCCAGCTCGCGGGCCATCAGCCCGGCCAGGACGATCACCGCGGCCCCGGCCAGCCCGACGACCAGCCGGTAGGCGACCAGCTCCAGGCCGGCGATGCGATAGATCAGGCCCGCCAGCAGTGGAGTTAGAGGAGGGTGGTCGACGTAGCCTGCCGCCGGATGCAGCCCGCCGACGATGTAGTACCACTCGTCGCGGTGAAATCCGTAGCGGTCCCAGGCCAGGAGATTCAGCACCAGCTTCAGCGCCGCCAGTACTGCCAGCGGCCCGGCCGCCTCGATGGCTGGCAGCCGCAACCGTGAAGCCACTCCGTACGTCATCGTACCCACCTCGCATCACTTCGCGACGTTGGGGCGCACCCTTGCGCCGGCGTGCACTCCAATATCTCTTCTCATACAAGCACATAGCGGCCAGCCCATGAGCCCGCCTGCCGAGGTCATCGTCCAATCTATCTCGATTTATGTCCTGAAAGCTGCTCGCGGGGCATCCCCATCCAGATTGGCGATACCTACACTGGTGGCGCGTCCCACTGGCTCGGCGCGTGCATCCCGCGCCCACGCATCTGCAGGGTCTATGACAGCCTTCAACCAGCGGTGTCTCGCCCTCGTCAACCCGGCCAAACCACAGGATCACCTCGGAGACTGCCAGCCATGAGTTCAGACGAGCGCACGACCGTCGGCGAGGCGCTGGAGCGCGAGAGCGTCGAGCGCGACGAGGAAGTGGCCCAGCCCGGTGACGGGCTCGAGGACGAAGAGCCGCGGCCGCTCGGCGCGGAAGCGCCGGAGATCGTCCACGACGCCGCGCTGATCGGCGGTCGCCGCTTGCGCCGGCCGGCCTTCGAGAGCGCCGTGACCGGCTTCATCGGCGGCCTGAGCGTCTGTTTCGGGGCGGTCGCGATGGCCTGGGCCTCCACCGCGGCTGGCGATAACGCCGAGCTGGGCCACCTGCTCGGTGCGCTGGCCTTCCCGGTCGGCTTCATCATCCTGCTGGTCGGCAAGAGCGAGCTATTCACCGAGAACTTCTTCCTGCCGGTCACCGCCGTGCTGGAGCGCGAGGGCAGCCTTCGCGAGCTGGCGCGGCTCTGGAGCAGCACGCTGGTCTTCAACCTGGTCGGGGTGGGCGTCTTCGCCCTGCTGATCACCCGGCCGGAGGTGCTCGACGCTGGCCCCGCCGCGATGCTGGTCGACCTGGCCGAGAAGAAAGTCGACTACAGCCTCAGCACGGCGCTGATCAAGGCCATCTTCGCCGGCTGGCTGATGACCCTGCTGACCTGGCTGCTGATCGCCGCCGAGGGCTTCAGCTCCAAACTGCTGCTGATCTGGATCATGGGCAGCCTGATCGTCCTCGGCGAGTTCAACCACGTCGTCATCTCGGCCGCCGAGATCTGGATCGGCATCCTGCTCGACGCCGACGTCAGCGCGCCCGAGTGGTTCCTCCGCAACTTCCTGCCCGCCCTGGCCGGCAACCTGATCGGCGGCGTCGTCTTCGTCACCCTCCTCCACTACGTCCAGGCCCTCACCCACGTCCGCGCCGCCGAGGAAGAAGACGGGTAGGCGCAACAGCGCGCCCTACCGCGATAATCGGCGCCTCCGCCCTGATCGGGTAATCGAGACCCTTATTTCCACAGGAACTCACACGGAACGACCACGTACGTCGTGTTGCTTTGTGATTTCCTGGGATGAATCCGTGGCGCGGCTAGGCCAAATTGCATTGCACCCA
>Ga0079224_100012668_pt1 | contig 11691 bp, 9 predicted proteins | sample Stecom2015_FD_80414 | JGI IMG/M metagenome (GOLD analysis project Ga0079224, IMG submission 80414) | Agricultural soil microbial communities from Utah to study Nitrogen management - Steer compost 2015 | ecosystem: Environmental > Terrestrial > Soil > Agricultural land | place: USA: Utah...
CATGCCCCTGCTCGAACTGGACACCGACGTCGGCGATCCGGGTGATCTCGGCATCCAGGACGTTGCGCGGCAGCCGATAGCTCGGGATGCCGTAGCGCATCATTCCGCCCGGACGCTCACTGTTGTCCCGGATCACGACATCGTGCCCGAGCCTGTTCAGGTGGTAGGCGGCCGAGAGTCCGCTCGGGCCAGCGCCGACGACGAGAACCCGCTTGCCGGAACGAGAGGGAGGTGGCGCGAAGGACCAGCCCTGCTCGATGGCGAGGTCCCCGAGGAAGCGTTCGACGGAGTGGATCGAGACGGCGCCATCCAGCTGCCCCCGGTTGCAGACCGTCTCGCAGGGGTGGTAGCAGACCCGTCCGTGGATCGCCGGGAAGGGGTTGTCGGCGGTGAGCTGGCGCCAGGCTGCCTCGTGGTCCCCTCGCTTTGCGAGGGCGAGCCAGGCCTGGATGTTCTCCCCGGCGGGGCAGCCGGCGTTGCAGGGCGGGAGAAGGTCCACATAGACGGGGGTCTGGGTTCGCACCGGGCCGGCTCGACGTTTGCCCGACCCCAAGGATGACAGGGGGGCCAGATCTGGCTGTTCGACCACGCGACGCACCTCCGCTAGGCGAGTGGAGGGCCCTGCGAGAGCTGCACAGCCCTGCGCCTTTGACTCTAGTCACTGGTGCAGGTCACGTGAATAGCAGCCGCTGGTGATGCGCGACACGTGCGCGAGAGCTTGAACGTGAGTCGGAGCCCACCACGCCGGATGACCATCCCACCGTTGCAGGGCGGCTATGGGCCCCCAGCGCAGTAGTCTGCGTTGAGGGAGTACGGGCAACCGACAGGAGCGCAATGAGCACTGGCCAGACGGAAGGGGCTCGCTACAGGGGCCTGCGTCGATACAACATCATCGCCGCGGTCGTCCACGCGGTGCAGGCCGTGCTGATCGTGGTCCTCGCCACGGACTTCACGCTGCCGGTCACGGGCACATACATGGCCGGCCCACCCGGCACGCCGCCGAGCGACGCGGTGACGCTGTGGGACCTGCCGGTTCCGCTGGCGATCGCGGCGTTCCTCGCGCTGTCGGCGCTGTTCCACGTGATCGTGGCCTCACCGCCGTTCTTCGAGCGCTACCGAGCGGGCCTGGCGCAGGGGCACAACTACTTCCGGTGGGTGGAGTACTCGCTGTCGAGCTCGCTGATGATCGTGATCATCGCGCAGCTCGTCGGCATCTCCGACGTGGTGGCGCTGCTGGCGCTGTTCGGTGTCAACGCCTCGATGATTCTGTTCGGCTGGCTGCAGGAGCGCTACCACCAGCCGGGTGACGGCGGGTGGCTGCCGTTCATCTTCGGTTGCCTCGCCGGCGCTGTGCCGTGGATCGGCATCGTGATCTACACGATCGCCCCCGGGTCGACCACCGGCGCTGAGCCGCCCGGCTTCGTCTACGGGATCATCGTCTCGCTGTTCCTGTTCTTCAACATCTTTGCGCTCGTGCAGTGGCTCCAGTACCGCCAGGTCGGCCGGTTCCGCGACTACCTGGTGGGGGAGCGCCTCTACATCACGCTGAGTCTCACTGCGAAGTCAGCGCTGGCCTGGCAGATCTTCGCCGGGACGCTCGCTGCCTGACGGTCCGTCTCGGCTGACCGGAGCAACGCACCACCGGCAGAACGACTGCGGGTTGTTGGGGCCTGGCGATCCACGACGCTGCATGGCTCTGGCGCACCCCTCACCGACGGGGCTACGCTGAAGGATGGCCTTCACGGTGGCCGATTTCTATGACCGGTTCATGGGTCGCTACTCCCAGCCCCTGGCGCCGCCCTTTGCGGAGCGGGCCGGTGTCAGGCACGGGCAGCGTGCGCTCGACGTCGGCTGTGGACCGGGTGCGCTGACGGCTGTACTCATCGAGCAGCTCGGGGTGGACCACGTCGCGGCCGTCGACCCGTCACAACCGTTCGTCGACGCCGTCACCGGGCGCTTCCCGGGACTCGTGGTCCGGACGGGGGCGGCGGAGCAGCTGCCGTATGACGACGACACCGTTGACGTTGCCCTCGCCCAGCTGGTGGTGCACTTCATGACGGACCCCGTCGCAGGCATCGCCGAGATGGCCCGGGTGACCCGACCTGGTGGCACCGTCGCGGCGGCCGTCTGGGACCTCACGCCGGGTGCCCGCGGACCGATCGCCCTCTTCCACACCGCGGTCGCCGAGACCGACCCCGACTGGGTCGCCGGACAGCGCAGGCCAGGTGGTGCTGAGGGTGAGCTGGGGGACCTGTTCCGCTCCGCGGGGCTGCCGGAGGTTACGGAGAGTGTTCTGACGGCAGAGGTGCCGCTGGCTTCGTTCGAGGACTGGTGGGAGCCGTTCCTGCTCGGCGCCGGCCCGGCAGGGGACTACGTCGCCGGGCTCAGCGACGAGGGGCGCGTCGACCTGGAGCAGCGTGCCCGACGGCTGCTCCCGGAGGGTGCCTTCACGATGCGGGTCGACGCCTGGTGCGTCGTCGCCACGGTGGGATGAGGCCCCGGCTGGCCCGCCCCGCACCGAAGTCACCGGCCCGCAGGGCGCGCGGTTAGCAGGCGCGGACGTCCGGCACGACGCGGGAGGGGTCGAGGGCCGCCATCAGGCGTTCCCAGACGCTCATGCTGGACGGCTCGGGGACCGGACCCTCCCTCCGGGTCAGCCGGCGGTCGCCAGCGACGGCCAGGACGGTGTGCATCCGCTCGTCGGCGATGGACTGTGCGGCGAAGATGTCGAGCTGCGACATGTCTGCTCCTAGGAGTCGTGGCCCCCGGTGGAGGCGATAACTCAACAGTGCTCTCTAAGGCAGGGCGTCCGGATCGGGCAGAATCCGCATCTTCGTGAGGTGCGTGGGCTTAGGTCAGCGGCCGCGACGGCCCTCACGGCCCCCTGAGGCGACCTAAGGGGCCCTGGGCGAGTCCGGAGGTACCTAAGGTAGGCCTGCCCCAGGCGAGAGTGCGACGAGACGCGCGGCGATCACCTGTGCCTGAGCGGGGGTGTACTGCGGGTAACGGCGACGGGCGCAGTGCACGGGAGTGATGTGCACGGCTGCGTGACACCCGGGCGGTTAGTCAGGGCCGGTGCAGCCAGCGACCAACCACCGACCGGATGTAGTGCACGCCGCTGCGCGGGAACAGCTTGGCGCTGACCCGCATGTTCCATGGCAGCTCCGCGGAGACCCGGTCCAGCACCTGCACGACGTCGCGGTGCATCGTCTCGTCGTCGGTGTCCTCGGTGTGCTCGGGTGAGGCGTAGCGCGATCGCTCCAGCGTCGCCGTCGCGCGCCCCAGTGCCTCGCCGCTGGGCCGGTCGAGGCGAGCCTTCTCGCGGTAGTGCGTGCCCATCTCGCGTGGGCTGCGATCCGGTGGCGGGTTGATGCCGTAGTCGTCCAGCGACCGCTTGAGCAGCTCCCACTGCCCCTCGATCCGCTCCTGCGCGGTCGCCGCGTGCCGGAGTCCCGCCTCACGGTGTCGCCGGCCGGCGACCGCGATGACTGCGGTCAGCAGGCCGAGCACGACGACCACCAGGAGGGCCCTCAGCAGCAGCGGCGCCGCGGAGCGCAGGGCGTCCAGCGCGTCCTCCCACCAGCTGGAGTCCTCACCTGACGAGGTGGGCGCCTCGGTCGGCACCTGGTTGGCCGTGGGCTCCTGGGTCACCGTCGGGACCTCCTCACCGGAGGGCCCCTGCGGCTGGGTGTATGCCGGGGCAGGCCCGGTGCGCACGCCCGGGGTGGGCTCGAACCGGGTCCAGCCAAGTCCGTCGATCCAGAGCTCCGGCCAGGAGTGGGCGCGGTTGGCCAGGACGGTGTAGGTCGGCGCCCCGTTGGGGTCGCGCTCACCCGGCAGGAAGCCGACGGCCATCCGCGCCGGGATCCCCTCGTGGCGCGCCATCATCACCATCGCCGTGGCGAACTGGACGCAGTAGCCCTGGCGGGTCTCCAGGAAGTTGGTGATCGGGTCGGCACCCGACCCGGGGAGAAGCTGGAGGTCGTAGGTGTAGAGCGCGCTGCGGAAGTGAGCCTGGATCAGGACCGCAGCCTCGAGGTCGTTCGTCACGTCGCCGACGATCTCGTCGGCCAGCGGACCGTAGGTGTCCAGCGCCGCCTCGTCGAGCTCGAGGTACTCCCGGAACGCCGCCGGGTCAGCAGCCTGCTCGCCCAGTCCCTCGGGCACCTCGCCACGGGTCGCCACCTCCAGGTAACGGACGGAGTAGCTGTCCATCCGGTCGCCGACGCGGACGGCGCCGGTGTCCACGTCCCAGCGCATGTCCGCATCTCCGCGGACGTCGACGACCGGCGTGGGCACGGCCAGGTGCGGTGCCCGCAGCGCGTTGTCGAGGAACTCCAGCTCGCCGATCTCGAACGGCACGTCGTCAGCCAGCGCCGACCGTCCGCTGCCGGGTGGCGTCAACAGGGGGGTCTGGACCCCGCTCGGGTCGTACTCCGGTTTCACCCACCTGCCCTCGTCATACTCATGCGCCGCAGTCACCCGCAGCGGCGGGATCCTGAGGGTCTCGGAGCGGTAGCGCAGCACCGGCTCGTCGGACTGGCTCCGCAGGTCGGCGGTCACGTCCATCGTCTCGGTGAAGCCGACCTGGCCCGAGCCGCCGACCGAGCGTCCCTCCGAGCTGCGCGCGAGCCCGTCGGTGAAGAAGGTCGGCGGCAGGTGCGGCAGGAGAGAGGCGACCAGCAGCGCACCGAGCACGGTGCCGGCCGCCAGCAGGCGGGCGACCCGCCGGTGTCCGGTCGGGCCGTAGGAGACGTCGTGCGAGCCGATGGTCTCGCGCCGGTCCGCCGAGCTCCAGCCGGAGACGAGCCGGTTGCCCTGCTGCGCCACCATCAGCAGCCAGACGAGGCCAGCCGCAGCGAAGTACCACCACGACATCGGCTTGCCCGTGTTGGACACCGACACCAGGAAGGCCGCGGCCAGCGGGATGCCGGCGATCGCCGGCGCCCGCCCCGTCACCGCGATCGAGTCGACGGAGATCGCGGTCAGCACCAGGACCGACACGATGAGGAACTCGACGCCCTCGTTGGTCGGGGCGGGCGCGGCATACTGCTGCAGTGTGGCGCCGGCCTCCTGGAGGAGGTCGCGGGCGCGATCGGCGGTCTCCGGCACGGGCACGAACACCCACCGGAGGGTGTCGCCCAGGTAGCGCCACACGATCCCACCAAGGGCCGCCACCACCTGCCCGAGCACCACGAACGTCGGGTCCAGGTCCAGGCCGCGCAGCACCGAACCGACGACCGCCACGAGGACCACGAGGAGGATCGCCGGTCCCATCCAGTCGTTCTCCCGCAGCAGGGTGGTGATCGGCCACGCCACGACGAGCGTGGCCAGGGCGGCGAGCAGCGACTCCGGCCACATCCCCCGGTCGAGGTTGAACCTCACGTGAGCACCTCCGACCTGCGTGTGGCGCGCAACCGCTGCCAGGCGCCGGGCACGGAGTCGTCCGGCCCCACGATCACCGTCTGCCAGCCGGACTGGGTCAACACCTCGGTATGCCGGCGCGCATCCTCGCTGGGCCCGTCACCGGTTCGTTCGGACCGGTAGGCATCGCGGTCGATGACCAGGGCCATGGCCGCCGAGCCGGGCTCCCGCACCGAGGCGAGGTTGGTCAGCTCGGCTCGGTCGTGGGCCACGACGACGGAGATCAGGAGGACTCCACCAGAGGTGAACCCGTGGGCTGCCGCAGCGAGCGGCTCCAGGCTCGTGTCCTGGTCGGCCTTGGCGCGGGCCAGCACAGCGAGCGCGGGGTCGAGAGCCATCTGCACATCGGCGGATCCGTCCTCGACGGTCCGGTGGGTCAGCAGGTGTATGACGAACCCGTCCTTGATCAGGTAGCGCGCCAGCGACGCGATGGCGCTGACTGCCCACTCGAACGACGGCTGGTAGCCGCTGCCGGGGTAGGCGCCCGCCCGCGAGTCGAGCAGCAGGACGGCACGGCGTCTGGCCGGCCGGTCCTCCTGGCGCACCATGATCTCGCCGCGGTGGGCGGTGGCCGGCCAGTGCACGCGCCTCAGCTCGTCGCCGTCGCGGTACTGCCGGATCGACACGTCGTCCTCGCCGTGGAGCGAGACCATCTGGGGCAGCTCGCCCTCGGTGCCGCGGCCCTGTCCCGCCATCCGGCGGTCGCCGAGGTCGAAGACGTGGGGCAGCACGAGCACCTCCACCGTCGCCGGCAGCTGGAGCGCCACGTGCGTCAGACCGAAGGGGTCGCGACGGCGGAGCGTGATGGGGCCGATCCGGAAGGCCCCGCGGTGCCTGCTGCGGATGGTGTAGCGAAGGCGCCGCTGCTCTCCCTGGGCCAGCCGGGGGAGGAGGAAGCGAGGCCGGTCGCCGAGGGCGTAGTCGAACTGCTCCTCGGCCAGGTAGAGCGGTGTCGGGCGCTGGCCCACGTTGCCGAAGTGGACGTCGACGTGGCCCTGTTGGTCAGGGTGGAGGCGCGCCGGAGAAACCGTGCGCTGCACACGGATCGACGGGGGAGTGGGGCGGACGATCAGCATCGCCACGAGCGGCAGGATGATCAGCATCACGCCGATGCGCGTCACATCGCGGTAGCCGAGCACGATGCCGGCCAGGGCGGTGACCGCCCCCAGGACCAGGAACATCTGGCCCCGGTTCGTCAGTACCGCGGGGGCACGCATGTGCGGCCTCAGCGCCGACCCGACGGCACGGGGGTCCGCTGCAGGATCTCCGTGACGATGCTGCCGGTGGTGCGGTTGGTCAGCTGCGACTCTCCGGTGAGCATCAGCCGGTGGGGCAGCACGTTGGGAGCCAGGCGCTGGACGTCCTCGGGGAGCACGTGGTCGCGCCCCGAGAGTGCCGCGTTGGCCCGGGCTGCTCCGAGCAGCTGCAGACCCGCCCGCGGGGAGGCGCCCAACCGGAGTGCGGGGTGGTTGCGGGTCGCGGTGACCAGTGCCACGACATACTCCCGCAGTGCCGGTGCGGTGTGCAGCCGGCGGACGGCGCCGATCATGCGCTGCACCGTCTCACCGTCGGTGACGGGCTGCAGGTCGCCCAGGGGGTCGTGCTCGCCGTGCGACTCCAGCATCGCCAGCTCGGCGTTGCCGGCCGGGTAGCCCATCGACACGCGGGCCATGAAGCGGTCGCGCTGGGCCTCGGGTAGGGGGTAGGTGCCCTCCATCTCGATCGGGTTCTGCGTCGCCATGACCAGGAACGGCCCGGGCAGCGGGTATGTCGTGCCGTCGACCGTGACCTGGCGCTCAGCCATGCACTCCAGCAGCGCGGACTGGGTCTTGGGGGAGGCGCGGTTGATCTCGTCGCCGACCACGATGTTGGCGAAGATCGCGCCGCGCCGGAACTCGAACTCGTGGTTGGTCTGGTTGAAGACGTTGACCCCGGTGATGTCGCTGGGCAGGAGGTCGGGGGTGAACTGGACGCGGCTGACGTTGCAGTCGATCGACTTGGCCAGCGCCTTGGCGAGCATCGTCTTGCCGACGCCGGGGACGTCCTCGACGAGCAGGTGACCCTCGGCGAGCAGCACGGTCACCGCCGTGCGGACCGCCTCCTCCTTGCCCTCGATCACGGTGCTGACCGCTGCGTGGATGGCCTGGGCGACAGACTGCACGGAGTCCAGGTCGGTGGCGGTCTGCGCGGGCACGGTCATAGACGAATCCTGCCTCATCATCGGGCGTTGGGGAACGGGCTTCCGTCAAGACACTACGTGCTGGGCGGCCCAACGGGTTGCGTGCGCACCGGAGGGGCAGGCAAGGCACTGCGGAGAAGCCGAGTATGCGCACGCCGCACCTCTCACGAGGTGGCCCCCGACGCGCCCTGCTCACGTAGCGCCTGAAGCTCCTCGTCCAGGAACCGACCCAGGACTGCGACCTGCTGGTCCGCATAGCCCAACCGCTCGTAGAACTTGATGATCGCGACGTTGTCGGCACGCACCATCAGCTGGAGCTTGGGGATGCCGCGCTCGTGCAGCCATGACTCAGCAGCGTTCATCAGCTCACGTCCGAGTCCGTTCCCGCGGTGGTCCCGTTGGACGGCGAGGTAGTACACCCAGCCCCGGTGGCCGTCGTGCCCCACCATCACCGTGCCGAGGAGCTGCCCGTCCGCCACCGCCGCAAGAACGGAAGACGACGGCCCACCACGCGCACGTGCCAGGTCGGCAGTTGGCTCGTTCCACGGTCGGGTCAGTCCGCAGTCACGCCACAGTTCCACTGCGTCGGGATCCAGTTCGACCGGGAGGTCAGCGATCGGCATACGGCTGATTCTCTCGCGGCACAGCACCGCCGTCGACCATCTGTCTGGCCTCCGACCAGTCTCGCGGCGCACGCGACTGGTCCACGGTGCGGAACCGAGAGTCGGCGATGTGCCGGCGATAGCGCTGCATCACCTGCCGGTGGGTGGCAGAACGGGTGTATGCCGCCATCGACGCCTGGTCGCTCCAGACCGACCAGGTCCAGAACGTCCGGCGTCCGGGCTGGACCGCCAGGTCGAGGGACACGGCTCCGGGCGAGCCGCGCAGCGCCCGCCGGAGCCGCAGCGCGGCCACGGTGAAGTCCAGCAGGTGAGCGGCGGAACGTAGTTGCAGGCGTGAGACGAGGACGATGTCGGAGGGAGCGCTGGGGGCCGGTCCGGTGGCTCTCGGCAGGGCGAGAAACGCCCGCTCAACCTCGGACCATCGCACCGCCGCGTGACGGAACGCCACCGCCACGACGACCGCTGACACCAGGTAGAGGACCTGCATGCCGGTGCGTGGCAGCAGCGGCGTGACCGGCTCTCCGCCGAGCGTCAGGCCCTGAGCGGCCGAGTAGACGTTGGCGGGGAACATCGCCACGAGGAGCAGTCCGAGCCCGCCAGCCGCCCATGCGGCCAGCGGCCGCAGAAGCAGCCCGACCGCCCCGGCCAGCTCCAGGATCCCGGTGACGGTGACGAGCAGCGCGGGGGCGGGCAGGGCGGGCGGAACCATCGCAATGAGGTCTTCGCGGAGCACGACGAAGTGGGTGACGCCGGTCATCGTGAACATCGTGGCGAGACCTCCGCGCAGGGCCAACGGGACGGCCTCGCGCGCCGGTCGGCGGCGGGTCAGCGTGATGGCCAGGGTGACGGCGGTGGCGCCGAGGAACAGCATGAGGACAAACATGGTCACTCCTTTCGGTGGACGGGTGTCGGCTGGAGCTCTCTGCCGACCACCAGGAGCTCTGCGCCGTGGGCCGGCGACCGCTCTAGGTCGCCCGACCTGGGCGTGAACCCGGGGACGGTGTCGAGGCCGACCGTGTAGTCGCTGGCGAAGACCACCGGCAGTGTGGGTCCGGCGAGCTCGAGCATCACCCGGATCCCCTCCGGCGGCGGGTCGTAGAAGCGCAGCTCGTAGGGCCAGGGCTGCGAGGCGCCCTCAGCGGGAAGGTCGGGCAGGGCAGCGACCACCCGATGCTTCTCTGCCCGGACGGACACGTCGGACACCGGGCGGTTGACGTGGAGCACGAGGACGTCCGCGTCGCGCCTGGACCGGACGTGGAGGTCGATGGATGCAGTCGTCCCGGGGCGTGCCTCAAGCACCGTTACCTCCGGTGCCGGCAACCCCAGTGCTCTGGTCCGGCCGACCCAGTGCGCCGTGGTGCCATACGGAAGGGGAGGCAGCGTCGCGTCCCGGGCTGCGACCGGCGTATGCCGCGCGGTCCAGGGATGGAGCGCGCGGTCGTCGCTGAACCAGGTGCCTGTCGGCTCCCCGGCCTGCTCGACGTAGCTGAGGTGTGCCGACTGCGGGTGGGCGGAGTCGAACCGGTTGGCGCCGAGGCCCGCGACGACGAGGGCGCCGGCAAGCGCGGTGAGGCCCAGCGGGACGAGGCGTGCACGACGGCGTCGCGGCCGGTCGAGCAGCTCCCACACGGCATCCCAGAGGGGCAGCAGGAGCCACGCCGCCGCAAGCAGGAACACGGTGCCGGCCGCCGCCCCGCTGAGCCCGAGGACGCCGAGGAGCGCCAACCCACCGGAGACCAGTACGACACAGCCCGGCGTCACGCCGATCACCCAGATGGCCAGGCGTGCCCAGCCCGTCGACATACGAGGAGCGAGGAGGCCCGCGCCCGCCGCAAGCGACGCGGGCACTGCCCCGTAGAACGACACGGCCGGCTCCAGGAGGGCCCCTGCGACGGCAAGCACCGCTAGCCAGAACAGCCCGCCGAGGTGCAGTGCGACGAGGCCCACCCGTCGTCGCAGGAGCAGGTGGGCCGCCGAGGCGGTCGCGAGCACCGTGGCGACCAGGGCCCAGCGGAACAGGCTCGGCTGGAAGGGATCGCCCATGAAGAGGGTGCCGAAGCCCGGCCGGAGCCGCACGAGGACCTGCCACCCGCCGAGGGTCAGTGCCATGACCACGAGGAAGGAAGCGAGGGCGGCGACTGCGCCGGCGACCAACTGGGCGGTACTGGCCCTGCCTCGGCGACGGGCGGCGACGGCCAGGGCAAGGACCAGCACGGCAGCGACGCCGGCGAGCGGCCCTGCCATCGCCTGCGGATAGCTGACGACGGTGCCGAGCACGGTGAAGAACGTCCGGTCACTCCGGCGGTCCAGGGTCGAGAGGTCCTCGTTGCCGAAGCCCCGGGCCAGCGCCAGCATGGTGTTGCCGTGGTGCTGCACCGAGGCAGCGTCGAGGTTGGACACCGTGTCGCGGGAGTGGTGGTAGTAGGCCGTGCCGTCGATGAGCGCGAAGTTGAGCCCTCGGTAGCCCGCCTCCTTCAGGATCGTGAAGTCGGTGTTCTGCCCCCCGGCCTCATAGAGCGCCGCCATCGCGGAGTCGCCGACGGGGCGTTGCGCCCAGCGCCCATACCCGCTGACCAGACCCGCATTGCCGCTCGACGTCTCGAACAGGGCCGACGGTCCGGTGTTGCCCGTCCCCTCGAAGTTGAGGACCACGTCGTGCGGACCTGCGGGATGGTTCGCGACGAACGCGTCAGCGCCGAGCATCCCGGGCTCTTCGCCGTCGGTCAGCAGGAAGACGAGGTCGTTGCGCAGGGGCGAGCCACTCTCCACCACAGCACGCGCCGTCTCGAGCACGGCTGCGACCGCCGCCTTGTCGTCCCCCGCGCCGGGGCTGCCGAACGTCGTGTCGTAGTGGGCCGAGAGGATCACCCGGCCGGTGGAGGCTGTGCCGGGCAGCGTGGCCACGACGTTCTGAACCCGGCCCGCGACGGTTCCGCCGCTGTTGGTGAAGAGTCCTACGCCTGCCTCAACGCGGGCGTCCAGTCCGAGCGCAGCGAGGTTCTCGACGAGGTAGTCACGCGTCTCGTCGCTGACCCGGCTCCCGATCGGCCCGGGCCCGTCGGTGGCGATGACCTCCAGGTGCTCCAGCGCCCGGCCTGCGCTGAAGGCGTCCACCGGCGCGCCGACCGGCGCAGCCGTCGGCGGACGGCCCAGGGCAACGGACAACAGGACCAGCCCGACCACGAGGAGGAGGGCGGCCGCGGGGCCCACCGCGGAACGTCCCCGCTGTCGTGTGGTCGGTGGGGCCGCACGGTGGGGGCGGGACTGCAGAAGGGTGCTCACTCTCCGCACGCGGTCAGAACCCGTGACCGATGTTCAGCCGCGGCTCACGCCACCGGTATGGCGGGCGGACGAAGCACCCGCCGCGACAACCCTGGGACGACGCCATCCGGGCCGTCCCGACCTGAGCGCCGGTGGAACGAACCACCGGCAAGGAGGAAGAAATGCGCATCATGAACCGCATCG
>Ga0079224_100012670_pt1 | contig 11690 bp, 13 predicted proteins | sample Stecom2015_FD_80414 | JGI IMG/M metagenome (GOLD analysis project Ga0079224, IMG submission 80414) | Agricultural soil microbial communities from Utah to study Nitrogen management - Steer compost 2015 | ecosystem: Environmental > Terrestrial > Soil > Agricultural land | place: USA: Utah...
GCGCACGCGCGCGTGCAGGTGAACTTCGAGCGGAGCGGCACGAAGTGGCTCGTCGTGGCGTACGCGAACCTCGAGCTGCTCTGACGAAAAAAATCGGGGTCAGACCCCGATTTCCGACGGACGATCCAGGTCGGAGAAATTGGGGTCAGACCCCGATTTCTGTCCGCAACCCGAAATCGGGGTCTGACCCCAATTTCGTTAGGAGCCGACGGCGATGAACATCCTGATCCTCGGCGCCGGGCAGGTCGGCTCGACGGTCGCATACAGCCTCGCGCGCGAGGAGGCGAACGAGGTCACGATCGTCGATCGCAATCCGGAAGTCCTCCGCGAGCTGCAGGACCGGCTCGACGTGCGCACCGTCGTCGGCAACGCCGCGTATCCCGACGTGCTCGAGCGTGCGGGCGCGAGGGACGCGGACATGATCATCGCGCTGACCGACAGCGACGAGATCAACATGCTCGCGTGCCGAATCGCGTGCACGCTGTTCGGTACGCCGACGAAGATCGCGCGGATCCGCGCCGGCGAGTACATGCGCCACGGGGAGCTTTTCGGTACCGACTGCCTCGCCGTCGACGTCTGCGTGAGCCCAGAAGCCCTCGTCACGGAGTACATCGAGCAGCTGATCCACTACCCGGGCGCGCTGCAGGTGCTCGAGTTCGCGGACGGCCGCGTGCGTCTCGTCGCGACCGAGGCGCACCAGGGCGGCGCGCTCGTGGGTCGGCCGCTCCGCGAGCTGCCGCAGCACGTGCCGGGCGTCGAGAGCCGCGTCGTCGCGATCTATCGAGGCGGGCGCGGCATCATCCCGGACGGCGATACCGTCGTCGAGGAAGGCGACGAGGTCTTCTTCATCGCCGCGCGCAAGGACGTCCGCCGCGTGCTGCGCGAGATGCGCAAGCTCGACGATCCGGTGCGCCGCGTCGTGATCGCGGGCGGCGGCAACATCGGCCTGCGCCTCGCGCGGGCGCTCGAGGCGACGAACAATGTCAAGGTCATCGAGAGGGGCTGGGAGCGGGCGCGCGACATCTCGAAGCTCCTGAACAAGGCGATCGTGCTGCACGGCGACGCCGCCGACGAGGAGCTCCTGCTCGACGAGAATATCGACAGCGCGGACGTCTTCGTCGCGGTGACGAACGCGGAGGAGGCGAACATTCTGTCGGCGATGCTCGCGAAGCGGCTCGGCGCCCACAAGGTCATGGCGCTGATCAACAAGCCCGCGTATGCCGAGCTCGTCGAGTCCGGCACGATCGACATCGCGATCTCGCCGCAGCAGATCACGCTCGGGACCGTGCTCGCGCACGTGCGCCGCGGCGACGTCGTGAAGGTGCACTCGCTGCGCCGCGGCGCGGCCGAGGCGATCGAGGCGGTCGCGCACGGCACGTCGCGCGAGTCGAAGGTCGTCGGCCGCGCGATCGGCGAGATCCGGTTGCCGCGCGGAGCGACGATCAGCGCGATCGTGCGCGGTGAGCAGGTGCTGATGGCGCACCACGACACCGTGATCGAGGCCGGCGACCATGTCATCCTGTTCATGGCCGACCGGCGGCAGATCGACGAGGTCGAGCGGCTGTTCGAGGTGGGCGCAGCGTGACCGCCGGAACGTGCGGAGGCCGCCGATGGGAATGATCGAGAATCTCGAGGCGCTGATCGCGAGCGGCCGCGACGCGGCCCCGGTGCGCTTCGCGCTCGCGTCGCGCTACGCGGCCGACGGGCGGCTCGACCGCGCGGTCGAGCATGCGCAGGTTGCCGTGACCCTGGACCCCGATTATTCTGCCGCCTGGAAGCTGCTCGGCCGGGTTCTCGCGGACTCGGGCCGTGCGGAGGAGGCCGCCGCGGCCTATCGCCGCGGCATCGACGTCGCGGAGCGCCGCGGCGATCAGCAGGCTGCAAAAGAGATGCGCGTCTTCCTGAAGAGGCTCGACCGCGCGTCCGGCAGCTCAGGATCGGACAAGAACAACTAGGGGAACCGTGTCTCGTTTGCGCTTCCCATACCGCTCGTCGAGCGGCAGTCCCGTATGCCCGGCGACATCGGCCGGTTCCGCTTCGTTTTGACTCGTCTTTCTTGCCTGTTCCCTTGAGCGACGATACGGCCGACAAGCTTCGCTGGCTCGCCCGAGCCTTGCAGCAGATCAGCGAGGCGACCGGCAGGGTGGTCGCCTGGTTCACGTTGCCGATGGTCGTTGGCACGTTCGTGATCGTCGTCCTGCGCTACGCGTTCGACACGGGCTACATCTGGATGCAGGAAGGCGTCGTCTGGCTGCACGCGGCCGCGTTCATGCTGGCCGCTGCCTATACGTTGAAGCACGACGAGCACGTCCGCGTCGACATCTTCTACCGCGGGATGTCCCCGAAGCGACGCGCGCTCGTCGACGTGCTCGGCATCATGCTGTTCCTGCTACCGGTGTCCCTGTTCATTCTGTCTTCGAGCTGGGAGTACGTCGCCGTGTCGTGGCAGATCCGCGAAGGCTCGCGAGAGGCGGGCGGTCTGCCGTATCCGTTCGTGCCGCTCCTGAAGAGCACGATTCCGGCGACGTCCGTGCTGCTCGTGATCGAGGGCGTGGCCGCGCTGATGCAGCGCGTGCTCGTCCTGCTCGGCAAAGCCGAGCCCCCAGTGGTCCGAGGCGAGCCGACGGAGATCTGACAGTGGAGTGGGTCGCCCTCGTGATGTTCGCCGCGGTCGTGGCCGTGCTGATGGCCGGCTACCCCGTCGCGTTCTCGCTCGGCGGCGTCGCGCTCATCTTTGCGTGGATCGGGGTCGCCGTCGGCGGCTTCGACTCGGTGTTCCTCGCGACGATGCCGAATCGGATCTTCGGCATCATGAGCAACGAGACTCTGCTCGCGGTGCCGCTCTTCGTATTCATGGGCGTCACGCTCGAGCGCGCGCGGCTCGCGGAAAGCCTGCTCGACAATCTCGGCGCGCTGTTCGGCAGGATGCGCGGCGGACTCGGGATCTCGGTCACGCTCGTCGGCATGCTGCTTGCGGCGAGCACGGGCATCGTCGGTGCGACCGTCGTCACGATGGGGCTCCTGTCGCTGCCGACGATGCTGCGGCGCGGGTACGACCCGCGGATCGCGACCGGCACGATCTGCGCGGCCGGCACGCTCGGACAGATCATTCCGCCGTCGATCGTCCTCGTGCTGCTCGGCGACGTGATGTCGTCGGCGTACAGCCAGGCGCAGCTCGCGCAGGGCGTGTTCGCGCCGGACACGGTCTCGGTCGGCGATCTCTTCGTCGGGGCGCTGCTGCCGGGGCTGATGCTGGTCTCGCTCTACATCCTGTACATCGTCGCCGTCGCAATTCTGCGTCCAGCGGCGATGCCGGCGTATCCGCAGGATGTCGAGCGCCCGAACGTGCTTTCCCTCGTGCTCGCGCTGTTGCCGCCGTTCGTGCTGATCGTTGCCGTGCTCGGTTCGATCATCGGCGGATTCGCGACGCCGACGGAGGCGGCGGGCGTCGGTGCGGTCGGCGCCGTCATTCTCGCGCTCGCGAAGCGGGAGCTCTCGATGGCGCGCCTCGTCGAGGTCATGCGAAGCACCATCAGGATCAGCAGCATGGTGTTCCTGATCCTCGTCGGCGCCTCGCTCTTTTCGCTCGTGTTCCGCGGCTACGGCGGCGACGATCTCGTTCGGGAGGCACTGATGAACCTTCCCGGCGGGGTGGTCGGCGCGCTGCTGATCGTCATGCTGCTCATGTTCCTGCTCGGCTTCGTGCTCGATTTCATCGAGATCACGTTCGTCGTCGTGCCGATCGTCGGGCCGATCCTGCTTGCTATGGGTGTCGATCCGATCTGGCTCGGCGTGATGATGGCCGTGAACCTGCAGACGTCGTTCCTGACGCCGCCGTTCGGGTTCTCGCTGTTCTACCTGCGTGGCGTCGCGCCGGAATCGCTTGCGACGGGCGACATTTACCGCGGTGCCATCCCGTTCGTCGCGCTGCAAGTCATCGCGCTCGCGCTCGTCGCGGTGTTCCCGGCGCTCTCGACGTGGCTGCCGAAGGTCGTCTACGGCGGCTGAGCAGTGGTGCCAAGGCTGGCGACCCGGCCGGATCCGATCGTGCGCCGCACCGAAGGGCAGGGCGCTGCCCGGCGCGGGCCGCGGCAAACGTTGGCTAGAAACGGAACTCCACGGCGGCGCCGACGCTATCCAGCGTGCCATCTCGTCGATCGGCCGACTGCAGGTAGGTGCGGACGCGCACGCGCTCGAGCTCGAGCGTGACGCCCGCGCCGATGACGAGTCCCGTATCGCGCTCGGCCGCCGACGTACGCTGCGCCGTCGTGAGCTCGAGCACGCTGCGCTTCTCCACGGAGCGGGCCGCGCCGATCGTCGCGAATACGTCGATTCGCGGCCCGCGGAGCAGCACTTCCTGCAGCGACACGCTGTACACGCCGCGCAACGTGACCGACGAATGCTCCGCCGAGATGCGGAGCCGCTCGATGCCGCTCCCGAGCACGGTGCCGGGCTCGATCGAGGGCAGATGATCGAGCGCGAGCTCCACGCCCACGCGGTCGCGGACCTGCAATCCGCCGTAGAGTTGCCAGCCGAGCGATGTCGTGCCGTAGCCGATGCCGCCATGCTCGCTCTCGAACTCGGAAACGGCGAGCCCGGCGCCCATATACAGCCTGCTCGGGACGGAGCCTTCGGCCGACGCCGATTCCGCGGCGAGCAGCGCGAGGGCCGCCGCGGCGGCCGCGCGCGCTCGGAGTCTCATCGATCGCCGACGGCGTGCCATCTCAGTTCGCGAAGTCGTCGAGCAGCAGCGCGTCGACCGAATTGAGGTGGTTACCTGTGTCCGTCGCGATGATCGTATAGATACCGCCGCCCTCGAGATCGACCGTCTCCGGACCGAAAACGACCTCGTCGGTTCCGGCTCGCGTCAAGACGATGTCGTAGCGCTCGGGATCGAAATCGATCAAACCGGTCGTGGCCGTTGCGCCGAGCTCCGCCGTCGGCGACAGCGTGTTGATGTTGCTGCCCGTTGGCACGACGAAGAAGTCGAGTCGTCCGGAGGCCACGTTGATCATGCGCAGCCGCGCATGTGTCGAGATGCGGCGAAACGGATCCGGGACGCGCATTCCATCGAGGCGCCCGGCGGAGCCGAAGATCACGAACGTCGCACGCTCGCCGCGGGCGAGGTCCACCTGTTCCCGGCCGAGCAGAACGGCTGGATTGCCGGCAGGCGTGATCTCGATGTCCAGGTCCGTCACGGCGCCCGGAGGCACGACGACGTAGTCCGAGACATTGCCTTCGGCGAGGTCCGCGACGAACGGCTGCACGAAGTCTTCCTCGATGTACACGTCGAAGCTTCCTCCGCCAGTCACGACATTGGCGAAGCGCAGCTCCGTGGCGACCCGGCGATCGAGCAGCATGCCGGCCTGATCCCGAAAGCGAACGACCTTGATCGAGGACGTTCCGTCGCCTGCGCCGGGCAGAATCGCGAATGCGACCCGTGTCTGCTTCCGGAGCGTGAAGGTCTGCGACGTATACAGCGGATTCGCCGGATCGGCGACGGGCGACAGCGTGATCACGTAGTCGCCGTCGTCGACGATTCCGTGAAACTCCTCGCTGCTCGACAACGTCGTCAGCGCGTCGACGGGCGACAGGTTCGCTCCGGGGCGCGCAAGATAGACATCGACGGCGGGCAGATCGTCGAACCAATGGAAGAACTGCACCTCGGCGGTGTCGTCTTCCGGGTCACCGTCGTCGCTCGTCGTATCGAAGTGGTGCACGAGCTTGTCGTAGACCTGCACGCGGAGATCGCCCCAGCGCCCCAGCAGTGCGACGACGTACTCGTGATCGGGGATGACGTTGACCGACTGCGACACGAGCCTCGTGCACTCGTCGTCGTCCTTGATGCCGTTACCGTCGTGGCCCGTGCACTCCGTCGTCTCATCGCCGGGCAGTATCGTGTCGAAGTTGAGATCGTATTGATCCGCGTCGACGCTGCGGAACACCGTGGCCTCGCCGAACGCGAGGGCCGCCCACGCTTCTTCCTCGCGCAGGAACGTGATCGAGCGCATGTCGGAGACCGCATTGAACGCCGCGAGGAGCGGACGTGCGTCGGCGTTCCCGTTGCTGCCGCTCGATCCGCGGTCGCATCCGCTCGCGCTCGCCGCGAGGGTTGCGACGACGATCACCTTCACGATGGGGTTTTCGTGCAATCGGCTCATCTGCCCTCCGATGGCTTGCCGCGGTGCCGGCACGCGAGACGTTAGGCCGCTCTTTCGTGGCGATGTGTGGACTTTTCTTGCCGAATCTGGCGCTCGGGTCAGCGCGCGGGCTGCCACTCCGCCACGAGCCGGTAACCCACTCCGCGCACGGTGCGGATCGGGGTGCGGCCGTCTCGATCGTTGCCGATCTTGCGGCGCAAACGCTTGATATGCGTATCCAGGCAGCGATCACCGGGCGACCACTCGCGGCCGAGGGATGCTCGCGTGAGCCGCTCGCGCGAGACGGTCGTGCCTGCGGCAACCATCAGCTCGCGCAGCACGCTCGTCTCGACGTCCGTGAGCGAGACCGTGCGAGTCTCCACCGAAACCGTGTTCAGCAGCGGCTGCAGCGTCAGCGGTCCGGTCGTCAGGACTTCAGCGATCGGGGCGGCGTGCCGTCGTTCCGCGAACAGCCCCCGCATAACGAGCAGCAGCTGCCGCGCATCGACGGGCTCGTGCAGCACGGCCTCCACACGCTTCCAGAGCGCCTCGCCCACGGTTTCCGGATCGGCGGCGATCGCAAGGACCGGCAGCGGTGCCATTCGATCGAGTGCCCGCAGCCAACGTGCCTCGCCTCGAGCCGCCGCGATCTCGATGATCGCCGCATCGAAGTCGCCGGCGCGCCCGAGCGCGAACGCGGCCGTGCTGTCGACGGCGACGGCGTCGTAGCAGTGAGTCGTGAGGAGCTGAACAAGCAGCATGCGAAGCTGCGCGTCATCGGAGACGAGCAGGATTCGCCGCGTCGAGTCGCCTGCGACGCTCGGGGCGCGGCTTCGGGGCGCGCCACGCGCCGCCCGGGAGCCGAAACCACGGTCAGGCGATGCTGCCATCCTTGGAACGCTCCAGCTCTGAGAAAAGCTTGCCGTGTCTCATGCGATTCGGGCAATGCGTCCAAAAAGTTCCCGTGGCGGCGTGGGATGCGTCCTTTCGATCGCGATCCGGAAACCTGCGCCGCTATTCGGCTGTCATAGTCGTCGTTGCCCGCAAAGAGTTCCTATGTCCCACCGCTCGAAGTGGAACGCCGGCGCTCTCCGTCTCCGCGACGTGCAAGACGACTCGGACGACCGGCCACACGCGCGCATCGTGCTCGTCTCGGACGACGAGCCGCTGCGGTTGCTTCTGCAGGCGCTCCTCTCTGCGCGCGGTTATGACGTGGCTGCGAGCGATAGCGCCCGCGCCTTGGCATCGCCGCAGTCGTTGAAGGGCTTCGTCGTCGGGATCGTCGATTTCTCGGCCTGTCGTGCCGATGCGGTCCGCGTGCACAGTTTGCTCCGAGCTACGGGCGCTGCGGTCATCTCCATATCGGCGGGGAAAGACGGCGCGCCGGCGCCGGACGAGCTCGGGTGTGAAGTGCGGCTGCGGAAGCCGTTCGATCCGCGCGCGCTGCTGTTGATCGTGCGCGGGGTGCTTGCCGACGAGGTCGAAGCGCCGCAGAGTCAATCGATGATTCGCGTGGGCCCGATCGGCTTGTCGAGGCTCTTGAACGTCGCAACCGTGGCGTCCCGCGAAATCGAGCTCACCGACGCCGAGACGCGCATCCTGCACGAGCTGTTGATCAACGCCGGCAGCCCGGTCACGCGCGAGCGGCTCACGAAACGCGCTCTGCTCCGCGACTGGTCGCCGGAAGACCGCTCGCTCGACGCTCACATCAACCGCCTGCGTCGCAAGCTCGGCAACGATCGCCGCGGCCACACGCCGATTCGCACGGTCCGCGGCTTCGGTTATCGGCTGCTCGCCGAATGGGAGCCGGATAGCGTGACGGCCGTCGCCATGCGGGCGCCGTCCCGGCACCCGCCGGTCGGGAACTTTTCCGCGCGCTCGCGCGAATAAGACTCAAAATCGTAAAGCAGCGCGCATGACCACCACCGAGAACGAGGACGCACTGCTGCTCCGCGATCTGATCGCCGGGGACGAATGGGCCTTCAGCGAGCTCTATCGCCGGCGGCGGGGCGAGATCTATCGCTTCGCGTTCGCGATGACGCGCTCGACGGCGCTCGCCCAGGACGTCATGCAGGACGTCTTCCTGCGGCTCCTCGAGGATGCGACGCGCTTCGATCCGTCGAGGGGCACCGTGCGGGCCTGGCTCCTCGGCTGCGCGCGGCATGTCGTGCTCGACCGGCTGCGGGCCGAGGGCCGTTGGGCGGCCGACGCCGCGGTCGACGACGGACCGTCCACGCCCTGTCCCGCCGAGGACGCGGTGTTCACGGAGCAGCGGCTCGCGCAGCTTCACGCTGCGATCCTGAGCCTGCCGGTGGAATACCGCGAGGCGGTCGCGCTCTGCGAGATTGCCGAGCTTTCGTACGCCGAGTGCGCCGCGGTCCTCGGCTGTCCGATAGGCACCGTGCGGTCCCGTCTGCATCGGGCGCGCGCGCTGCTCGCGAGACGGCTTGCGGACATCGACGATGGAGAGGCGCCGCTGCGGCGCGTCAACGAGGTATGCGGATGACTCGGAGGCCGATCGAGGAGCTCGTCATAGGCTACGCGCGCGGCGAGCCGATGGAGGTCGAAGAGCGTGAACGGCTGCGCGCCGAGTGCTCGGCCTCGGCCGCGGTCGCGTCCGATATGCGCGCCCAGGAGGACCTGACGCGGCGGCTTGCTGCGTTGCGCGATGCGGTACGGGTCCCGAAGAGTGCGGTCGTCGACGACGAGCGTCTCCTCGAGGCGTTCCGGGCCGCGCACGCTCGCCGGGCAACGTCGCGCCGGCGGTTCCGGCGCGGCGTCGGCGCGGCCGGGATTGCGGCGAGCGTCGCCGCGATCGCGGTCGTCGGGATGCTGCACCGAGTGGACGATGGCGGGCGCGCCGGGGCGCCGGCCGCATCGGCGTCGGACCGGGCGGTGGATGCGAGCGCGGAGCAAGGGCCGGCGTTGGCCGTCTTTCACGCGTTGCCTTTCTCGCCCGGCGTATCGCCAGGCGCCTCCTATAGCGTGGTGCGGGTTCGCATCCCGGTGTCGTCCTTTCCCGTCGTGCACGCCATTGAGCCCTACACGAGCGTCGAGGCGGACATCCTGCTCGGTCCGGACGGTATCCCGGCTGCGATCCGATTCGTCGACCCGGAAGAGGTGTTCGTGACTGCTGCCGCCGATTCGAAGGAGAGATGACATGAAGCTGCCATTGCAAAGCATCATTCGGCTCGCCGGTGTCGTCCCGCTTCTCGCGGTCCACGATGCCGGCGCACAAAGCCCCGGCGTCCCTGCGGTCGGCCTCGAGCCCGACAGGGTAATGGTGGTGTCCCCGGGCGCCCTGCAGACGAATGCGTTCGTGCAGGTCGTCTCCGGCGAAGCGCGCGTCATCGGCGAAGCCGTGACCGGGAAGCCCTATTGCGCCGATTCGATCACCGAGACGATACAGACGCTCGCGGACGGCAACCGCATCGTCAGCACCAACACGTCGCGCATCTGTCGGGACTCGGCAGGCCGCACTCGGCAGGAGCAGACGTTGAGGCGGCTCGGCTCGTGGCCTGCCGGCGACGAGCCCGTAACGATCGTCACGATCGACGACCCGGTGGAGAAGGTCAGCTGGTTCCTCGACCCCCGAACGCGCACGGCAAGGGAACTCCGTCCATACCGCTTCGACGTCGTCATGGAGAACACCGAGGTCTCGCAGGGAAGCATCGAGGGGAATCGGGTCGTGCTGCGCCGGTTGGCCCCGGCGGCCGGGACGGCGACTCCCGCAGGGATTCAGCCCACGGCGCCGATGATCGCGACCGGGTCGATCGCTCAGTCGTTCGAGATCGGCCTCGCTCCGTCGATGGATGCTCGAACGGAAGACTTGGGCGAGCAGGTCATTCAGGGCGTGCGCGCGCGTGGCACGCGGCACATTCAGACGATTGCGGCGGGTGCCATCGGCAACGAGTGGCCTATCGAGATCGTGACCGAGACCTGGTACTCGGACGAGATCGAGGCACTGATCTCCCGGCGCACGTCCGATCCGCGCTTCGGAGAGACGGTCTACCGGCTCGTGAACGTGGTCCGCGACGAGCCGCCTGCCGAGCTCTTCCAGGTGCCGCAGGGCTACGAGGTGACGGGCGTCGGCGCTTCGCCGGCGGCCTCCGGGTTCGGCATCGCGACGCCGGGCGAGCGCGTGGAGCTGCGCATCGTGCGGCCCGGAAGCGAGTGAAGCGCACCCTCGCTAGCGCCGATCGCGCGTCTCGTCGCGGACGCGCTCGGCGCGGGTGCCGCGAATCCACACGAGGGCCCCGAAAACAAACAACGTGAGCGCGACGATCGCGATCGGCAACGGCGGCAGCCAAACGGGCACGGGTGCTTCTCCTGCGAGGTAGGGCGTGATCAGGTGCGAGACGACCCAAGCGATCGGGAGGCCGAGCAGCACGCCGAAGGCCATCTTCGGATTCGTGTGCCAGATCCTCGCCCAGATCAGCAGCATGACGACGACACCGAGCAGCCAGTAGAGCATCGTCTTTCTCCGCGACGCGCGGCGGCACGCGCCGCGCGTCTTCGAATCAATGCTCGGGCGCCGCGATCGGCGGCGGCTCCGAGAAGAAGCCGATTCGCGTGAGCAGCGTGTAGTCGCCCTCGACGACCATCAAGCCGATCAGCACGAGCAGCACGAGCGGCGGGCCGAGGATCGCGTAGATCAGCGCGAGCCGCTCCCACGCCATGTGCATGAAGATCGCGACGATGAACCCCGCCTTCAGGAACATGAAGAGCAGAATCAGCCCCCAGCGCAGCAGGCCGTCCTCGAGAAAGTCGGTCAGGTACGAGAACGCGCTGAACAGGAACAGCAGGCCCCATATCAGGATGTAAATCTTGATCGGATGCTGTTGCCCGTGCGCGTCGGCGGTCTCCGGCTCGTGTGCAGCGGGGGCCGTCGCTTCATGTACCTCTTCTACGGTCGCCATCGTGGAGCTCCGTCACCATAGATAGAAAAACGCGAAGATGAATACCCAGACGAGGTCGACGAAGTGCCAGTAGAGGCCCGCGATTTCGACGATCTCATAATTGCCGCCGGCGCGCTCGTAGTCGCCGCGCAGCACCCTCAGCGCGACGACGACGAGATAGATGACGCCGATCGACACGTGCATGCCGTGGAACCCGGTGATCATGAAGAACGCCGCGCCGAACTGCTCGGCGCCGAACGGGTTCTCCCACGGCCGCACGCCTTCGAGGATCAGCTTCGTCCACTCGAACGCCTGCATCCCGACGAACACCGCGCCGAAACCGGCCGTGAACAGCATCAGCGCGGTCGTCCTGAAGCGGTCCCGGCGGTAGCCGTAGTTGACCGCCATGGCCATCGTGCCGCTGCTCGTGATCAGCACCATCGTCATGATCGCGATCAGCAGGAGCGGAACGTCGACGCCGAATACCTGGAGCCCGAAGACCTCGCTCGGATTCGGCCACGGCACCGCCGTCGAGATGCGCACGTTCATGTACGACACGAGGAAGCACGAGAAGATGAACGTGTCGCTGACGAGGAAGATCCACATCATCGCCTTGCCCCACGGCACGTGGAAGGTCTGCTTGTCGGCAGAC
>Ga0079224_100012671_pt1 | contig 11689 bp, 12 predicted proteins | sample Stecom2015_FD_80414 | JGI IMG/M metagenome (GOLD analysis project Ga0079224, IMG submission 80414) | Agricultural soil microbial communities from Utah to study Nitrogen management - Steer compost 2015 | ecosystem: Environmental > Terrestrial > Soil > Agricultural land | place: USA: Utah...
AAGACGCTGAATCCCACCTCGTGGATGGGGCCCGAGGGGCCTCCCGGATGGCTCCAGGCCATGGCGGCGATCGCCGAGTTCGGGGGTGGGCTCGCGTGGATGGCGGGGGCGCTCACTCCGCTCGCCTGCCTCGGCATCCTCGCCACCATGATCACCGCCATCGTCATCGCCCACATGCCCTCGGGCGATCCCTTGCCGTCTGACCATCCGGGCGGTGGCCGAGGGACCGAGCGGGACCTTCGCGGGACTTCCGCGCTGGCTGGTGCAGACGGACGGCGCGATCCGGGGAGGTTCGGGCTCGGGCGAGCTGGCGCTCCTCTTCTCGGGGATCGCCATCCTTCTCCTTCTCGCCGGGCCGGGGCGCTTCTCGTTCGACCGCGTCTGGCTCGCGAGGCTGCGGACGAGGCGGCGGTCGGAGCTCGTGCCGAGTGAGGAGCCGGTCGCAGGCAGCGCCGGGAGACGACGGGGATGACAGTCGGCGCCGCCCCGGAAGGGTCGCTCACCAGCTGAGGACGATCTTGCCGAAGGTGCGGTTGCTCTCCAGTCGGCGGTGCGCCTCGGCCACCTGCTCGAAGGGAAGGACCGTTTCCACCACGGGCGAGAGGCGGCCTCGCTCGAAGAGGGGGACGATCTCGTCGGCGAAGCGCCGGGCGAGAATCGCCTTCTCCTCGGGCGGGCGCGAGCGTAGCACGGTACCGATCAGGGTGGCACGCTTGGCCAGCAGGGTGCCGAGGGGGAGGTTGGTTTTGGCTCCGCCGAGCAGGCCCACGCAGATCATCCGGCCGCGCCAGGCGAGGGCGGCGAGGTTTTCCTCGAGATAGGAGGCGCCCACCAGGTCGAGGATGCAGTCGGCGCCTCGACCGTCGGTGAGCTCGCGCACCTTCTCGGCGAAGCTACCTTCGACGAGGATGCCGCCCTCCATCCCCATCTCCCGGCAGCGATCGAGCTTTTCCTGCGAGCGCGAGGTCCCGATGACGGCGGCTCCCGCCTCCCGAGCGAGCTGCAGCGCGGCGGTGCCCACGCCGCTTCCCACCGCGTGGACGAGCACGTACTCGCCTATTCGCAGGCCGCCTTGAAGGAAGAGCGCGTCGTAGGCGGTGAGGAAGGCCTCGGGGATCGCCGCCGCCTCGGCAAAGGAGAGCCTCGACGGAACGGGGATGGCCTCGCGGGCGGAAACCGTGACGTGCGTGGCCATGGCGCCGCCGCCGACGATGCCCATCACCCGGTCGCCGACCTTCCACTCGGTCACGCCCTCGCCGACCGCCTCCACCACGCCGGCGTACTCCAGCCCGGGGATGTCGGCCGGGGATCCCGGCGGCGCCGGGTAGAGGCCGCGGCGCTGGAGCAGGTCGGCGCGGTTGAGCCCTGCCGCCTCCACCCGTACGAGGATCTCCCCGTACCCCGGTGGCCGGGCCGAAAACTCGATCAGCTCCAGCACCTCCGGCCCGCCGTATTCCCGGATCCGCACCGCCTTGCCCATGGCGCTCGAAGCTAGCACAGGCCTCCCGACTTTGCCCTGGTTGACTTAGCTAACCATCTGGACTAACTTTTCCTCGTGAAGTCGCGGACGGTGGTCAACGTGCACGAGGCGAAAACGCACCTTTCGAAGCTCCTGGAGCGAGCACATGCCGGCGAGGAGGTGATCATCGCGAAGGGGGGAAAGCCTTACGCACGGCTCTGTCCGCTCGAGCCCCTTCCTCCGCGCCAACCCGGCTTTCTCGAGGGCTCGGTCGGTCCGGAGTTCTTCGAGCCCCTTCCCGACGAGGAACTCGAGGCCTGGGGGAAGTGAGGTACCTGCTCGATACTCACACGTTCCTGTGGTGGGCCTTCGATTCCCCGGAGCTGTCGAAACGCGCCCGCTCCTTGATCGCCGACAGGGGGAATCAAATTTTCGTGTCCAGCGCGAGCGGCTGGGAGATCTGCACGAAGTTTCGTCTGGGCCGCCTGCCCGATGCCCGGCTGCTCGTCCAGGATCTCGCGGGATGGATCCAGAAGGCGGGCCTTTCCGAGCTGAAGATCGGTCTCGAGCACGCACAGCGTGCGGGGCTTTTCGAACAGCCGCATCGCGACCCCTTCGATCGCATGATCGCGGCGCAGAGCCTCGTGGAAGGCATGCCGGTGATTGGAAAGGACGAGGCGCTTGCCGCATTCGGCGTTCGGCTCGTGTGGTAGCGCGACTCCATCCGGCGGCTTGCTGTTTCCCGGTTCAGTAAAGCGTTGCGGAAGGCGCGGTCAGGGCGGAGGGCATGCGGGTGGCGAGGCGCCTTCGGCGGATCTCGGCGCGCGTCCCCTCGTCGAGCACCGGCGGCTTTTTGTGGCGCAGGTCGGCGTAGGTGAAGGTGAGCTGGCGCCGGTGCCGGCTCACCCAGCCGTAGAGGAAGTCGCCGAGCTGGTGCAGGCCGGGAAGCGAGTAGAGGAGACGGAAGAGGGGTAGGCCGAAGGGGAGGAGCATGTCGAAGCTGGCGGCGGCGGAGCCGGCTCCCCTCCACAGCTTTCCGGAGGGGGTGAGCGCCAAGGCGGTTCGGCGCGCCTCCCGCAGGCTGCTCCCCATCTCCTCGGGAAGGCCTTCGATCTGGAAGGGAAGGGTGTAGATCCGGCCCCGCCAGTCCAGGCGGCGCAGGACGCGGGCCACGCTGGAGCAGAAGCCGCATTTTCCGTCGTAGACGAGCAGGAGCTGATGGGGCTGCAGCATGTCGTGAATCTGCGGATGAAGCCCTCGATGCGCAGTATAGTGGGCTCATGATCCGCCACATCCTCGTCGGCTTCGATGGCTCGGAGGGTGCGAGGCGGGCGGCCGACTACGCGCGGCGGCTCGCCGAGACCTTCGGAGCGAAGATCACGTACGTCTTCGTCCTCGAACCCATCCCCGTGGTGAGCCTGGGCTTCGCGGAGTCTTTCAGCCTCGCCCACCAGCAGATGCAGGCCAAGGACCTCGAGCGGGTGCACGAGATCCTCGCCCGGCTCGCCGAGGGGCTCTCGGCCGAGGGCGTGGACAGGCGCGTCGAGTACGGCCCGGCCGCCGACACCATCTGTCGCCTGGCCCGCGAGCTGGACGCCGACCTGGTGGTGGTGGGAGCGCGGGGCCTGGGGGCGGTCGAGCGCTTCCTCATCGGCTCGGTGAGCAGCCGGGTGGTGCACCTCTGCGATCGGAACGTCCTGGTGGTGCACTGAACGCGCGATCTTGACTGCCTGAACAAATGTTCCTATCGATCGCCGAGTGGCGATCCCGAAGCGCGATCCCTCCGGCCGATCCGAGCTCGCCTCGCTCCTGGCCGATCTCCGCCGGTCCCGCCTGATCGTCGGGCCCGAGGAGCTCGAGCACCGCCTTCCCACCCCCTTGCCCACTGGCCTTCCGGACTTGGATCGCCTCCTGGGAGGGGGGGTGCCGCAGGGGCGGATCGTGGCGCTCTCGGGGGAAGGGACGGGATCGACCGCCCTGGCGCTCTCCATCGCCGCCCACGCGAGCCGCACGGGACGTCTGGTGGCGTGGGTGGACGGCGCGGACGCCTTCGACCCGCGCGGGGCGCGCGAGGCGGGGCTCTCGCTTTCGCGGCTGCTTTGGTGCCGGCCGAAGGAGCTGCGCGCGGCCATCCGCGCCGCCGATGCCCTGATCGCCTCCGGCGCCTTCCCCCTGGTGGTCCTGGATCTCCGCCGAGAAGAGCCACGCCCCGTGGCCCAGTCGGCATGGCTGCGGCTGGCGCGGGGGGCGGAGGCGAACCGGGGCTGCCTCCTCGTCCTGGGGGAGGCGGGGGCGCAGAGCTTCGCCGCCGCCACGCTCTCGCCTTCGCGGGCGAAGGCGCGCTTTTCCGGCGCGGGGCCGGGGCGGCTCTTCGAGGGGGTCGAGCTCGACTGCCGCCTGGAGCGGAACAAGCTGGGGCTCTGGCCCGGCGAGGTCCGGCTCTCCTTCCGCGCGCCGGAGCACTTGCCCGCGCTCGCCTGGGATCCGCCGCCGGGGACGCTGCGCTTCGGAGGGCGGAGATGAGGGTCGGATGCCTCTTCGTCCCCGAGCTGCCGCTGCAGGCGCTTTTGCGCGCCGAGCCCGACCTGCACGGCCAGCCCCTGGCGATCTTCCAGGGCGAGGGGGCGCGGGCGCGGATCCAGGCCGTTTCCGTCCCTGCGCGCTCCCAGGGCGTCTTGCCGGGGATGCGGATCGAGGAGGCCCTGGCCCTCTGCCCCGACCTCCTCCTGCGCGCGGACGACGAGGCGCTGCGGGAGGCGGCCCGGGAGGCCGCCCTCGACGCGGCCGCGGCGGTCTCGCCGCGGGTGGAGGAGGCCGCCCCCGGCCTGGTCCTCGTGGACGCCCGTGGCCTCGGCAAGCTCTTCGGGGGCGATCGCGGCATCGCCTCGGCGCTCCTTTCCGCCGCGCGCAAGGTGGGGCTGGAGGGGAGGGCCGCTCTGGCTTCCGGCAAGCGCATCGCCCGCGTCGCCGCCGTGCGTGGAGAAGGGATCGAGGTGGTGCCACCGGGCGAGGAGAGGGCTTTCCTCGCTCCTTTGCCGCTTTCGGCGCTGGGGGCGAGCCCGGAGCTTCTGCGCACCCTGGAGCGGTGGGGGATCGGCAGCGCGGGGGCGTTGGCCGCGCTGCCCGAAAGCGGCCTCGCCTCGCGTCTGGGACCGGAGGGGGTGCGGCTGTGGAGGCTCTGTCGCGGCGAGGACGACGAGCCGCTCGTGCCTCGGGAGCTCCCCCAGATCTTCGAGGAGGGCTGCGACCTCGACCACGAGATCGTGGCCCTGGAGGGGCTCCTCTTCCTCTTGCGGCCGGCGCTGGAGCGCCTCGTGGACCGCCTCGCCTGCCGGGGTCTCTTTTGCGGCGGGCTTTTCTTGCGCCTCCTCTTGGAACCGGCGGGGGAGGCCATCCTCCCGGTCGAGCTCGCCGCGCCCACCCGGGACGTGCCCACGCTCCTCTCCCTTTGCCGTTCGATCCTGGAGCGGCGGCCGCCCGGCGCGCCGGTGCGAGGCGTGCGCGTGCGCGCCGAGGCCGCCGCCGGTCGCATCGAGCAGCTCCGCCTCTTCGGCCTGCCCACCGTCTCGCCGGACCGGCTCGCCACGGTGGTGGCCAAGGTGGCGGCCATCGTCGGCGATGGCCGCCTGGGAAGCCCCGTCCCCGAGGACTCTCACGTCCACGAGGCCTTCTCCCTGGAGCGCTTCGACCCGCCCCCGCCGGTCGAGGAGGATCCCTCCGAGGCCGAGGGCGATCGCTGCCTGGCGCTGCGGCTCTTTCGGCCGCCCCTGCCCGCCGAGGTCCGCATGGCGGCGGGCGTTCCCCAGGCGATCTTTGCGCGCGGCATCACCGGCTGGGTGGTCTCGCTCTCCGGGCCGTGGCGCGTGGACGCGGGCTGGCACGAGCAGCCGGTGCGCCGCGACGGCTACGACGTGGAGCTCTCCGACGGCGCCGTCTATCGCCTGGCCCACGATCTCCTGCTGGACCGGTGGTTCCTCCTCGGCCGCTACGACTGAGGCCATGGCGGAGGTTCGAAGAAAAAGAGAGACATACGTGGAGCTTCGGGCCCGGTCCGCGTTTTCCTTCCTTCGCGGCGCCTCCCAGCCCGAGGACCTGGCGCTGCGCGCCGCCGACCTCGGCTACGAGGCCGTGGCGCTCGGCGATCACGGCGGCCTGTACGGCATGCCTCGATTTTCCGCCGCCGCGCGTCAGGCGGGCCTGCGCCCCATCGTCGCCGCCGACGTGGACGTGGAAGGGATCGGTTCGCTGCGCCTCCTGGTGGAGGACGAAAAGGGATACAAAAACCTCTGCCGCCTCCTCACCCTCGCGCATGCGCGCGGCCCCAAGGGAACACATTTGGCGTATCTGGACGAGGTGGCGGAGCACGCGCAGGGACTCTTCGTCCTCCTCGGCGCCTGTCGCGACGCCGAGGCCGCCGACGCCGCGGTGCGGAGGCTGGGGCGGGAGCGCGTGGCCGCCGAGGTCTGCCGCTACCTCGACCCCGCCCAGGAGAGATGGAACCGCGTCATGGTGCACCTTTCGGAGCACCATGGCATCCCGCTGGTGGCAACTGGCGACGTGCGCCACGCCTTCGAGCGCGAGCGACGCATCCTCGACGTGCTCACCTGCATTCGCGAGGGCGTGACGCTGGAGCAGGCGAAGACGCTTTTGCTTCGCAATGCCGAGCGGTATCTCAAGCCGCCCGCGCAGATGCGGCGGCTCTTTGCCGATCTCCCCCGCGCGGTGGAGGAAACGCGGCGGATCGCCGAGCGCTGCGCGTTTTCCTTCGAGGATCTGCCCTACGCATTTCCCGACTACCCCACGCCGCCCGGCGAGACGCAGCAGTCGCTTCTGGAAAAGCTCACCTGGGAAGGCGCCCGACGCCGTTATGGCAAGCGGCTGGACGCGAAGGTCCGCGCCCAGCTCGAGCACGAGCTGGCCATCATCGGCAAGCTCGACCTCGCCGGTTACTTCCTCATCGTCTGGGACATCGTTCGTTTCTGCAACGAAAGCGGCATTCTCGCCCAGGGGCGCGGCTCCGCCGCCAACTCCGCGGTCTGTTACTCGCTGGGGATCACCGCGGTCGATCCGGTGGGGATGGAGCTCCTCTTCGAGCGCTTCCTTTCCGAGGAGCGGGGCGAGTGGCCCGACATCGATCTCGACCTACCCTCCGGTGAAAAGCGCGAGGCGGTGATCCAGTACGTATACCAGCGCTACGGGCGCGACCGGGCGGCCATGTGCGCCGAGGTGATCACCTACAAGGGCCGCTCCTCGGTCCGCGAGGTGGGCAAGGTCCTGGGCATCGCCCCCGACGTGATCGATCGCCTCGCCCGCGGCCATTCGCGCTTCGAGTACCAGGAGGAGGTCTCGCACGGGGAGCGGCTTTCGCAGCTCGGCCTTCCTGCGAAAGACGAGCGCCTGCGCCTGCTCCTCGAGCTCTGCGACGAGATCCGCGAGCTACCGCGCCACCTCTCCCAGCACTCGGGCGGGATGATCATCGCCAAGGGGAGGCTCGACGAGGTGGTACCGCTCGAGCCGGCGGCCATGCCCGACCGCACCGTGCTGCAGTGGGACAAGGACGACTGCGATCGGCTCGGCCTCATCAAGATCGACCTGCTCGGCCTGGGGATGATGGCCGCGCTCGAGGAGGCGATGGAGATCCTCCGGCAGCGCGGCACGCCGGTGGACCTCTCGCAGCTTCCCCACGACGATCCCGCCGTCTACGAGGCCGCTTGCCGCGCGGATACGGTGGGCGTCTTCCAGATCGAGAGCCGCGCGCAAATGGCCACGCTCCCCCGGATGAAGCCGCGCCGCTTCTACGACCTGGTGGTGGAGGTGGGGTTGATCCGGCCCGGACCCATCGTGGGCAAGATGGTTCACCCCTACTTGAACCGGCGCGCGGGGCGCGAGCCGGTGACCTACGCGCACCCCTCCCTGAAGCCCATCCTCGAGCGCACCCTGGGCATTCCGCTCTTTCAGGAGCAACTGATGCGCGTGGCCATGGTGGCCGCGGATTTCTCCGGCAGCGAGGCGCAGGAGCTTCGGCGCGCCATGAGCCACAAGCGGTCGCGCGAGATGATGCGGCGCTTCGAGGAGCGGCTGCGGGAGGGCATGGCGAAGAACGGCTTTTCGCCCGAGGCCGCGGAGGAGGTGATCACCGGCATTCGCTCCTTCGCCGAGTACGGCTTTCCCGAAAGCCACGCGGCGAGCTTCGCGCTCCTCGTCTACGCCAGCCTCTGGCTGAAAGTGCATCACCCGGCGGTCTTTCTCGCCGCGCTGCTCAACAACCAGCCCATGGGCTTTTACGCGCCCGCCACCCTGGTCAAGGATGCCCAGCGCCACGGGGTGCGGGTGCGCCCGCCCTGCGTGGTCGAATCCGAGGTCGGGGCGAAGGTGACCGCAGACCGCGAGGTCCGGCTGGGCCTGCTCTCCGTGGTCGGGCTCGGCAAGGCCGCGGCCCAGCGGATCGTGGAGGCGCGCGCCGAGCGGCCTTTTTCCGATGCGGTCGACGTGTGCCTGCGCGCCGGCCTCGACCTCGGGCGCGCGGAGACCCTGGCCGAGGCCGGCGCCTTCGCCGCGCTGGGCCTATCCCGGAGACAGGCCCTGTGGGCGGTTCGCGCCGCGCTCTCCGGCGCCGGGCCGCTCGCGCCTCCCTCCTCGGACGCCTCGCCCCTGCCGGAGATGAACGAGTGGGAGCGCACCCTGGCGGACTACACCGCCACCGGCCTGACCGTGGGGCCCCATCTCGTGGGCCGGCTCCGGGAGGCGCTGCGCGCGCGCGGTGTCGTCCCCGCGCGCACCGTCCCCTCCATCCCTCACGGGCGGCGCATCCGCATCGGCGGCCAGGTCATCGTCCGTCAGCGCCCCGGCACCGCCAAGGGGATGGTCTTCATCACCCTGGAGGACGAGACGGGGCTCGCCAACGCGGCCGTCGATCCGAAGACCTTCGACCGCAACCGGCTGGTCATCCTGCAGAGCCCCCTTCTCGTGATCGAGGGAAAGCTGCAGAACCTGGAGGGCGTGGCCACGGTGAAGGGGGAGCGATTCTTTCCTCTGGATCTGATCCTGGAAGATTTGCCCCCCTCCCGTGATTTCCACTGAGGTGAGCTCCCTCCTCCTGTTCCGCCTGTCGGCAGTAGGGAGCGACTCGCTGGCGGAATTCGTCGGTCCAGGGAGTCGGGCGATGCGTCTCGGGGTCGATCCGCACCATCACGCGCTGGCCGACCGCGTAGTCGGTGTCCTCGTCCACCGGCAGGACGCGGAAGCCGAAGACCAGGCTGGTCCGTCCGAGCTTCTCGATCCAGATGCGGACCCGCACCTCGGAAACGCCCCGCACGGGACGCAGGTAGTCGATGTAGTTGGCGCGTACGAGATGCGACTGGTCGGGCGCCTGCCTCGGGTCGAGCAGCGCCTTCCAGCCGAAGACGTGATCCCAGAACGCGCCGATGGTCCGCTCGATCAAAAGGACGTAGCGGGCGTTGTGAAGGATCTGGAAGGCGTCCAGATCGTCGAAGTAGACACCGTGGATCCTCTCGAAGAAGCGCATGGCGCGCGCCATATAGCCTTGCGCGCATGCGCTTCGCCAGCCCTTCTCGAGCCGCTCGCTCGCGGCCTTCCGAGGAGGTAAGAAGCTCGCGCCGAGGGCGCCTTTTGCCCATGCCGAATCAAACCGCCGATCGCCAAAAAATCGCCGTCACCGTCGCCATCCCCTCCGAGCGCAGAGAGACGCTCCTCTCTCCTTTCCTCGCGCTCGATCGACGGATCTGGCTCATCGCCCTGGCCCGGATGATCAACACCATGGGCTTTTCGCTGGTGATGCCCTTCATCGCCATGCACCTGGTGGCGGAGCGAGGGGCATCGGGCGCCGCCTACGGGCTCATCTACCTTCTCTCCGGGCTCTTCTCCGCGGTGGGGCAGGGCGTCGCCGGCGAGGCCTCCGATCGCGTGGGCCGCCGCGCGGTGATGGTGAGCGGGCTGGCGCTGCGCGCGGCCAACATGATCGCCATCGGCATCTCGGTCGTGCTGGCCGCGCCGATCTGGGTGATCGGGGGCCTGGTCGTCCTCAACGGATTTCTGCGGGCGCAGTTCGAGCCAGCCGCGGGCGCGGCCGTGACGGAGCTCTCGCCGCCGCATCTGCGCGTGGCCGCCTTCGGCCTGCAGCGCATCGGCGTCAACCTCGGCTGGGCGGTCGGCCCTGCGCTGGGAGGGCTGCTCTCCACCCACTCCTACGGCGCCATGTTCTTCGTGGCGGCGCCGATCACCCTGGTCGCCATCCTCGCCGTCCTCCCCCTCGGGCGAGCACGCCCCGAGCGTCCCGAGCCTCGTCCAAAGGGACGGCTCTCTCTTTCTCAGATCGGCGCGGCGCTTCGAGAGCACCGCCTCTTCGCCTCCTACTTGGTGCTCGTCTTCTGGGGTTCGATCCTCACCGTCCAGATCTTCGCCACCCTCTCCGTCTACGCGAGCACGCACCTCGGGCTGGATCGCGCCGACATCGGCCTCGTCTACACCGTCAACGGCATGATGGTGGTGCTGGCCCAGGTTCCGGCCGTGGGCCTGGCCCGTCGCTGGGGGATGCGGCGCTCGCTGGTCTTCGGCGCGCTGCTGTACGCCTTGGGCTACGTGCTCTTCGCCCGGGCGACCGGTTTTGGCGACCTCGCGGTCGGGATGGCGGTTCTCACCGTGGGTGAAGTCATCTTTTCGCCCGCCCTCAGTGATACCGCTGCCACCCTCGGCGACCCGCGTCGACTCGGCCGCGCCTTCGGTCTCTTCGGCCTGGTGCAGTCGCTGGGCCTCTCCCTCGGGCCGCTCGTCGGCGGTCTCGCCTTCGACCTTCTGCGCGGCCGACCCGGCGACCTCTGGCTGGGACTGGCCGCGGGGATGATCTTGCTCGGGATCGCCTACTCCATCTTCGGCCGCGTCACGGGCGCATTCGATCGCATGGATACCCGCCCGGCCCACTGATGCGCCGAAAGAAGGGCCCCGGCTTCGAGCCGGGACGCGAGCGGCGAGGCGCACCTAATAGCGGGGGATCGAAGGGTCGATCCTTTGCGACCACGCCTCGATTCCGCCCGCCAGCGAGACGGCCCGCTCGATTCCCGCGCGGCGGAGGATCGCCGCGCCGCCCAGGCTGCGGATCCCGTGGTGGCAGTAGACGACCACCAGCATCCCCTCGTCGACGGCGAGCTCCTCGACGCGCTCGGCGAGCTCGCCCAGCGGCAGAAGGACGCTGCCGGGGAGCCGGGCGATCTCGTGCTCCCAGGGTTCGCGCACGTCCAGTAGCAGCGTCGGCTCGCCGCTTCGCAGCCGCTCGGCGAGCGCCTCCACCGAGATCTCCATCGCCTCCGCCACTCGAGACCTCCTTCGCGCGCATCGTCGCGCGCTCGGTTCGCCCCAACGGGTGACCCGACCGAGGAATTTCCCTCGCCGAGGGGGCTGCCTACTTGTTCGGGCACCTTTCCCCATCCAGTGGCCAGCCGGCGCAGGGAGAGCAACATGCAACCCCACGACAACGGAAGTCTGAACATCGACGCGGCGCTCGGTGACGTCGCTCGCATCTATCGCTCGATCACCGGCCAGGACCTCCCGCTGGGCAACACCGTCCGTGCCCACTACCTCGCCAACGTCCCCGTGCGCTCCATCCCCGCCGTCGACTGCTGGGAGCTCGAGAAGGAGCTTCTCATCGTCGTGGACCTCCCGGGGATCGCACGCGATTCGCTGCAGGTGCGGATCGAGCAGGGGCTTTTGCACGTCTTCGCCCGCCGCGAACGCGGTCCTCTCGAGTCGGCGCGCCCCGCGGCCCTCGAACGCCCCATGGGGACCTTCGAGCGGACCATCGTCCTGCCGCGAAACATCACCGCGGAACCGCTCGGCGCGGAACTCGTCGACGGCACGCTCCGGATCCGGCTCTCCCGCAAGGAGGGCCCGATGGTCTCGCGCACGGTCCAGGTGAGCTGATCCGGTGACGCCGTTCCGTTCCCGCAGGGCGCGGCCGGAGGACCCCATGACCGATTCGAACCGATTGGAGCGCGTGCAGGTCCTGGTCGACGCGATTCGCCTCACGGTGGCCGCGCTTCGGATGAGGGAGATGGAGGCGACGCTCTGGCGCGCCTCGGTGGAGGATCTGCGGCCCCGCGCCGCAGTGTGGTGGCCCACGCCCGAGCCGAGGGGCTGGCCCGCGACTCAACTCGGCACGGAGAGAGGAGTGATGATCCCGTATATCGTTCCGCAGATGGTTCCCGTTGGCATTGGCTC
>Ga0079224_100012672_pt1 | contig 11688 bp, 6 predicted proteins | sample Stecom2015_FD_80414 | JGI IMG/M metagenome (GOLD analysis project Ga0079224, IMG submission 80414) | Agricultural soil microbial communities from Utah to study Nitrogen management - Steer compost 2015 | ecosystem: Environmental > Terrestrial > Soil > Agricultural land | place: USA: Utah...
CTGGGCAGCACCCAGGCCCGGACCGACCTGCAGCAGCAGTTCAACGACCTGCTGGTACAGATCGACCAGCTCGCCAATGACGCCCACTTCAACGGCAACAACCTGCTGCGGGGCGACGACCTGAAGGTGATCTTCAACGAGGACGGGTCAAGCTCGCTCACCATCAAGGGCGTGACCTTCACCTCGGACGGCCTCGGCATCTCCGCCCTCTCCGGCGACGAGTTCCAGGACGACGCCGCCATCCAGGCGACGCTCGACGAGCTCGATGCCGCGTTGACGACGCTGCGGACCCAGGCCTCGACCTTCGGTTCGGACCTGTCCGTGGTCGAGACCCGTCAGGACTTCACCAAGAACCTGATCAACGTGCTGGAAAGCGGCGCCGGCGGCCTGACGCTCGCCGACACCAACGAGGAGGGTGCCAACATGCTGGCCCTGCAGACGCGCCAGCAGCTCTCCACGGTCGCCCTGTCGCTTGCTTCGCAGGCCGACCAGAGCGTCCTGCGGCTGTTCTAGCCCGGCGCCACGCCGAACCTCGAAAGGCGGGGTCCGTGACCCCGCCTTTTTTCTCGCCCTGGCGCCACCCGGCGGGGCGGGGAACTGACCCTGCCACAATCTTCCGGTAAGGTTTTCATGTGATTCGCAAGATGCCTCGTGCGCGCATCGCCGATCGCACGGGGGAGTTGCGGTTGCTGGACAGTGAAAGGGTCATCCGCCGGTGCCACTGAAGGTCGAACTCAAGCCGGGCGAACGGTTCATCCTGGGTCAGTCGGTGATCACCAACCACGATCAGCGCACCCGGCTCTACATCGAGGGTTCGGAGCCGATCCTGCGCGAGAAGGACATCCTGCGTCCCTGCGACGCCGATACCCCCTGCAAGCGCATCTATCTCACCGTCCAGATGATGTATCTCGGCGACGAGCCGAAGCGCCATCACGAGGCGTTCTTCAAGCTGGTGGGCGAACTGGTTGCCGCCGTACCCAGCATGCGGCCGTATGTCGACCGTATGAATAATCACATATTAACCGGTTCCCTCTACAAGGCATTGAAAGAGGCAAAGGCGATGATCGCCTATGAGGGGGACCTTCTGAAACATGCAACACGCTCTGCAGGCGTATAGTAACGCCGCCAGAAATACTGTCGACCCGCGTGAGCGGGAGGCGTCGCTACTCCTGAAGGCGGCATCGCAGCTGCAGAACATCAAGGATTCGTGGTCCGAAGAACGCGAGCCGCTGCACCGGGCCCTGCACTACAACCGCAAGCTCTGGAGCGTCTTCGTGAGCTCCGTCGGCCGCCCCGAGAACCCGCTGCCGCGGGAAGTGAAGAACAACATCGCCTCGCTGGGCCTGTTCATCTTCGGCCGCACGGTCGAGATCCAGGCGCGCCCCGCGCCGGAAAAGCTGAACGTCCTGATCGCGATCAACCGCGAGATCGCGGCCGGCCTGCGCCACGGCGGCTGAGACGCCGGCCCGCCCGGCGATCGTAACCTAAGTTCCCTTTCGGAGCGCCCGCGGTCCGCGCTGGGGGCACCGCCGGAGTGTGCTTCAGGCCGCTTCCGGATACGGCTGCCTACAGGTAGCGGACCAGCGTCAGGTCGGCGAGCATGCGGGTGGTGGCGAGGCTCGCTTCCAGCCGCGTGCTGAGGGTCAGCAGCTTGGCGCTGATCTCGTACGGGTCGACGCCCTCGGTGTCCTGCAGCAGGTTCATCGCGACGTTGCGGGCGGCGGCATGACGCTCCTCGGCCCGTCCCAGCGCAACCTGCTTGTGGCCGAGTTCCGAGATCAGCCCGTCCACCGACTGCTGGCCGGGGAACGTGAGCTTCTGCGCCACCCGCCCAGCCAGTGCGGCGTAGCGGGCGGGATCGTCGACGTCGGCTTCGTCGAACGCCTCCGCGGCTAGCACCCCGACCGCCGACATCACTGTCGCCAGCGGCTTCTCGTTGGCACGCGTGCCGTAATCCACCGTCAGGGTGTCGTCGACGCGGGCCACGGCGCTCGCCCGGGCCGATCCCGGTCCGTTTTCGCCCTGGTACCAGAAGACCGTGTCGGCCGCGGTGCCGGCCACCAGCGCGGTCGCGGTGTCGAACGGCGGGCCGTCGACGCGCAGCGGGACGCCGGCTCCCTCGTCGAAGAAGAATGCATCGGCGGCGGCGACCGCGGAGGCGGCGGCAAGCTCGCTCCGCGCCACCCGCCCGAGGGCATCGCCCAGCGCCGCCTCGAAGTTGGCGGCGGTCGTGTCGGCGTCGGCGCCGATGGTGAAGGCTCCGGGGCCCGGCGGCGTGTCGTGGGTGGCTTCGAGAACGACGGTCTGCGACGTGCCGTCCGACAGCGCGAGCATCAGCGTCAGCCGTTCGCCGGCGTTTGGCAGGGTTGCCGAGAACGACACGTCGACGGCCGGCGGCACGCCGGCCGGTCCGCTCACGGTGGTGCCGGAGAGCGTGCTGGCCGCGTGGTCCAGCTTGAAGCCGAACGGGTGCCCTGCCCCGTCCTCGGCGAGCGTCACCGCCGCGCCCGCGCGGGTGACGTCGAGGCGCCCGAGGCCGGCGGCGCCGAGATCGGCGGCGCGCCGTTCGGCTATGACCTGCCTGAGCCCGGCGCGGGCGCCGATGCCGTCGATGAGCGTTCGGGCGTCCGGCACCGGCCTGGTGTCCGCGGCGCGGCCTGAGAAGGCATGGCGGCCGCCTAGCTCGAAATTCAGGAGCCCCACCATCTCGTCCAGCCGGTCGCGCGCCGCGAGCTGGGCCTCGGTCTGGCCGCCGGCGACCACCTTCAGCGACATGTCGAGCGCATCGGTGCGCATGTCGACGCCGATCTGGCGCACCCTTTCCAGGTGCTCCTGCACCGCATTGAGGCGGATCTCGGCCTGCGAGATGGTCTGGCGGTAGCCGTCGATGGTTGCCATGCGCGCCCTGAGCGACAGCACCTGCCAGCGATCGTGACCGAGGCCGCCGTAGGTTTCCGATCGCTTCCCGGTTCCGAGCTGGCGTTGCAGGTCCTCCATCTGCGCCCGCAGCAGGGAGACGTCGCGGGTGATGCCGAAACTGTAGGTGATGGAAGACAGGGTGGGTACGGACATTCCGGGACCTTGGCGTCAGATGCGCATCAGGACGGCCATCAGTTCCTGGATCACGGTCATCACGCGGGCGTTCGCGGCATAGGCGTTCTCCAGTTCCAGCAGGCGGGCCATCTCGGCGTCGACATCGACCCGGGTATCCGCCGCGTACCGGGTGCGCACCGCGTCGAGCACGATCGACTGCGCCTCGCTCGCCCGCTCCGCGGCCTGCGCCAGCTGGCCGTGATGATTGACGATCCGACGGGCGAGATCGGCCACGGTGGTCTCGACCGGCTGGCCCGGCGTGCCGATGCCGGTTTGCGGCGCGACGGCGATGCGGGCGGACGCAAACCTCTCCGCGAGCTCGAGCGGCCGTGCCGGGTCGCCGGTGGACGCCGTCGACGAATGCAGGACGAGGAGGCTGGAGTCGGCGACGAGCGCCGGGTTCACGGCAATGCGCCCGGCATAGCCGAGCTTTTGTGGCCGGCCGTCGAGGCTTGCCGTATAGGCGAGGTTGGTTGCCGACCGGTCGATGAACAGCGCCACCTGCAGTCCGCTGTCCTGCAGCGCCGTCGGCGTCACGGTGGCGGTGAGCGAGTCGATCGAGACGGTTCCGCCGGCGTCGTTCAGGATGCGGATCGTGCCCGCGCCGGGTGCGCTTACGCTCACGTCGACGCCGAGGGCGGCATCGAGCGCGGCGTCCAGTGCCGCGGCCGCGGCCGCCGTCCCGCCGCTGAAGTCGATGCCGATGACGGTGTCGTTAGGATCGGCGGTCACGTCGCCCGGCAACGGCAGCGTGGCCGGATCGTCGACCCGGACGATGGTGAAGGTTTTCGGCACACCGCCCTGGGTCACGGTGAGCGACAGGGAGTTCCCGGCTGCCAGTTCATTCACATCGACGTCGAATCCGGTCTGCACGCCAGCGCTCGCGGCAACGCCTTCGACCGTCTTGGACGACATCGCCATCGCCAGGCCGTGTGCGAGTTCGTCGAGCTGTGACTGCGCGGTAACCAGCGTGACGTCCCGCAACTCCCGCAACGCCGCGATCTCGCCGGTCCGGATGTCGCCGTGGCGGAACAGGTCGAGCTGGGCGCCAATGGGCGTGGTGAGCTTGATCGTTCCGGTGCCGCGCACGGCATCGTCGATGCTGTAGAGCGCACCGGCATCGAGGCCCGACCGTTCGTCGAACGTGAGGATCCCCGCTTCCACGTCGACAAGCAGGTTGCCGTTGCCGGTGAACACCCGCACGTCCCCCCGCTCGGCCTCGATTACCCGGATGTCCATGATGGCGGACAGTTCGTCGATGTAGCGGTCGCGCTGGTCGGCGATGTCGGCGTAGTTGAGGTTGCTGTCGTAGGCGAGCTGGATTTCCCGGTTGAGCCGCGCGATCTCGCCCAGTGCGACGTTGGCGCGCTCGACTGCCCGGCCAAGCCGCTGCTCGGCCTCGTGCCGCAGGCCCTGGACGGTATCCGAGAGCCGGTTGAGGTGGGACGCGAGCACCCCGGCGCGGGCGATCACCGCCTCCCTGGAGCTCTGGTTCTCGGGGCTGGTGGTGAGCTGCTGCAGGGCGGCGCCGAACTCGTTGACGATGGTATCGAGTGCGTTCGCCTCGCCGGGTGCGCCGAACAGCCGGTCGAGCTGGTCGAGGAAGTTCGCCCGGATGTCGCTCAGCGCGGCAATGCCGATCTCGGTGCGCAGCTGCTGTTGGACGAACTGGTCGACCTGGCGCTCGATCTGCCCGAGCCGGGCGCCGCCCACCGTGTTGCCGACGATCTGCGCGATGGAGACCGCGGTCTTGCGCGTGTACCCCGGCGCATCGGCGTTCGCGACGTTGCGGGCAACGACGTCGATCCCGGCGTTGCTGGCGCCGAGACCCGTCAGGGCGACGTTGAGGGCGGTCTGGAGCGACATCGGCTAGGCACGCCTCCCCGCTCGGGAGGCCCGTTTTCGATGGCCTGGATCCACGTCAGCGGACCATGTTGACCGCTTCCTGCAGCATCTCGTCGCCGGTGGTGACGATGCGCGTGGATGCGGTGTAGGCCTGCTGGGTGACGATCAGCTTGGCGAACTCCTCGGCAATGTCGGCGTTGGAGCCTTCGAGTGACTGGGCGAAGATCCGCCCCTGCAGGCCGAGCGTTGGGTTGCCGGATTCGGCGGTCGCGGCAAACGCGCCGCCGTCGAGCTTCCGCAGCATGCCGGGCGCCTTGAAATTCGCCACCGCGATCTCGGCGATGTCGAGCGCCTCGCCATTGGAGTAGATGCCGACGACCCGTCCTGTCTCGCTCACCGCCACATCGATGAGCTCGCCGGTCGAGTAGCCGTTCTGGTCGATGTCGGTGACCCGGACCACGCCCTGCGAGTCGGCGAACTGCGACAGGCCGGAGGCGCCGTGATCGAGCACGACGTCGCCGACGGTGGTGCCGTTCACGGTCAGCCCAGATATCGTGGTCGTGCCGCTTGCCGGCTGGACCAGCGCCCCGTCGGCAGAGAATTCGTAGGCCTGTCCGACATTGACCCACATCGGGTCGGTGCCGGTGGCGGCGGTATCCGTCAGGTAGAACAGGTTCCAGATGTCGGAGCCGCCGCTTGCCGCGCTGTCGATCTTGGCCCAGCGGAACTGCACGTTCACTGCGGCGCCGGATGAATTGTAGGTGGTGATGGCCCCACCGGCGACCGAGTTGTCGAGGAAGACGCTGGCCTCGCTCGCCGGCACCGGGGCGGGCGGGTTCGTGGCCGTGGTCGGATCGGCGGTGAAGTCCGCCGGATCGATCAGTTCGCTGCCGGCGATGTCGGGATCGTAGTTCGCCGTCTGCGGCACCATGCCGAGGTTGGCCCGGTAGTCGATGCGAGTCGTCTGCTGCGCAGGCAGGAGGTCGTTGGTCACCTGGATGACCTGCGGCAGCGTGCCGGTGGGATTGCCCGTGGCCGGGTCGATCGGCAGGCCCTTGAGCATGTATCCGGCGCCGTTCACCAGGTGCCCGTCCTTGTCGAGCGCGAAGTCGCCGCGGCGGGTGAAGTTGTCGACGCCCCGGAACGTGGGCTTGCCGTCGACGTAGCCGGCCGGCTGTTCCACCATGAAGAAGCCGTTGCCGTTGATCGCGACATGGGTTGCCACCGACGAGCTCAGGATGTCGCCGGAAATGTCGTTGGTTGCCCGCGACCGGCCGGCGACCACGCCGCCGCCCTGGTTGCCGGGCTGCGACTCGCTGACGATGTCGATGAAGCTCGTCTCGGTCCGCTTGTAGGCCGTGGTCTGGCTGTTGGCGATGTTGTCGGAAATGTGTTCGAGCGCGAAGGACTGTGCACGAAGCCCGCTGACCGCTGTCGTCAACGCACCGAAGATTCCCATGATCCGATCTCCTGACCACTCACTCACCGCGAACCCCGTCCGGGGCCGGTGACGCGTGATTAACCCTGCCGTTGCACCAGCAAGGCGCGGGCCAGAAGCTTCAGGCAGCAAAATCAAGCGGTTACGCGAACACTGAAGGGGAACCGTCGGCCTTGCCCGGTCAGTTTCGCCCCCTGCCCCGGCAACAATTGCCGGGTGCGGGCGGGTCTGCCTGCCCGCCCGCAGCGTGTCAGGTGACGGCGACGGTCACGTCCTCGTGGATCGCCACCGATGCGAAGACGGCGTCGTCGAGGGTCAGTTCGTAGACGCTGTAGTTCTCGCCGCCGATGGTGACCGGCGCACCCGAAAGCTCCCACAGGGCGGCCGCCAGCGGATGGGCGGCATCGAGGAAGGCGAGGATCACCTGGTCGCCCGCGTCGCCGTCGATGACCAGCGAGTTGTGCGAATTGGCCGTGTAGGCGCCATTGGGAATGCTCGAGAAGTCGAACACGTCCTGCCCGTCGAGCGTCAGCGTGTTGCTGCCGCCGTTCCGCATGTCGATCGCCTCGATCTCGCGGACTGCCATGTTGGAGATGGCGGTGAGGTCGAGGTCGAAGGCGCCATCGAGCCGGAGCGTGTCCTGGCCGCCGCCGCCGTTGAGGCGGAAGAACTCCGCATCGGCGACGGCAAGCACGTCATCGCCGGCACCGCCGTAAAGCACGTCCGCGCCGCCGCCGCCCACCAGGGTGTCGTTGCCGAGGCCGCCGATCAGGCTCTCGTCGGCGCCCGTGCCCTGCAGCAGGTCGTCGAAGTCCGAGCCGAACTGGTCGATCGCCTGGCTGAAATCGTCGCCGTATACGACGTAGACGGAGCTGAACAGGCTGGAATACGACGCGGCCGTGACCGTGAGGTCGGCAAGGCCGTCGCCATTGATGTCGCCTGCCGACGAGACGTTGACGCCCGCAAGATCGAGTTCGGCCGCGCCGAACAGCCGGAAGCCCGCCGGTCCGCCCGCCTGTCCGATTGTCGCCAGTTCGATCTCGCCGTCGGCGCCGGCAATCGCGGCCAAGTCCTGGCCGCCGAACACCACGTAGGCGGCGCCGTGCCCGTACGACGCGATATCCTCAAGGAACGCGCCGACGATGAGGTCGTCGAAACCGTCGCCGTTCACGTCGCCGGCAAGCGTCGCCGAAACGCCCGATCCGGATCCGTATCCGCCCGTGAACTGGACGCCGGCAACACCACCCGGCTGGCCGATGGTGCCGAGGCTTATCTCGCCGTCGGCGTTGGCCAGCGCGGCGAAGTCCTGGCCGCCGAAGATCAGGTAGGTGGCGCCGCCGTAGTAGCCGCCATCCTCGTTGCCGGGTGCCGTCACCACGAGGTCGGCGACACCGTCGCCGTTCACGTCGCCGGCGGTCGAGATCGCAAAGCCGGTCCCATCGTAATCTTCTTCACCGACCAGCTTGAACCCGGCGGGGCCGCGCGCTTGCCCGACCGTGCCGAGGTCGATCTCCCCGTCCGCTCCGGCCAGGTCGGCAAAGTCCTGGCCGCCGAATATCACGTACGCCGCACCCGCGTAGACGCCGCCAACGGCATGGTTGTAGGCGCTGACGACGATGTCGGCGATGCCGTCGCCATTCACGTCGCCGGCCGACGCGACCGCGAAACCGGCTTCGTCATACGGGGCCCCCACGAGTTCGAACCCGCCAAGGCCCTGACCGACGCTGCCGAGACCGACGGCGCCGTCGGTGGCGAGCGCGGAGAAGTCCTGGCCGCCGAACACGATGTAGACGCTGCCGCTGTGTTCGCCGCCCGTCTCGACTCCATAGGCGCCGACGACGAGATCGGCAAAGCCGTCGCCGTTCACGTCGCCCGCCGAAGACACCGAAATGCCGACGTGGTCGTGGTCCTTCTCGCCGACGAAGCGGAAGCCGAGCGGGCCGCCCGCCTGGCCCACGCTGCCGAGGTCGATGGCGCCGCCATTGACGAACGCCGAAAAATCCTGGCCGCCGAATACGAGATAGGCGCCGCCAACCAGTCCGTTGGACTGATCGTAGTGGTGCAGCGCCCCGACGATCAGGTCGACGAAGCCGTCTCCGTTCACGTCGCCGGCAGCGGTCACTGAAGCGCCGGCGATCTCGTAATCCTGGCCCACGAACCGGAATCCGGCGAGCCCGCCCGGCGACCCGATGGTGCCGAGCCAGATATCGCCGCTGCTGTCGGCGAGCGCGCCGAAGTCCTGGCCGCCGAACACGAGGTAGACGGCGCCATCCTCGTAGTAGCTGCTGAAATTGCTCGGCGCGGTGACCAGCAGGTCGGCGATGCCGTCGCCGTCGATGTCGCCGGCGGCAACCGCGAAGCCGGCCTGGTCGAACGGCTGTTCCCCGACGAGCCGGAACGCCGACAGCCCCGGCACCGTGCCGGCCGCGACCTCGCCCAGGTTGTTGTGCGTCTCGATGGCGGCGATCTCGCGGTCGGCGAACTGCCACAGATCGATGCTGATCAGGCGGTCGGTTCCGAGGTCGCCGTCGCTCGGGTCCGCATCGACGATGGTCACCGAGCCGTCCGCGTTGCGGATGATGACGTGGCCGCCGCGATCGCCCGGGATCACCGCCCGGTCGAAGCCGCCGCGTCCATCGAGCGTGTCGTCGCCGCGGCCGCCGATCAGCGTGTCGTCGCCGTTGCCGCCGACGACCCGGTCATCCCCGCCGCGCCCCGAAATCCTGTCGGGGCCGTTGCCGCCGTGCAGGAAGTCGTCGCCTGCGCCGCCGATCAGCGTGTCACTGCGGAGGCCGCCGAACAGCAGGTCGCGATTGCTGCCGCCGATCAGCAGGTCCGCGAACGACGTGCCGATGATGCGATTGATGCTGATCAGGACATCGTTGCCATGGCCGACGGCGGAGCCGGCACCGAGGTCCACCGTCACCGGGCCGTTGGCCGCCTCGAAGCTCGCGATGTCGCGGCCGACGCGGCCGTCGAGCGTGTCGTCGCCGGCGCCGCCGACGAGGAGGTCGTCGCCCTGGCCGCCGATCAGGTGATCGTCGCCGACGCCGCCTTCGAGGGTGTCGGCGCCGTTGCCGCCCATGAGGGTGTCCGCGCCGGCGCGACCGCCGAGCACGTCGTCGCCGTCGAACCCGGAAATCAGATCGTCTTCGAAGGTGCCGTTCAGTGTATCGTTCGCTGGCGTTCCGGTGATCCGGGCCATGCTCGTGCTCCCCGCCCCGTAGTGTCCCCACAACCGAAATACGATCGCGCCGCCGGCGGACGATATGCAGCCCCCGACCGGCTGCACAAGAAAAAATCGGCAGCGCCCGGCAATGACCGGGCAGCGTCCGGCGGCAACCCGGCGGCGGGCGGCGGCAGCCGCGGCAGCGGCTCAGGCGACGACGATCACCCCGACGACCTCGGATACCGCCACCGACGCCAGGACGTCGCCGAGGAGGGCGTAATCAAAGACGAGGAACGTCTCGCCGCCGATGTCGGTCGTGCCGGCGCTCGACCATTCCCCGGCCCCGCTCGGATGACCGGGGGGCAATTCATGCAGCATGAGCACGTCGTTGGCGTCGCCATGGATGACCAGCGAGTTGTGCGACGTGTCGTGGTCTGCGTTGGGGGTCGAGGAGAAATCGAACACATCGACCGGATCGAGCGCCAGCAGGTTCTCGGCGCCATTGTCCATGTCGATCGCCTCGATGTCGCGGATCGCAGTGTTGGCGATATCGGTGAGATGGAGGTTGACGCCACCGTCCAGCCTGAGAGTGTCCTGGCCGCCACCGCCGTCGAGGCGGACGAAGGAGCCGTCGGAAATGGCGAGCACGTCGTCGCCGGCGCCGCCATAGAGAACGTCCCTGCCGCCGCCGCCCACGAGTGTGTCGTTGCCGAGGCCGCCGATCAGGCTCTCGTCGGCACCCGTACCCTGCAGCAGATCGTCAAGGTCCGACCCGAACTGATTGATGGAGTCGCTGAAATCGCCGCCGTAGATCACGTATGAGACACCGCTGTCCTGGGGGGCGTCGGCGTTGCGTAACGCGCCGATGGTGAGGTCGGCGAGGCCGTCGCCGTTCAGGTCGCCGGCGCCGGAGACGGAATAGCCTGCCAGATCCGAGGCCGACGCGCCGGTCACCTGAAAACCGGCCAGGCCGCCGTCCTGGCCAATGTTCGCGAGGTCGATATCCCCGTCGCCGTTGGCCAGCGCAGCGAAATCCTGGCCGCCGAACACCACGTATGATGCCCCGCTGCTGAACCCGGCCTGGTTGCTGGCGGGCGCACCGACGATGAGGTCGTCGATGCCGTCACCGTTGACGTCTCCGGCCGAACTGGCCGAGAAGCCCGCCAGATCCTCGTCGGCCGTGCGGATCAGCTGGAATCCCGCTGGCCCCCCGCTGGTTCCGACCGACCCGAGGTCGATCGTGCCGTCGGGTCCTGCGATGGTGGCAAAATCCTGTCCGCCGAACATCACGTAGACTGCGCCACGCCCGTCGTCAGCGGTCTCCAGGAACGGAGCGCCGACGATCACATCGGCAATACCGTCGCCGTTCACGTCGCCGGCCGACACCGTAAAACCGGTATAAGCCCCGATGTTCTCGCCAGCGAGTCGAAATCCGGCAAGCCCGCCTGCCTGACCGATGGTCGCGAGGCCGATTTCGCCGGCCGGATTGGTCAGGGCCGCAAAATCCTGCCCGCCAAACACCACGTAGGCGGCACCAGCGGTGGTGCCGCTGGCGTCGTCGTAACTCGCTCCGACGATCAGATCGCCAATGCCGTCGCCGTTCACGTCACCAGCAGAAGAAACCGAAACCCCGGTTTGGGCGAACGAGCTGCTGCCGGTGAGCTGGAACCCGGCCGGCCCGCCGGATTGGCCGACAAGCGACAGCGCGATGCCGCCGTCGGGATGGACAAGGGCGGAAAAATCCTGGCCGCCGAACACCACATACGCCTGACCACTGCCGGTCAGCGGTGCGCCGACGATCAGGTCGTCCACGCCGTCGCCGTTGATGTCACCGGCCGAAGCGACTGCCCGGCCGGCGTGGTCGTTGACAGCCTCACCGATCAGCTGAAATCCGGCCAGCCCCCCCGCCTGGCCGACGAGACCGAGGTCGATCCGGCCGTCGAGGGCGGTCGCCGCGAGATCCTGCCCGCCGAAGATCACGAAGGCTGAACCACTGTCGACGCCATTGCCGTCGACACTGTATGCGCCGATGATCAGATCGGCTATCCCGTCACCGTTTATGTCGCCGGCGAATGCCACCGAGTTGCCGGCACTGTCATCAACCATGTCACCGGTGAACCGGAGCCCCGCCGGGCCACCAGGC
>Ga0079224_100012673_pt1 | contig 11688 bp, 10 predicted proteins | sample Stecom2015_FD_80414 | JGI IMG/M metagenome (GOLD analysis project Ga0079224, IMG submission 80414) | Agricultural soil microbial communities from Utah to study Nitrogen management - Steer compost 2015 | ecosystem: Environmental > Terrestrial > Soil > Agricultural land | place: USA: Utah...
CAGCACGAAGTTATCCGGCAGGTTGAATTTCTCGCGCACAGCGGCGTCGCGTTCGGCCCCCAGGCGTGGATGAAACGCCGGGTCAGCGGCCAGATAAGTTACGGTGATCGCTTCTGGCGGAATGCCCAGATATTCGGTAATGTCGATTTTTGAGGCTTCGCTCAGGGTGATGATGTGCGCCGAGCCGCGTGCTGTCGCGCTCACCAGTGCCGAATACAGCCGCGCCCCAACCCTGCGCGAATAATCGGGGATCGCCAGCGGTATCACATCGAGCACCGATGTCACCAGCCGGGCCGGGGATGTCAGCGGCGCGCCCCAGTAGGGCACATGAGCGATGTCGGCTCCTACCTGCGCCACCATGCGCGGGTAAGTGCGCTGTTCAAAGATCACCTTGCCGATTTTGTCGCTCCTGCCGGTGGTGGTGACGACGCTGACATTTTCCGGCAGGTCGTCGGCTTCGGTGACGCCCGGCGGCAGGATCAGCGTCAGATGCAGCTCAGGCGCGACCAGAACCAGATTGTGCAGCAGCCGGCGGATATACTGCCCGCTGCCTGTGTGAGGCTGGTTCCAGAACCAGCCGTTAACTGCTACGTGCATGGCGTGCCCCTCAGCGGTAATCGAGAAGGAAGATGAGCCGGAGCAACCTGATCCTCCCGGCAGCCAGCCGGTTATTTGTCCGCGTCATGGTTCGCTATGCAGGTTGCGCACAGGCCGTAGAATTCGAGCAGATGGCCGGTCAGCCGCACGCGGAACTGGCGTTCAAGTTCGCGTTCCAGCTTTTCCAGATGGCAGTCTTCAAACTCGATGACCCGGTCACAGTTGGTGCAGATGATATGATGATGATGTCCGCCTGGCATCAGCACATAGGTCGGCGTGCTGCTGTCGTTGATGTATGTCGGGCGAATGATCGACAGGCGCGTGAACAGATCCAGCGCGCGGAACACGCTGGCTCGTCCAACCTCCGGTGCGCGAGCCTCGACTTTTTCCAGCACTTCGGCGGATGTCATGTGCCCGCCGTGAGTTTCCAGCACATCCAGAATCGTCAGCCGGGCGTTGGTCAGTTTGTAGCCGGCATCGCGCAGGCGCTGTGCCCGTGCGCTTCTGTGGTCAGGCATAATCCGATCCTTGACATGATTTTTGCATTGAGATAACGTATCATTTGCTGCAAATGAGATCAGGTCTCATTGGAGATCGCATGAAACTTTTGTATCCGCTTATTGTACTCCTTTTCCTGTGGGGTATTCCAGGTGCGGTGTTGGCGCAGGAAGCGCCGCTGCGCGTGGTCGCTACGACAACCCTGATCGCCGATGTTGCCCGTCAGGTGGGCGGTGATCTGGTTGAGGTTACGTCGATTATCCCGCCGGACAGCGATGTCCATGCGTTTCGTCCCGCGCCGCAGGACGCGGTCGTCATCAGCCGGGCCAAGGTGATTTTGGTTAACGGCGCTAATCTTGAAGAAGGTTTGCTGACACTGGTGGAAGGCGCAGCTTCTGTCCCGCTGACCGTTGTTTCTAACGGAGTCCCGATGCTGGCCTTTGGCGATCATGCGGCTGAAGCTGAGGATGATCGTGAACACAGGGCGGCGATATATGCGGGCATCCTCGGTGTTGATACTGATTGCGGTGACCGGCAAGCACACGACGACGAGGCACACCCGGAAGACGAACCCGCAGCAGATGAACATGGCGCGTGCGATCCGCATGTCTGGCAGAATCCGCAGAACGTCATGGTGTGGGCGGATAACATCGCCGAAGCGTTCGCAGCTGCTGATCCGGTCAATGCGGCCACCTACCGGGCCAATGCTGCCGCCTATAAAGACCAGCTTGCCGTGCTGGATGCCGAACTGGAAGCCCTGTTCAACGCCATCCCGCAGGACCGGCGCGTGATCGTCACCAACCACGAATTTCTGGGGTATCTGGCGGCTCGCTACGAACTGGAAGTGATCGACACGGTGATCCCGTCGCTTTCGACGCTGGCGGAACCCGCGCCGCAGGATATGGCCCGGTTGATCGAAGTTATTCAGAACCGGGGGGTCCGGGCCGTTTTTGTGGAGGCGTCTGATCCCGGCAGGCTGGCTGCGGTGATCGCGGAGGAGGCCGGCGAAGTCGCCGTCGTCACCCTGTTCAGCGGCTCGCTGAGTGCGCCGGATGGCCCGGCGGGGACCTACCTCGATTACATGCGGGCCAACGCGCAGGCTATCACGGCTGCGCTGGGGGGCTAGACTGACCGTATAATTCTCCCCCCTGCCTGTGCTATCATTGGGTTGGCTGAAAGCGGATGATGCAGGCAGAATGGGCGATAACCATCCTCAAAAGCCGGATCATGATTAGCTGGCTGGAACTGATCGCTGCGGGGATGTGCTTCGTCATCGTGGCCTATGTCCTGCTCGATGGCATTGTCCCCATTTATCTGCTGATGTTTGCGACTGCCGGTATCGTGGCGGGGCTGCTGGTGCTGCCGCGCTGGTTCGACAGGTGATTGACATGCTGCTGAAGGAACAGGAGGCCGCATCGGTTCAGGCAGAGAAGGCTGAGCCGGTGTTGAGCGTCCATAAGCTAACCGTGCTGTACGATGAAGACGCCGGAATCGAGGACGTGAGTTTTGAGGTCTACCCCGGCGAGAAAGTGGCGGTGATCGGCCCCAACGGCGCGGGCAAATCCACGCTGATGAAGGCGCTGATGGGCCTGTTGCAGCCGCGCAGTGGCAGCCTTGAGCTGCGCCTCGTGCCCGGTTACGTGCCGCAGCACGAGGCCGTCAACTGGGATTTTCCGGTCACCGTGCGCGACGTGGTGATGATGGGTCGTGTCCGGCGGATTGGCTGGCTGCGCTGGCCGAGCCGGGCGGACTGGCAGGCGGTGGATGCGGCGCTGGAACGGGTCGGCATGGCACAGTATAGCAGGCGGCAGATTGGCGAACTAAGCGGCGGTCAGCGGCGGCGGGTGTTTATCGCGCGGGCGCTGGCGCAGGAAGCCGCGCTGCTCATCCTCGATGAGCCGTTCAGTGGGGTGGATACCAGCGCGCAGGCCGAGAGGACGGCGGTACTGGATGACTTGCAGGCTGATGGCCTGACCATCCTGCTCAGCACGCACGATCTGGGCCTCGCGTTTCAGCGTTTCGATAAGGTGCTGGCGCTGCGCTACCGGCTGATCGCCTATGGCAAGCCGGACGCGGTTTACACCCCGGAAATGCTGGGGCAGGTCTACGGCGGCAGGCTGGCGACTCTGGAAGATGGCCGCCGAGTGACTGTGTTCGTAGACGATCACGGCTGTTGCTGAGTGGATTGAACAATCATTGGCCGGCACGGGTATAAGGTATAATGATTGAAACCATAATCCGAGTGAAGTTGTAAACCGCGTGCAATCGACTATTCCCTCTACCCGTAGCTCCAAACCGCCCTTCTGGGGCGATTTCACCCCCAGCATTGACCGGCATCTGCCTACTTGGGCCAGGCGCTCCAACCCCATCGTACGACGGCATCTTGGCGTTCACTGGAAAGTGCTGCCGCTGGAAGTCGATTTGCTTATCCGGCTGCTGCTGATCCAGGGCGTGCTGGTGGCGCTGTCGATTCCCATGTGGTTCATTCTGCCGCTGCTGTTCACGCTGCTGCCGGTGGCGCTGGTGATTCTGCCATTTGTGTTTGTGGCCTACGCCCGCCTGCTGATCGCGGTCGGCAGTTTTACGGTGCGCATGATCGTCGATGAACAGCATCATCAGACTCTGGCGCTGCTGCGCACCACGCCTATGTCGCTGCGGCATATCCTCTACAGCAAGGCGGCAGCCGGTGTCTGGCGGCAGGTGGAGGATCTGGGGCTGATCGTGATGGGCGTGGCGCTGCTGACTCTGCCCATCATTGGTCTGCAATACGCGACCTACTGGCCGCTGGAAGAGGTCAATGTTGTTTCGCGCCTGGCGATCTATGGCGGTCTGCTGGCTTCGGTAGTCCGGGTCTTTCTGGAGCCGGTAATGCTGGCGGCCTGTGCCGTCGCGGTCGGGTCGATTGTGCCCTATCGCACCCCGGCGCTGCTCTCCGTTGTTGGGCTGGGTTTCTTCTACTTTCTGTTCATCAACCTGCCGCGTCTGCTGCCGCTTACACCGGAAGTGCGCATTCTGCTCGAATTTGTCGTGCCTGTGGTGCTGCCGGTGATCGTAACGTGGCTGGCGTTCAACGTGGCCGAATACTCCCTGCGCCAGGACTAATCCGCCGGTAGATCACACTCTGGCGGCGCTTCAGCCGGCAGATACTCCGGTGGCAGGTACACGATCACCATACTCTGCTGCCCATAGATAGGCGTTTGCAGCGGGAGGCAGTAGGCCGGCTGCATCTCTTTGTCGCGGATGTAGTCCCAGAGCTGCGGGTGAGAGTCATCGAGGCCGGTGGTGACGATGATGGCCTGCGGTGGTTCGACTCCGCGCCATTCGGACACAGGCGCCATATAGAAATTCTCGGTGGAGGGTATCACGCGGGGATACAGGCCATAAAAATAGGTCTGCCAGCCGGCCACCGTCTGGATTTCTGCGGGTAGAAGCTCGTCGATGATATACCCCATCTCAATCAGTTCATCCGCGTTCTGTTCCGGCACAGCCGTAATCGTGAAACTTACCAGCAGGGAGATCAGCGTCATAATCAGCGCGACCTGAACCAGATTCGGCCCGGCGGCCCGTCCACCGACAGAGACCACCAGCCCGCCGGTCAGCAGCGCCACGAACGGCATGAAAAAAATCCAGTAGTACGGATTGTTGTGCGTCATCAGCGCGGCCAGCACGCCAACCGACAGCAGCGCCAGCGCCAGCAAGCGCCGGTCATGGATGATCTGCTGCCGGAAACCCCGCCACGCGGCAGCGGCCAATCCGCCGACCAGCAGCGTAAATTCGAGCGGGAACCAGGCTGAATAGGAACCCAGAAAATAGCTGATGAACTTGCTGATGCGCCGTGTTGGGTCGCTGGTGTTGCCGATATTCGTTTCGTGAGTATAGGCTCGCAGCAGCGCATCAACGAAGTTGGCCGGCGTCAGCGCGCCTTTGCTGAACGCAATGCGGAAGGCGATGAAGAACAATCCCGCGCCGGCTGCGCCCAGCACAAACAGCCAGAAGGGCTGCCACAGCCACCGGCCTGTTTGGCGAATCTGCCTCAGATACTCGATCCCATACACCGCGCCCATGCCGGCAACAAAGGCGAAAGCATACGGATGACCCTCCATCCCCAGCCCGGTAACAAATCCTGCCAGAAGATGGCGAACACGCTGGCCGGCGCTGGTTTGCGCATCGCGGGCCGAAAAGAAGCAGTACAGGCCGATGGCGTTGGTCAGGGCGACGAGGGCGGTCGGGTAGAGATACCCATGATGTACAGGTATAAAGACAGCGATCGCCACCGCGCTTATACCGGCGAAGCGACCATAAACTCGTTCAGCAGCAAGATAAATGAATGGAAGTGCCAGATAAACCAGCAAGCGAAAAAGAATACGCCCCTTGATCAGATCGACACCAAAAGCCCGTGACCAGAGGCCCAGACCGTAAAGCGATGCGCTGGTATGATAGACGTTGCCGCTGACAGGATCACGCGCCGGGAACATACGGCTGGCCGGTATGTTGGGTTCAGCTATCGATATGGACCAGTCTGCGAGAATGGGTTCCTCGTAGAAGCGGCTGCCCGGCAGTGTGCCGATATAGGCGTAATTCAGCAGCAGCCCCAGGGCCACCGCCGCCAGCGGAATCAGCCACAGCCAGAAGGAGGCCGCCGGTTGCAGGGCAGTTCTGGTCTGGTAGAGCAGCAGAATCATCAATGCGATGATCAGGCCGACGACATACACCCGGAAGACCACACCGCCGCCGGCGCTGCTCACCGGCAGAAAGACCCACGCCAGTACCGCCAGCGCCGCGCCACTACCCGCGATGACCCAACCCGCATGGCGCGATTGCGGCAGCCAAAGCGCAGGCAGACGCAGCCGGTTTTGTGCCGCCAGCACGTACAGCAGGCCCGTCAGCAGCGTGAAACCGAGCATCGCAGCGACGATAACGGCGTACCGGCTGGAATAACGCCCCAGAATCGAAGGATCATCGCTCTGGTGCAGCACAATCGGAATCAGACAGATCAGGCTGATGATGAACCAGCCGCCCAGCAGGCGTGTGCGCTGGTCACGGGTGGAGAGGTCTGATAGTTGGGGCATTTTCGCGGTGTTCCTGTGATGATGGCTCGGACGGCAGGATTATACCAGCAGAAAACGCAGCGCAGCGGGCAGACGGCGCGCCCATGCAGCTTCGTTGTGCAGCGCCCCGGCTTCTTCGATATAACGCAGTTCTGCGCATTCCTGATACCCCAGCCGCCTGAGGATGTTGTACATGCGCCGGGCGTCGGCGCACACCGGCTGGCCGATATGCTTTGGCAGCCAGCGAGAAAAGCGGCGCGATACCTCGGCAGTTCCGGCGTCCAGATAGATTTTCCCCGGCACATATGACTGCTTCAGGATGTAAGGGAAAATCGCCCGCCCGCCGTACCAGAACGCCGGACTCATCGCGCCGGCAAAGCCGAACACATCAGGCCGCGAAAAGAATCCGTACAGGCTGATAAGCCCGCCCAGCGACGACCCCATGATGCCCGTGTGATCCCGACCGGGAAGCGTGCGAAAATCGGCATCAATGCGCGCCTTGACCGTATCGACCACAAAATCGAGGTACAGATCGCCTCTGCCGCTGCCATGCTTCGGATCAGGGAAAGGGCTGTATTCCGCCAAGCGATCCTCGCCCGCGTTCGGGATACCCACAACAATCCACTCGATCCCGTCACGCTCAAGCTGCTGCATGGTTTCATCGACCTGCCATTCGCCGGCGAAGCTCGTATAAGCATCGAACAGATTTTGCCCGTCGTGCATGTACAGTACGGGATAGTGTTGGTCACTGGCGGCATAGCTGCGCGGCAGATACACCAGCAGATCGCGCCGGTTGCCAAGCTGCGGACTCAGTAAATCGGCCAGCACTTTCACTGTGCCGCTGATCGTGTGCTGCTGCGCCGGGTAATCCTGCCAATCCTGTGTCATCGCTCCTCGCTTTCCAACGGCAGCATTCTACGCCCGGCGGGGATGCAGAGCAACGGGCGAAACCGCTGATGAGAATGCGGCTGATTGCCTGGGTCGATTATGAATATTGCATGAATTTGTGAAAATTGCACAATTAAAACGCAAAATTTATGTTTTTATTACCCAAATGGTGATACAATTCACATGAAGGTTTATCCTGCCAAGGAGAGTAAATGGATATGTCCCTCCTGAACAGTGACTATATTGGGATACAGATCGGCAAATCCCGGATGGAAGAACTGAGGCGCGAGGCGCAGCGAGATCGACAGGCGCGTGATGTGCTCAAGCTGCGTCCGGTCAAGCGCCGCTTCCGTCTGCCCAAGATCACGATCAGTTGGAATTAACGCTCCGTTTTCGCGGGTAGGGCTGCACCGGCGTGCTGCCCAACCTTTTTCCCCCTCCAGACAGTATAAGTATTGGAAATAAGCAACCTCATCAGGTCACCGAGTGCTCTATCGCGGCGGCGCGGTCGGTGTTGTAAAGGACGCTTACTCTTCCTTGTCACAGCCTTTGGTGTATACTGCTGTCGATTCCCAGTGTCGATAAACTGATCCCGGCATTAATCACCGGGCCTTTGTCATGCAAGAGGATGCACATTGGCAATCGACGAGCAAATCCGGTTTGGGACTGTGGGCGCGCCGCAGACCACCCCCGGCAGCGGCACTGTTGCTGCTGTGGAACATACACGCCAGCTTGGGCTGGATCATCTGGAAATCGCGTGGGTGCGCAGCGTGCGGATCAGCGACGAAGCCTGTGCTGAAATCAGGGCGGCTGCCCAAATGCACGATGTTTCCCTCAGCATCCATGCGCCGTACTTCATCAACCTCAACAGCCAGACGGCGGAACTGATGGCAAAAAGTGACGAACGCCTGCTGACTGCCGCCCGCAAAGGCTATCTGGCCGGGGCGCGGGATATTGTCTTTCATCCCGGCAGTTATCACGGCCAGCCGCCGGAACAGGTCTACGAGCGGGTGAAGGAAAAGCTGCTGGAACTTACCGGAATTCTGCGCGACGAGGGTGTCGCCGTGACTCTGCGCCCGGAAACGATGGGCAAGGGCGCGATGTTTGGCAGCCTGGACGAAGTGCTGCAACTCAGCCGCGATGTGCCCGGCGTAGCCCCGTGTATCGATTGGGCGCACCTGCACGCCCGCGCCGGCGATGGCACATTCAACAGCTACGATGAATTTGCTGCTGCGCTGAAAGCCGTGCGCGAGATGCTCGGCGAAAATGGGCTGCGCCGCCTGCATTCCCACCTGAGCGGCATCGCTTATTCAGCCAAAGGTGAAAAGGAACATCTGCCGCTTAACGAGGCCGATCTGCGCTATCGTGACCTGCTGCAGGCGTGGATCGATTTTAAGGTAGCGGGCACGTGTGGTATCGAAGCGCCGCAGCCATTCCATACTGCCGACGCGCTGACCATACAGGCCACTTACCGCCGTTTGTGGGACCTGGCCGATTCGCCGACATCATAAGGCTTTTAGCAGGTGGTCTGTCGTATTATGATAATACGAAGCCAATAACCTGGAACACGGCCAGCTACTGGAGGCCATTTTGAGCGACTTTATCTCGTACTCGCGTGTGGATACGCCGTTCGTGCGTCGCCTGCATGAGCGACTGGCTGAAAAGGGACGTGATGTATGGGTTGATTGGGAGGATATCCCCCTGACCGCTGACTGGTGGCGGGAAATTCAGGAGGGTATCGACAAATCCGATTCGTTTATCTTCATCATCAGCCCGGATTCGGTCCGGTCAGAGATTTGCCGCAACGAAATTGAATACGCAGTCAAGAACAACAAGCGCGTGGTCCCCATCCTCTTCCGTGATCTGGTGACGGAGGAGCACAAAAACGCGCTGCACCCCATCATCAGCTCGCACAACTGGGTGTTCTTCCGTGAAACCGAGGATTTTGATCGCTCATTTGAAAACCTGCTGAACGCGCTGGATACCGATCTGGAGCACGTCCGCGAACATACCCGGCTGCTGGTGCGGGCCAAAGAGTGGGACGCGTCCAACCGTGACCCCAGCCTGCTGCTCAACGGCATCGAAATCACGAAGGCCGAGGCGTGGCTGACCAGCGGCATGGATTTGCAGCCGGAACCAACCGACCTGCACACGCAGTATATTATCGCCAGCCGCCGGGCCGAAACCCTGCGCCAGCGGCGGCTGCTGGCGGGTGTATCGGTGGCGCTGGTAGTGGCTGTTGCGCTGGCGCTTGTGGCGCTGCTGATGTTTTCGCTGGCGGAAACCCGACGCGAAGAAGCCGAACGTCTGCGCCTTGTGGCTGACCAGCGGCGGCAGGAAGCGCGCAGCCTGGCGCTGGCGGCCAATACCCGTAACCTTATCAGCGATGGGGAGAACAGTTTGGCGCTGGCGCTGGCGATTGCCGCTTACGAAGTCCACCAGCCGCCGCTGGCCGATGTGCAGCAGACGCTGGCGCGGGCGATCTACGGGCCGGGAGCCAGTGCCCGGCTGGAAGGGCATCAGAAATCGGTGCTGGGTGTGGCCTACAGCCCTGATGGACAGACGGCCTATTCGGTTTCGTCAGATGGCACGCTGACAATCTGGAATCTTGCGGATGGCACGCCCATCAACCAGTTGATGTTTGGCGATTCGATTCCGGCGGCGGTGGCAGTCAGCCCGGATGGCGAGTGGCTGGCTGTGGGTATGTTCGATGGCATTGTTCGCCTGCTCGATTCTGAAAGCGGCGTGCCGCGTTACTGGCTGACCGGCCACGAGGCGCAGGTGACCCGGGTGGCCTTCAGCCCGGATGGCACGCGGGTGCTGTCGGGTTCGCTGGATCGCACCCTGCGGTTGTGGGATGTCGAATCAGGCGAGCCGCTGCTGCGCATCAACAGCCCTGGCGCGATTCTGAACGTGGCTTATTCGCCCGATGGCCGCTATGCAGTGTCAAGTTCCGGCGACAGCGACCTGACCGGTCAGCAGCGGCCCCTGATTGTGGATCGCACCGTGCGGGTGTGGGACCTGGAAACCGGGGACGAGGTGCAGCGGTTCGAGCCGAATTCCGGCTTTGTGCGCGCGGTGGCCTTCAGCCCGGATGGCCGCCGCGTCGTGGCCGGGACGTGGAATCAGGACAGCGGGGGGCGGCTGCATCTGTGGGATGTTGCCAGCGGCGAAATCGTCAATACCTTCTACGGCCATACCGATATTATCACGGCGGTCGCCTTCAGCCCGGATGGGCAGCGTATTTTCTCGACCTCGTGGGATCGCACGCTGCGCGTCTGGAATGTCGATACGGCGTTGGAGGTTCAGCGTTTTCAGGGGCATCGGGACCGGGTGCTGGCGATGGACCTCAGCCCGAATGGCGAATATGTGCTGACCGGAACGGGCAACGCCGGCAATCTGGCCCCGGACCCGACGGTGGATCGCGCTGCCGACCCGGTGGTATGGGTGTGGGATACCCGCAGCCGGGCGCAGATTCGCGTGCTCGAAGGCCATGACGACTGGGTGTGGGGTGTTGCCCTCAGCCCGGATGATACACTGGCGGCCAGCGGTTCCGGGCCGCTGAGCACCCCGGCGCTGGATACCAGCGTGCGGCTGTGGGATGTGGCGACAGGCCAGCAAATCCGCAAACTGGAAGGCCATACGGATACGGTGCAGACCGTTGCCTTCAGCCCGGATGGCGCAACACTGGCCTCGGCAAGCTGGGATGGCACGGTGCGGTTGTGGGATGTCGCAACCGGCGTCGGGCGTATCGGCTACGATGGACATACCGACCGGGTACTGAGCGTCGTTTTCAGCCCGGATGGCACAAGGGCGGCATCCACCTCGCGCGATAAGAGCGTGCATCTGTGGGATGTGGCAACCGGGGAGGAAATCCGGCGCTTCGAGGGGCATACCGCAGCCGTTAACACCGCCGATTTCAGCCCGGACGGACGGCTGCTGCTGACAGCTTCGGACGACCGTACGATCCGGTTGTGGGACGTGGAAACCGGCGCGGAAATCCGCCAGTTGATCGGCCACAGCGACCGCATCAACAACGCCGTCTTCAGCCCGGATGGCACGCGGGCGCTGTCGACTTCATGGGATACCACCGTGCGCCAGTGGGATATTGAAACCGGCTCCGAGATACGCCAGCTTGTGGGCCATAATGGCGCGGTCTTCGGGGTCGCTTTCAGCCCGGATGGGCGCACGGCCCTCAGCGGCTCCTCCGACCTGACCATTCGCCTGTGGGACCTCGAAAGCGGGGAGGAAATCCGGCGCTTCGAGGGGCATACGAGCTGGGTATTGAGCGTGGTATTCAGTTCAGATGGCCGGCTGGCGCTTTCCGGCGCGGAGGATAACACAGTCCGGCTGTGGCGGGTGGAAAGTTCGCTGGAAGGGCTGGTGAACTGGGCCTATGCCAATCGCTACGTGCCCGACCTGACCTGCGCCGAGCGCGAGCAGTACAACGTCGAGCCGTTCTGCGATGCTGAGGGCCTGCTGCCCGCGCCGTCAGCCGATGCGTGATATTTGTGCCTCGCGCCAGTATATATAATATCTGGCTGAGAAACAGTGTGGTGAGCGGATAATGGGCGCTCTGGAAGAAATACAGCGATGTCAACTGCACGACGATGCGGCCCTGATAGAATATCAGCAGACGATAAGCCACCTCGTGAGC
>Ga0079224_100012674_pt1 | contig 11688 bp, 7 predicted proteins | sample Stecom2015_FD_80414 | JGI IMG/M metagenome (GOLD analysis project Ga0079224, IMG submission 80414) | Agricultural soil microbial communities from Utah to study Nitrogen management - Steer compost 2015 | ecosystem: Environmental > Terrestrial > Soil > Agricultural land | place: USA: Utah...
ACGTACTTCACGTGGAAGAACTCGGCCTGGGAGCTGAAGGACTACCTGACGGAGCTCACCCAGCCGGAGATGCTCTCCTACTTCCGCCCGAACTTCTTCGCGAACACTCCCGACATCCTGCACGAGTACCTGCAGACGGGCGGGCGGCCCGCGTTCCGCATCCGCCTCGTGCTCGCGGGGACGCTGTCTCCGTCTTACGGCATCTACAGCGGCTTCGAGCTCTGCGAGAACGTCCCCGTCCGCCACGGCAGCGAGGAGTATCTCGACTCGGAGAAGTATCAGATTCGGCAGCGTGACTACAACGCGCCCCACAACATCAAGCAGGACATCGGCAAGCTCAACCGCATCCGCCGCGAGAACCCCGCGCTCCAGGAGCTCGGGAACCTCGAGTTCTTGCACTCGGAGTACGAGGGCATCCTGGCTTACAGGAAGCACGCGCCCGGCAACGAGATCGTCGTCGTGGTGAACCTCGATCCGTTCCACATGCACGAGACCATGATCCACATGCCCGTGAACCGCATGGGTATCGGGGAGGGCGAGCCCTACGAGGTGGCCGATCTCCTGAGCGGAGCGCGGTACACCTGGCGTGGGACGCGCAACTACGTGCGGCTCGATCCGTCGGACCGCGTGGCCCACGTCTTCCGCGTCTCTCGGCGTTCGGACTGATGCGGACCCGGCCCGGCAAGCCGCACCCGCTCGGGGCCACGTGGGACGGTGAAGGCGTCAACTTCGCTCTCTTTTCGCAGCACGCGACGTCGGTCGAGCTTTGCCTGTTCGAGCACGGCGCGAAGACGGAGTCGATCCGCATCCCCCTCACGGAGCGCACGAATCGCGTCTTCCATGTCTATCTGCCCGACGTGCGGCCCGGACAGCTCTACGGGTACCGCGTGGACGGGCCGTACGCGCCGGAACAAGGACATCGCTTCAACCGCAACAAGCTCCTGATCGACCCCTACGCGAAGGCGATCAACGGAACGATCAAGTGCCCGGACGAGGTGTTCGGGTATCCGTTCTCGGAGCGCAACGATACGGGCTTCGACACGCGCGACAGCGCGCCGTTCGTGCCGCGCAGCGTGGTCGTCGAGACGGCCTTCAGCTGGGGCGACGATCGTCCCCCGCGCGTGCCGTGGAGCCGCACCGTCATCTACGAGTGCCACGTGAAGGGGATGACGCGGAGGCACCCCGAAGTTCCCGGCCACCTTCGCGGCACGTATCTCGGCCTCGCCTCCGAGCCGATCATCGATCATCTCAAGTCGCTCTCCGTCACCGCGGTCGAGCTCTTGCCCGTTCACCACGCCCTCGAGGACCGACACCTCACCGATATCGGGCTCTCGAACTACTGGGGCTACAACACCATCGGCTTCTTCGCGCCGGACTCGCGCTTCGCGACCAGTAGCCGCGGCCAGCAGGTGGCCGAGTTCAAGACGATGGTGAAGACCCTGCACCGCGCGGGGATCGAGGTGATCCTCGACGTCGTGTTCAACCACACCGGGGAAGGCAGCCAGCTCGGTCCGACCGTGTGTTTCCGCGGCGTGGACAACCATAGCTACTACAAGCTCGATCACGGAAACGCGGCCGCGTATCTCGACTTCACCGGTTGCGGCAACAGCCTCGATCTGTCGAACCCGCGCGTGCTCCAGCTCGTCCTCGACAGCTTGCGCTACTGGGTGCAAGAGATGCACGTAGACGGGTTCCGGTTCGACCTCGCCGTGACGCTGGCGCGCGATCCGGTGGAGTTCGACGCGTGCTCGCGCTTCTTCGCGACGGTGCAGCAAGACCCGGTGCTCGCCGAGGTCAAGCTCATCGCGGAGCCTTGGGATTTGGGCCTCGGGGGCTATCGCGTCGGTGGGTTCCCCTCGAGCTGGGCGGAGTGGAACGGCCGCTACCGGGACTGCGTGCGGCGCTTCTGGCGCGGCGACGACGGGCAAGTGCCGGAGCTCGCGTCGCGCCTCTCGGGCTCGAGCGACATCTTCCAGGGCAGCGATCGCGGTCCGTTCGCGAGCGTGAATTTCGTCACGTGCCACGACGGGTTCACGCTCCGCGACCTCGTGAGCTACGAGCAGAAACACAACCAGGCGAACGGCGAGCAGAACCGGGACGGCGCCAACGACAACTACTCGATGAACTTCGGCGTCGAAGGCGAGACCACGAACCCTCATCTCGCGCGCCTGCGCCTGCGCATGATGAAGAACCTGCTCGCCACGCTCGCGTTTTCGCAGGGCGTGCCGCTGATTTCCCACGGGGACGAGCTCGGGCGGACTCAGAAGGGGAACAACAACGCCTATTGTCAGGACAACGAGCTCACCTGGATCGACTGGGACCTCGACGACAGCGCGCGGGCGATGCTGGAATTCGCGCGCAGTGTTTTCGCGCTCCGACGGAGCGAGCCCGTGTTTCGGCGACGCCGCTTCTTCGACGGCGATCCCGTGAACCACCACGGCGTGAAGGACGTCTCCTGGATCCGGTCGGACGGGCGCGAGATGGCGCTCGAGGACTGGGGCGACGTGAAAAACCACCTCCTCGGCATGCTGATCCACGGGGAAGGGGCCGACGACGTCGACGAGCGCGGTCGCCCGACCCATGGGCAGACGCTCCTCGTGCTCCTGAACGCGGGGCCCCGCGCCCGCAGCTTCACCTTGCCGGTCTTGCCGGAGCCCGGTCATTTTCGTGAGCTAGTGAATACCGCCCAGGCCCCGCGCCGCGTCCCGAGGGGGCACGCCATCGCCGTTGCCGCGCACTCGCTCGTGCTGCTTTGCTACGACGCGCCGTGACGCTAGGCTCCCGGGCGCAGGACGCGACGGACGGATGGTCGACACGACGGGTTACCGTTCACGGGGCCGGAGCCCCGAAAACCAGCGAAGGCAGGCGTCGGAACCGCTCTTCCAGAGCGCGTGCGACGGCCAGCTTTCGGCGTGGGGGTCGAGACCATCGCCGTTCTCGATGAGCCGGCATGCCTCCTCGGTTGGGGAGAGGCAGGCGAGCAACTGGTGATGCAATGAACCTTTCCCACGTCGATCCCGTCTTGGTCGGGGACTCCGCGAAGCTCGAGGCCCTCCGGGAAGACTGTCTGCACGATCCGCACTCCGTGCTCGGAGTGCACCCGATTCGCCTCGGCGACACCGACGGCGTCGTCGTGCGCTCGTTTCATCCCGACGCGATCGAGTGCACGCTGCTCATCAACGGCGAGCCGCGCGCGATGAAGCCGCTCGGGGGCGGCGTGTTCGCGGCCTTCGTGCCCGCGGCTCGGGCTCCCGTCGCGTATCGGCTGCGCTTCCACTTCGCGGACGGCGCGATTTGGGAGCGCGACGATCCGTATCGGTTCCTGCCCACGGTGGGTCCGATGGACCAGCACCTGTTCAACGAGGGCACGCACCGAAACGTCTGGAACGTCCTCGGCGCGCACGTCCGGACCATCGATCAAGTGAGCGGGACGGCGTTCGCCGTCTGGGCGCCGAACGCCCGGCGCGTCAGCGTCGTCGGCGACTTCAACCGCTGGGACGGGCGGCTCTTCCCGATGCGGGCGCTCGGCGGCTCCGGAATCTGGGAGCTGTTCGTGCCGGGCATCGACGTGGGGGCCCTCTACAAGTTCGAGATCAAGACGCAGGAAGGGGCGCTGCGGCTCAAGGCGGATCCGTACGCGCGCGAGATGGAGCTCCCGCCCGCGACGGCGTCGCGCGTGACCAAGTCGCAGTACGCCTGGGGCGACGAAGCGTGGATGCAGGCGCGCGTCGGACGGGACCTCCGGCGGGAGCCCGTGTCGATCTACGAGGTGCACCTCGGCTCGTGGGCGCGGGTTCCGGAAGACGACTACCGTTTCCTCACGTACCGGGAGCTCGCGCCGCGGCTCGTGGCGCACGTGCAGCGCCTCGGGTTCACGCACATCGAGCTGATGCCCGTGGCCGAGCACGCGTTCTATCCCTCTTGGGGATACCAGGTGACGGGCTACTACGCGCCGACGGCGCGCTACGGAACACCCGACGATTTCCGCTATTTCGTCGACTACTGCCACCAACACGGCATCGGCGTCATCACCGACTGGGTCCCGGCGCACTTCCCGCGGGACGACTTCGCGCTCCGTCGCTTCGACGGGACGGCGCTCTACGAGCACGAGGACGCGCGCCGCGGCGAGCACCCGGACTGGGGCACGCTCATCTTCAACTACGGCCGCATGGAGGTGAAGAACTTCCTCGTCGGCAACGCGCTCTACTGGCTCAAGGAGTTCCACGTCGACGGGCTACGCGTGGACGCGGTCGCGTCGATGCTCTACCTCGACTACAGCCGGCGTGGCGGCGAGTGGATGCCGAATCCGTTCGGCGGCCGCGAGAACCTCGAGGCGATCGATTTTCTGCGCGAGGTCAACTCGGTGATCGAGCGCGAGGTGCCCGGCGCGTTCACGGTGGCCGAGGAGTCCACCGCCTGGGGCGGCGTGACGCGACCCGCGAGCGAAGGCGGCCTCGGGTTCACCTTCAAATGGAACATGGGGTGGATGCACGACACCCTGGCGTTCTTCTCGAAGGAGCCGATCCACAGGAAGTACCACGTCGATCAGCTCACCTTCGCGATGCTGTACGAGTACACCGAGACGTTCATCAACTCGATTTCGCACGACGAGGTGGTGCACGGAAAAGGCGCGCTCATCGAGAAGATGCCGGGCGATCTCTGGCAGAAGCTCGCCAACGTCCGGCTCCTGCTCACGTACCAGTACACGCGACCCGGCAAGCAGCTCATGTTCATGGGCGCGGAGTTCGGGCAGCACTCCGAGTGGAACTGCGACACGTCCATCGACTGGCACCTCGCCGAAGAACCGCAGCGGCGCGCGCTGATGGATTTCGTGTCGGAGCTCGGCCGGCTCTACCGCAGCACGCCCGCCCTTTGGCGCTCGGACACGCACCCCGAAAGCTTCGAGTGGATCGACTGCTCGGACCGCGAGAACACGGTGCTGAGCTATCTCCGGCGCGACGGGAACGAGTTCGTCGTGGTGGTCTTGAACTTCACGCCGGTGCCGCGCGACAACTACCGCATCGGGGTGCCCGCTGCCGGGCGCTACGTCGAGCGCATCTCGAGCGACGACCTGCGTTTCGGCGGGAGCGAGTACGAGACGCTCACCGTCGTCGAGGCGGACCCGATCCCGACGCACGGTCGCCCCTACTCGGTGAAGCTCCGGATCCCCCCGCTCGGCGCGCTGGTGCTCGCGCTCTCGAAGTGACCACGAGCAGGGGGCGCAGCCCGTGTCGGCCGCGCCCTCGTACTCCGAGCTCAGCCCGAGCTTCGGGCTGACGGATCAGGAGAGTTTGTCGATCTCGGTCGCGAACCGCGCGCGCAGGGCGTCGTAGGTCTCGCGCGAGACCTGCGGTTCGGCGCGCGCGCCGTCCGGCGCCGCGAAGCGCTCGTAGAGCTTCGCGTAGGGAACGCCCCCGACGGCTTGGGCCGCGCGTAGGGCGCCGCCGAGGGCCGAGGAGTTGCCGACCGCGAGCGTCTGCACCTCGGCCTGGAACACGTCCGCGATGACTTGGAGGATCGCGCGGTTTCGCGAGGCGCCGCCCGTCGCGAGGATCCGCGTCGGGCGCTCGCCGATCCACTCGGAGTAGCGCTGCATGGCGAGGGCCTGAGCCTCGATGATGGCGCGAGCGACGCGCGGCGCGTCACGCAGCGCGACGAAGTCCGGATCCCCGAAGAGCTCGAGCTTCGCGTTCAGGAGCTTGGGCGTGATCTCCGGGACGAAGTACGGCAAGAGCAGCGCGCCGTCGTTGCCGGGTCGGCTCTGCTCGAGCACCGCACGCTCGAAAGCCGTCCAGTCGAGCGCGAGCCGTTCGCGAATGCGCTCGCGGGCGAGCGAGCCGTTCGCGAAGCAGATGAGGCACATGAAGCCGCCCGCGGGGTTGCCGAAGACGTGCCCGAACCCACGCGGATCGGTGCGGGGCTCGCGCATCGCGGCGAACACCGTGTCGCTCGTGCCGAGGCTGATCACGGCCGTGCCCGGCTCGGTCGCGCCCATGCCGACGAGGCTGCTCGGGTTGTCGCCCGTGAAGGCGACGATGGGCGTCCCGCGCTCGAACCCGTAGCGTTCGACGAAATACGGCGCGATTTCCCCGACGACCGTGTTCGACGGAACCGCCGGGCGGAGCTTGCCTTCGAGCCCCGGCGCCGTCGCCTCGAGGAGCTTCGGGCTGAAGCGAGCCCCTTCGAGATCGAGCAGGTTCATCCCGGCGCCGTCGCCGAGCTCGATCGCGACCGAGGTGCCCGCGAGCACCGAGGCCATGAAGCTGCTCACGAGGTGGATCTCGCGCGTCCGTTCGTAGAGCGCGCGCTCCGTCTTCCAGAACTTTCGGATTTGGGGCCCGGTGAAGCGCTCGATCGCCCGCGAGCCCGTGACGCGGACGAGCTCGCTGTCGCCGCCGGCGGCTTCGGCGATCTCGCGGCACTCGGCGACGGTCGAGCTGTCCATCCAGATGGGAGACGTGGGCCGGCTGAGGAGCGGACGCACCTGCTCGACGAGCGCGCTGCTCGCGGACCACGCCGGCGCCTCGTCGATGGGCGTCGCGAGGTACACCGAGCCGTGCTGCTGTCCGGCGCCGCTGATGCCGGCGACCGCCGCGAAGTCGAACCCGGACTCGCGCATGCGGCCGAACAAGAGATCGAGCGCCGCCACCCACATCAGCGGATCGGAGTGCTTCACCTGCGGATCCGCGTGCGGCAGAAAGCCGTTCGGCGATTGGTACTCCGGGAGATCGTTTCCGAAATTGACCGCGTCGTTCCGGACGATCCGTCCCGAATCGGTATCGATCACGAGCGCGGACAGGCTTTGCGTGCTGGAGTCGAGGCCGAGGTAGAGCGCCATGGCGCGCTGAGCCTATCCCGGTCCGCGGCCGTTCGCATCAGCGATGTCCCGTCGGCCCCCTCGCGCGGACCCCCCGCGTCTCGCCGACGAACGCGGCGCTCAGACGTCGAGGGTCTCCAACCCCACGGCCGCCGCGTGGACGGTCGCGGCGATGCGAACCGCGTCGTGAACGTGGTCCTCCGTCATGCCGTGGCCGAGCACCGTCGCTTCGTGGGAGCGCACGCAGGTCTCGCAGTTGTTGATCGCGCTGACCGCCAGGCAGAACAGCTCGAAATCCGCCTTGTTGGACGTGACCTGATTGATGCGCTGCATGCGGAGGCGCGCAGGCTTCTGCGAATACGCCTCTTTGCCGGAAATGTGGCGGAACCGGTAGTAGACGTTGTTCATCGCCATCAGGATGGCGGCGGCCTTCGCGTCCTCGATCACGCCGTCGGGAACGTCGTGGCTCTTCGCTGCGGCGATCAGCGCCTCGGTGAGCTTCGGCGTCCTCGCCGCGTACGCGCAGGCGACGGCGACGCCGTAGACCTGAGCCGTTTCGAGCGTGGCCGGCTTCAACACGTTCTCGAGGTTGAGCCGGATGTCCCTCGCCGCGTCGGGCAGGGAGGTTCTGAGTGCATCGAGTTTTTCCAAGGGGTGCTTCTCCTGGAGCGACAAACGGTTAGGAACGCGCCGAGATATGCGGAAAACTGCGTCGGACAGAGTGCCCGCGTGGGGAGGGGCGGCGCGTGCCGCCCCTACGAAACGAGGCTAGAACGCCGATCGGGCTTCGCGGGGAGGGCCCGCGCGAGCCGTCTCTGTGAAAGGGAAACCGCCCCGCCCGATCGACGCCGACGGGCGGGGCAGCCGAATGCCCTGCCAGCGGTCAGCCGGTCTTCTTGAGCTGCTGAGTGAGGGTCTCTTGACCCTGCTGCCAGTTGCACGGGCAGAGCTCGTCCGTCTGCAGCGCGTCGAGGACGCGAAGGACCTCGTCCACGTTGCGTCCCACGGACAGGTCGTTCGCCGAGGCGAAGCGCACGATGCCCTGCGGGTCGACGATGATGGTGGCGCGCAGCGCAACGCCGGCCTCGGGGTGCACGACGCCCAGCGCGTTGGCCATTTGCGGATTCCAGAACAGGAGCGGGTGCTTGATGTTCTTGAGATCCGCGTGCTCGCGCCGCCAGGCGAGGTGCGAGAACTCGTTGTCCGTGGACCCACCCAGCACGACGGCGTCGCGATCCGCGAAGGCCGAGAGCTTCTTGTCGAACTCCACGATCTCGGTCGGGCAGACGAAGGTGAAGTCCTTCGGATACGTGTAGAGGACGAGCCACTTGCCGGGGTGGCTCTTGTCCGTGATTTCCTCGAATTCCTTGCCTTTTTCGAGGCTCACACAGGCTGTCGCCTTGAACTCGGGAAGCTTGGTACCGGGACTGATCATGTTCTTCTCCTCATGGGCGCGCGTCACGGCGCCGGTCTGAATGTGGCGTTTAGACTAGTTCTAAACCAAGAAAGCGTCAAGCCAGCGCTGACGGCTCGTGACGCAGTTTCGATTCAAACGTAGACGCTGTCGATGGGGCGTCTTGCCCTGGATTTGGACCGGCCCGGCGGGCGTCCCCCCGCTCCGGTCGACACCTGTTCAGCGCTCTCGTTTCGGCGGCGTGAGCCCCGGCGCACCCCGAACGCCTCGTCCCGGTGAGGCGTGCATCGGGGCGCGCAGCGGGGCTCGGCGCGCGCGCCCCGGCGTGAGGCGCTTACGCCTTGTGCTGCTGCTCCAGCTCGCTCTTGAGCCGCTCCTCTTGGGCGCGGAGCTCCGGCGTCAAGTTCTCGCCGAAGTCTTCGGCTTCGTACACCGGTCGGATCTCGAGCTCGCTCTCCTCGCCGGGCATCGGATCGGGGCAACGCCGTGCCCACTCCAAGGCTTCCTCCATCGACTTGACCTGCCAGATCCAAAACCCCGCGATGAGCTCCTTGGTCTCGGGGAACGGACCGTCGATGACCGTCTTCTTCCCGCCCGAGAAGCGGATCCGCTTTCCCTTCGCGCTCGGCTGCAGACCGTCGCCAGCGAGCATGATGCCCGCCTTGACGAGCTCCTCGTTGTACTTGCCCATCGCCTCGAGCAGCTCCGTGCTCGGCATGGCGCCCGCTTCCGAGTTCTTCGTCGCCTTCACAATCACCATGACTCGCATCGTTCTTCTCCTGCTTCCGTTGGTTCCCGAAGCAACCGCGTAGCACCGTGCCGAGCGTTTGCCTTCTGATGGGACGACGAACGAGCCGGGCGCGGATCGACACGGCCCCGATCTTTTTTTCGCTCGCGAGCGGCCTGCTCCGGGCGCGGCGGATCCCAGACGGAAATCCGCTGCCGAGCGGCTCCAGGGATGGGCGCGCTCCTCCGCTTCGGGGCAGAGGGCGCGGTGAGAATCCGCGCGCAGGCAACCCGGACCCCTTCGAGCGACCCGCGCCAACGCTCGACGGGCGTGGCCGTCCGCCCGAGGGCTACTACCCACGATCGAGCAGGTGGAGCACCGGGCGAAGGGAGCACCGACGCCGGGACACGCCGCGTGACGATCCGCGCGGAACGCGATTTTTCGGTGCAGGCGCGCAGTGCCGCCGGCGCGGCTCCCTCTTCCGCGCAAGCCCCCCCTAAGACGGCCAGCGCCTGGCCGGAATAAGGGGGATTCGAGAGAAAAGCGGAGCGTCCGAGCCGTTCGCTCCGGCCCGCGCTCCGCGTGCCGCGAAGCGTAGCGACACCGTGCTTCGCGCGCGCGGTCTCTCGAAAGAACGAAACGAGCTTCTCCGGCCCGCGATGCGCGGGCTCCGGAGAAGCTCGCGGGAAACGCCGCGGGGGCGCGTTACTGCGCGCGGCGGAAGGGCGCGCTGCCCGAGTAGACCTGCTCGTCCGCGAGCTCGTCGGCGATGCGGAGGAGCTGGTTGTACTTCGCGATGCGATCGCTCCGGCTCAAGCTTCCGGTCTTGATCTGGCCGGCGTTGGTGGCCACCGCGAGGTCCGCGATGAACGCGTCCTCCGTCTCGCCCGAGCGGTGCGAGATGATGGAGGTGTAGCCGGCGCTGCCCGCGAGGCGGATCGTGTCGAGCGTCTCCGTGAGCGAGCCGATCTGATTCAGCTTGATCAGAATGCTGTTCGCGATGCGCTGCTCGATGCCCTTCTGCAAGCGCTTCTTGTTGGTCACGAACAGGTCGTCGCCGACTAGCTGAACGCGCGCGCCGAGCTTCTCGGTGAGGAGCTTCCAGCCCTCCCAGTCGTCCTCGGCGAAGCCGTCCTCGATGCTCACGATCGGGTAGCGCTTCGACAGATCGACGTAAATGTCGGCGAGCTCGGCGGCCGACACCTGCTTCTTGTCGAACGTGTACGAGCCGCTCTTGTTGTAGAACTCGCTCGCGGCGCAATCGAGCGCGAGCGCCACGTCCTCACCCGGCTTGTAGCCGGCGGCCTCGATGGCCTGCAGGATGCGCTTCAGCGCTTCCTCGTTCGAGCCGAGGCGCGGAGCGAAGCCGCCCTCGTCGCCCACCGCCGTGGTGAGCCCTTCCTTCTTCAGGATCGACTTGAGGTTGTGGAAGACCTCCGTGCCCGCGCGGAGCGCCCGAGAGAACGAGTCGAACCCGAGCGGAACGATCATGAACTCCTGGATCTCCAGGCCGTTGTCCGCGTGGGCGCCGCCGTTCACGATGTTCATCAGGGGCGTGGGCAGCACGCGGGCCTGAACGCCGCCGAGGTAGCGCCAGAGCGGCAGCCCGACCGTGTCGGCCGCGGCACGCGCGACGGCCATCGACACCGCGAGGATCGCGTTGGCGCCGAGCTTGCTCTTGTTCGGCGTGCCGTCGAGCTCGATCAGCTTCCGATCGACGCTCGCCTGGTCGAACGCCGACATTCCGATGATCGCCGGGCCGAGCTTCTCGTTCACGTTCTCGACCGCGGTCCGGACGCCTTTGCCGAGATATCGCTTCTTGTCGTCGTCCCGAAGCTCGATGGCTTCGTGCTCGCCCGTCGAGGCGCCACTCGGGACGGCGGCGCGTCCCCAACCACTCGAGGTATGGACTTCCGCTTCGACTGTGGGATTACCGCGGGAATCGAGAATTTCTCGTGCGCTGACCTGAAGGATCTCCGGCATGCGCGCCCGCTTAACACGGAATCCCGGAGCGCGCGAGAGCTCTCCCAGCGACAAAAATGTTGCATGAGGCAACGCCCCCACGAACGCCACCAAGCCGTCCCGAAAGGAAGAATCGCATTGGCGATGGCCCCTGGATTTCGGGCTGACGCCGAAAGGAATGGCCGAGGCCGAAGCGGATTCCCAGACGCATTCGCGTTTGCCCTGCGCAGCGACCGCGCCACCATCCCAGCACCTAGAAGCCCAAGGCGAGGCAAGCCACGACCCCGCCGTGTCCGGCCCCAGTGCCGTCTGCGAAAAGAGACGATCCGTTCTGGCGATGGGCCCCGCGCGGACGCCCCGCGACATCCCCCGACCAGCGCCGTCCGGACCCAATACCGTCTGGCCCCAGTGCCGTGTCGGAAAGAGACGATCCGTTCTGGCGTTGGGGCCCGCGCGGACGCCCCGCGACGTCCCCCGACCAGCGCCGTCCGGACCCATTGGCGTCTGGACCCAGTACCGCATCCGGAAAGAGAGGATCCGTTTATGGCGTTGGGCCCCGCATGGACAACCCGCGACATCCCCCGACCGGGGCGTCTGGCCACATTGGCGGCTGGCCCCCAGTGCCGTCTCCGGAAGAGACGATGGCGTTTTGGGGATGGGGCCCCAAAGCCTGGGGGTGGGGCCCCGCCGAATTCACTTCGGCGGGGCGGGGGCTGCGCCCCCGCTGAGAAAAAGCGAGGAGCGCCGGTGCTGCGAAGCAGCACCCCG
>Ga0079224_100012675_pt1 | contig 11688 bp, 9 predicted proteins | sample Stecom2015_FD_80414 | JGI IMG/M metagenome (GOLD analysis project Ga0079224, IMG submission 80414) | Agricultural soil microbial communities from Utah to study Nitrogen management - Steer compost 2015 | ecosystem: Environmental > Terrestrial > Soil > Agricultural land | place: USA: Utah...
CGGAGCGCGGTGGAAACGCTTGCAAGTGAAACAGCTGACGGCGGGCCGGCCGTGCTGGTTGGAGCTCCCTGGATTGAAGAGTCGGATGCTGCCTGGCCGCTTTACGGCAAGGTATACAATGCATCGCTGCTGCTCGACGACGGCAAGGTGCAAGCGATCCGCTACAAGTACAACCTGCCGAATTACGGCGTTTTTGATGAGGCCCGCGTTTTCACGCAAGGTCCCCTTCCAGGCCCGATCAACTTCCGGGGGGTCCGCCTAGGTGTCGCCATCTGCGAAGACATCTGGAACAGCGAAGTGGTGGAGTGCCTGGAGGAGTCTGGCGCCGAGATTCTTCTGGTTCTGAACGCTTCACCCTTCGAGCAGAAGAAGCTCGAGCTTCGCCAACAAATGGCACTGGCCCGCATCAGCGAAAGCGGTCTTCCGCTGGCCTACGTCAACCTGGTGGGCGGTCAGGACGAGCTGGTTTTTGACGGGGCCTCTTTCGTGCTTGGCGCCGACAGCTCCTTGCGCGTGCTTCTACCGTCTTTTGAGGAAAGCCTGCTCGTCACCCAGTGGCGGCGCGGAGAAGACCGTTGGGTATGCGAAGAGGGCATGCGGATTAGGCCCGATGCAGACCTGGAGGCCATTTATAATGCGCTCCTCCTGGGTCTCAGGGATTACCTCCACAAGAATCGCTTCCCGGGCGTGGTAATAGGAATGTCCGGTGGGCTCGATTCAGCCCTTTCAGCGGCAATTGCTGTAGACGCTCTGGGACCTGAGAAGGTCTGGTGCGTAATGATGCCGTCCCCCTACACAAGTGCCGAGAGCCTAAGTGACGCAGCGGAGTGCTGTAAGCTTCTCGGGGTAAGGCTGGATTCGATCGGCATCGAACCGGCGATGAAAGCTTTCGACAACATGCTCGCCCCGCACTTCTCCGGAATGGCACCGGACACCACTGAGGAGAATATTCAGGCGCGCGCCAGGGGCATTACCTTGATGAGCCTGTCCAACAAGTTTGGGCATATGGTCCTCTCTACTGGCAACAAGTCCGAAATGAGCGTTGGCTATTCGACGCTCTATGGGGATATGTGCGGCGGTTTCAACGTCCTGAAAGACGTCTACAAGACCACAGTCTATTCGCTTGCCCGCTGGCGCAACGAACACAAGCCAAAAGGCGCCTTGGGCCCTGAGAGCCTCGTCATTCCGGAAAGGATCATCACCAAGGCGCCGTCCGCCGAACTTCGGCCCGACCAGAAGGACGAGGACAGCCTCCCCCCCTACGAGCAGTTGGACTCGATCCTCCAAGGCTTGGTTGAAGAAGAGATGGGGCTTGAGGGCCTCGTTGCTCGAGGCCATGACCAAGCGGTGGTTCAGCGCGTGTGGCGACTTCTGGAAACGGCCGAGTACAAACGGCGACAGGCGCCGCCTGGCGTCAAGATCACCTCTCGCGCCTTCGGCCGGGACCGTCGCTATCCTATTACGAACGGCTTCAAAGGGCCGGCTTGACAAGAAGATGACCAAATTGCGTTTTGCGCCCAGCCCGACCGGGCGATTGCACGTCGGAAATGCGCGCGTAGCTCTGCTCAACTGGCTTTGGGCGCAGAAGGAAGGCGGAACATTCCTGCTCCGCATGGACGACACGGACGAAGAGCGTTCGTCTGACGCTTTCGCAGAAGCGATACGAGAAGATCTGCGGTGGCTCGGTCTCCATTGGCAGGAGGAAGCCCGGCAGTCCGACCGGCTGGCACGATACCAGGCGGCGGCGGAACGCCTGGAGGCGAGCGGGCGCCTCTATCCCTGTTGGGAAAGTGCCGAGGAACTCGAACTCAAGCGTAAGCTGTCCCTCAAGGCGGGGCGTGCGCCAGTCTATGACCGCGCTGCGCTCGCTCTCACGGCAGAAGAGAAATCAGAGCTTCACGCGCAGGGCCGCAAGCCGCACTGGCGTTTCAAGCTGGAGCATGAGGCTATCGAATGGCTGGACGCCGTGCGCGGACAGCAGCACTTTGAGGGTAAGCACCTTTCAGACCCGGTGCTTCTGCGGGAGGACGGGCGTCCCCTCTATACTCTTTCCTCGGTGGTCGACGATCTAGAGTTCGGGATCAGCCACATTTTGCGCGGCGAGGATCATGTCGCGAACACGGCAGTTCAGATCCAGCTGTTCAAGGCGCTCGGGGGGGAAGTCCCCTGCTTCGCGCATCTGCCTCTGATCAGCGACGCGAGCGGCCAGGGACTGTCAAAACGGCTCGGCTCCCTCTCTCTGGCTTCCTTGCGGGAAGAAGGTATCGAGCCCCTGGCTCTGTGCAGCTATTTGGCAAAACTGGGGACCCCGGATCCCATGGAGCCGCAGTTGGACATGCAGGAGTTGATCCGCAGCTTCGACATCAGCCGTTTCGGACGCGCCACTCCCAAGTTCGATCCTCGAGAACTGGAGCCGTTGAACGCCAAGCTGTTGCATCGACTCCCTTACGAGGCTGTGGCCTCCTGGCTGGAAGAGCAAGGGGCTCCCGATTTTGGGGAAGAACTCTGGTTCGCTGTTCGTGGCAATATAGAAAGGCGCAGCGACGCTTTGACCTGGTATCGAGTGGTCAAGGGCCCTGTAACACCTGCCCTCAAGGATCCAGAGTTTGCCACGACAGCGGCTGCCTTGCTTCCCGAGGAACCTTGGGATGAGACGACGTGGAGCAAGTGGACGGCAGCGATTAAGGGCGTGACGGGGCGAAAGGGAAAGGAGCTCTTTTTGCCATTACGGCTTGCGCTAACGGGACAGGCCAGCGGACCTGAACTCAAGCTGTTGCTGCCTTTGATTGGGCGCGAAAACGCCCGTCGACGCCTACTGGCGACTGGCTGAGCACTCATCGGAGGCCGCCTCGCAGCAGCTCGAACAGTTCTGACACCTATTCACAGGTTGCTTGTGCCCGCTCCTGGGCAATGCGCTCGAGGCCTTCAACCACCGCCTCGAAAGGCAGCAGGGCCGAGCCATGGCGGTTCTTCAACTCGCGAGCGGGCTCAAGCAGCTCAAGATCAGCCCAGCGTCCTGAAGGAGGCGGGCCGCCTTCCGTCAACATGCTGCGCACCGCCTCCATCACACTCTGGGCCTCCTTGAGATCACATCCGGGCAAGGCGTCCGCCAGAACGGAAACACCAACCTGGCCAAGCGAACAGGCCCTCACTTCGTATCCCAACGACTTCACGCGGTCTCCGTCCAAGGCAATGTCCAGGGTAACCGTGGAGCCGCAGATGGGTGAGCGGCGGAAAACCGTGATGTCCGGCGCTGCCAGTCGGCGATCAGATGCTACCCGGCGGCCGTGTGCCATCAGCCTTTCAGTATAGAGTTCGAGCAGTTCGTCATCCATGAAGGAAATATAGTCAAAAGAAAGCCCCCAGGGCAGGGGGCTGAAGTATCCCCGCGGCAGGAGTAGGGCCGCGGGGAGGGGAGGTAGGGGTCGGAGACTAACGCCAGGATGTATCCATCGACGCGGTCACCAGTCAGAAACCGGGAACGGCGGCTCCCTCGAAGCGCTCCAGGATGAAATCGCGAACCCGGTCGGTGTGATAAGCGGCTACGAGCTTGTCCAGCCATTCCGCATCCGCATCCTCACCGCGCACCGCGATGATGTTCATGTAGGGGCTCTCTGCCCCTTCACGCAGGATCGCTTCCTCAGCCGGGTTCATGCCGGCATCAACCGCATAATTAGTATTTACTGCTGCAACGTCCACGTCATCCAACGATCGTGGGAGCTGGGCTGCTTCCAGTTCAATGATGCGGAAATTGTGGGGATTATCCACGATGTCCAAGATGGTAGGGGTCAGGCCGGCCCCTTCATCGACAGTAAGAAGCCCTGCCGACTGGAGCAGCAGCAACGCCCGACCACCGTTTGTCGGGTCGTTCTGAATGGCGATGGTTGCGCCGTCGGGCACTTCATCGAAGCTGCCGTACTTGTTCGAGTAGAAGCCCATGGGGAACACCACGGTCGGACCGACGGAAACGATGTCGAAACCCCGATCCGCTTTCTGGTTATCCAGATAAGGCTCGTGCTGGAAAGAGTTGAACTCCAGTTCGCCATTGGCCAGCGCCGTGTTGGGGATGACGTAATCGGAAAACTCCAAGATCTCGATCGTCAAACCCTGTTCTTCAGCTGCGACCTCGGCAACGACTTCCATGATTTCGGCATGCGGGCCAGGTGTAACGCCGCCGCGGATGGTTTCTGCCTGAGCAGCCAGAGAGAATGTCGCCGCGCCAATCGCTACGGCAGACAAAAGTAGGTTATTGAAAGAAGAGGACATGGGTCTGTTCCTATAGAGGACGAGAGATAGCGTTTCAGGATGGATCAGGCATCGCGCAGCCGCTTGTTCACCCGGCGCGCCACACGGTCGCCCGCCGTCTGCACAGCCTGCACCAGGACGATCAACACAAGCACGACCAGAGCCATCACTTCAGGCATGAAGCGCTGGTAGCCGTAGCGAATACCCAGGTCGCCAAGACCACCGCCGCCCACTGCACCGACCATCGCCGAGTAGCCGATCAGGCTGACGATGGCGAGCGTGAGGCCGGCAACAATTCCTGGCATGGCTTCAGGCACCAGCACCTTGCGAATGATCTGCAGAGGAGTTGCGCCCATCGCTTTGGCAGCCTCCACAAGCCCCTGATCCACTTCCCGAATTGCAGTTTCGACGATACGGGCGATAAAGGGGACTGCTGCTATAGTGAGGGGAACGATCGCAGCCGCCGTTCCAATTGAGGTTCCGGCCACCAGGCGCGTAAAGGGGATGATAGCCACGACAAGAATGATAAAGGGAGTAGAGCGGGTGGCGTTAACGATTAGTCCAGCCACGCGATTGAAACTCACACACTGCAGCAACTCGCCGCGCCCACTGGTGGCAAGAAGCACGCCGAGCGGCAGACCAAAGAGCGTTCCCAGCAGACCGGCAACAGCCGTCATCTGCAGGGTTTGAAGGGTAGCCTCAACTAGCAGCCCGGAGATCTGCGGCGAGATACCCAAGTGGCTCAACAACGACATTCTGGTTCTCCAAATAGCGGATGACGGCAGCCAGAGCGTCACCGGATACCGGGACAGCGATCACAAGCGTGCCGAAAGAGGCATTGCGGATAGCGTCAACTTGGCCATGCAAGATCGAGGCATCGATCCCGTGGCTTCTCGAAAGCCGGGCGATCACCGGCGCTTCGGCGTCATCTCCGGTGAAGCGAAGCCGTAGCACGGCAGAGCCGCTCACAGGCTCCCGCGTAAGACGGGCACTCAAAGGAGCAGGAAGCTCATCCCCACTGACGACTGCCAGCAGGCTGCGGGTAACCTCAGTCTTAGGACGGGTGAATACTTGCTCAACGGAGGCTAATTCGACGACCGCACCGGCGTCGATCACGGCAACGCGGTCACAGATCTCCTTGATCACCTGCATCTCGTGAGTGATTACCACGATGGTAATGCTGAGCTTCTCGTTAATGTCGCGGAGAAGACCGAGGATCGAGCGCGTGGTTTCGGGATCAAGAGCCGAGGTTGCCTCATCACAAAGCAGCACCTTCGGTTCAGTGGCAAGTGCCCTGGCGATTCCAACCCGCTGCTTTTGCCCGCCGGAAAGCTCTGCGGGATAGCGACCAGCCTTGTCAGCAAGCCCTACAAGCTCGAGCAACGGCGTCACCTTGCTCCGAATATCCTTGCGGCTCAGACCCGCAAGTTCGAGGGGCAGGGCGACGTTGTCGAAAACCGTACGTGAAGAAAGCAGGTTAAAATGTTGGAAGATCATCCCAATTTGCCGGCGGGCCGCCCGCAATTTGGAATTGTCGAGACCGGTCAGATCGATGCCACCGACAACCACGCGGCCGCTGCTCGGCCGCTCCAAGAGGTTGATAAGACGAATTAACGTTGATTTACCGGCGCCTGAGCGTCCGATAACGCCGAAAATCTCACCACGTGCGATATCCAACGACGTTTCGGATAAAGCGGTGACCGCAGCGCTTCCCTTTCGAGCGGGATAGTGCTTGGAAACCGCATCAAGGCGGATCATTGGTTCCATAATACAGCTCCCTGGGCCGACCGAAGTCGGCCGAACCTAATAAGTCACTTCTGGAGCACGAGGCTCCTAAGAGAGACGTTTATTCAGGGAGATAAACAGGGTGGGCGATACATCGCGGTACTCCTTGCGCTCGTTCGAGGGCGGGACCACGAAATACCTTCGTGGCGCTTTAGCTGTTGATGACGCGGTGCAAGCTGCCCTTCAAATCCCCGCGGGTCGGTAGCGCCGACCAGTCGATGAAAAAGGAAATTATCATTCTCGACCCCCGCGTCAAGAGGCCTGGTAGCGAGAATGGCAGCTATGCGATCAGATTGAAGCAGATACCGTCATCTCTTTGCCAACGGGAGTAGTGGAAGATGGCACGCCGCGATTTCTTCCACAGAGTAGCGGGGCGCATGTTAGGCTCGCGTTCTTCTACCGTCGGTGTTTAACCTTTGGCGCAAGCAGCATCCCGGTTTTTTGATCTTTGTGCCATGAGGGCTTCCTTGCCTAAGTGCCAAGCCCTAATCACGTTCAGGGTCGTACCTAGTTCTAGCTAACCGGAGTGAATGAGATGCCTCAGCCGATCCAGCTTTACACGTGGCCAACTCCCAACGGGCACAAGGTGCATATCATGCTGGAGGAGCTTGGATTACCCTATGATGTCCACCCGATCGACATAGGCCGCGGAGACCAGTTTGCGCCCGAATTCCTGAAAATCAGTCCCAACAACAAGATGCCGGCCATCGTTGATCCGGATGGGCCGGATGGGGCGCCGCTTTCGCTTTTCGAGTCGGGTGCCATTCTCCTTTATCTGGCCGACAAGCATCACCGCTTCATCCCTCAAGATGAAAGGGCCCGACAGCTTACCCTTCAATGGCTGATGTGGCAGATGGGTGGATTGGGGCCCATGTTGGGCCAAGCTCATCATTTTCTGCGCTATGCGCCCGTTGAGATACCGTACGGTCGCGAGCGCTATAGCAAGGAAGCCCAGCGGCTCTACGGCATTCTGGACAAGAGGTTGAGCGAGGCCCGCTATCTCGCCGGGGAAGATTACACCATTGCAGACATGGCAGTCTGGCCCTGGACCCGAAGCCCGGAGGCTCAGGGAGTGAATCGCGACTCCTTCCCGAACTTTAAGCGTTGGTTCGACGAGATTGCAGAGCGCCCGGCAGTCCAGCGTGGCGTGCAGGTGCTGGCAGAGCAACGCCGTCCAGAGATGAGTGCGGAAGAGAAGGAGTTCCTTTTCGGCTCAAAACAGTATGAGCGGCGTTGAGCGATGGCATCTCTTCCCCGACAGCAGCAGCATCCCGACACCTTGGCTGCCCAGGCAGGAGGCTACGTGGATCCGCTCAGCGGAGCTCTGGTGCCACCGATCCAGCCTGCGACGACCTTTGCCAGAGGCAAGAACTACGAGACGCCTCCCGAGACAGACTACATTCGAGGTCATAGCCCGAGTTGGGCTCCGGCGGAGAAGTTGCTTGCGCAACTTGAGGGTGGGGCGGAAGCCCGGCTCTTCAGCTCCGGCATGGCTGCAGTCAATGCTGTTGTAATGGCCTTGCGACCCGGAGATCACCTGGTTGTTCAGCAGTCACTCTACTACGGCGTAAGGAATTGGCTTCGCAGCTTCTCTGAAGACTGGGGACTTAGCTTCACCTTGACGGACTGTAGCGATCTCTCCGCACTCCGCAGCGCTCTGCAGCCCGGCAAGACGAAGCTCGTTTGGGTGGAAACGCCCGGCAACCCACTCTGGAACATTGTCGACATTTCGGCTGCGGCGGGGTTGGCTCATGAAGCGGGCGCTTATCTTGCCGTTGACAATACGGTCGCCACTCCCGTGCTGACGCGCCCCCTGACCTTAGGCGCCGACATCGTCATGCACTCCGCAACCAAGTACCTGAATGGCCATAGTGATGTTCTTGCGGGAGCCCTGGTGACCGCGCGGAAGGATCCCTTCTGGGAGCGGATACAGGCGTATCGCAATCAAGCCGGGTCCGTTCTCGGCACCTTTGAGGCTTGGCTACTCCTGCGTGGGATGCGAACCCTGCCCTTGAGAGTACGCCGGCAGAGCGAAACCGCGGCCTTCCTCGCCGAGCGCCTGAGCACCCACCCCGCGGTCGAAGCCGTCCTTTATCCCGGCCTCATAAACCACCCTGATCATTCGGTTGCAGACCGCCAGATGAATGGCGCCTTCGGAGGCATGTTAAGCTTGTTGGTTCGCGGCGGAGAAGAAGCGGCGCTTGCTGTCGCAAAGGCGTGCCGCCTGTTCTTCCCGGCAACGTCGTTGGGCGGGGTCGAAAGCCTGATTGAGCATCGCGCCAGCGTCGAAGGTCCGGGGAGCCCGGTGCCACGCAACCTGCTTCGAGTCTCCGTGGGACTCGAACATCCTGAGGATCTGGCCAGCGACCTGGAGCAAGCGCTGGGGGACATCCCTTGAGAAGAGCGGCCATCGCTCAAGCAACACAGCAAGGAATATAAGAGGGAGTTTACATGACGATCGAGCTTTACACCTGGAGCACCCCTAATGGCTATAAGGTCTCCATTGCTTTGGAAGAGCTTCAACTTCCTTATGAAGTGCATCCCATCAATATCACCCGGGATGAGCAGTTCGCCCCAGACTTCCTGAAAATCAGTCCCAACAACAAGATTCCCGCCATTGTCGATCCCGACGGTCCGGGGGGCGAGCCACTTGCGCTTTTCGAATCTGGTGCGATCCTCCTGTACCTCGCGAAAAAGACTGGCCGCCTGATGCCGAAGGACCCGCGCTCCTACTGGACCGCGGTGCAGTGGCTCATGTGGCAGATGGGCGGCTTTGGCCCGATGCTGGGCCAGGCTCACCACTTCCTCCGCTTCGCCAAGGAGGACATCCCCTACGCGAAGGACCGCTATTCAAATGAGGCACGGCGCCTCTATGGCGTGCTCGACAAGCGTCTGGCGGAAGCCGAATGGTTGGCGGGCGAGGAGTACTCCATGGCTGACATCGCTACCTTCCCCTGGGCCGGTCGCCATGAGTGGCAACAGATCGATCTTGAAGACTTCCCCAACGTGAAGCGCTGGTTTGACGCAATTGCAGCTCGACCGGCAGTTCAAAAGGGGCGTCAGGTACCTCAATAACAGAGATAGTCTTCCCAGATCGGATCTTATAGCGATCCGATCTGGGTGCTTAGCGGGTACCGCATGGGAAAGAGCTCAAGTGTTCATAGGCGCGGGCGAGCGCACAAAACTGTTCGATTGAAAGCTCTTCCGCCCTCGCTGTTTCTGCGACTCCACTCCTTTCGAGCAGTTCGATCGGCGCCACACCCAGCGTTTTCAACGCCTGGCGCAGCATTTTTCGGCGTTGTCCGAATGCCGCGGCCGTGACATTCTCCAATAGATCCAGGCGGCACAGGGCCAAAGGTTTGGGTCGAGGGTCCAGGACTACCACAGCCGAGGCGACCTTGGGGGGCGGCGTGAAGGCTGCAGCAGGAATGTCCAGCGCGATATGGCCTTTGCATAACCACTGTGTCAGTACGGCCAAACGGCCATAAGCCTTACTACCGGGCGCTGCGACCAGGCGCTCTGCAACCTCCCGCTGGAACATCAGCACCAACCGACTGTAAACCTCCGGATCCTCAGCCAACTGCTTCAACCATCCGGTCAGGAGCGGCGTGCCAACGTTGTAGGGAAGGTTGCTGATGATCAGGCGCGGTGGCGGCCCTAAAGTGGAAGAATCAAGCGCCAGTGCGTCCGCATCGACCAAAGTCAAGCGCCCATCAGCAGCCTCAACCAGACTTTGAAGCGCCTCTTGGCATCGCCGGTCCTTCTCCACCGCAATGACCCGTTGTGCGCCTTCCAACAGGATTGCGCGGGTCAAGCCACCGGGGCCCGGCCCGACTTCGATAATAGTGGCGACGCTGAGGTCGCCGCCCAGCCTCGCGATGCGACGCGTAAGATTAAGATCCAGCAGAAAATGCTGGCCTAAGCTTTTTCGCGCCGCAAGCTCATGCCCTCTGATGATCTCGCGCAGGGGCGGCAGGGTGCTGACGGGATCGGCGGAATTCGCGATCAAAGGCGCTCGCTAGAGGCGAATATCGATGTTTGCTGCGCGCCGGAGGTCGCGCATATAGCGCGCGCCAAGCATGTCGATGCGTTGCCGGCGAAGGCGGTTCTGGACGAACTCCCGGTCAATGCCACCATCCTCGAGCGAGCGCTCACATACGAAGAGCACGAGGACGGCGTCGCCAGTAAACACTGGCTGACTTGGCGACCCGATGGGAAGGCTCGCGGCCATAGCTCGCATCTGTTGGGGCAGGTTGCTCAGGCTTACCTCTCCAATATCACCGGATCCGCTAACGCCCACCTCCGCCGCGAGTGAATTTGCCGCTTCACAGGAGTTCACGTCCCGCGTCAACTCCTCAGCGCGTCGCAAGGTGGCTTCCTCCTGTCCTGGCTGGGTGTCGAACAGAATTTGCGTCAAGCGCGCTGTACCGCTTGCTGCTGCTCCTCCGGGGGTCCCCTGCTGGCGGTCTATCAAGGCAATGATGTAGTAGCCGTTGACTGTCGGGACAGGTCCTGCGAGCTCTCCCGGACGAAGCGTGGCAACAACCTCAGACAGATCGGGTGGCAACTGAGATTCCGCCATGAAGCCGGTATCCCCACCGGCTGCTGCGGTCGGTGATTGAGAGAACTGAACGGCCAACTGTTGGAAGTTCGTGCCCTGACCGAGCTGCGCTAACAACCGCTCTGCAAGTTGCCGCGCGTCTTCCTGACCCGTCGTGCCGCCGAAGGGGAGGAAAATTTCAGCCAGGCGCACGCGAACCTGATCTCCTTGAGCGGCCAAGCGCTCAACTGACTGATCCACTTCTTCTTCTGAGACCTGCACCTCTGGCACCACCCGCGCACTCAGGAGCTTATTCCATGAAATGGAAGCGCGGATCTGGTCATGGATGGAGAACAGCGGCGCACCATTGCTCTGGAGCAGGTTCACGAACTGGTCACGGGACATGCCGTTGCGCTCGGCCATCTCAGCCAATCCCGCCTCCATCTCTTGCTCGGTCACTTCGATGGACAGGCGTTCCGCCTCCTGGCGCTGTAGCCGCTCATCGATAAGCTGGCGCAGGACCGGCCCGGAGATCTGTTGGATCGTTTCCTGTGTTTCAGGCAGACCGGAGGCAAGGAGCGCCACTCGCATTCGTGCTTCAAAATCCAGGCGGGAGATGACTTCGTCATTCACGACAGCCACGGCCGTGAATACCTCTTGCGCTTCGGCCTGCCGCGGCCCGACCTGGAGGGCCAGAGCAACCAACAGGGCAAGAACTATTCCTCTCATCCGGCAACCCTTTGTTTTTGCACAACCGGCCGGTGGGTCCGGTGCGGCCGCACTATAGCTTATCCGTCTCCTGGTACAACGCGACTTCCACGGCCAAGGTGCTTCGGTTTTGGATAGGGCGGGCTCATTGCTGGCGCCGACGCCGCCGAGGTAACGGAACGTGATGTTGAACAAGAAGGTGTAACCCGGCTCTGTCTCGCGATCCCGTTCGCGCCGCCGCGCAGCCCCAGCACGGGAGTTGATGCATGCGGCGTCAAAGCCAAGCGCCAGGCCTAGCTTTTGCGTATAGTCCTCCGCGAGACCGTGGGGTGCATAAGGGGAGGCATGCCACTGCGGCGACAGTTGAGCATTGAGGCGGCCTGCCACTTCCCCTCGGCGCGCAAGAGCTC
>Ga0079224_100012676_pt1 | contig 11687 bp, 9 predicted proteins | sample Stecom2015_FD_80414 | JGI IMG/M metagenome (GOLD analysis project Ga0079224, IMG submission 80414) | Agricultural soil microbial communities from Utah to study Nitrogen management - Steer compost 2015 | ecosystem: Environmental > Terrestrial > Soil > Agricultural land | place: USA: Utah...
CAAATGGACTTTTGCACTAACCACACGAGGCAATGCCCGCTTGGATGTTTTGGAAGTCGATACAAACATCGGAGATGCGATTATCGATGCTGGTGTGACCTCTGTTTTTGAAGGAACTACGACGATAAGCAACGACGCCAACCAGCGTCTCAATGGAACAACTTGGGGTGAGATTGCCCTTTCTGCAGCGAGGAATCTTTACGATGATGAAAGCCACTCATTCAACGTGGGTGCGACATTCAAGATTTTGTTTCCAGGTTCGTATGCCAACTTCGGAGCCGATCAGTTTACGGGCACCATCACAACAACGGGCGGCAGCAGCTATTTGTACAATACTAGCGCACGCATCAACATTGCTTACTCCGGAAATCTGGGAGACGATTTTACTGATGCTGGCGATTACTTCTCGTCGCTTTTCGGAAAACTTAACGGCATGGCCGCCGACATCGGAGTCAATTATCGATTGAAGGACAACCTCGGCGGCGAAGGCTACCGATTGAATGCGGGAGTTTCAATTAGGAACATAGGGAGTATGACTTTTAAATCATCGAATAACTCGTCTACGAACTATTTGCTCAATATTCCAGGACAGACTCCGGAGGCCGGACTTGATTTGAGTTTGTTCGAAAACGCCACTAGTTTACGTGAAGTCGAGCAGATTTTGCTCAACAGTGGATTCCTCAACCGCACTGAAAACCGCAGCGCAGATTTCACAGTTTCGCTCCCTACGCTGCTTATCTTATATGCTGATGTGCGAATCGTACCGGATTTTTATGTCACCGGATATACCCAGCGGAAAGTCAAAAAAGATTATGAAAACACGCAGATTGCAAACGAGGATGTCACTTCGATAACCCCGAGGTACGTTCGCGGCAACATAGAAGCTTTCGTTCCTTTTTCTTTCAATGAAGTTTCGGGATTTTCAGCAGGTTTCGGTTTCCGCGCCTATGGCTTTTTCGTAGGGTCATCGTCGTTATTCACCTCGTTTAGCAAAGACAGCAATTTGGCAGATGTTTATATCGGTTACGGATTCTCATTATGATCGACCTCCGGCATAGCGTAACGCATCGAAAGCAGGCCCTCACCCGATTGCTCGCGGTGGTTCAGAAGCATGAAAAGAATGTAATCAATGCGTTGTACAATGATTTTCAGAAGCCGGAATTTGAAGCTGTCGTTACCGAGACCTCTTATGTCATATCCGATTTAAAACACACCATCCGAAAGTTGAAATCGTGGGCGAAGCCAACGCGCGTAATTCCTTCGCTCTTGAACTTTCCGTCATCAGACTACATCTATAGCGAACCTTACGGAAAAGTGCTGATTATCGCACCGTGGAACTATCCTTTTATGTTGGCGTTGTGCCCGGTGATTGCTGCAGTTGCCGCAGGAAATCAAGTGGTGTTGAAACCATCGGAACTGGCACCGAATATAGCATCAATCCTTGAGATCATTATTTCCGAAGCGTTCGATCCCACGGAAGTCGAAGTTTTCCAGGGCGGCGCGGAAGTCTCCCAGATGCTGATCAACCGAAAATGGGATTACATCTTCTTTACCGGAAGTGTTGCTGTTGGACGGATTGTCGCAGAAGCAGCCGCGAAAAGCCTCACTCCGGTTACTCTGGAACTTGGCGGAAAGAGTCCGTGCATCGTCGACGAATCCGCTGACCTTGAAATCACAGCAAGACGGATCATTTGGGGGAAGTTCATCAACGCGGGACAAACTTGTCTTGCACCCGATTATATCATTGCGCACCACGGTATCCGTGAGGATTTGATGAAACGTCTCTCGGACGAAATTACACGTGCCTATGGAGAACATCCTGAACAGTCGGAAGATTTTGCCCGAATCATCAGCGACCGTCACTTTGCGCGATTGCAGAGTATGATCGATCCTTCCAAAGTCTATTTTGGAGGAAGCACCGACCCGGCTTCGCGATACATCTCACCGACGATTATAAACGATCCAAACGGTGAATCGGCTGCGATGCATGAAGAAATATTCGGTCCGTTGTTGCCTGTCCTATCCTATCGCGACGAAAGTGAAATCGAAAGAATTGTGAGCAGGCACGAAAAACCTCTATCTTTTTACGTGTTCACGCGTCGGAAAGCCTTTGCAGATAATTTGATTCGGAAATTTCCCTTCGGAGGCGGATGCATCAACGACGTCGTCATTCATGTGGCGAACCGACGATTGCCCTTTGGTGGAATCGGTGCCAGCGGAATGGGAGCTTACCACGGGCGAACGGGATTCGATACTTTTTCACACCGGAAATCCATCGTGAAAAGAGGAACGTGGATCGATTTGCCAATCCGTTACGCGCCATACAAAGACAAATTGGGAATGGTTCGCAGATTATTGTCGTGGTTTTAATTAAAAACTCAATATTATGAAATGGATGGGCAGACGGCAAAGCGGAAATGTGGAAGATCGCCGTGGAATGTCGGGAGGTAAACTTATCGCTGGTGGTGGCGTCGTGGGATTGATTATTCTCTTGGTTAATATGTTTCTGGGAGGTGACGCTGCTCAGGTATTGGATGCTGTACAGGATCAGCAGACGCCGACTCGCGAACGCGAACTGACGGCCGAAGAAAAGAAAGTTCTCGATTTCATGGAAACGCTTCTTGCCGATAACGAAAATGTTTGGGATCGGATTTTTGAGGAACAAGGCGCCAGATACCGATATCCAAAACTGGTTTTGTTCGAAGGTGCCACTCAATCCGGATGCGGCGCAGCAAGTTCACAAGCGGGTCCGTTCTACTGTCCGACAGATGAAAAAATCTACATGGATCTTGCATTTTTCGTCGAACTCGAACAGCGATTTGGAGCTAAAGGAGGCGACTTTGCAATCGCATATGTATTGGCTCACGAAGTCGGTCATCATGTCCAAACCTTATTGGGAACTTCTGGTAAAGTCCGACAGATGCAGGCTCGGCTTTCAGAAGCAGAAGCCAATAAATTATCGGTCGCCTTGGAGCTTCAGGCTGATTTTTATGCCGGTGTTTGGACGCATCACAACCAGAAACTCAGCGGTTTTCTGGAAGAAGGCGATATCGAAGAAGGATTGAGTGCCGCGGAAGCTGTCGGCGACGACGCGATTCAACGGAAATTGCAAGGTCATGTGAATCCGGATTCCTTCACACACGGCACATCGGAACAACGGATTTACTGGTTTACTAAAGGTTACCAAACTGGCGATATTCGCCAAGGTAATACTTTCGCGGAACTTAATATTCGCGGTTTTTAGATGGAAGCTATTTTTTTCGAAGATGGCGAAGCCTTTCGGAACTGGCTCGAGGAACATCACGACAAGGAAAAAGAAATCTTGGTTGGTTTTTACAAAGTAAAGACTGGAAAAAAGAGTATCAATTGGAGCGATGCTGTAGATCAGGCCTTATGCTTTGGTTGGATTGACGGCGTGATGCGTTCGATTGATGATGAAAAGTACGTACGAAGATTCACGCCACGAAAACCTGACAGCAACTGGAGTGCGATCAATATTGCGAAGGTCGCAGCGCTTGCCGAAAAGGGATTGATGAAACCCGCTGGAATTGAAGCGTTTCAAAAGCGCAAACCTGAAAAATCGGCTACTTACAGTTTTGAAAGAGAACTTGAGTTTGATCCTACACTCGAAAAAATCTTTCGTTCGAATAAGAAGGCGTGGGATTTCTTCTCTGCTCAGCCGCCGGGATATAGAAAGAAATGCGTTCACTACATCATGAGCGCCAAGCAGGAAAAAACAAGATTATCGCGACTCGAAAAACTGATTGATGTCAGCGGGATGAGCGAACGACTCAACTGGTGATTATCCCTGCCATCCTTCGCGATCTAGACTTCGATACTGTATGGCTTCAGCAACGTGAGCAGGTGCGATTTTTTCGGATGATTCCAGATCGGCAATCGTGCGCGCTACTTTCAGGATTCGGTCGTAGGCGCGGGCGGATAGGTTCAGTCGGTTCATGGCGGTTTTCAATAGCATCAAAGAACTTTCGTCGGTGGCGCAGAATTCGCGTATTTGCCTTGTTGTCATTTGCGCATTGTAGTTGATTCCCGGATGGTTTTCGAATCGGGCTGCTTGTATCGCACGCGCTTTCGTCACTCTTTCTCGAATTTTCACACTGCTTTCCCCTTTCGCTTGGGACGACAATTTCTCGAAAGGAACCGGCGTGACTTCGATGTGGATATCGATCCGATCGAGTAATGGCCCCGAAATTTTTCCCATATACCGCATCATATCTTGCCGAGCGCCCGCAGTAGCGTTCATCGTATCGATGAAATTTCCGCCCGGACTCGGATTCATGCTTGCCACCAACATAAACGAAGACGGATAGGAAACCGAAAACTTTGCTCGTGTAATCGTTACTTCGCGGTCTTCCAGCGGCTGACGCATCACTTCGAGTACATCCCGTTTAAATTCCGGGAGTTCGTCGAGGAAAAGTACGCCGTTGTGAGCTAAGCTTATCTCTCCTGGCATTGGATAGCTTCCACCGCCGACAATCGAAGCGGCAGAGGCAGAATGATGAGGCGAACGAAATGGCCGTCGGCAAACTAAACCCGTGTCTTTCAACTTTCCTGCAACACTGTGAATTTTCGTTGTCTCTAGTGCTTCCGCCATTGTCATCGGTGGAAGAATTCCTGGAAGCCGTTTGGCGAGCATCGTCTTACCCGATCCCGGCGGTCCGATTAGAATGATGTTGTGTCCGCCCGCTGCCGCAATCTCCATACATCGTTTGATGGACTCCTGTCCTTTCACATCGCTGAAATCATATTCGTGATGGCTTGTCTGTTCTAAAAAGATTTCGGAAAAATCAGGTGTTTCCGGTTCAGGTGCTTCTCCGGTCTGAAAGAACTGAATCACTTCTGATATATTCTCGACTCCGTACACCGTCAATCCCGAAACCACTGCGGCTTCCCGTGCATTGTGCTTCGGCAGGAAGATGCCATCAAACTTTTCTTGTTGTGCGCGAATGGCAATGGGAAGTGCGCCTTTGATGGATTGTAACGTCCCATCAAGCGACAACTCGCCCATGATGATATATCGGTTTACGAGATCGGCAGGAATTTGTCCGGAGGCTGCCAATATTCCGACAGCAATCGTCAAATCGTACGCAGAGCCTTCCTTGCGCAAATCGGCGGGCGCCATGTTAATCGTGATTTTCTTTCCTGGTAATGAAAAACCGGTATTCTTCAGCGCAGCGGCAATCCGGAAACTGCTTTCTTTGATGGCATTGTCGGGCAATCCTACGAGATGATATCCGATGCCCTTATCGATATTGACTTCAACGGTGATGGTCGTGGCATCGACGCCGAAAACGGCTCCTCCAAAAACTTTTACTAACATGGCGTGTATTAATCTGAATGGCTCGCGACAATCTTAAAAAGATTTTGGAAATGATTGTTACGGTTTGCAGATTTTTCCACCGATGGAGATAAAAAAGCCGGAATTTCCGGCGTTATTCAATGATTATCGGTTTCTTCGAATTTATCTTGACCACGGCGTACGGATAACTGATTACCGTCGTGACCATTTCTTCTGGCCCCGGACCGGTCTCCTTCACGTACACAATAATATTTTCAGGTGTTTCCTCGACGCGGTCCACGCCAATGGCATATCCGCCTGAGCGCTTCTCACCCATATTCAAGATCACAAAATTCGATGTTTTGATATCGTCGCGTGAAATTTTGCCTGCCAAATATTCGTCGTTCAGCAACATGTTGATTTCCTTCTCATCGGAAACAATTTCGAAGAACCGGATATTTCCACCTCCGAACTCCTGTTGTGTGAGCACTTCATACAATTTCTTTTCACCAGTTGCGGTAGTCGGTTTTGACGAACTGCATCCCACGATGACGGCGGCGATAAAGAAGGGCAAAATTCTCATCTGGATTGGTTTATGGCTTTTTCGTACAATTTCTCATAAATAGGAAGAATGTTCTTGATATCGAACTTCTGTGCTACTTCCAGTGCATTCTTCTTGAATTCTGCTAACGTCGAATTGTCACGTAATATTTTAAGTGCGTCTCTCGCCATGCTTTCGATGTCGCCCACATTACTGAGATACCCGGAAACTCCGTCGATGTTCACTTCGGGCAATCCGCCTGTGTTGCTCGAAATAACAGGAACGCCCCAAGCCATCGCTTCCAGTGCAGCCAATCCGAAACTTTCGGTTTCCGACGGTAGCAGGAACAAATCGGAATAACTGAGAATGCTATCAATTTCGTTGCTGTTCCCGAAGAAAATCACCTTATTTTCAATTCCAAGTTCGCGGCAGAGTTGTTCCGCACGTGGTTTTTCAGGCCCGTCGCCCACCATCATCAGTTTCGCCGGAATCTGTTTCTGGATTTGATGGAACACATTGATGATATCCGGAATCCTTTTGATTTTCCTGAAGTTACTGATGTGCGTCACAATCCGCTCGTTTTCATCAGCAATTACCGAACGCCTGCAGGCTATCCGCGGATCGCGAACATTTTTGTCGAGTTCGATGAAGTTCGGGATGACCTCAATCTCCTTTTCGGTATTGAAAAGCTTGTACGTTTCATCTTTCAGATTCTGCGAAACCGATGTCACAAAATCCGATTTGTTGATGCTGAAACTCACGGCCGGCTTGTAATACGGATGATTTCCAACTAGCGTGATGTCGGTTCCGTGCAACGTCGTTACCATCGGCAAATCGATTCCTTCGTCGCGAAGCATCTGCTTGGCCATATAACCCGCGTAAGCGTGCGGAATCGCATAATGCACATGAAGCACCTGAATGCCGTACTTCTTTACGGTGTCGACAAGTTTGCTGGAAAGAGCCAGTTCATACGGTTGATAGTGGAAAAGCGGATATTCCGGAACGTTGACTTCGTGATAGTGTACGTTCGGGTTCAGCAGCGCCAAACGCACGGGCTGACTGTATGTAATGAAGTGGATTTCGTGTCCGCGGTGCGCGAGTTCGAGTCCGAGTTCGGTTGCAACAACCCCACTACCACCAAAAGTCGGATAGCAGACAATGGCTATTTTCATTGAAGGGAAATAAGGAACCGAATTTACTCAAAATGTCGGAGTGCAGCAAGTGATGTTAATCGAGTTTGATGATCGCCTGCTGGATGATTTTCTGGATGTCTTCGCGGATGTTCTCCTTCGAAAGCGTATTGACCTCAGAATTAGGATATGTGCGGTTCGACAGGAACACGTAAACGATTTCGGTTTTCGGATCGGCCCATGCAATGGTACCTGTAAATCCGGTGTGACCGAAACTCTCCGGCGAGACACATCCGCAAGTTGGTCCGGCCTGTCCTGGTAATTGAGGTTTGTCGAAACCGAGTCCGCGGCGATTGCCATCTTTACAGTAATAACACGTATTGAAATCGTCGAAAGTTTTCTCAGAAAAATAGCGTTTGCCTCCGTAAGCACCTTTTTGAAGGTACATCTGCATCATCTTGGCGATATCCATGGCATTCGAGAAAATTCCCGCGTGCCCGCCCACTCCGCCTTCCATCGCCGCTTCCATATCGTGTACATATCCGTGGATCGTTTGATGCCTGAAATAAGTATCGACTTCCGTTGGAGGAATCTGGCTCATGTCGTACTTCCTCAACGGGTTGTACATCGTATTATTCATCCCCATCGAACGATAGAAGTTGCGATATGTCAACGAGTCGAGTCGTTCGCCGGTTACTTTTTCCAGATATTCCTTCAGAATGATGAATGTAAAATCGCTGTACTTGTATTCTTTTTTCGGCCGTAGTTTGCTGTCGGCGATTGCCTTGCTGGTGGTATCGCGGTAATCGTTCCGCAGATAAAGCGTTTCGGTAACGGGAATTTCAAATCCGGGCTGACTCGTCATGCGATAGTATTTCTCGCTCGGTTGTCCGTTTGCGTCGAGTGTCGCTTTATAGAACGGAATCCACGCTTGCAACCTTGCATAATGCGAAAGCAGTTCCTTCAGTTCGATGTCTTCTTTGTCAGTCGATGCAAACGACGGAAGCATGTCGCCCAATTTCGTGTTCATCTTCAATCGTCCGACATCGTAAAGTTTCATGACGTTCGGCAACGTGGCGACCATTTTTGTGATCGATGCCACATCGTACATATCGGAGTTGGAAACCTTGATGGCGTTCGCTTCATAAGTGTGCGTACCGTACGATTTCTGGAAAATCACTTTTCCTTTACGCGCCACCAAAATCTGAATGCCGGGCGTCATCCGTTTATCGATGGCTTTCTTGGCAATCAAGTCAATCTTCTGAAGCGCGGCACTGCTCATCCCAACGTTTTCGGCCACGGTAAATCCAAGGCGATTGAGTTTCGTGGTCTTCAATCCGTGATTGAGCACGAAATGCGTTCCAAGTGTCACGGGAAGCTTTCCTTTGCTATCGACCGCGCCGAAAATGACTTGTGCCGAAACAATCTGCGCTACTTCTGAATTCTGATACGATACGATGACACTTTCCACATTGGCGAAACTTGGAATGGCAAGCATCGCATATGGTTTTGCAAACACGTCGAGAATGACTTTGTGATACTTTCCGATGGAATCAATCTTGGCAATTTCCTCTGGCTTGAAATCGTGTTTTTTCCAGGCACCATCGGCTTTATGGAAACCAATGATGACTTTCGTGAACGGTTTCAGCTTCACCAGAAGACTGTCGATATTGGGTTCATCGATTTCGGTGACTTCGGTGTATTTCTGAAGCGTCTGCAAAAACGGACGATGATTGTCGTCGCCGATTTTCACATATGCGATATTCTCTTTGTCAAGATCGCGAATCGGCACCATGTCCTCAGCGTTTCTCAGAGTCGTAATGGCATTCTCGTACAATTCGTACTGAAGCGCCTCGTCTGCCGGCGGATTGAGATCGCGGTAGAGATTCTTCAAATCGATGGGTCGGTACATGTCCAATCCCGCGCGGTATTTATAGCGAAGTATTTTCTTGACCGATTGCTGAAGACGCTCTTCGGTAATCAACGAATCCTGATAAGCCATGCAGATTTTCTCCACGGCAAGCGGAACATTCTCGGCAAAAAGCAGGATGTCGTTCCCGGCAAGGAATGCTTCGAGATCTATATCGCCTGGCTGTTTGAAATTCGATGCGCCTTTCATGTTCAGGGCATCGGTGAAAATCAAGCCGTTGAATCCGAGTTCTTTCTGAAGAATATTCGTGACGACATTGTACGATATCGACGACGGGTAATTCTCCCGTGGTTCAAGACTCGGTACATTGAGGTGTGCAACCATAACGGATGTCAGCCCTTCATCGAAGAGTTTTTTGTACGGATAGAATTCGACATCCTCCAATCGTTCGCGGGAAAATGCCACGGTAGGAAGCGTATGATGCGAATCGGTTTCGGTGTCGCCGTGTCCGGGAAAGTGTTTTCCGGTGGCGAAAACACCCTGACTTTGCACGCCTTTCATCAGTGCGAGCGCGCGGTTTGTTACATTGACTTTATCCTCGCCGAACGATCGGTTTCCGATAATCGGATTCCGTGGATTGGTATTGATATCGAGAACCGGCGCAAAATTGAAATTGACGCCAAGTCGCCTGCTTTGTTTGCCGTAAGCTTCTCCCACCCTTTCGATCAATTTCAAATCTTGTACGGCGCCGAGCGTCATGTTCCATGGAAATCGCATGACAGAGTCGAGTCGCATGGACAAGCCCCATTCTGCATCAATCCCAATGAACATCGGAGTTTTTGACGCTGCCTGATATCGGTTGGTAAGTTTTGCCTGACGCACCGGTCCGCCTTGGAAGAATATGAGTCCGCCGATTTTATAGTTCCTGATCAGCCGCTCGATGCTATTCGTGTGCGCTGTATCTTTATTCGAATAAGCCGCGACCATGAACAATTGCCCGAGGCGTTCATCGAACGTCAGGCTGTTGTAAACGCTGTCTACCCACGCATTTTCCTTCATTCTCTTGTGCGGAGACTCGAGTTTGCGGAACTGTGCGGTAGATAGTTGGCTGATTAGCAGAAGTAATACAACGCAATATCTCATTTTAAAAAAATCGGCTGTGCCAGCTTTCGTGTGCGGGGACTTCCCAGTAGTCTTTCCACTCCCCGACCGTATTAACGAGATTATTGAAAACTATTGTATTTGGGGACACGGCTTTATCTTTAGCCATCTTTTTAAAATCGGAAAGCGGTTTGTGGGCAATGTGTTCTCCCAGCCGATAAGTGACGTTCATCTTGTCGAGTAGATCGACGCCGAATTCTTTCTCCAGACCTTGGATGAATCGCACGGATTCGTCGATTGAACATCCTGAAGCGGATTGCACTTCCTGATTTACGGCGAGAATGATGAATCGGTTATAGCGAACGGTTCCCGCGGCTTCCATCGCAACTCCGTGTGTCGACCATCGGTCGGTGAAATCACGTAGAAGTTCTTCGATGCGAGCGGTTTCTTCATCGGAGAAACGGCGATTCGACTGGTAGATCCAGATTCTCGACTCAGGCGGCATTTGTTCAATCGGCACTGTCATATTACTTCATTTCTAAAGCTGTAAGAACCTTGTAGTAACGGAATTCTTTCAGCTTTGGGTCATACATCTCTATTTCTGAATACGTTGCGGAAATATTTGAATTCTTCTTGATTTTGTTTTCGGTAAGCAGTGACGCTGTTTCGAAAAAGTCCATCAACAGCAGATGATGCGTTTTCGAATACTTGTCCTTCAGCACAACCGTGATGAACTGATCGGTTTTGATTTCCGACACTTTTCCTTCCACCGTCGTGTACACCACTTCGGGCGCGTCCATTTCATCGTCTTGCATCGCTGTGCCGAGTGCCATCAGATAATCGGGACAGTCGACGAGCATCTTCATCGCGACGCCTTCACCAAATTGCGCCATGTTTTCACGGTCGGAAAATTTTCCGCCTTCCATCGACATGATGGTCTCAGTGTGTTTTCCGAAGCTCAATAGAAAGCAGCTCATGTAATCGTCTTTCAAATCAGCGGGTGCTGTAATCGAAAGATCTGGCCGTTTGGTGCGGATGCAATCGCAAACTTCGCGACTCATGGTTTCGTAAATGTCCTGTGCGCCGGCGGTCGATGCCATCATCAGGAACAGAAGGGATAGTTTTTTCATAAGTCGTCGGCGTTAGCGATGAGTTCGGCAATATCCATTACCTTGACATCTGATTCACGTTCTTTGGCTTTCACGCCGTCGGTTAGCATCGTATTGCAGAACGGACAGGCAGCGGCAATTATTTCAGGAGTATGTGTTAATGCTTCTTCGGTGCGCTCGACGTTGATGTCTTTGTTTCCCGGCTCTGGTTCCTTGAACATTTGAGCTCCTCCGGCTCCACAGCAGAGTCCTTTGCTGCGTGAGCGTTTCATCTCTACCAACTCTGCATCAAGCTTTTCGATTACATCGCGCGGCGCTTCATAAACATTGTTGGCGCGCCCCAGATAACATGGATCGTGGAACGTGATGCGCTTTCCTTTGAATTTTCCGCCTTCGACAGTGAGGCGCCCGTCGTCCAGCAGTTGCTTGATCAGTTGCGTGTGATGGATGACTTCATACGTTCCTCCCAGTTCAGGATATTCGTTTTTCAAAGTATTGAAGCAGTGTGGGCAAGCCGTAACGATTTTCTTCACTTCGTAGCCGTTCAGCACCTGAATATTCATCATGGCCTGCATCTGGAACAGGAATTCGTTTCCGGCGCGCTTGGCTGGATCGCCATTGCAACTTTCCTCGGTTCCCA
>Ga0079224_100012677_pt1 | contig 11687 bp, 13 predicted proteins | sample Stecom2015_FD_80414 | JGI IMG/M metagenome (GOLD analysis project Ga0079224, IMG submission 80414) | Agricultural soil microbial communities from Utah to study Nitrogen management - Steer compost 2015 | ecosystem: Environmental > Terrestrial > Soil > Agricultural land | place: USA: Utah...
ACCGAATATTGATTTTGCCTTAGATCCCGGCTTTAGCTTTTCCGGCACCATCAATGACCTGGTCTCAGCTTCTCCTTTAGCCAATGTCCATGTGCTGGTATACGATGATTCAGGCGTGTTTGCCCACTGGGCGACCACAGACGTCAATGGAGACTTTACGGTATCCGGTTTACCTGCAGGCACTTATTACGCCAAAACTAACAATGGTTCCAACTTGCCTTTCATGGGTCTACGGCCGTCGGCTGTAGGTAGCTGGGTGGATATCCTCTATGACAACCTCAATTGCCCGGGATCAGCCTGCGACGTCACCACCGGCACACCCATCGTCCTGGGTAGCAGCCCGGATGCCGGTCTAAAAGGTACACCTCAATATACTTTTGATTTACCCAATGGCGGCACCTTTACCGGTCGCTTAATTCACAGTGAAACCAATACCGGCATCCCCAACACTCAGGTCAATGTCTATAACAGCCAAAGTGAGTTTTATGGCAGTTATGAGTCTGATATAGATGGATACTGGATGACTTCCGGTTTTCCACCTGACACCTATTATCTGGTCACACAAGGCCGTGGTGCCATGGTAGATGTGAAGTATGGTGGCGATTATTGTTTTAACGGACTATGTGACCCACTAACGGCTGACCCCATTGTATTGGGCGGCACCTATCATATCTCAGGGCTGAATATGATGCTTAAACCTGATTATATCTTCCGCTCTGGGTTAGATTAATACCGAACCATGAGCAAAAAAAGCCGTCTAAAATGGCGGCTTTTTATTGCTTATCTTCTATAGTTTCCTGTGCTTCGGCTTCTTCTTTCACATCTGAAAACTCAATGTCTTCATCGATGTTTTCCTGAAAAGCTTTGACCCAGGCATTTTTGAGGATATTCACAAAGGTTTGCCAGGCGCCGGCTTCGACATTATTTAAATCACCTTCAAAGGGAATTTTTGTGGCAACTTTGTTGGTGGACTGGTTTTTAAGAATAAATTTAAAAACACCGACCACGCCTTCCCATAAGCGCCTTAAAAAACCATCACCCTGATCAATGAGTTTGGCGTCGGTTAACAATGGTTTTAAATAGCCTTTCATGTATCCATCGGCAATCGCCACTTCACTAAATACATCCAACTGTCCAGAGGCAAAATCAACATTGGCATAATGTAAGGTCAGGCTGTTTAAGGCAGTAACATCAATCTTCTCAATACTCAGACTAACATCCATATCAGGAACCTGTTTAATGATGTTAACCCGACCTTCGAACGTGGTCCGGCCTTGACCGATGGTCACTGCTGTGGCTTTAATCGGGGAGGGCAGATTTTGTTCGTCGCTTTTCACCAACTGCAAATTGTCCGCCGTTAACTGCAGTTTATCCATATAAATATCTAACATGGGCTCAGCTTTTACTTTGACCAATCCCAGGCGGCCATTGTCAACACTTAAGTGGTTAATATCGATGGGAACCAATTCATCCAATGCCTGAGTCCAATCATTGGTATCCGGTTCCTCTTGGCCAGTTTGTTGCTGATCTTCAAAAACATATATTAACTGAGGGTTTTGCAGATAAATTTCACTGACGATTTTACCGTTAAACAGAGCCCGCCATTGAATCGATATATCTGCTTGAGGAATTTTTAAAAACGGCACTTCAGTTTTTGCATCACGACGCTGCAAAGTTAAATCCTTAACCACATAAGCACCCCGAATAAGGGCTATGTCAATATCAGAGACCGAACCTTGATATCCGGGCAATTCATTGAGCACTTGATTAACGTGGCTCTTAACAGCAGTGGGTAAATACAGGCGAAAACCGATGAAGACAATCAACAGCAGCAACAAAAAGCCAAACCATCCAGCTTTGCGCTTCTTTTTCTGTGAGCTAAACATGTTGCGACGCATGTTCGAATTATAGCAACGCCCCGTTAACAATCCATTAAAGCGGATAGGGCAACAAAACCGGGTTGGCCGGAACGGCATTGAGCTGCCAGGCGGCCACTTGTAGATTTAAAGTATACAAACCATCCTTAACTTCATTCGGCACATAAATCATTTCGGTGATGGTCTTATGAGCCAACTGTCCGGCCTGGGGTGTTTGACTACCGGGAGCCACCTGCCAAAATATCCGGTGATTACTGAGCATTCCCTCATCATACATTTTATCAATACTGGGCATATCCACCAATAAATGATCCACGTCCGTATCTTTGACCAACCATTGCAGGGCTTGGTGGGTGAAAAAAGGCGGGTGATTATCCGTTCCGTATAGACGATTTTTTTTACTGTTATCATTGGGTAATGTTCTGATAATTAAGGCCTTTACACCTTGTAAAGAATCGCTTACACCTGACAACATCTCCTGACATATAACGCCATCATCGGCACTAATCGGCGGTGTGTAGGTTTCATTGCCTTGATAATTTTGTACCGGTTGCACAGTCAAAACGTAGGCTTTAATCAGTGGCGACTGAATCACCTGATAGGGCGCAAACTGCTGATTTTCATCTTTAATAATATGACCAATGGTTTCCGTGTGGGTGCCATTACAATGCGGGTTCAAAGTTACTTGCTCGGCATTGCAGGAGCCGCCCCGGGTCACATCACCGATAAAATCACCACTGCCCATGGCTTGCGCACCAGCCCTTTTAGCACCAGAGTGATTCGGCTGTGGACCATTAAACCGAAGCGCAATGGCCAGAGAGATACCCGGCTGATTACCTGGACGATCAGTCATTAAATTGTGCGGCATTGAGATTTAACCACTCTAATGCCGTGCCGGCCAATAAGCGTTGCTTAATACGGTCTTCATAAGGCATGGAATGAATCAGTTGTCCCGGCTGTAATTCACCCAAAGGAAAGGGATAATCGGTACCCAAAGCCAGTCGCTCAGGCCCCATTAAATTCACCACATAATCCAGCATGGCCGGATCATGCACCAGCGTATCTAAATAAATACGATCTAAATACTGTTCCGGAGAAATATCATTATCCACCGCCACTAAATCCGGACGCACATCAAAACCGTGTTTAATGCGACCTAAGGTGGCCGGAAACGAACCGCCGCCATGAGCAAAAGCAATGCGTAAATTCGGTAATCGTTCCAGCACACCACCAAATATCATTGAGCAAATCGCCCGCGAAGTCTCTGCCGGCATGCCCACCAACCATGGCAACCAATAGTCACTCATATCCGATTGCGCCATCATATCCCAGGGATGAACAAAGACGGCTGCACCCAATTCCTCAGCAGCGGCGAACACCTCAAACAATTCAGGGGCATTGAGATTCCAATCATTAATGTGACTGCCAATCTGGACACCGGCCAAACCAAGCTCTTTGACACAACGGGTGAGTTCCTTCACCGCCAAACCCGGCGCCTGCATCGGCAAGGTCCCCAGACCCACAAATCGTTTTGGATTGGTCACCACCGTGGCAGCCATATCATCGTTCAGTAATTGCGACAAATCATGGGTGTCTTTGGCTTTGGCCCAATAAGAAAACATCACCGGCACCGTGGACAAGACCTGGACATGAACACCGTGCGTATCGCAGTCTTGTAAACGGGTTTGTGGATCCCAAACATTGAGTTCAACATCCCTGAAATGGCGACCATCTTTCATCATTTTCGCACAACCGCAGCCATCATGCTCTAATTGCACAAAACCACCGTAGCCGTATCGTTGCGCTAAATCAGGCCATTGTTTGGGTAAAATATGGGTATGGATATCAATGGTTAACATCACAACTCCAGTTTATTCGAATCTGGCATGACCGTGCCGCATTGGTCGCAAGTCCGTAACTGTTCATCGGCGAAAAAGCGCTCAAATACCGGTAAAAAGTCTTTCTCAATGCTCTGTAAATGAAAGTATTCTTCGTACAATTGATGGTTACAGTTTTCACAATACCACATCAAACCATCTTGCTCATGGGGCAGGCGTTTGCGCTCAACCACCAAACCCACAGAATCAGCGAAACGCACCGGTGAATGCGGCATTTTAGGCGGCAGCAAAAAGATTTCCCCGGCTTTAATCGGGTAATCCACCACCTGACCATTTTGTTGGGTTTTCAGGCACATTTCGCCTTCCAGCTGATAACAGAATTCCGGGCCTTCATCGTAATGGTAATCCCGCCGGCCATTGGGCCCGCCCACCACCATGATGATAAAGTCATCCTGTTCATAAACCTGTTTATTGCACACCGGCGGTTTCAGTTGCTCACGATGTTCGTCAATCCAGGCTTTAAAATTAAACGGTGGTACCGGCTTAAGCATGGGACTTCTCCTTGGGTTTATAAGCCATACATTTTAATTCAACCGCGATAGGCGTCGGCAGTTTATTGACCTCAACGGTGGTGCGACAAGGCTTATTGTCGGTAAAGTATTCGCCATAGACCCGGTTAAAGGTCTTAAAATCAGCATCCATATTGGTTAAAAACACCGTTATATCCACCAAGTCAGACCAACCGGCACCGGCCGACTCTAATACATTTTTTAAATTGGCGAAAACTTGGCGGGTTTGGGTTTCAATACAATAATCAACAATCTGCCCCTGATCATCCAGCGTCACCCCCGGAATGTCTTTTTGCCCCGCAGCCCGTGGCCCCATGCCAGATAACAACAGTAAATCACCCACTTGTCGTGCATGTGGGTAAGGACCGACCGGTTCGGGGGCTTTTTCAGCCATGACTTCTTGCATATTTTGCACCTCATTTAATATTGTTACTGGACTTAAACCTATCAGAAGCAGACAATAAAACGACATTTTCAGCGACTGTCTTCATAAGCATTGTAAAAGATAGCCCGCTCAAATGCCAAACTAAAGCACACCGACAAAAAAGAGGACACAAAACAATGAAAAGAGTTTTTAAATATGTAAGTTATCTACTGCTGACCCTATTATTAGCCGCTGGCTTATTTTTTATTCATGTTTGGTATTTTAAACCTTTTAATATCAATTTGTTTTTTGGCAAAACGGCTTTACAGTTCGTCATGGATAGCCCCGAAACCTTATCATCTTTACGGGTGCTGGAACCATTGGGTATAGATGGTCATAATGCTAAACTCGATGATGCCAGTATGGAAGCGGGTGATAAAATGATGGCACAGATACAAGAAACCTATAACACCTTACTGTCCTATGACGATGCCGATTTAGATCCAGCGGATAAAATGTCCAAAGATGTGATGGCATCTTTATTAGAGGTGGTTGTTGAAAGTCAGCGTTTTCGTTTTCACAACTACCCTGTTAATCAGTTATTCGGGGTCCAAAGCAACTTCCCGTCTTTTATGGAAAGCACCCATCAAATCAATAATCTCGGTGATGCGGAAGACTATATTTCACGACTGCAGGCTGTCGATACTAAATTTAATCAGATTCTAGACGGTCTAAAGCACCGTGAACAGTTGGGCATTTTACCACCACAGTTTGTGGTGACCAAAGTGTTGGCCGAAATGCGTGAATTTATCGCCACTCCGGCAGAAGAAGGGATTCTCATGCAAAGCCTATTGGACAAGATGGAAAAGGCCCAGCTTGACTCAGATAAACAAAATCAACTGGCCCAAACCGCCAAACAAGTCATCGATGAACAGGTATATCCCGCTTATCAAAAGCTCATTGATTATTTTGTGCAGCTGGACAAAAAAGTGGAGTTTAATCGTGGTGTTTGGTCGTTACCTGACGGTGATGATTTTTATGCCACAGCCTTAAAATTGTTTACCACCACTGATGCCACCGCTGAAGAAATTCATCAATATGGACTGAGCGAAGTTGATCGTATTCAGGCTGAAATTTTAGCGGTACTTAAACAAGAGGGCTGGGATGTATCCATGGGCTTTACCCAAAGTATTAGCCACTTATCTAACAGCGAGCAATTTTACTTTTCTGACACCGAAGAAGGTCGGATGCAAATATTGGCCGGCTATGAAGAAATCCTAACCGATATTGTGCCCAGCTTAGCGCAACAGTTTCATAATGTACCTAAAGCCGAAGTCGAGGTGCAACGAATTCCTGAGTTTAAAGAAAAAACCTCACCGGGCGCCTATTATCAAGGCCCGGCTATGGACGGTTCTCGTCCCGGTGTGTTTTATGCCAATCTTTACGACATCAAAGCCACACCCAAATACGGCATGCAAACCTTGGCTTATCATGAAGGCATCCCGGGGCATCACTTCCAAATCGCGATCCAGCAAGAGCAAAAAGATTTACCTTTTTTCAGGCGCTTAATCCCCTTTACCGCCTATTCCGAAGGCTGGGCTTTATATGCTGAGCGTTTGGCATACGAAATGGGTTTGTATGAAGGTAAGCCTTATGGCAACATCGGTCGTTTACAAGCTGAGCTTTTTCGGGCAGTTAGACTGGTGGTCGACACCGGCATCCACGCACAACGTTGGAGCCGCGAACAAGCCATTGATTATATGCTGAAAAATACTGGTATGGCAGAATCCGATGTGGTGGCTGAAATTGAACGCTACTTCGTCATGCCCGGTCAAGCCACCGCCTATAAAATGGGCATGCGCCATATCCTGATGCTGCGCGATCGTGCCCAACAAGAACTCGGCGATGATTTCGATATCCGCGACTTTCACCGCGTCATCCTCACCAACGGTGCCGTCCCCTTAACCATCTTGGAACAGCTGGTGGATGAGTATATTAAAGCCTCACAAACTGATTAAAAAAAAGTGAAAAACCGACATTTTTAAAGTGTCGGTTTTTATCTTAGCTAGTTACTTTATTCCGCGTTGTTTTTTGATTTTTTCCATGCGTTGTTGGTTTTCCCTGTGCTCTTTTAACCGGTAAGCAACAGGGGACTTAATAAGTTGGATCGGTTCCCATTTGGCGTCACTACGCAAATTACCACCCATATCCATTTTATCCCACTGTGAATTGGCCACATAATAAATACTGTCGCTCACCAAGACTGCATTACCTAAGGTATCAAACGCCGGATGCGCAGCCTCTAAAGGATAACTGGTGTTAATAAACATATCTTGATTCAAATCAAAACGCATAACCCGAGCCGGCGATACGCCGCTTTGAATAGCCACTAAATCACCATCGATATAGAATAGATCGTTGATACCACTAAAAAAACGTTGCCGTTTCGGATCCATCGCAGCTGTTTGTTTGCTGGCTTTATTAATAACAAATAAGCCTTGTTCGAAATCACTGACATATAAATGGCTGTCATCTGCATTGCTGGTGATGGCTTTTATTGCTGTTAAACCAGGTAAAGAAATGACTTCCTCGGCCTTATCTGAATCAGCAGGTAATTGATAAATAGTTTGATTAAATACATTTAAAAAGTACAAAGAACCGTCTTTCCCTAAATGTAAAGCTGACAACAGTTTCGGTGCTTCAATAGAGCTCAAATCATATTGCTTTATTAACTTACCGTCACTGAGACGGTAATGGGCAATATCGGCGTTACCTATGTTGCCTTCTGTAACACCATTAAAATGAGGCATGGAGGCAGAAGCCACCCAAAATGACTCATTATTAGAGTCAACAACAATATCCACTGCACCCCATGGGCCTTTTTCAGGATCCACCGGATTGATAAATGAACTTAGCGCGCCTTTGTCATCAATTTGGTAAATTTCACCACTGCGAATACTGGCCAATAAAAATCTCTTTTGTGACACATCATAAGCCAAGTTTTCGAACAACATGCCCGAATAGTTCTCACCCACAGTAGCAACCACTTCACCTTCGCCGTAATGCGTACCATTTGCTGCCATCTCGTCAACTATATAATCATATACTTTGGTTCCCTGGATGCCTTTAAATTCCTCTACATCTTTTACCGGGTAACTCAAACCGGCATTTTGCAAAGCCACCAACGCATTATAGGCACCGGTTTTATTATCTAGTTTCGCATAAGATTTAGCCAGTTCGTATTGAAACTCCGCATTAAACGGTTGTAAGCTAGCCAATCGCTCCCAAACAATTAAATGCCGTTGCCATTGTTGTTTTTCTGCAGTACCCATGGCTACTTGTAACAGCTGCGGAATATGATTGGCCCGCAGTACTTCTTCTTTAAATGTCTGATCTGCTGGGGACAGTTGGCCCTCAAGCAAAGCTTGCGACCAAGTCGCACAACTGATGGTCATCAGCGTAAAAATAATAATTTTTTTCATGGCGTTAGTTTGTATTTTTATAAGCATAATCAGACCCGTTTCTATCCGCTAGGTTCCCAAAAGACCGTCATTTTAACAAACATCCGCAGCGACAGCTGTTTATCATGGCGCAATAAGCTAAAATAGCCATTTTTTTATGCATTGTTAATCCGACATGACATTTAAGAACGATTTGTATTTACGCGCTTTACGCAAACAGCCTACTGAACGAACACCGGTCTGGTTGATGCGTCAAGCCGGACGCTACTTACCTGAATACCGCAAAGTACGTGCCCAAGCCGGTGATTTTATGACCTTGGCCGGCACGCCCGAATTGGCCTGTGAAGTAACCATTCAGCCTCTGGAACGTTTCCCCTTAGATGCGGCAATTATTTTTTCTGATATTCTCACTATTCCCGATGCCATGGGTTTAGGGTTACACTTTGTGCAAGGTGAAGGCCCACGATTCTCAGATCCGATTACCAATGCAGCACAAATTGCCAAATTGCCAATTCCGGATGCCGATGATTTACAGTACGTTATGGACGCCATTAGTTTAACTGTTAAAACCTTAGATGGTCGCGTGCCTTTGATTGGTTTTGCCGGCAGCCCTTGGACTTTATTGACTTATATGATTGAAAATGGTGGCAGCAAAACATTTGCGAAATCCAAAGCCTTGCTCTATAAAAACCCTGAGGCGGCACATCAATTATTAGATAAACTGGCACAATCTACAATTAAATACTTAATTGGCCAAATTCAAAGTGGCGCGGCCGCGGTTCAGGTATTTGACAGTTGGGGTGGTGCCTTGTCACCGGCTGATTTTAAAACCTTTTCTTTGCACTATATGCAACAAATCGTCGACGGTATTAAGGATGCCGGCTACGGTGATACACCGGTTGTATTATTCAGTAAAGGCGCTAATCAAAGTCTCACCGCTTTAGCCGATACCGGTTGTCACGGTTTGGGTGTGGATTGGACCATTGACTTACAGGACGCCTTAAAACTGACCGGCGGCCAGGTTGCCCTGCAAGGCAACTTAGATCCGGCGATACTGTACGCCCCTGATGATCATATTGATCAAGCAGTTAAAAAGGTAGTGGATAGTTATGGTAGTCAACCCGGCCATATCTTTAATTTAGGTCATGGCATGCAACCGGATATGCAACCGGAAAAAGTGGCGGTACTGGTCGAGGCCGTAAAGCGCCATTCACAACGCTAATGTCCGCACCATTGTGTTCAATATCTGAATTAGTCGAAGATAAGTGGTTGGCTTTTTCTTTGCCTCAATCAGATGACAGCTTTATGGTTAAGAAATTAGCCGATGAGGTTTATGTCTATCACAATTTTTGTCCACATCAGGGTCGACGTTTAGATTATGCCCCCGGTGAGTTTTTAGAAACGCCTGATAAACAAGTGGTCTGTCCGGCCCACGGTGCCACCTTTAAAACCAAAGATGGTTTTTGTACCGGTGGACCCTGTGCCGGCGATTCATTAAAAGCCGTTACCGTAACCATTAAGGATGACATGGTCTATATCGATGTTGTCTAAAAACACCATCGCCTTATTGTTCCGCTACGGTGTTGTTGGCGCCTTGGCGACCGTGGTGCATTTTGGTATCGGCTTTTTAATGCATGAAAAACTCAACATCTCACCTTTTAATGCCCATGCCTTGGGTTTTATTGGTGGCTTATTCACCGCCTATTTAGGGCACTATCATTATTCTTTTAAAGACACCGGCCAACATAAAAATCGTTTCCCAAAATTTGTCATTTCATCGTTAATTGCGTTGGTTTTACACCAGGGCGGGGTTATTCTATTGGTGGATTATTGGCAGCTGGATTACTCTTACCGAGCCCTGCCTTTACTGCTGATAACAGTGCCTTTGGCGACTTTTTTAATGGCCAAGTTTTGGGTCTTTTCTGATCGCTAAGTTTCGGATCAATAAGTGGATCGATAAAGTTAATATCAAACGGTATCAGTTGCGCATCTGCCGGTAAGTTCTCTAAATCATCATCAGTCAAAAAATTAAAAACTTTCATTCGGGTTCTCTCTAAGAAAACCATCAGTTTAATCAACTCATATGGCTAAATTATGGCGCAATTAAGATAGATGCTGTTATTTCTATCCTTGTAATTAGCAACTCTTAGGATTGGTTCTGAATATTGGGATTAATTAACAAGTCCTGCTGCTCAATTTAAGTCGAGGTGGACAAAACCTGACGGCGCTGGCCACCTCGATTCATGTTAGTTTTTACTATTTAGCTGTAGGTGTTAACTGTGCCTGATATCTAGGTTCATTATGACGTTTTAGATCATAGGTCAGGACTTTTGTTTCCGGATCATAGGACAGCATCCAAACATTGGTGGACGCTTCTGGAATGAGCCCGGCTGTATCAATGTCTGCTTCAAAATATTGCTTATAAGCGGTCCCGGCTTGATTCGCCCAACCGCCATAGTTGGTCACTTCATCCGGCGTACCATCAGGGTTACGGTGGTCGTGCTTGAGTAATAAGCCTTCTTCAGATTGCGTCACTACCCAGGTTCTGGAATGATCTTCACCCACGGCAAATTTAATTCTAATCTCTGCATCACTGCAATCGGAAAAATCCGCCACTAACTTTTTACCGGCAAAATCATGATCAGGGTCATCGGGGTAGGTGCTGGCACCTTCAAAAACCTCACCGCACAGGCTTTTCATGTTGTTAAAAAAGCCATCATGGGTACTTTCTTTGCTGTCATCGCCGGCATGAGCGGTAAAAATCAGCGACAGTGAACCTAAGGCAATTAGTGAAAGGCTGCGAAATTTTGACATTACTTATCTCCTGGTGGACCAGCCACCTCTTTATAACAAAAACAATCGGTGGTGTGGTCATTGACCAAACCGGTGGCTTGCATCAGTGCATAACAAATGGTGCTGCCGACAAACTTAAAACCGCATTTTTTTAAATCGCGGCTCAAGGCATCTGACTGAGCCGTGGTTACCGGAACCTGTTTGGCGTCAGACCAGTGGTTGATTATCGGCTTTCCATCAACAAACTGCCAAATATAGTTATTAAAACTGCCAAACTCTTCTCGAACTTTAATAAAAGCTTGGGCGTTGGTCACTGCTGAGGCAATTTTTAAACGATTTCTGACTATCGCGGGATTTTCTTTTAAGCGTACTTGATCGGCATCGGTAAACTCGGCCACTTGATTAAAGTCAAAGTTGGCAAATGCTTGGCGGTAACCCGCTCGTTTATGCAGAATAGTAGACCAACTTAAACCTGCTTGGGCCCCTTCTAACAACAAAAACTCAAACCATTTTTTATCATCATAAATAGGTCGACCCCATTCATAATCATGGTAATCTTGTTCTGTCTTAGTGGCGTTTTCAGCCCATTGGCAACGTGTCTTCATACGGTTAATAATAGTGAATATCTATATTGTAACTGATTGAATAGTCAAACATAAAAAACGCCGCTTTTATAGCGGCGTTGTGTTTTTTAAAGGTTTTTGATTAATCGCTTGAATCTTTTGACCGCTTGGATTTTTTATCGCCTCTGTTATGGCGCTTTTGTTTCATTTTATTCATGCGCT
>Ga0079224_100012678_pt1 | contig 11686 bp, 10 predicted proteins | sample Stecom2015_FD_80414 | JGI IMG/M metagenome (GOLD analysis project Ga0079224, IMG submission 80414) | Agricultural soil microbial communities from Utah to study Nitrogen management - Steer compost 2015 | ecosystem: Environmental > Terrestrial > Soil > Agricultural land | place: USA: Utah...
CCACAGGCACCCGAGGACCCACACGGCGAGCGCGAGGGCGACGCCGAGTCCGACGCGCTGCCCCTGGCGGCCGAAGCGGACCATGAACACCCCCAGGAGGAACCCGGGGACGGTGATGCCGCCGGGCAGGGCCCAGAAGAGCGCCGTCCACTCCATGTCCGGCTCGTCCGTCCGCAGGCCGCCGCCGAACCACTCGCCCCAGGGGATCTGCGGGAAGAAGACGACGGTGTGCAGTGCGGCGATGATCATCAGGGACCAGCCGGCCAGGAGGGTCGTCCGGGCGGCGGCGGGGGCGGCCCGGCGGATCTGCTCTGGTGTCGCTGTGCTCATGGCTCGAACGCTATGGCCGCGCGGGCCTCTCGGCGTCCCTCCGGGGAGCGGCCGGCCTCCCTCGCGGGGGTGAGCCCTCGACCCCGCGGCCGTGCTCGCGCGGGGGCGCGGAGGGACCTTCCGATAAGGGCAAAATAAATATTGGTATACGTCGATGTCTGGTTTAGAATGTTCTCGTGGAGTTCACCCTTGATTCACCAAGGCTGGACGGACCTGACTCCACCCTCACTAGGGTCCTCACAGCCGACCCGGACCCCGATGTCCGCGGCATCCTGGACACCGCGTGCCGTCTGGAGGGCTGGCGGGCCATCCCGGCCGCCGACGGCGCGGACGTCCTCACCCGACTGCGAACCGACCGCCCGCACGTGGTCCTCACGGAGCTGGCCCTGCCCGACACCGACGGGCTGGCGCTCCTGGGCCGGGTCCGCGCGGAGTTCCCCGACACGCCGGTGATGGTCCTGACCGGTGACGACGGCCAACGGCGCCGGATCGGCTGCCTGGCCGCCGGCGCCGACGACTACGTCGCCAAACCGTTCGATCTCGAAGAGGTGGTGCTGCGCCTCAAATGCATCCTGCGCCGCAGCGGCGCCCCCGCCCGAAGACCGGCCACCCGGCTCGTCGTCGGCGACCTCGAACTCGACGACGAGTCCCGCGAGGTCCGCCGCGGCGGGGTGGGCGTCCACCTGACCGACACCGAGTTCCGGCTGCTGCGCTACCTGATGCGCAACCCCAGGCGGGTGCTGAGCAAGACCCAGATCCTCCAGCAGGTCTGGAGCTACGACTTCGACGGCCGCGCCAGCATCGTGGAGCTGTACATCTCCTACCTGCGGCGCAAGCTCGGGCACCAGGCCGCGCCGGTGATCCACACGGTGCGGGGGGTGGGCTACGTGATCAGAGCCGGGTGACCAGGGCCGGACGAAGGACCTGGGAGCGCTCCCCAGGGCGCCAGCCGAAATGCCGCCGCAGCGTGCGGTTCCACTTGTTCGCGGGCAGGTCCGGGTTCAGGAAGGCCATGCCGGTGCCGTACTTGCTGATCCGGCACGGCCGGTGCCCCTCCGCCCACAGGCGGCGGTCCACCGGCCCGGCCCCTGCCGGGCTCTTGGTCTCGACCACGACCGTCTCGGGACCGAGGGCCCCGGCCAGCCCCGTGAAGTCCTCGAACCGCAGCTCCGAGTCGCAGGTGATCCGCGTGCCGCTGGGCCGGTGCAGGACCGTCGCCCGCAGATAGCGGGTGGACAGGACCGGCGCGAGCTCCGAGGCCCGCACCGGCACCACCCCCGAGGTCTCGACCAGCCACCGGCCTCCGGTGGTCAGGCGGCACCGGTCCTCGGCCCGGTACTCCCAGCGCCGCTTCACCGTCGCCTCGCCCGAGCGGGTCTTGATCTCGAGCATGCACCGCCCCGAGTCGTGGTAGGTGCGGGTGCGGACCTTGAAACGGCGCCGCCGCGAGCGCGCGGCGCCCAGATAGCTCGCCAGGGCCGGGGTGTCGAAGTAGACCGACTCGTAGGAGAAGTGCCGCTCCCGCTCGATCTCCAGCACCGCCAGGTCCGGGGCCAGGTCCCGCAGGAGCCCGGCCAGAGCGTCCCGGTCGACCAGGTACTTGCGGTCGACGCGGGTCTGGAGCTCGGCGGCCTCGACCAGCTCGCCGAGCCCGATGGCGGACAGGTGCGCGAACATGCCGGGGCTCCTCTCTTCAGTGCACGATCACCGGACTGCGGGGGTAGTCCCCCTGCCGGTCGGCCGCGACCCGGTAGGTGACCTCGACGGTCTGCGAGTCGCGCACCAGGTCGGTCGTCGTCGTCTCGATCCGCTTGATCGACTCCGCGTCCAGCAGCTCGGTCAGGCGGGCCTCCAGCTCCGACCGGGAGGAGTAGACCCGGTCCAGGACCACGAGTTCCTGCCGGTGCCGCCGGTGCCAGAGGGGCTGGTCCACGGCGGCCATCACCGCGACCACCAGGAGGCCGAGCGCCGGGCCGGTCCAGAAGGGATCGAACGGCACGCTGCAAACGAGTCCTATGGAGAGCGACGAGAAGTAGTAGCAGACGTCGCCGTGGCTGATCTCGTCCGAGCGGAGACGGATGATGGACAGCACGCCGAACAGGCCGAAGCCCACGCCTATGCCGATCTCCGCGCCCAGTAGCGCGGTCACCACCGCGAACACGCCGACGTTGAGCCCGATATAAGGGACGACCATGTGCCGCCTGCGGTGCCGCGGGTGGTAGACCGCGAAGACGAGCAGGCATATCAGGGTCAGGTCGGCTGCCAGCCGAATCCATCCGTAGCGATCCATACAGAACTTATATAGCCCTTTCCTATGAGAATCCTCGGTGCCGCCTATGGAAAACCTATGCGCCCCTTGGATTTTCCATAGCCTTTCCACAGGCGGCATTGCTACGGTTCGGCCACTCGAACCGAACGGAATTCATTCCGCTGCCATGGAGGTACCACCCATGAGATGGATCAGGAGGGCCCTCGCGGCCGCCGGGGCGTCGCTCGCGATCACGATCGGCCTCACCGGGGTCCCGGCCGCGGCGCAGACGGCCCCCGACTCGCCCCTACCGGCCCAGACGAGCCCCGTGTGGGATTCGTCCACCGTCCACGACATCCAGGTCACGCTCGACGACGCCGAGTACGCCGCCATGATCGAGGAGTACCTCGACAGCGGCGACAAGGAGTGGATCACCGCCGACGTCACCATCGACGGCCGGACCTTCCCCGGCGCCGGCATGAAGCTCAAGGGCAACTCGAGCCTGTGGGGGGTGAACCCCGACTCCTCGCCGACCGATCTGCCCTGGCTCATCCGGCTCGACAAATACGTCCAGCAGGACTTCGACGGCTACGAGCGGTTCGTCGTGCGCTCCAGCTTCACGCCCTCGGCGCTCAACGAGGCGCTCGCGCTGCGCCTGCTCGAGGAGGCCGGGCTGACGGCCACCAAGTTCTTCCCCAGCTCCTTCAGCGCGAACGGCGAACCCGCGCAGCTGCGCCTGATCGTCCAGGAGCCCGACAAGCAGTTCGACCGCGAGAACTACGGCGAGGACGGCGGCACCCTCTACAAGAAGAAGTTCGAGGGCGACTTCTCCTACCTGGGCGAGAACCAGGAGGACTACGAGGAGGCGTGGGAGCCCAAGGGCGGCGACGAGGACAACTGGCAGCCGCTGCTGGACTACCTCGACTGGCTGAACAACAGCACCGACGCCGACTTCGCCGCCGAGCTGACCGAGCGCATGGACGCCGAGGCGTTCGCCCGCTACCTCGCGTTCGAGGACCTCATCGGGAACTGGGACAGCATCGACGGCCCCGGCCAGAACGGCTACCTCCGGTTCACCCCCTCCACCGGGCAGATGACCGTCGTGGCCTGGGACCACAACCTGTCCTTCGCGATCCTCCCCGACCCGGGGGACCCGTTCCCCGGGGCGCCCAAGCCCTGGGGCTGCCCCTGCGTCGAGCGCGCGATGGAGGTCCCCGCGTTCCAGCAGATGTACCAGGAGCAGGCCGCCGAGCTCCAGGCCGAGCTGTTCGACTCCGGGCTGGCGCTGAGCGCGCTGGAGGAGCTGTCGGCTCCCCTGGTGGCCTCCGGCCTCATCGACGCCGCGACGGTGGCGCAGGACCAGGAGCGGATCCGCTCGGCCTTCCCCGAAGGCGACCCGACCGATCCCACAGACCCGACCGATCCGACCGATCCGCCCGCGGACGAGGGGTGCACCGCCTCCTACACGGTCGCCAACGACTGGGGCTCGGGCTTCACCGCCTCGGTCGAGGTCACCATGGGCCAGGGCTCCGGCGCCTGGGAGGTCTCCTGGGTGTGGCCGGGCGACCAGCGGATCACCAACGCCTGGTCGAGCACGCTCTCGCAGTCGGGCACGGCGGTCTCCGTGACCGGGGCGGCCTGGAACGCCACGCTGGCCTCGGGGCAGTCGACGAACTTCGGGTTCAACGCGGAGTACTCGGGGGCCAACGGGCTGCCGACGCTGACGTGCACCGCCGCTTAGCGGGCCGGGGAGGCGGCGGTCCCTCGCCCGCCGTGCTCCGGCCCCGGCGCGGGGCGGGCGGCGTGCGCCGCCCGCCCCGCGCCGGTCTTCTCTCCCCGGATTCGCGCATACGAGCCCTTCTCGGCTTCCGGCCGGGAACACTGGGGAGCGAACCGGTGCCGCACCGGCGGAAGGGAAGGACATGACACGAGAAGAACCAGGACGCATCGTGGTCGGCGTCGACGGCTCCCCGCCCTCGCTGCAGGCGCTCCGCTGGGCGCTGCGCCAGGCGAAGGCCACCGACGCGAGCGTCGAGGCGGTCCACGCCTGGCAGATCCCCGTCGCCTACGGGACCGCCGTGGCGGTCATCCCCGGCGAGAACTTCGCCGAATCGGCCCGGCGGGCACTGGAGGAATCCGTCGACGAGGTGCTCGCGGGCCGGGACGACGTCCAAGTGGAGCGCGTGGCCGAGCAGGGCCTCCCCGCCCAGGTGCTCATCGAGCGCTCCCAGGGCGCCGAACTGCTGGTGGTCGGCAGCCGCGGACGCGGCGGCTTCAAAGGCCTGCTGCTCGGCTCGGTGAGCCAGCACTGCGTCTCCCACGCCCACTGCCCGGTCGTGGTGCTCCGCCCCGAGGAATGAACCCTCAGCCCCGCTCGGGCGAGCGCGCCGGGAGGCGGTCCCTGGAGATCGGGCACGACATGCACCTGGGACCGCCGCGGCCGCTGCCCAGCTCGGAGCCGGGGATCGCGATGGGCTTGATCCCCGCGCGCTCCAAGCGGGCGTTGGTGACCGTGTTTCGCTCGTAGGCGATCGCCAGGCCGGGGGCGAGAGCGAGCGTATTGTTCCCGTCGTCCCACTGCTCCCGCTCGGCGGTGACCACGTCCCGCTCGCCGGTGTGGATGATCTCGACCGCGTCCACTCCGATCGCCTCGGCGGCGGCCTCCAGGAACGGTCTCGGCCCCTCGATGTCCATTTCGGCCGATTCACCGGGCCTGAGCGTGTGGGCCTCCAGGCGTCGCTCGACCGGCGCGTACATGACCATGCGGTGCTCGTCCACCATCGTGCACAGGGTGTCGAGGTGCATGGTGGCGCGGCGCTGCGCGATCGGGACGACCAGGACGGTGTGGGCGAGCCCGCGTTCGAAGGCCCTGCGCGCCAAGCGCTCGGCGCCGGCCGGGGTGGTGCGCTCGCCGACGCCGACGGCGAGGACGCCGGGCGCGAGCGCCAGGATGTCGCCGCCTTCGAGGTGCTCGAGCGAGGGGTCGTAGATCCTCGGCACCTCGGCGAAGCGCGGGTGGTGGCGGTAGATGATGCTCGTCAGCGTCGTCTCCCGGCGGCGGGCGGGCATCGCGAGGCTGGTGACGGCGACGGCGTCGCCGATCCACACCGAGGAGTCGCGCGTGAACATCATGTTCGGCAGCGGGTCTATGACGAAGTCGACGCCGCGCATCAGCCGGTGGCGGAGGCTCCGCGAAGCGCCGAACTCCTCTTTCGTGAGGCCTTCGATGAGGACTGCGGTGAGCCGCTCCGGTTCGAGGTCGGTCAGGTACGAGCTCAATTCGCCGCCGAGGGTCTGCCCGAGCCGCGGGTCGGCGACCACCGAGGCGATGACCTCCTCGCGGGCCTCGGGCAGGTAGAGGCATTCGGTGAGGAGCGCGCCGACGTAGAGCACCTCGACCCCGTGTTCGAGGAGGGTGCGGGCGAAGCGGTCGTGCTCGGCCTGGGCCCGCTCGACCCAGGGGATGCCGTCGAACAGCAGCGCGCCGCTGTTGCGAGGGGTCAGGCGCCGCAGTTCGCCGCCCGGCCGGTGCAGCATGACGCTGCGCAGGCGCCCGACTTCGGAATCGACACCGTAAGAGTGCATCTTCGAACTCATGATCCAGACAATAGAGGCACGGCGACCGAAGATCAACTTTTCTCTGTTAACGTTGATCGACTGAGCGTGACGACTACCCCCGGGGCGCCCATTGACACAACTCGAACTCGTCATCCCCCTCCGGAGGACGGCCCCCGACGCCGAGGGCCTGCACCTGCATCCAGGACTGGTGCCGTGGCGCGCCGCGGTGTGCGCCAGCACCGACGCGTGCATGCTGCTGTCCGCCGACACCCGGATCGCCGCGGCCTCGCCCGCCGCCAGGGACATGCTCGGGTTGGCGTTGGAGACCGAGACCGCCAAGCCGCGGTTCCTGGACTGCGGGCTGCGCTTCCTGGACTTCACGGCCGGAGCGCAGCCGTTGCAGGACGCGGAGCTGGCGCGGCTGGCGCCGGTGCAGGCGCTCCAGACCGACGCGCTGGAACGGGGCCTGATCCGCATCGGCTTCCGGGGCGCGCCCCGGACGTTCGACGTGGTGGCCTCGCCGCTGCACTCACCGCCGCAGCTCGACGCGATAGGGGCCCTCGCGTTCTTCACGCCGGTGGGCCCCGGCTGAGGCGCCCGCCGCCTCCCGACCGCCGGGAACGGCGAGCGCCCCGAGCGTCGGCGCACTCGGTCAGGAGCGGCCGTCCTCACCGAGGTGGTACACGACGGCGCCGCCGTCCGTGCGCTCCACTTCGACGCCGAACGGGTCCGTCTCGTGGTCCAGGCCGTCCCAGTCGGTGCCCGGCAGCCACCACGGGACCACCACCACCGTCTCGATGCCCGCGTCCCGCAGCCCCTCGATCGCGTCCTCCGCCGGGAACGACCGCGAGAGCTGCCGGATTCCGGCCTGCTCGTCGGGCGTGAACGCCGCGATCCCGTTGGCCGTCTCCACGAACCCGTCGATGCTCCAGTACTGCACGCGGGTGTCGCGCCCGTCCGAGGGCAGGAACAGCACCGGCCCCTCCAGCTCCGCCATGTCCACCGGGGCCGGGGGAGGCTCGACGTGCGGCGCGACCGTCAGGCCCTCCATCAGGACCAGCGCGATCGGCACGAACAGCAGCGCGTGCACCCGCCGGGGCGCGCGCACCACCAGCCGCCGGTCCACCCGCGACTCGTGCGCCACCGCGTCGGCCGCGTCGGCGATGCGCGTCAGCGTCCCGGCGGCGAGGATCGCCAGCAGCAGCGTCAGGTAGATGACCAGCCGCCCCGGCGTGCGGATCGCGTCGAAACCGGGCGCGTAGTCGTACAGCAGCCGCCACGCCCAGGCCCCGTCGTCGAGGAAGTTCGGCCCCATCGCCAGCGCCACCGCGACCCCCGCGCCCAACGCCAGCCACCACCGCTGCCGCCGGCTCCAGGACGACCAGACCAGGCCCGCCACCGCCAGCGCCAGCAGCGTGAAGCCGACCAGCAGCGCCTGCTCCGGCGCCCATGTCAGATCGGCCCGCGCGGCCTCGTGCGCCGCGCCCCACACCCGCGACTCCTCGGGCGCGATGACGAAGCTCTGCCAGGTGGGGCTGAACCAGGCGATGTACTCGTAGTCGCGCACCGCCTCGGGGTAGGCCCGCGCCACCACCGCGTGCTTGTCGGCGATCCACAGGACCGCGAGGCTGAACACGGTGCCGCCGAGGCCGTTGGCCGCCAGCGTCTGCCAGCGCAGACGCGGGCGCTTGACCAGCCAGAAGCAGCCGACGACCACGCCGATCGCGAGCAGCAGGTACACGAAGGGGACGCCGAGTCCGGCGCCGATGCCGAACTGCCACAGCGCGCACAGCCACCCGGCGAGGATCCAGCCGGGCCGCTGCCGCTCGGGCTTGAACCCGTGCTTGAGGGACCATCCGTGGCCGCGCGCGAGCATGGCCAGCGCCAGCGCGATCCCCCCGCACGAGAGGACCTGCAGGTGCCCGGCCTGCCCGAGCTTCCAGGGGGCGTAGGCGAACGCGGCCGCGGCGACCGCCGAGCCGGCCACGCGCGCGCCGAGCTGGCGCAGCAGCGCGTAGGCCCCGAGGAAGGCCAGGGCGAAGGAGCCCATGTAGAGGACGTTGTAGACCACGAGCGCGCTGGCGGTGTCGGTGGCGAACAGCGCCGCGGGGGCGTAGCCGAGGAGCGTGTCGGTGAACAGGTAGGCGTCGGTGACGGGCCAGAAGCTGTTGGTGTCCCAGATCCCGGCGGGGTCCTCGCGCAGCGAGCGCCCGACCCATCCGAGGATGTACGTCAGCAGGAGGGGGTCGCCCGCGTCGTGGGGGACGACCCGGTGGACCTCGCGGGCGAGCGGCCAGGTCATGGCGACGGACAGGACGGCGCTGAAGAGGGCCGCGAGGGTCCACTCGCCGGTGGCGGCGCGGCGGGCGAGGCGGCCGATCCGGCGGAGGGGCGGGACGCGGCGGCCCTCGGCCGGCTCCTCGTCGGGGGCGGCCTCGCCTCGGGCGAACCGCCGCCAGCGATCGACCTCGGGGGAGGCGGTGCCCTCGGCCTCCGGCGCCGGTTCGGCCTCGATCGGCGTCTCGGCCTCGGGCCCGGGGGCCGCTTCCTCTGACCGCTCGGGCCCGTCCGCGCGCTCGGGCCCGTCCTCTGCTTCAGGTGCTTTGTCGGTGATCGCCATGAGGGAGGATTCTCGCCGTCTCGAGTAGTCGTGTCACGGCACATCCTACGGAGTGTCCCCGCGTCCGGATCGCAAGCGTCGCCTCCCGGGTCCCGGCCGGCCCCGTCGAAATCGGCCGCGGCCGGGCCGTCACTTCTCCCGCGCTCACTCGTTCAACACGGTTGAGACCTGATTTCCCGTTGGTCGTTCAGCCCATTCGCAAACGGAACCGCAGTTGGAGAGTCGCAGGCATGGGAAGACACACCACGAAGTTCGGTGAGGCCTCACGAGCCGAGACGCGCCCGCCGCTGCCGTACCCCGTGCGCGACGGCCGCGTCCCGCCGTCCCGGCAGGAGGCGATGGAGCGCCGCGCCAGGCGGCGCAGATCGCGCCTGGCGGCGCTCTCCGCCGCATCGATGCTCGCGGTCGGCGGCGTGGCCGGCGTGAGCATGGCCACGGCGGACGAGCCGGCCTCCGCCGGCGGCGGCGAGATCGTCTTCAGCGGCGACTGCGGCGCGCTCGGCCTCGTCTCCTCCAGCTCGCGACCCAGCGACGAGCAGATCACGGTGCCGAAGGGCTCGCACGTCCGCTACACGAACGATCTGGGCACGGACGCCGAGCTCCACGTCGGCAACGAGACCTACGACATCGGCGAGGGCTCGACGCAGGTGTTCGTCATGAACCGCTCGGCCGAGGTCGCGATGGTGCCCGATTGCCGCGGCCTGTTCCCGCAGTATGAATCCGCCCAGGTCAACGTGGTCGACGCACCGCAGTCCGAGGAACAGGACGGCTCGGACGGGAACGACTCCGGCCCGTCCACGGCCGAGCTGCCGAGCCGAGGCGCCGACGAGGCCGCGGCAGAGGAGCCCGATCACACCGGGGGCGGCCCCGCCGACTCCGCCGGCCCCGCCACCGCCGAAGACGAGACCGCGGCCGGTCGCGAGGAGGACGGGACCGGCGCCGACCCGGCCGCGGCCGAAGACGAGGAGCAGCAGACCGACGAAGCAGAGGTGAACTCCTTCGGCCCCGCCTCCGGCTCCGAGGAGGACGAGGGCGGCACCGAGTTCAGACCCGCGGGCGAAGAGGTCGCCGCGGTGGACCCGAAGGCGGTCTCCGACGGGGCGAGCGGGCTGCTCGCGCTGGTCGCCATCGTCTGCCTCGTCGGTGTGAGCGCGGCGGTCATGCGCACGACGCTGCGGCAGCGGGCGACGGCTTGATCGCCTACCATGCGGCCCCCAGCGGCGACGGCACCGCCGTCGCCGCCAGGCGGGCGACCTTCCCGGCCCGGATCGCACCGGTCCCGGGAGATCACCAGGTGGAGTCTCCGTGAGGCACTGAACTCGGGCACTCGTTGGTGGTCATTTCCTCCCCAGGTCCCACACCGATGTCCGAATCAGTGCCTCACGGCCCGCTCGCCGCCCGGGCGAACGCGGCCCACCGCACACGCGAACCCCGCCGGCGCCCCTGGGAACCACGCCTCCCAGGGGCCGATCGACGCCACGGCCGTCCGACACCCGGGTTGCCGTAGTACAGGTGACTGCTTTAGCGTGGGCCGGAGTCAACTGTCAGCGCTCCCCCAGCATTAGAGTCAGGTACCCCAGCTGTGACCCCGAAGCACAAGACCTCGCGGAGGCTCTGGCCCTATCTCGCCGTCCCGGCGCTCGCCGTGCTCATCGCCGCGGTCGTCTACATAGGCGACTTCAGCCCCGAGGACGTCGGAATCGGCGGCTCCTCGGACGAGACGCTCCCCGGCTCGCAGGTCGACCAGTCCGAACTCGCCGACTCCGAGATCCAGCCCGACCCCGCCGAGCAGCACGAGGCCGCGCAGGAGTACCTACAGGGCCTCCTCGACGAGGCCGTCGGGGAATACCTCGCCGGCATCGAGGACGAGAACCTCTACGCGTCGATCGCGGTCAGCGACGGCGAGTTCGAACTCGACTACAACGGCGACGAGCAGCACGGCTCCGCCTCGATCATCAAGGTCGAGATCCTCGGGATGGTGCTCCTCGACTACGAGACCGTGGAGGAGATCCCCGGCTGGGTCGTCGCCGACGCCGAGAAGATGATCCGGGAATCGGACAACGACGCCACCAACAGCCTCCTCTTCGGGCTCCTCGACGGGCACGCGACGATGCGCGAGGCCCACGAGGTCTTCGATCTGGCCGGCACCGAGCCCGGCGAAGGGGAGCGGTGGGGCATGACGCGGACCACCGCCGTGGACCAGCTGACCCTCCTCGACGGCGTGCTCTACGAGGGCGTCCTCAGCGAGGGCCACGCCGAGCTGGCCCGGGAGCTCATGGGCGACCTGGCCGACTTCCAGTACTGGGGTGTCTCGGCCGGCGCCGAAGAGGGCGAGACCGTCTGGATGAAGAACGGCTGGGACACCCGCGACGAGCTCGGCGGCGAATGGGTCGTCAACTCGATCGGCGTGATCGCCGGGGACACCGAGGAGCCGATCATGCTCTCGATCCTCACCGGCGGTTCGGCCTCCCACCAGGAGGGCATCGACCTGGTCGAGGGCCTCGCCGAGATCGCGCGCGAAGTGATCGACACCGACCCGCTCGCCTAGGCTCGAGGAAGAGACCCGATCAGCGACCGCTCCGAGACACACCGCCGACAGGACCTCCCATGAACGATCTGCGCTCCGAACTGACCGACGCGGGCATCACCGCGGTGTTCGACGAGGACATCCTGGCCGCCCACTCGGTGGACCACGCCCGGCTCGTCGCACCCGGCCGCGCCGCCGCGCTGGTCCGGGCCCACTCCACCGCGGAGGTCGCCGCGGTCCTGCGCGTGGCGAACGGGCTCGGCGCCCCGGTGGTGCCGCAGGGCGCCCGCACGGGCCTGGCCGGCTCGGCCACCGCCGTCGACGGCGCGATCCTGCTCGACGTCTCGCCGATGGACTCGATCCTGGCGATCGACCCGGTCGACCGCACCGCGGTGTGCCAGCC
>Ga0079224_100012679_pt1 | contig 11686 bp, 8 predicted proteins | sample Stecom2015_FD_80414 | JGI IMG/M metagenome (GOLD analysis project Ga0079224, IMG submission 80414) | Agricultural soil microbial communities from Utah to study Nitrogen management - Steer compost 2015 | ecosystem: Environmental > Terrestrial > Soil > Agricultural land | place: USA: Utah...
AGGGGCGCCCTGTTCAGGGTTGGGTGCCGTATAGGGGCGCCCGCTTGGGTCGCTGAGCTTGAGCAGGGCGCCCCTGTAACGGCTTGAGCCTGATCAGGGGCGCCCTGTTCAGCAGGGGGTGTGTTGAGGCGAGGGGCGCCTTGTTCAGCAGGGGGTGTGTTGAGGCGAGGGGCGCCCTGTTCAGCAGGCTCAGGCAGGTGGGAAGTCCAGATCCGGCGGGGTCTGGGCGAAGGCTTCCGGGTCGGAGAAGTCCGCCTCGGTGGGGAGCAGATCCGGGTGGCTCCAGACCGCGTCTCGGCCTTCGACCCCGCGGTGTTCGGTGAGCGCGGCCCACAGCGCCGTCGCCTCCCGCAGCCGCCGCGGGCGCAGCTCCAGGCCCACCAGAGCGGCGAAGGTCTGCTCCGCCGGGCCGCCCGCGGCCCGGCGCCGGCGGAACGTCTCGGCCAGCTTGACCGCGTCCGGCAACCGCCCGCCGGCGGCCGTGTCCACCAGGTGGCATACCCAGCCCTCGACCAGCGCCAGCGCGGTCTCCAGCCGCGCCAGCGCCGCGGTCTGCTCCGGACTGGACTCCGCGGAGAAGATCCCCTCCACCTGGAGTTGCCGGACCGACTCCGGGTCGGAGGGGTCGAAGCGGCTCATCGCCTCCTCGACCGCCTCCCGATCCACCCGGATGCCGTTGGCATAGGTCTCGACCGCGGTCAGCACGTGCCCGCGCAACCACTGCACATGGCCGAACAGCCGCTGGTGGGCCGCCTCCCGCAGGGCCACGTAGAGCTTGATCTGCTCGGCGTCGATGGAGAGGCCCTCGCCGTACTCGTCGATGTTGGCCGGGATCAGCGCCGCGACGCCGGCCGGACCCAGCGGCAGCCCGATGTCCCCGGCCGAGAGCACCTCGGCGGCGAGTGAGCCGAGCGCGTGGCCGAGTTGCCCGCCGAACAGCGCCCCGCCGAGCGCCTTCACCATGGTCTGCATCGGCCCCAGCCCGCCCTGGGCACCCTCGGGCACCAGGTCGTTCATGGCGCTGACCATCCGGGAGGCGACCGGGTCACACAGCTTCTTCCACACGTCCAGGGTGTGGAAGACCCATTCGTTGCGGTTCCAGGCGGCGGTGCTCCGCACTCCGGACGGGAAGGCGCTGGTCGGTTCCAGCCACAGGTCGGCCAGGCGCAGTGCCTCGGCCACGGCGTCCTGCTGGCTCCGGGTCACCGCCGGGTCGCCGGCCGCCGCGAGTTCGTTGGCCGCGACCTGCCGGGCGAGGTCCCAGTTGACCGGGCCGGTGCCGCCCGGCGAGGACAGCAGGTGCTGCAACTGCGCCAGGAGCTGCTGTACCTGCTGCGGGTCCCGCGGGTCAGGCGGCTCGCCGCCAGGGAGCGAGAAACCGAACGGGTTGTCGGACACCCTTCCACCGTACGCCTCAGACGTCGGGAGACGGCACGTGGTTCGGTCGCGGATAGGCTGTCCGCATGCAGGGTCCCGGGATTCAGCGGCGGGGAGCCACAGTGCTGGTGGGCGCGGTCCTGATCGCACTGCTCGGCCTGGGGGTGACCGTGGCGCCGGTGCCCTTCGTGGTGCTGCAACCCGGTCCGACCGTAGACACGCTCGGCGAGCACGACGGCGTGCCGGTGATCGAGATCGCGGGGGAGGGCATCGAGGCCGACGGCGCCGCCGGTGCCGGCACCGGGGAGCTGCGACTGACCACCGTCTCGGTGCGGCCGGACATCAGCGTGGTGGACGCGGTCCGGGCCTGGTTCGATGACGAGGAGGCGGTGGTACCAGAGGAGCTCGTCTACCCGCCCGGCGAGAGCCGGCAGGAGGTGGAGGAGCGCAACGCCGAGCAGTTCACCCTGTCGCAGAGCGCCGCCGAGGCCGCCGCCATGCGGCACCTGGGTTACCCGTTGCGGGTGGCCGTGGCGGAGGTGGTGCCCGACGGGCCCGCCGACGGGGTGCTGGCGCCGGGCGACATCATCGCCTCGGTCGATGGCACCGAGATCGCCGAACCGGCGGATCTGACCGAGCTGATCACCGCCCAGCCGGTCGGCACCACCGTGGAGGTGGAGTACCTGCGCGACGGCGAATCCGGCACTGCCAAGCTGACCACCGCGCCGGACCCGGAGGACGCGAGCGTGTCCCGGATCGGGGTGATGATCACCGCCGAGGTGGACCACCCGTACGAACTCAGCATCGAACTGGACCGCATCGGCGGCCCCAGCGCCGGATTGATGTTCGCGCTGGGCATAATCGACAAGATCGACCCGGAGGACCTGACTGGCGGGAGGATCATCGCGGGTACCGGTTCCATCACCGCTGATGGCTCGGTCGGCGCGATCGGTGGCATACCCCAGAAGCTGGTCGCGGCGCGTGCGGCCGGCGCGACCGCGTTCCTGGTGCCGGCGCCGAACTGTTCGGAAGCGGTGGCCAACGCCCCGGACGGCTTGACCCTGATCGAGGTGGAGACGCTGGAGGAGGCGCTGGCGGGACTGGCCGCGTTGCGTGCGGGCGAGACCCCGGACACCTGTGGCTGAGCGCCGGCGGCAGCCGGCCCGGGTGCCGGCCGGACACCGTCCGGGCGTACCTGTCACCGCTTCGTCGCTGGCGACCAGTAGGCTGGGGTCCCGATACACGGGTTGCAATGGTGGGCGACAGGTCTGGAGCTGATTCGTCGTGGTCGTGCGGGAGGGCCGCCCTCTGCCCGGGATGAGCCGGCGGGCGAAGGTGACCATCGCGGTGGTCATCGGCGTGATCGTGCTGTTCAGCCTGCTCGGCACGGCGGTAGACCTCTGGACCGAGGTGCTCTGGTTCCGGGAGGTGGAGTACTCCCAGGTCTTCACCGGCGTGCTGTTCACCCGGATCGGCCTGTTCCTGGTCGTGGGCCTGGGGATGGCCCTGCTGGTCGGGCTCAACCTCTGGCTGGCGTACCGCCTGCGCCCGCTGCTACGCCCGCACTCGCCGGAACAGGCGTCGCTGGAGCGGTACCGGACTGTCCTCACCCCCCATATCGGGGTGTGGATCGGGGTGCTCGCCGGCATTGTCGGCCTGTTCGCGGGCCTCACCGCCCAGAGCCGGTGGGACGACTGGATGATGTTCCGCCACGGTGGCGAGTTCGGCTGGGAGGACCCGATCCTCGGCGTGGACGCCGGGTTCTATGTCTTCCAGTACCCGTTCCTGCGATTCCTGCTCGGGGTCGGGTTCGCGGTGGTGGTGCTCTCCCTGCTGGGCGCCCTGGTCATGCACTACCTCTACGGCGGGGTGCGGCTGCAGGGGGTGGGCGACCGGATCACCATCGCCGCGCGCGCCCACCTGTCGGTCCTGGTGGCGCTGTTCGTGGCCCTCAAGGCGGTGGCGTACTGGTTGGATCGGCGCAGCCTGATGCTGGAGTTGAACGACGAGATCGGTCTCTACGGCGCCGGGGCCTCGTCGGTGAACGCGCTGCTGCCCGCCAAGGAGATGCTGATCTGGATCGCCGTGATGGTGGCGATCGCGATCCTGGTGTTCTCCAACGCGGTGATGCGCAACCTCACCTACCCGGCGGTCGCGCTCGGCCTGCTGCTGGTCGCCGCGATCGTGATCGGAGGGGTCTACCCGTGGGGGGTGCAGACCTTCGACGTGCGCCCCACCCTGCGGGACAAGGAGGCGCCGTACATCAGCCACTCCATCGAGGCGACGCGGTACGCGTTCGCGCTGGACGGCACCGAGATGACCCCGGTGCCGGGGCGTAACGACACCCCGCCGCCGCAGATGGCCGAGGACGAGCGGCTGGCGGCCAGCATCCGGCTGCTGGACCCGGAGATCCTTCCCCAGACCTACACCCAACTGCAGCAGGTGCGCGGCTTCTACGGCTTCGGCGAGAAGCTGGACGTGGTCCGCTACGCCGATGTCGGTGCCGACCCGGGCGACGCCGCGGACTACGTGGTCGGTGCCCGGCAGATCTCCGACGCCGACCTCACGCAGCAGCAGCAACAGTGGCAGAACCGCCACAGCTACTACAGCCACGGCTTCGGCCTGGTGGGCGCCCCGGCGAGCGAGGTCGTCTGTAACGGCCAGCCCTACTTCGTCTCCGGTTTCCTGGGTACGCCCGAGGAGGAGGGACCCGAACAGGTCGGTGGCGAGCGGTGCCGGGCGCCCACGGACATCCCGGAGTTGGCGGCCGAACAGCCCCGCATCTACTACGGCAGCGGCATGAGCGACTACGTGATCGTCGGTGGCGTGGACGAGTTCGACCGGCCGCAGTCCGGCGGCGGCGAGGTCACCTACCGGTACACCGGCGAGGGCGGGGTCGAGGTCGGCTCGTTCTGGCGCAAGCTGCTCTACGCGATCAAGTTCCGGGAGTCCAACTTCGTGCTCTCGGAGATCCTCAACCCCGAATCGAAGGTGATCTACGAGCGGGAGCCGCGGGAGCGGGTGCAGAAGGTGGCGCCGTTCCTCACGGTCGACGGCGACCCGTACCCGGCCGTGGTGGACGGGCGGATCGTGTGGATCATCGACGCCTACACCACCGCCGAGACCTTCCCCTACTCCCAGCGCATCGATCTCCAGACCGAGACCCAGGACGCCCAGGTGGGCGCCGGGGTGGCGCAGCTCGCCCAGGAGGAGATCAGCTACATGCGCAACTCGGTCAAGGCCACTGTGGACGCCTACGACGGCACCGTGACCCTGTACGAGTTCGACGAGGAAGACCCGGTGCTCCAGGCGTGGAACGAGGCGTTCGGCGGGGACCTGGTGGTGCCGAAGGAGCAGACTCCCGAGTCGCTGGTCCCGCACTTCCGCTACCCGATCGACATGTTCAAGGTGCAGCGCAACCTGCTGCAGCGGTTCTACGTGGAGGACCCGGGCGAGTTCTTCGCCGGCACCGACTTCTGGGAGGTCCCCAACACGCCGTCCAACCCGGACTCGCCGTTCCGGCAGCCGCCGTACTACCTGCTCGCCCAGTTCCCGGGCCAGGAGGAGCCGACCTTCCAGTTGACCTCGGCACTCAGCCCGGTGGACCGGTTCAACCTGGCATCCCTGGTCTCCGGCGCGTTCGTGGACGGTGAGCTGCGGTTGCAGGCGTGGACCCTGCCCGACGACACCCGCATACCCGGGCCGGTGCAGGTGCACCAGTTCATGACCAACGCCTCCGCGGTGCGCTCGGAGTTGACGCTGCTGGAGGCGGGCGGCAGCGCCCGGGTGGAGTTCGGCAACCTGCTGTCGCTGCCGTACGAGGACGGGATGCTCTACATCGAGCCGGTCTACGTCCGGACTACCGCCACCGACGCGTACCCGCTGTTGCAGAAGGTGTTGATGAGCTACGGCCAGTACGTGACTCTCGCCGACAGCGTCGAGGAGGGGCTGGCGGACCTGGTTGAGCAGGGCGAACGCGGGATCCCGACGCTGCCGGATGAGACGCCGCCGGAAGGCCAGGGCGCGCCGACCCCGACTCCGCCGCCGACGCAGGAACCGACACCGGAGCCGACCACCCCGCCGGCGACCGAGGAACCGCCGCCGGACCTGGCGGAGGCTCAGGCGGCGATGGAGGAGGCCGAGCAGGAGTTGGAGGACGCGTACGACTCCGGCGACTTCGCGCGGATCGCCCAGGCGCTGCAGGACTGGTACGAGGCCCGGCAGGCGCTGGAGGCGGCGGGCGGCGGTTGACCCTTCGCCGGTCAGCGCGCAGCACTCCACTAGTCCGTCGATCTAGGAGTTCTTCAGCCGGATTCGCCCCGATTTCGGGGTGAACTACTCCTAGATCGACGCGAGACAAGCGCGGAACAGCGCCGCCAGGTGCTCGCCCCGGCCCCGGACACGGTGAGCCTGGCCGAGGAGTCGACCGTGCTGGCGAACGCCCTGACCGCGGCGCTGGCCCTGGACGAGCTGGGCCTCACCGGCGGCCAATCGCTCGCGATCACCGGCGCGGCGGGCGCGGTGTGTGGCTACGCGGTGGAGTTGGTGCGCACGCGCGGCCCGCTGGGGATCGCGTCCCCACCGGACGAGCCGTTCCTGGCGGAGCGGGGCGCCCAGTTCGTACCGCGGGAGCAGGACCCGGCCGCGGCGGTGCGGCGGGCGGCGCCGGCTGGGGTGGACTGTGCTTGAGCAGGGCGCCCCTGTGGGGAGCTTCAGCCTGATCAGGGCGCCCCTGTTCCGGCTCTGGCCTGAGGAGGGCGCCCCTATGGGGAAGCTGGGCCCCGGGTGGGCGCCTCTGGTCGCGGGTCGGGGAGCGGCGTGGGAGGATGGCCGGCACCTGGCGGCGGCGTAGGAAGGGCGGCGGTCGTGACAGCCTTGAGGGTCCTGTTCATCGGCGGTACCGGCATCATCAGCTCCGCGTGCGCGGCCCGGGCGGTCGCCGCCGGCATGGAGTTGACAGTGCTGAACCGCGGCAAGACCAGCACCCGGCCGCTGCCGGACGGCGCCGAGGTGTGCCAGGCGGACATCCGCGATCCGGACTCCGTCCGCGCCGCCCTGGGCACGCGGGAGTTCGACGTAGTGGTGGACTTCATCGCCTTCCTGCCCGAGCAGGTACGGGTGGACATCGAGTTGTTCCAGGGGCGCACCGGCCAGTACGTCTTCATCAGTTCGGCCTCGGCGTACCAGAAGCCACCGGCACGGTTGCCGATCGTGGAGTCCACCCCGCTGCGCAACCCGCACTGGCAGTACTCCCGCGACAAGATCGCCTGCGAGGACCTGCTGGTCGGCGCGTACCGGGAGACCGGGTTCCCGGCCACCATCGTGCGCCCGTCCCACACCTACGACCGGACCACGGTGCCCCTGCCCGGCGGCTGGACCACGGTCGACCGGATGCGCCGCGGCCAGCCGGTGGTCGTACCCGGTGACGGGACGTCGCTGTGGACCCTGACCCATCACACCGACTTCGCGAAGGCGTTCGTCGGCCTGCTCGGCCATCCGCAGGCGATCGGGGACAGCTTCCACATCACCTCCGACGAGGTGCTCACCTGGAACCAGATCTACGAGCTGCTGGCGGCGGCCGCCGGGGTGGAGCCGAGGCTGGTCCACGTGGCGTCGCGGACCATCGCCGCGCACGTACCCGCGCTCGGTCCGGGCCTGCTCGGCGACAAGTCCCACTCGGTGATCTTCGACAACCAGAAGGTCAAGGCGCTGGTGCCGGACTACGTGGCGACGGTGCCGTTCGCCGCCGGCGCGCGCGAGATCGTCGCCTGGCACGACGCCGAGCCCGGGCGTGGCACCGTGGACGGCGAGTTGGACGCGGCCTTCGACCGCCTGATCGCCGCCGCCGGGTGAGCGGCGCGATCACCGCTAGGACCGGCGCCCGGGTTCACCGGTCCGGCGCGGGCGCCGGGCACGCGGCGCAAGCCGCATAGCGGGCGGCTCCGGCATAGTACGCCTTACGGGCAGAGGTGCATGTCGCGGTAGTGTGTGGCCGTGACGACGGCCGAGCCCCATGTCAACCGCACCGCCAATGGCGCCCCCCGGGGTACCGGGACCGCGACCGGCCAGCCGCGCGCCGGAGGGCCGTCGGGAACGGTCCCGACCGGCGAGGTCATCGCCGCCAGACCACCGGAGTCTGGGCGCCGGGTCGGGCTCGCCTCGCTGCTGCCGTACCTGCGCGGCCACCGGCGCGCCCTGGTGGGGGTGGCGGCGCTGTCCCTGCTCTCCGCCGCAGGTACGCTCGCCCAACCGCTGCTGATCCGCTCGGTGCTGGACGGCATCGGTGCCGGCGAGCGCGTCACCGGTGGCGTCACCGCGCTGGTCGCCCTGCTGGTCGCGGTGGCCCTGGTCTACGCCGGGCGCAACTACCTGCTGCAACGCACGGCCGAGGGGTTGGTGCTGACCACCCGGCGGCGGCTCGCCGGCCACCTGCTGCGGCTGCCGATCGTCGAGTACGACCAGCGGCGTACCGGTGATCTGCTCTCCCGGATGGGCGCGGACACGACCCTGCTGCGGGCGGTCATCACTTCCGGTGTGCTGGAACTGGCCAGCGGCGTAGTGATCGTGGTCGGGGCCGCGGTCATGATGATCGTCATCGACCCGTTGATGTTCGGGGTGACGTTGCTGGCGATGGTGGGGCTGGTGGGCGGCATCACCATCGCCCGCCGGGTACGCGGGGTCTCCGAGCAGGCGCAGGCCCGGATCGGGGAGATGACCGCCGCGGTGGAGCGGGCGATCACCGCCGCGCGTACCATCCGTGCCGCCCGGGCGGAGGAACGGGAATCCGCCGTGGTCGCGCACAGCGCGCACGAGGCGTACCTGGCCGGCCTGCGGATGGCGCGGTTGCAGGCCATGGTCGGGCCGGCGGTGACCACCGTGATCCAGGCCGCTTTCCTGGCCGTGCTGGGGGTCGGCGGTGCCCGGGTCGCCGCTGGCGGGATGAGCGTGGGCGACCTGGTGGCGTTCGTGCTGTTCCTGTTCCTGCTGATGATGCCGATCGCCCAGGCCATGAACGCGTACACCCAACTCCAGGCCGGGCTGGGCGCGCTGCAGCGGATCGAGGACGTGCTGGCGCTGCCCACCGAGACCGACGCCGACCCGCCGGCCGCGGTTGTGGCGGCGCCCGAGGGGGCGCCGGCGGTGGAGTTCGACCGGGTGACCTTCGCGTACGCGGGCGGCGAACCGGTCTTGCGCGACGTCAGTTTCCGCGTGCCCTACGGCACCAGGACCGCGCTGGTGGGACCCTCCGGCGCCGGCAAGACGACGCTGCTCGCTCTGGCCGAACGGTTCTACGACGCGACGGAGGGCGAGGTACGCGTGGCCGGGCTGGACGTCCGGGACCAACCCCGCGACCAGTTGCGCGCGCACCTCGGCTACGTCGAGCAGGAGGCGCCGGTGCTCGCCGGCACGATCCGGGACAACCTGCTGCTGGCCGCGCCGGACGCGGACGACGCCACGCTGCGGGAGGTGCTCGCCACGGTCAACCTGTCCGACCTGGCGGAGCGGACGCCGGAGGGCCTGGACGCCCAGGTGGGTGAGGGCGGGGTGCTGCTCTCGGGCGGGGAGCGGCAGCGGCTCGCGATCGCCCGTACGCTGCTCGCGGGCGCGCCGATCCTGTTGCTGGACGAGCCGACCAGTAACCTGGACGCGCGTAACGAGCACGCGCTGCGGCAGGCGATCGACGCGGTCTCGGCACAGCGGACGCTGATCGTGGTCGCGCACCGGCTCTCCACAGTGGTGGACGCGGACCAGATCGTGGTGCTGGACCACGGCCGGGTGGTAGCCGTCGGCAGGCACCAGGACCTGGCCGACACCAACCCGCTCTACCGGGAACTGGCCACCCACCAACTACTGGTGACGTAAGCGCCGCTGGCGTCCCGTCGCCGCCCCCCCACAGGGCGCCCCTCATCAGGCTCGAAGCCTGAGCAGGGGCGCCCTATAGGGCGCTCGAACTTGAGCAGGGGCGCCCTATGGGGTGGCGGAACTTGAGCAGGGGCGCCCTATAGGGCGCCCGAACCTGAGCAGGGGCGCCCTGTAAGGGCTTGAGCCTTATCAGGGCGCCCCTCTTGGGAAGAAGGAACCCGCCCGCCCCTCGGGGAGCAAGGGGAGCGGGAGAGGTGGGGTGCTCTAGTTTGGGGCGAGGGCGCTGTCGCTGGAGAACACCAGCCCGACGCTGATCTGGCCGTCCCAGAGCGCCTGCTTGGTCAGCGGCCCACCGGCGTCCAGCGAGGAGAACTCGCCCACCGTCAGCCCGTACACCTCCTCCAGGCCGAGCTGGCAGAACGGCCGCTGCGGGCACTCCGGCGGTCCACCCAGGATCGTCTCGGCGCCCGAGCACTTCGTGGCCAGGTCGGTGAGCGTGCTCACGCCGTACTCCGCGGCGAACGCCTCGGTGACCGCGAACGCGTTCTGCGTGGCCGCGTCGGACGGCTCCCCGAACACCAGGCCGACCTCCTCCCCGAGCGCGCGCAGTTCGGCCAGGCTGGCCGCCACGTCGCTGGAGGCCAGCGGCTCCGGGTTGGCCCCGTTCACCTGCGCGTTCAGGAACTCGGTCAGGGTCCCGAGGTACTCCGGCACCACCTGCACCGCGCCGCTTTGCAGCTCAGGCTGGTACAGCTCGCGGTTGTCGACCGTGCGTACCTCCGCGTCGTACCCGGCCGCGTCCAATGCGATCTGGTACAGCTCGCCGAGCGTCTGGCTCTCACTGAAGCCGGCGGTCACGATGACCACCTCGCCCCCGGGGCCGGCCTCGATGCCGTCGGTGAGGCCCTCGGCACCGGCGAACGCCTCCGCCGCCTGTCGCGGCGTCTGGCGGTCGACATCGACGGCCTTGTTCAGCTCGATCAGCTTCGGGGTGTCCAGGGCGGCGGAGACCGCGTCCAGGGCCGCGATCAGTTCCGGGTCGGCGGCGTCCTCGTGCACCGCCGGCAGGATGTTCTCCGCGGTCTGCCACTGCTTGTCGTCCTCAAGCACCACCAGTTGCTCGCCGGCGACCGGGGCGCATCCCTCGCCCGCGGCTGCGGTCTCGGGAGCCTCCGTACCGGACTGTCCAGCCTCGCCGCAGGCCGAGGCGAGCGCCAGCAAGCCTGCCAGCGCGAGCCCGGAAAGGACCACAGTGGTACGCCTGGATGCAGATACGCGCATATCCGTCCGCCTTCTGTGTCCCGGCGCGACATCGCTGCCGGCCGCGTGTCCCGGCGGACGGGGTGCCGCCCGCGCTACGAACCAGCCAATCTCGCTACGGGCGCCCACGGCAACGGGACGTGACGTGCGTCACATTACAAGATCATATCGATGCGGCGGTCAGCCGGCGGCGCACCCGCCGGCGTAGCGGGCGCGGGGTGATCGCGCGCTCCGCGAGCGCCAGCCCGCCCTCGACCAGCAGCGCCAGCGCCGCCACCAGGAAGCCGCCGGCCAGGATCTGGCCGCCGCCGGTGACCAGGCCGAGCCCGAACCCGGCCCCGATGATCTGGCCCAGCCCGCCGCCGTTGACGAACACCGCCAGCGTGACCGTGGCGACCACCTGCACCGCCGCGGTGCGGAAGCCGGCGGCCAGGTACGGCACGGCCAGCGGCAGCTCCACCCGTCGCAGGAGCTGCCCTCCGGACAGGCCCATGCCCGCCGCGGCGTCCCGGACGTCCGGGTCTACCTGCCGCATACCGGTGTACGCGGTGGCGAGCAGCGGCGGCACCGCGAAGACGGCGAGCGCCACGATCACCGCCGGGCGGCCGAACCCCACGAAGGTCAGCGGCAGGATGGTCAGCGTCGCCAGCACCGGGATCGCCAGCGTGACGTTGGCGAGGACCACGATCGCGTGCCCACCCCGGCCCCGGTGCCCCAGCCAGATCCCTACCGGCCAGGCGACCAGGCACCCCAGCGCCACCGCCCCCGCCGACAGCAGGATGTGCTCCACCAGCCGGTCCAGGATGCCACCCGGGTTGGTCCAGTTCAGCGGGTCGTTGAGCCAGATCAGCGCCTGCCGCAGCGGGTCGTTCATCAGGCCACCTCCGCCGGCGCGGCCGGGGCCGAGGATGCCCGGGCCGGGGATCTGGTCCACGGCGTGGCCAGCCGGCCCAGCCCCAGCAACAGCAGGTCCAGCGCCAGCGCGAGCGCCACGCACAGGACCGTGCCGGTGAGGATCTCGGCCTTGAAGAAGTTGTTCCGGAAGCCTTCGATGATCAGCCGGCCCAGCCCGCCGTGGCCAGGCAGTACGCCGATCGTGGTCATCGCCACCGTGGAGACGGTGGCCAGCCGCAGCCCGGTGAGGATGCCGGGTACCGCCAGCGGCAGTTCGATCCGCAGCAGTTGC
>Ga0079224_100012681_pt1 | contig 11685 bp, 5 predicted proteins | sample Stecom2015_FD_80414 | JGI IMG/M metagenome (GOLD analysis project Ga0079224, IMG submission 80414) | Agricultural soil microbial communities from Utah to study Nitrogen management - Steer compost 2015 | ecosystem: Environmental > Terrestrial > Soil > Agricultural land | place: USA: Utah...
CATCTGGTATGGCAAGGGACCGGGGGTCGACCGCGCGGGTGACGCGCTGAAACACGGCAATGCGTACGGCAGTTCTCCTCATGGCGGTGTGCTCGTCGTCGCCGGGGACGATCACGGGTGCGTCTCGTCGTCGATGCCGCACCAATCGGATGTCGCCTTCCTCGCCTGGTTCATGCCCAACCTGAACCCGGCGAACGTTGCCGAATACCTGGAGTACGGCCTGTACGGTATCGCGTTGTCGCGTTTCTCCGGCATGTGGGTCGGCTTCAAGGCGATATCGGAAACGGTGGAGTCGGCGATGTCCGTACAACTGCCGCCGGCCCGGCAGTTCGTGAAGCCCGCGAACTTCGTTCCGCCGCCGGGCGGCCTGCACATCCGCTGGCCGGATTTCCCGGGTCCGCAGATCGAGGAGCGGATGGAGGCGAAAAAAGCGGCGGTACTCGCGTTTGCCGAAGCGAATCCCATCGATCGAAAGATCTACGATACACCGAATGCCCGTTACGGGATCGTTACTACCGGTAAGGCCCATCTCGACACGATGGAAGCCTTGCGCCTGCTGGGCATCGACCGCCGCGAAGCGCATCGTCTGGGACTGGACCTCTACAAGGTCGGCATGGTGTGGCCGCTCGCCCACGACTCCGCGCTCAACTTCGTCCACGACAAGCACGAAGTGCTGGTTGTGGAAGAGAAGCGCGGCATCATCGAGAGCCAGTTCAAGGAATACTTTTACGACTACCCCGGCCGCAAACCGGAACGCATGATCGGCAAACAGGACGAGTTGGGGCAGAACCTGGTGCCATGGATCGGCGAACTTTCCCCGGTAAGCATCGCCGGCATCATTGCCTCACGCCTCGACGCTGTTCTCCCGGGACTGGATCTGGGCGCCCGCGCCGCGAGCCTTACATCCGGGGGTGCCAACCTGATCAACGTCACCGGGGCGTCGCGCACGCCCTACTTCTGCTCCGGGTGCCCGCACAACACCTCCACGCGCGTGCCGGAGGGATCGAAGGCGCTGGCGGGAATCGGTTGCCACTTCATGGCCAACTGGATGGACCGCGACACCGACGGCCTGATCCAGATGGGCGGCGAAGGGGCCAACTGGATTGCCCGGTCGATGTTCAACGGCGGCAAGCACGTGTTCCAGAACTTGGGCGACGGAACGTTCTACCACTCCGGCTCGATCGCGATTCGCCAGGCGCTCGCCGCGAAAACGAACATCACCTACAAGATACTGTTCAACGATGCCGTCGCAATGACCGGGGGACAGCCGGTAGACGGTCCATTGTCCGTGCAGATGGTGGCGCACAACGTGCGCGCGGAAGGTGTGCAGCGCATTGCCGTCGTTTCCGACCAGCCGGAGAATTTCCGGCCGGAGGATTTTCCCTCCGGAACCACGATAACGCACCGGCGCGACCTGGACGCGGTCCAGCGAGAGCTGCGTGACATCCCCGGCGTTACCGTGATGATTTACGCGCAGACCTGTGCCACGGAAAAACGGCGCCGGCGCAAGCGCGGCACGATGCAGGAACCGAAGCGATTTGCCGTCATCAACGACCTGGTGTGCGAAGGCTGCGGCGATTGTTCCGTCGAGTCGAACTGCCTGTCGGTCGTGCCAAAAGAAACGCCCTTTGGGCGCAAGCGGCAAATCGACCAGAACAGCTGCAACAAGGATTTTTCCTGCGTTAATGGATTCTGTCCGAGCTTCATTACCGTTGAAGGAGAGCGCGCCCCGTCCAGGCCATTAGCATCCAGATTCCCTTATGAAAAGCTGGAAGCGATCGGCGCACCTGTTATGACCGAGGTCGATGGCGGCTACGACCTGCTCGTGACAGGTGTCGGCGGCACAGGCGTGATCACTGTCGGCGCGCTGATCACGATGGCGGCGCACCTGGAAAGCAAAGGTGCCAGCGTTCTCGACTTCACGGGCTTCGCGCAGAAGTTCGGACCGGTCCTGAGCTACATCCGGCTGGCCCGGACGCCGGAGCAACTGAACCAGGTCCGCATCGACTCCGAGAGAGCCGACGCGGTGATCGGCTGTGACCTCGTCGTAAGTTCGTCGCCGAAAGCATCGAGCACCTATCGCGCCGGCCACACGCGCGTGGTTTTGAACACCGCCGAGATGTCGACCGCCGATTTCGTGCGGCATCGCGATGCAAATCTCAAGGCCGGGGAAAGAATAGACGCCATCGCCCGGGTGACCGGCAGCGAGCGCCTGTCGACCGTTGCCGCGAACGACCTCGCGGTGCACCTGCTTGGCAACACGATCTACGCGAACGTTCTGATGCTGGGCTTCGCCTGGCAAAAAGGCCTGGTGCCGGTCTCGCTCGAGGCCCTCCTGCGTGCGATCGAACTGAACGGCGTCGACATCGAAAAGAACCGCCAGGCCTTCGGCTGGGGAAGACTCGCCGCTGCCGATGAACGTTACGTCGCATCGGCGATCGATGACTCTTCTGCAAATCCGACGACGCGCGAGGAGACGCTGGATTCGATGGTCGAGCGACGCGTGCGCTTTTTGGAGGAATACCAGGACAGGGCCCTGGCCGACCGCTACCTGGACGTCGTCAACAGGGCGCGGGCACGGGAAGCATCGCTGCGGAAGGACCGCGACATGCCGTTTACCACCGCGGTGGCGCGGAGCTGGTTCAAGACGCTCGCCTACAAGGATGAGTACGAGGTGGCGAGATTGCATGTCGAAAGCGGCTTCCTGGAATCGGTGAAACGGGAATTCGGCGACGAGGCAAAGATCCGTTTCCACCTTGCGCCGCCGATCCTGAACAGGGGCGTGGACGCGCGCGGCAGGCCGCGCAAACGTGCATTCGGTATGTGGATGATTCCTGTTTTCCGGCTGCTCGCCGCGATGCGCAGGGTGCGCGGGACGCGCTTCGACCTGTTCGGCCGCACCGCCGAGCGTCGGATGGAACGCGCATTGATCACCGAATTCGAGAGCACGTTCGAGACGCTCGTATCGCATCTCGACGCGGACAACATCGATCTCGCCGCGGAGATCGTCGGCCTCTACATGGAAATTCGCGGCTACGGGCCGGTCAAGGCGGAGGCCGCCGAAAAGATACGCCCGCAGATAGGACAGAAGCTCGCCTCATTTGCGGCCGCACGACGGCTCGCAGCGTAGGAATATGCGGCAAGGTCCCAATCGACCGCTGTAGGAGCCCGTCCCACGGGCGACCGCGTTCGGATTTGTGCCAAGGTCCTGGTCTTGTCGCCCGCAGGGCGGGCTCCTACAGCTTACTGTCCGCGACATCGCTGCATATCAGCATTCGTGCGATCATGCACACCAATAGCTGCGCACACCAAGGATTAGCATGGTAGCAACCCGCGTAAGAGAGGAGATTCTCTACGAGTTCGACGACAGGCCTGAAGCCGGCGAGACGATGCAGGTTGCGCCAGGTGTCGTCTGGCTGCGGATGCCGCTCCCGTTCTCGCTCGGTCACATCAACCTGTGGCTCCTCGAAGATGGCGATGGCTGGGCGATCATCGACACCGGCGTATGCACCGATATAACGAAGGGAGTGTGGCAGAAGACGTTCTCCGGAGTGATGCAGGAACGTCCTGTCAGCCGGGTGATCGTGACGCACTTGCACCCCGACCACGCTGGCTGCGCCGGCTGGCTGACCGAACAGTGCGACGTGGAACTGTGGATGCCGCGGGAAGAATACCTCCTGTGCCGGATCCTGGTCGCCGATACCGGGCGACCCACCCCTGAGGCGGGAATTCGCTTTTACAACGCCGCGGGTTTCCCGCCGGAGGCGATGTCTTACTACCAGAAGATGTTCGGCATGTTCGGCAAATATGTTGCTGCCCTGCCGGAAAGTTATCGCCGCCTGAAGGACGGCGACACCGTGCGGATAGGTGCGAATGAGTGGCAAGTCGTCATCGGCCGCGGACATTCGCCGGAGCATGCCTGCCTTTTCTGCAAGGAGCTGAACGTGCTTGTTTCCGGGGACCAGCTCTTGCCGACGATCTCGTCGAACGTCAGCGTGTATCCGACCGAGCCTGCCGCCGACCCGCTGGATGACTGGCTGACGTCACTGGCTGAAATGAAGAAGAGGGTCCCCTCCGACGTACTGGTGCTGCCCTCGCACGGCAAGCCGTTCCGCGGCGCTCACGAGCGCCTGCAAGAGCTCATCAACGAACATCATGATTGCCTGGACGAGCTGGCGGTCCTGTGTCGCGAACCGAAACGCGCCGTCGACGTGTTCCCGGCGCTGTTCAAGAGCCCGATCAACGAGAGCAACCTGATCATGGCGACCGGCGAGTCTGTAGCCCACCTGAATTACCTGCTCTACCAGGGGCGAATGGCCGTTGAAACCGGCACGGACGGCGTCAGCTGGTATCGAACGCTGTAGGAGCCCATCTCACGGGCCGGAACGGATAGCGCGAATCCGAATCTTGCTGTCGCCCGCGGGGCTGGCTCCTACAGCTTTTCTGTTCCGGGATCGCCCCGAAACGAAGGCTGCAGGCGCCCGTCCTGGGCGATAGCCGACCGGCATCGACAGGGACAAAGCCCCGGCTGCTGTGATTTGCGCCCAGGTGGCGTAATAATAGCCGCCTGTGGCTGCGGCGCGCGCAACAGCTCGCCGCTGCTCGAGACCTACCGGAGACGCCGATGGCTAGTGCTATCTCCATGGCCGCCGCAGGGTTCGTCCTCGGTATCGCTGCCACCTATATCGCCTTTCATCTTCCGCGCGATGCAGCGCAGTCCCTACCCCTCATCGAGAACGTTCCAACGATGTCGCGAGAGGCGGCCGAGTTGCACCGCAACAGCCGCTATGCCGGGATCGGCAGCATTGAAGAGACGCTGGCCCTGCCCGGCGACTTTGCCCAGGCGGAAGCGCTCTATGCTCTCGCGGGTCGGTCCGACTCGGCGGCTATCCAAAACCTGATCTTCCAGGCCGGTCGCATCACTGATCCCTCGGATCGTTCAGCGGCTCTCGATATCCTTTTCCTGCGGCTATCCGAACTGGACCCGCGCTCTGCCCTCGCGCTCAGTCGCGCGGATGAGTTTCGCGGTAACCGGCAGATAGAAGCCAGGGTCTGGCACAACTGGGGAAAGCTCGATCTCGACCAGGCGCTGGCCGCGGCGGCTGCACTGGAGTCGGCGGCGCAAAGGAACCTGGCGGCACAGTCTCTTTATGCCGCCTATGATTACGGCGGCAACGACACGATCGACCGCATAGAAGAGGTGCTGGGAATCCAGCCAAACACTGCGACGCGGGCCGCTCATCTTTCTCTTCTCGCGGACCGGGATCCGGTCGATGCGGTGAATTTCATCAATTCAATGCGCAGCATTTCGAGCCGACAGGAGGCCGCGGCCCACCTGGGACGGCGCCTGGGCCGCCACCCGGGCAAGCGCACAGAGCAGTATGCGAGCCTGTTCACCGATACCGCCGCGCGGCAGTCATTTAGTCATGCCGCCAGGTCTGCGGAAGCGGAAATACATCCTGAGGCGGTTCTGGACGAGTGGCTGGGCGGGAAGCGCAGCATGAGCGAAACGATGCAGTTGTACACTGCGATGAAATCGCTGGCGGCGAGGGACATGGAGAAAGCCCTCGAGTATTTCGGGCAGATTCCGAACTCCCGGTATCGTCGCATGCTGGCAGGACCCATTGGAGAGGTGCTTGCAGACGCGGATCCGCAGCGTGCCTTTGAGTGGGCAAAGGAGAACGATCCGGGCATGCAGAGTGGGCTCTATGCGGGAATAGTCACCTCTGTCGCGGGCAGGGATCCTGAACTTGCCCTGGCGTCCGCGCAACTGCTGCCGCCCGGGATGCAGCGACGACAGGCGTTAAACGGGGTCTTCATGGCTATCTCTTACCAGGATCCACAAAAAGCCGTTGCATTGCTGGACCGGATCGAACAAACCGGCACACGCGATGAGGTTGCGCAGAACCTCGCCACGATGTGGGTGCAGAACGATCCCGATGCCGCACTGAACTGGATGCTGAGTCGGGATGACACCGAGCGGCGCGCGCTGCTGTCCGGGGCTGCAAGGGGGCTGACCGAGACGGACCTGGACCTGGCTTTGCAGTGGCTACCGCGGCTGGATGAGGAGTCGCAACGCGTGTGGCGTGCGCAGCTTGCAGCAAGCCTCGCGAGGCAGCGCTCGGTCGGGGAGGCCCAAAGATTCATCAGCAGTTTCGAAGGCACCGAGGAATATCCTCAACTCCTCGCTTCAACGATAAATGGCATTGCCCAGGACGACATAGGTGCGGCGGTAGAGTTGGCGCGCCTGGTTCCCGAAGGACCTGAGCGTGACATGATCTACGGCGGGCTGATCAGGCAGTTCGGGTACCACGATCCGCAGCAGGCGGCAACGTTTGTGACGTCGATCAGCGGCGCTCCGCAGCGCGAACGCGCAACGGCATCGCTCGCGATGATGTGGAGCCACAGCGACGCCGATGCAGCCCAGCTTTGGGTACAGGACCTTCCCGGAGGGGTTGCACGCGAAGGCGCTATCGTAGCCCTGGCTTCAAACTGGACTGAGATGACGCCATCCCGACGTCTGCTGGTGAACAGCATCGGCGACCTCGAAAAGCGCAAGCAGGCGCTCGTCGCGCACATTCAAAGGGTGGCCCAGGTCGATACGCAGCGAGCTGAAAGACTGATGAATGACCTGGACCTGAACCAAGAGGAAAGGCAACAGCTGGCCGAGACTATCCACATGATCGGAACCATGCGCTAGGGTCTGCGCGGTAGAAATTTTCGTCGCGAAATAGCGCAGACCCCTGGCGAAATTCGTCCCGCGACGACAATTCCTGCGATCTGTGGAAGAATGCCGCGTTCTCCAAAGCGGGTCATTCTGATGTTAAGACTCTGTAAGCTCCTGTCGCTCAAGGCGACTCTTCTCCTCGTCCTCGCCTGCTCTCCGGCAACTGAGGCGCCCCAGGCCGTAGCGCCCGCCGCGGAGGCTGTCAACCGCGAGGGTGGACGCGAAGCGGCGGTAGCAATGCCCGATCGCTACGCGGCGGAGGTGAGCGAGGCGATCCTGAGAGCCGGCGGCAACGCTGTGGATGCCGCCATCGCGGCGGGCTTTACACTGGCAGTGACTTACCCGGAAGCCGGCAACATCGGCGGCGGCGGCTTCATGCTCATTCACATGAAAGGCGAATCGACATTCCTCGATTACCGCGAGACCGCGCCGCTCGCGGCCGACCGCGACATGTACCTGGACGAGAACGGCGACGTGATCCCCGGCGCGAGCCTCATCGGCCACAAAGCCGTTGGCGTGCCGGGCACGGTCGCGGGATTCTGGGCGGCGCACCAGCGTTACGGCACCGTCCCATGGGAAGACCTGGTGAGTCCCGCCGCACGCATCGCCGAGGACGGTTTCGTCGTCCCCGACTCGCTGGGCGGCGGCATGAAAATGATGATCGAATGGTTTAGCGACAAGACCAACTTCGGCGAGTACTTCGGCGATCTCGAGTCGGGGAAGGTTTTCCGTCAACCGGAACTCGCGGCAACATTGCGGCGCATCGCCGAACAGGGGCCGGCGGACTTTTACGAGGGCGAAACTGCTAAATTGATCACGGCGGAGATGGAGCGCGGCGAGGGCCTCATCACGCTCGAGGACCTCGAAAGTTACAAGGCCGTCTGGCGCGAACCGCTCCGCGCCGAGTGGCGCGGGTACGAAATCCTCTCGGCGCCGCTGCCGAGTTCCGGCGGTTTTGCCGTGATCCAGCTACTGAAGATGAAGGATTACCTCAACCACGAGTTCGAGGAACTGCCCCACAACTCACCGCAATACATACATCTCGTTGCCGAGATCGAAAAGCGCGTCTTCGCGGACCGCGCGGAGTACCTGGGCGACCCGGACTACGTGGATACCCGCATCGATCGCCTCGTGAGCGAGGAATACATGATGCAGCGCGCGGCCGAAGTCGATGCTGACGAAATCTCGGCAGTGGTTTCGGCCGGCACGGTGGCGCACGAGTCCCCCGACACGACTCACTACTCCATCGTCGACCAGTGGGGCAATGCCGTCGCACAGACCTACACGTTGAACATAAGCTTTGGCAGCGGTGTCGTAGTCGAAGGTGCCGGCTTCCTGTTGAATGACGAAATGGACGACTTCAGCGTCAAGCCGGGCGTGCCGAACACCTACGGCGTGACCGGCAACGAGGCGAACGAGATCCAGCCGGGAAAGCGCATGTTGTCCTCGATGTCTCCCACGATTCTGTTGCAAGACAATGAAGTTGCCATGGTCGCCGGGACGCCCGGAGGAACGACCATATTCACCTCGGTCTTCCAGACGATCGTCAACATCATCGACTTCGGGATGTCGCCGGCGGAAGCCGTAGGCGCGACTCGCTTTCATCACCAGTTGCTGCCGCCGGACCTGGTTACCTACAGTCCGGGCCGCCCGCTTCCCGACTCGACCATATCGGCGCTCTCGGACCGCGGCTATCGCGTGGAGCCGCACCAGTGGGAGTTCGGCGACATGCAGGTTATCTGGCGCGACGACGATAGTCTCGTACCGGCGTCGGATCCGCGGAACCGTGGAGTGTCCAGCGTCATACCGCCGGAGGGCGCCGCGACGGGACAGCCGTAAGTGCCGTTCCCGCCGCCGCTTGCGGGGAAAAAGGCTTTTTGTTAAAAGATGCAGCCGCGCGCGGCATGGCTCCCGCGCAAGCCCACATCGGAAAGAAACTCAACGCAGGAAACTGAGCGCAAGAAAACTGCATGATCGAACTAAATGGTCTTACAAAGCGATACGGCCACCACACGGTTGTCGATCAGCTCAGCTTCAGTTGCTCACCCGGAGAGGTTTTAGGCTTTCTCGGCCCTAACGGCGCCGGCAAGTCGACCACGATGAAGATGCTCACCGGTTTCGTGGCGCCCGATGCGGGCACTGCATCCATCTGCGGGCACAGCATCATTGAAAACCCGCTGGCGGCCCGCAGGCACCTTGGCTACCTGCCGGAAGGGGCGCCGTCTTACCCGGAGATGACACCCGGCTCGTTCCTCAATTTCATCGCCGACATCCGCGGCCTGACCGGGGACACTCGCAAAGCGAGGCTCGCCGAGGTAACGGAACAGCTGCACCTGGGGCCGGTACTAGAGCAGTCGATCGACACGCTCTCCAAGGGCTTCAAGCGCCGCGTGGGCCTGGCCCAGGCGATCCTCCACGACCCCGACGTACTGATCCTGGATGAGCCTACGGACGGGCTCGACCCGAACCAGAAGCACGAAGTTCGGGAGCTCATTCGCTCAATGTCGGCCGACAAGCTCATCGTGATATCCACGCACATCCTCGAAGAGGTCGAGGCTGTGTGCAGCCGCGCGATCATCATCGCTGCCGGCAAGATACTCGCCGACGACGCGCCGGCGAACCTTGCCGCTACCTCTCGTTTCCACAACGCCGTGCGGGTAACGCTCGCCGAGGAATCGTTATTCGACGAGGTTCGGTCGGCGATCGAGAAATTGCCTTCAGTGGCGGGCACGGAATCCGACCGCGCCCGCTTGTCGATCACGGCGCTCGCACGGCGTGGCAGCGGTGACGCAGGACCATGGCGCGATATCTCGAGCCTGGTATCGGAAAACCGCTGGAACGTCTCGAGCCTGCAGCTGGAGGGCGGCCGGCTCGACGAGGTGTTTCGCCAGGTTACGCAAGGTACGGCGGCATGAGCATCATTTCAGCGCTCTTCCGGCGCGAGCTGCACAGTTATTTTGCGACGCCCGTCGCCTACGTATTCATCGTCATCTTTCTCGTCCTCATGGGAACGTTCACTTTCTACCTGGGAGGTTTCTACGAACGCGGCCAGGCCGACCTCAGCGCGTTCTTCAACTATCACCCATGGCTTTACCTTTTCCTGGTGCCGGCCATTGCGATGCGGCTATGGGCGGAAGAACGAAAGACCGGCACCGTCGAATTGCTGATGACACTCCCTGTAACCCCATGGCAGGCGGTCCTCGGCAAATATCTCGCCGCCTGGGCATTTACCGGGATTGCCCTGGCGCTGACATTCCCGATCTGGATCACCGTTAACTACCTGGGCAACCCGGACAACGGCGCCATCATGGCGGCCTACGTCGGCAGCTTCCTCATGGCCGGGGGATTCCTGGCGATCGGCTCCTGCCTTTCGGCGACAACCAAGAACCAGGTAATCGCCTTCGTGCTCACGGTAGTTGCATGCTTCGGCTTCCTGCTTTCCGGCTTCCCGCTGGTGCTGGACCTCTTTTCCGCCTGGGCGCCCCAGACGATCGTGGACGGCATCGCATCGTTGAGCTTCCTGACACACTTTTCCAACATCAGCAAAGGCGTGATCGACTTTCGCAATCTCGTTTACTTCGCGCTGGTGATAGCGGTGTTCCTGTACGCGAACACGATTGTCCTGCAGTGGAAGCAGGCTGACTGAACATGACCACCTCGTCCCAGAAAAGCATCAATACCACCAGCCTCTTGCTGCTGGCACTGGCATTTATCGCCGCGGTCATTATCAGCAACCAGCTTTTCCGCGGCTGGCGGATCGACCTCACCGACAACCAGCTTTACACGTTGTCCGACGGAACGAAGCGCATCCTCGATAACATCGATGAGCCCATCAACCTGTACTTCTACTTCTCCGACAGGGCCACGGAGAACATTCCTTCCCTGCGAAGCTACGCCAACCGCGTGCGCGAAATGCTGGAGGAGATGGAAGACGAGGCGGACGGTAGTATCCGCCTGAACGTCATCGACCCGCTGCCATTCTCCGAGGAGGAAGACCGCGCGACCCAGTTCCGTTTGCAGGGGGTACAGACCGCCGCATCTCCCGATGCAATCTACATGGGCTTAGCCGGAACGAACAGCGTGGGCGACGAGGAGATCATCCCCTTCTTCCAGCCGGACAAGGAGGAATTCCTCGAGTACGACATCGCGAAGCTCATCAGCACGCTGGCGCAGCCGGAGCGCCAGGCAGTGGGACTGATCTCCGGCGTCCGCATGTCGGGAGACTTCAACCCGCAGACCCAGCAGATGCAATCGCCGTGGGTAATATTCCAGCAGGCCCAGCAGCTTTTCGATGTGCGTGATCTCGGTACCGAGGTCGAGTCCATCGATGACGAGATCGGGCTCCTGTGGATCGTGCAGCCGAAGGACCTCCCGGATTCGACGCTCTATGCCATCGACCAGTTCATCATGGCCGGCGGTAAAGCCCTCATCTTCGTGGACCCGGTCGCGGAGGCAGACCCTTCGGCCGCGCCGCAGGGAATGCCCGCGGGGATGCCGCCGCAGGGGCAGGCATCGAATCTCGCGACGCTTTTCGAGGCCTGGGGCCTTTCGTATACCACGAGCGACGTCGTCGCAGATGCCGGGCTGGCATTGCAGATATCATCCGGAATGACCGGCCGCCCGGTCCGTCACCTGGGCCTGCTCGGTATCACCAGCACCCAGCTGAACAGCGAGGAAGTCGTCACCGCGGACCTCGAAGCACTGAACGTGGGTGTGGCCGGGACCATCAGCGCAGAAGAAGGAAGCAACCTGTCATTCGTGCCGCTCTTCGGCTCGAGCCAGAATGCGGCGACCATCCCTGCATCGCGGTTCAGCTTCCTTCCCGACCCGGCTGCGCTACAGAGAGACTTTACCCCGAGCGGTGACGAATACGTCATCGCCGCGCGCTTGAGCGGCAACTTCCCGAGCGCTTTCCCCGAAGGCCGACCGACGGCCACCAATGAAGCCGACGAAGATGG
>Ga0079224_100012683_pt1 | contig 11684 bp, 11 predicted proteins | sample Stecom2015_FD_80414 | JGI IMG/M metagenome (GOLD analysis project Ga0079224, IMG submission 80414) | Agricultural soil microbial communities from Utah to study Nitrogen management - Steer compost 2015 | ecosystem: Environmental > Terrestrial > Soil > Agricultural land | place: USA: Utah...
CCTGGCGAGTCTGGTGGCACATCAACGGCCAGTACGACAACGAACTCGAACTCCAGGTCGGCACCACCACCGACTACGAAGTCCACGAAATCCAAGTCCTCACCGGCCGCCCCCGCCGCTGAGAGACCACAACTCCCTTCCGCTACGGGGACACACCGTGGTGGGTTGTGGCTGCTAGCAGCCACAACCCACCACGATCCCGTCCTGCCCAGACGGTCACAGCGCCGGCATCACCTCGGAAGCGATCAGATCCAAATGGTCCAGATCAGCGAGGTCTAGCACCTGCAAGTACACCCGGGACACCCCGACCGCCTGGTACGCCTTCAGCCGCGCCACCACCTGCTCCGGGGTCCCCACCAACCCCCCGGCCGCCTGCAACGACGGCAAACTCCGGTTGATCGCCTGCGCGCGGCGGTTCACCTCCGCCTCATCCCGGCCACACACCACCGGCCCGGCGTACGAAAACACCAGCGGCTCCGTCCGGCCGATCGCCTCGCACGCGTCCACCGCCCCGCTGATCTTCTCCCCCACCACGTCCGGGGTGGTGAAACCGACATTGAACTCGGCCGCATACAGAGCCGCCAACCGCGGAGTCCGGTACGGACCATGCCCACCGATGATCACCGGTGGGTGGGGCTTCTGCAGCGGCTTAGGAAGTGCCGGCGAGTCGACCAGCTCATAGTGCTGCCCCTGGTAGGAGAACGTGGCGCCCTCCTCAGTCGCCCACAGCCCGGTGATGATCGCCAGCTGTTCGCTCAACCGGTCGAACCGCTCCCGCACCTCCGGGAACGGGATCCCGTACGCGGTGTGCTCAGCGGCGTACCAGCCCGCCCCCAACCCCATCTCCACCCGACCACCGCTCATGTGGTCCACCTGCGCCACCATGATCGCCAGCGGTCCGGGCAGCCGGAACGTGGCCGAACTGACCAAGGTGCCGATCCGGATCCGGGACGTCTCCCGGGCGATGCCGGCCAACGTGACCCAGGCGTCGGTCGGCCCCGGCAGCCCTTTCGATTTGCCCATCACCAGGTAGTGGTCGGACCGGAAGAACCCGTCGAAGCCCAGCCGCTCGGCGTGCTGAGCCACCCGCAGCTGGTCGTCGTAACTAGCCCCCTGCTGGGGTTCGAGGAAGACACACAGGCGCATGGCCTCCAGCTTGGCACTCCCCACCGGGGTCTGTCCGGCCGGATCCCTCAACACTCCGGCCGGATCCCCCGCGTCACCGACCGAACTGGACGCCCCTCGTCTCCTCAACCCCGCACCCGCATCAGGCGGTTTCGATCCGCAGCAGGTCACCCGCGCCGGCCCCGAGCACGACCGCGGCCCGGCCCCCGTTGACCGCCACCGCCGCCTGGCCGGCGGAGTCGACCAACACCACCAGCCCGCCCGGCGGCGCGTCGGCGAACGTCCGCCCGTGCACCGCCGGCGTCCCGGCCACCCGCACCCGCTCCCCCAGCCCGGCCAGTGCCTCACCTGAGGCTGCGAGCTGCAGGTTGCCGAACCGGTCGACGGTGAGCACCTCCGCCTCCAGCCATCCTGGGCCGGACCGCACCACCAGCTCCGGCAGGCGCACCAGCGACGCCGGATCCACCGGCGGCCCACCGTCGCGCAACGGCGCGCCTCCCGCCAGGTGGGCGGCGGCGGGGGCGAAGATGTCCCGGCCGTGGAAGGTGTGGGAGGAGCCCGCGAACCACTCCCGGTTGGTGAGGGCGACGGCGGCGGTCACCCCGCCCAGCGCTTCGGCCGCCCACAGCAGCAGCCCGTTGTCCGGGCCGACCAGCATCCCCTGCGGGGTTTGGAGCGCCACCGCCCGCCGTGACGTACCCACCCCGGGATCCACCACCGCCAGATGCACCGCCGGTGGGAGGAACGGCACGGTCTGGGCCAGCACCGCGGCCGCCTGCCGCACCTCGCCCGGGGGAATCTGATGGGTCACGTCGATCACGCGGGCGGTCGGGTTGATTCGGGCGATCACCCCGTGGCAGGCGGCCACGAACCCGTCGCTGAGCCCGTAGTCGGTGGTGAAGCTGATCCATCCGGAACCGGCCATGCGTCGACCCTAAACCCCCGCCCCGCACCGCACGAGTTTCCGGAACGTTCACCCGCTGGCCACGGATTCTCCCCCAAAGCCGGGGAGGATGGCCGGTGGAGAGGAGGATGGAGGCATGCCCGAGGGGGACACGATCTTCCGGACCGCCCGTGCGCTCGGCCGCGCCTTCACCGGCCGGACCCTCACCGGCAGTGATCTGCGGGTGCCGGCGTTGGCGACCACCGCGCTCGCGGGGTGGACCGTGGTGGAGTCGGCCAGTCGCGGCAAGCACCTGCTGCTGCGGCTACGCCCACCCACGACCGGCCAGCCGCTGACCCTGCACTCCCACCTGGGCATGGACGGATCCTGGCGGCTGTACCGGGTGGGGGAACGGTGGCGGGGCCCGGGGTACACGGTGCGGGCGGTGCTCCGGACCACCGACACGGTCGCGGTCGGCTGGGCGCTGCGGGACCAGCGCAACCTGGCCGGCATCGGCAACATCTACTGCTGCGAGTTGCTGTTCCTGCGCGGGCTGTGGCCGTGGACCCCGGTGGGGCAGGTGGCGGACCTCCCCGGCCTGGTGGCGCTGGCGCACCGGTTGCTGCGGGCCAACCGGGACCGACCGATCCGGAGCACCACCGGCGCCCTGCGGCGAGGCCACACCACCTATGTGTACGGCCGGGGTGGTGCGCCCTGCCGCCGCTGCGGTCACGAGATCAGGGTGAGCAGCGCGGGTGAGCGGGTGACGTTCTGGTGCCCGCACTGCCAACCGGCTCCCCTGGGGGCTCCGCCGGTGCCGGAGCGGCACCCGGCGGCCGGGGCCACCGCGGATCAACTAGGCGTGGGCAGGTCGCCGTAGCGGCTACGCAGCTCGGACAGCGCTTCGGTGACCCCCCGCAGCCGGTCGGTGGCGGCGTTGAGTCGGGTCACCGACGTCCCTCCCGGGTCGAGTCGGCTGGTCTCCGACAGGTAGCTGGCGGCGGCCACCACGAACTGCTCGTACGCGGCCACCCCCTCCTCCAGCTGCGCCAGGTGGACCGCGCGCAGCTCCTGCAGCGGCGGGCGCGCCTCCTCCGGGGCCAGTTTCATCGCCTGTTCCAGGCTGGCGATCCGGTTGGTGAGGTCCCGCAGCTGCCGTTCCACCACCGCGGCTTCCTGGGCCGCCTCCGCGTCCACCCCGCCGATCCGGCCGGCCAGTTCCCGCATGCTGCGGGCGGCCCGGTCCAGCCGCTCCCACAGCCCCGCCGCCGCTGAACCGTGCAACGCGGCCCGGGTGCGGTGTCGGCGTACCGCCTCCGCCACGGGAAGCCCACCCGGCAGCTGCGCCACCGCCGACAGCAGCCGCTCCCCCGCCAGCGCCGGGTCAGGCGGGTCCGGTACCGGCTGGCGGGCCAGCTGCCGGGCGTCCGCATACCGCCACCCGGCCATCATCGTCGACACGCCGAGCAGCCCCGCCCACACCGCGTCGCCGGCACCGATCCCTTGGTACGGCACGAGCACCGCGGTGCTGCCGGCGAACCCCGCCGCGAGCGCCGTCCACCGGCGGGCGGCCCTCCGTAAGCGGCGGAGCCGCCGGAAGTAGCGGGTGCGCTCGTCCTGCACCAGCCTCCTCCTTTACACCTCGGCTCAGGTGGCTGCGGTGGTGTCGCCCTGGCCGCGGGTCTGCTCCTCGGCCAGGCTGGCCCGGATCTCCTCCAGCCGGGCCGCGGTGGTGTCGGCCGGGTTGGGTTTGGCGGCCTCCACCGCCGGCTTCTGGGTGCCGGAGGTCAGCTGGTCCCCGGACAGGCTCGCCCGGATCTGCTCCAACCGCGCCGCCCCGGCCAGGTCGAGGGTGCTGCGCTGCATCTCCAGCATCCGCCCCTCCACCCCCTGGGAGGCCAGCTCGGCCCGGCCCATCGCGGCTGCGTACCGGCGCTCGATCTTCTCCCGGATCTCGTCCAGCGAGGGGGTGTTGCCGGGCGCGGCCAGCGCCGACATCGACTCCAGCGAGGCCGCGACGGTCTCCTGCATCTTGGCCTGCTCCAGCTGGCTGAGCAGCTTGGTGCGCTCGGCGAGCTTCTCCTCGAGCAGCATCTTGTTGTTCTCGACCGCCTTACGCGCCTGCTGGGCCGCGTTGAGTGCCTGGTCGTGCAGGGTCTTGAGCTCCTCGACCTGCTGCTCGGCGCTGACCAGCTGGTTGGCCGCTGCCTGAGCCGCCTGCTCGTACTCCAGCGCCTTCTGCTCGTCCCCTTCGGCCCGCGCCTTCTCAGCGAGCACCAGCCCCTGCCGGGCCATGCTCTGCCACTTCTCCACCTCGCTCATCTGGCGAGACAGCCGCATCTCCAGCTGGCGCTGGTTACCGATCACGGCAGCAGCTTGCCGAACCAAGGCCTGGTGCTGCACCTTGGCCTCGTCGATCGCCTGCTGAATCTGCACCTTGGGATCGGCGTACTCGTCGACCTTGGCACCAAACAGCGCCATCAGGTATCGCCAGGCCTTGACGAACGGGTTCGCCATCTCTCGCGGTCCTCTCCTCGGGTAGCGCGTCGTGGGCGTGCGCGGCGGGCACTGAGACTTCTATCGTCTCAGGCGGACAGCAGCCCCGTCACACCACCACCTGGCCCAGTTAGGCGGTCACCGTAGCCGTACGTCCGACTTTACCGTGTACGGACGACCCGGCCACGTCCCTGCCGGTGCCTGGAACGCAGCCACTGGGCAGCTGCTGCCGCGAGAGCAGGTTAGCCGCGGGGCGCTACCGAAGCACCCGGGCGGGTACGAACCGTGTGCAGCGTGGTACGGAGCGGCCCATCCCGACGCACCGACACCGATACCTCGCCATCGGTGACGGTCTGCGCTTCCGACAAGGCGGAGTCGGCGGCCCGCCGCGCCTGCGGCACCTCGCCGCTGGTGGCGGCCGGGGCCGGTTCCGCCGCCCGCCCCGCCTCCGCCGGCACCGGGGCCTCCTCCCCACTCCGCGCACCGGCGCCCTCGGCCGGGGTGAGCGCCTCCGCGCCCTCCGACTTCATCAGCGCGTGGCTGCCCTCGGCCCGGGCCAGCGAATCGCTGGCCTCCCGCAGCACCTCCGACAGCTGGGAGCCGAGCGCCTCACAGATCGCCGCCAGCAGCTCGCTGGAGGCTTCCTTCTGCCCTCGCTCGATCTCGGACAGGTACCCCAGCGACACGTTGGCGGCGGTGGAGATTTCTCGCAGGGTCCGGTGCTGGCCCTGGCGCCGTGCCCGCAGGGCGTCACCGATGACTCGACGAAGCAGCACCACGGCACCTCCTCTGCGACCGGACCCAGCAAGGCCGATTGCTTAACGGTACCCGCTGGTGCCGATCGTGGCACCCCCAGACGGGCGAACCGTTGCGGCCGCGCCGGTGACCTGCGCTACCTCACCGGGATGTGTCCGAAGTTTACCTGGTGATCCCGATACCGTCCGCAGTCGCGAACCAGCATGCCCCACCGTGCGGCGCCCCACCAGCACCGGGGTCTGGGCACGTCGCGCGCGGTCAGGCCTGGTCCCGCAGCAGCATCAGCGCCGCCCGCACCGACGCCCGCCGGATCTGTTGCCGGTCGCCGGTGAACCGGCGGGGGCGTACCTCCCCCGCCAGGTGTGGACCGACACAGGCCAGGTAAACGGTGCCCACGGGAATCCCGTGCTGCGGATTCGGGCCGGCCACCCCGGTGGTGGCCACTCCCCAGTCGGCTCCGCACCGGCGGCGCGCCCCGTCCGCCATCGCCAACGCCACCTGCGGATCGACCGGGCCTCGCTCTGCCAACAACCCGGCCGGCACCTCGGCCAGCTCATGCTTGAGTTCGGTGGCGTACGTCACCAGGCCGCCCCGGAACACCGTGCTGGCCCCGGACACCGCCACCAGGGTGGCCGCCAACAGGCCACCGGTCAGCGACTCCGCCACCGCCAGCGTCTGGCCTCGGCGCCGGAGCCGGTCCAGCACCTCCGCCGCGAGCGGAAGATCGGTGTCGTCCTCACCGGCCATTTCCCGTGGTTCCTCGGTCACGCACCGCCCGCCACACATAGTCCAGCCCGGTGGCCACCGTCACCACCAGCGCCGCCGCCAGCAGCCACGGGCCTACCGCCGGCAGCGGATCCGGCCACGGCAGCAGATACCACCCGATGGCGGCGATCTGCAAACCGGTCTTCACCTTCCCCCCCAGACTGGCGGCGATCACCGACGAGCCCCCCCGGTCGGTGTGCCCGCGCCGCAGCAGCCAAAACCGCAGCAGGGTCACCCCCACCTCTCGGGCCAGGATCAGCCCGGTGACCCACCACCAGATCTCCCCGAACCCCGCCAGTAACACCAGCGCGGCGCCGATCAACGCCTTGTCCGCGATCGGGTCGGCCACCTTGCCGAAGCCGGTGATCAGGCCGTACCGGCGGGCGATCCAGCCGTCGACCAGGTCGGTGAGCGAGGCGACCAGGAAGATCCCGGCGGCGGCGATCCGCCATCCCGCATGGGTCATCCCGGAGACGAGCACCGCGATCACGAACACCGGCACCAGCAGCAACCGGATCGCGGTCAGCACATTGGCGGCGTTGAACAGTGGTGCGGAGCGCGCCACCGGCTGGTTCACGACACCACCGCCGCCCGCCGCGAGCCGGCCGCGGCCGGGTCCGGCGGATCCACCACGGTGGCGGTCAGGTCCACCCCGTCGGCACTGGCGACGGTGGCGGTCACCAGGTCGCCGGGGCGCAGGCCGTCGGTGTGGCCGGTGAGGATGGTGCTGCCGTCCACTTCCGGTGCCTGGTGGGCCGCGCGGCCCTCCACCACCCCGTCCTCGACCCGGTCGACCAGCACCTCGACCGTCTCCCCGATCCGGTCGGCCGCCCGCTGCGCGCACAACTCTTCGGCCAGGGACAGCAACCGGTGGTAGCGGCGGGTGATGGTGGCCTTGGCGACTTTGCCCGGCAGGCTGGCCGCTTCGGTGCCGTCCTCGTCGCTGTACCGGAACACCCCGATCGCGTCCAAGCCGGCCGCCTCCAGGAACCGCTCCAGCTCCGCCACGTCCGCCCGGGTCTCCCCGGGGAAGCCGACGATGACGTTGCTGCGTACTCCCGCCTCCGGCGCCGCCGCGCGGATGTCCGCCAGCAACGCCAGGAACCGCTCGGTGGAGCCGAACCGGCGCATCCGCCGCAGCACCGGCTCGCTGGCGTGCTGGAAGGAGAGGTCGAAGTACGGTGCCACCCCGTCCGTGGTGGCGATCGCCTCGATCAGTCCGGGACGCAGCTCGGCCGGCTGGAGGTAACTCACCCGCACCCGTGCGATCCCGGGCACCGCCGCCAGCTGCGGTAGCAACTTCTCCAGCGCCCGTGGGTCACCCAGGTCCTTGCCGTAGGAGGTGGAGTTCTCGCTGACCAGCAGGAGCTCCCGCACCCCGTCCGCCGCCAGCCACTCCGCTTCCGCCAGCACCTCCTCCGGCGGCCGGGACACGAACGCTCCCCGGAAGCGGGGGATGGCGCAGAACGCGCACCGCCGGTCGCAGCCGCTGGCGAGCTTCAGGGGCGCCACCGGTCCCCGCTCCAACCGACGCCGGGGCACCGGCTGGAGGTGGGCGGGCAGTTTCCCACCCGCGCCGGCACCGACCAGGGCGTGCCCCGGCACCACGGTGCCGGCCGGACGCCGCGCGACCGGGGTCACCGGCAGTAGCTTCCGCCGGTCCCGGGGGGTGTGGGCGGGTAGCTTCTCCCCGGCCAGCACCGCCGCCAGCCGCTGGGAAATCTCTGGATAGTCGTCGAAGCTGAGCACCGCCGCTGCCTCTGGCAGGCTGTCGGCCAGCTGCGCGCCGTAGCGCTCAGCGAGGCAGCCCACCGCCACCACTTTGGCGCCGCTGTCACTGGCGGCCAGCAGGGTGTCGATCGACTCCTGCTTGGCCTCGGTCACGAACCCGCAGGTGTTGACCAGGACCACATCCGCCTGCTCGCCATCGGCGGTCACCTGCCAGCCGTCACCGGCCAACCGTCCGGCCAGTTCGTCGGAGTCCACCTCGTTACGGGCGCACCCCAGAGTGATCAACGCGACGCGACGGCCGGTGGGAGGGATCGAAGCAGACACCCACCGAGCCTACCGGTCGGACAGCGGCGATCGCGGCGGCCGGGTGGCTCCCGCTGGCCTCCGCGGGCGCTGCTAGCTGGCCCAGGGCGGGTTCTGCCCAAGGCTTCCCTGCTGGCAGGTACCGGGCGATTTGCACCAATCGCCCGGTACCGCACCTGATCCGGAACCTCGCGCCCGATCGACCTAGCGCGACTCGAGCGAGGCGAGCGCGTCGGTGAGGGTGGACAGCCCCACCGGACCCAACGCCAACGCCTCGGTGTGCCACTGCTTGAGGTCGAACGCCGCACCCCGCCGCTGCCGCGCCTCCTCCCGCGCCGCCAGCCAGGCCCGCTCCCCCAGCTTGTACGAGCTGGCTTGAGCCGGCCAGCCGCAGTAGCGCACCACCTCCGGGTGCAACCGGTGGGCCGCGATCCGACCCCGATCCCGCAACACCTCGGTGGCGGTCTCGAAGTTCCACCGGGTGCCGTGCCGGCTAGCCTCCTCCGCCGGCAGCGGCAGGTCCAGGTGCAGACCGATGTCGATCACCACCCGGGCGGCCCGGAGCGCCGAGGCCTTCAGCATGCCCAGCCGCTGCCCCGGGGTGGTGTGCCAGCCCAGCTCGTCGGCCAGCCGCTCGGCGTACAACGCCCAGCCCTCGCTGTGTCCACTGATGAAGCTGGCGCGCGCGAACCGGGACAGCTTCTCCCCCGCCACCCGCAGGTAGCCCAGCTGCAGGTGGTGGCCGGGCACCCCCTCGTGGAACACGGTGGTCAGCTCGGCCCACACCCCGAACCGTTCCCGGCCGGCCACCGGCCACCAGGTGCGCCCACGCCGGGAGAGGTCCTCACTCGGCGCGGTGTAGTAGGCCGACCCCGCCGAGGAGTTGGTCACCAGCACCACGTCCACCGCCCGCAGCGGCTCCGGGATGTCGAAATGCACCCCGTGCAGCCGCGCCAGCGCCTCGTCGTGCCGCTCCTGCAGCCAGGCCCGATAGGCGTCGGCGCCGACCACGTACTCGGTCTGGTCCAGGTAGGCGATCGCCTCCTCGATGCTGGCGCCGGACTGCACCCGGTGGGCCTCCGCCGCCATCTCCCGCTCCAGCCGGCGCAGCTCCTCCCACGCCCACTGGTACGCCTCGACCGGGTCGGGGTCGGCCCCCAACGAGATCCGGGCCGCGGCCGCGTACCGCTCCGGGCCTACCCCATCCGCCTCGGCCGCCCGCGGGGCGTACCACTCCCGCAGCCACCGGGCGGTGTCGGCGTAGGCCGCGTGGGCGGCGTCGACCGCCGCGGCTAGCTCCGCCTGCAGCGGCCCGTCGCCGTACTCGTCCCGCACCGTCTGGAAGGTGCCGGCCTCGGCGTACCGCTGCGCCTGGTTGGCCGCCTCCACCGCCTGCCGCCGGGCCGCCACCAGGCCCCGCTCGACTCCCACGGTGAGGCTGGTCCGCCAGCTGGCGAGCATCTCCGGCAGCGCCGCCACCCGGGCGACCACCGCCCGCCACCGCTCCTCGTCGCCGCGGGGCATCAGATCGACGCTGTTACGGATCGACTGCAGCAGCCCGAACGGTGCCCGCAGCGCCCGCAGGTGCTCCCCCAGATCGTGCTGCGCCAGCCGGGCCTCCAGCCGCTCCCGCAGGTGGGCGGCGGCCAGCTCGTCGGCGGGGCCGGTCGGGGTCAGGGTGGCCAGGCGGTGCAGGGTCTGACGGATCAGCTCTGCCCGGGCTTCGTGCCCGTCCGGGCTGTAGTCGGTGCCGGGGGCGAACTCCCCGGCTACCCCCAGGTAGGTGGCGGAAACCGGGTCGAGCTCGCACTCCCGCTGTACGAATTCGTCACAGAGTGCGAAGATTGGGGTGGACACTTAGCCATGCTAACGGATAGGCCTGGCCTGAGCCAGCGACCGCAAGATCCTCCGCCACCCCGCCTTACCAACCATCCGGTCAACCAAAAATCCCACGCCGACTTCTATTGACCGCACAATATCGGCGCAAAAAAGAATCCCCCGGCCCTTTTGGGCCGGGGGATTCACAATTAATTCGTCGTTACTTACCGTTCTTCTCGGCCTGCCACTCCAGAATGCTCTCCACCACCAGCTTCGCCTTGCCCTCGTGCTTGGCGTAGTGGTCCGGGAAAGCACTGCCCTGGACCTCCTGGGCCGCCACGGTCAGCGGCAGCTCCTCCCAGTTCGGGACGTTCCGCAGGCTGCTGTAGAACTTCTTGGCCGACTTCTTGGGGTCCATGCAGTCTTCCACGGTGCCCCAGCCGGAGACCGGGCGCTGCTGGAACAGCCCGACCGAGTCGTGGTCGTAGCCCTCTCCCTGGTTAGGGACCTTGAACGACTGCGGGTAGGTGGGGTTGGCCAGGACCCGCAGGTCGGACTCCTGCATCGCGGTGGCCACCGCGATGACGTAGGCGTCCTTACCCATCTTCATTTCCTGACCAGCGACCACGATGTCGACCGCGTTCTGCAACTGAGTCTCGTTGATACCCGCCCGCAGCTTCGGCCGCGGCGGGGCCGGCTTCTGCTTCTCCTCAGCCTTCTCTGCCTTTTCCGCGAGGGCAGTAAGCGGCTGCTCTACCACCTGCTTCCCGGGGTCACCTGGTGCATCGCCGGGTGAGGCCCAAACACCAAGGGCCGTGAATACCGCCAGCACCATCGTGAACAGGGGGACAACCAGTCGATGATTCAGGGGGTGATTCATGCAGCCGACGGTAGCGACCTCTCCGCGGCGTCATGAACGGTTTTGTGACCCCCGCCTCGGTGGCCTCACTCACGGTGTTTCCACTCACAATTCCTGGCCAAATTCTGATCGAGCGCCAACAATGGCGGCGCCTCGACGGCGCTGCCGCAGCGACTCGTACAGGACGATCGAGGCGGCGGTGGCGGCGTTGAGGGAGCTGGCTCCCGCCTCGCGGCGGGGGCCCTCCACCATCGGGATCCGGACCAGCCGATCCGCCGCCTGGCGCCACGCCGCGCTCAACCCGGTGGTCTCGTTGCCGATCAGCAGCAGAGTCGGCCCGGTCAGGTCGTGGGCGTCGATGTCCCGCTCCCCACCCTCATCGGTGCCGATGATCTGGATATCGACCCCTTGGCGGCGGAGCTCCGCCACCCAGTCCAGTACCGGCTGCGGACCGGGCACCCGGACAGTCGGAACCACAAACAGGGAGCCGGTGCTCGCCCGTACCGCTTTCGGGTCATAGATGTCGGCCGCGTGCCCGGTGACCACCACCCCGTCGGCGCCGAGCGCATCCGCGGAGCGGATCACCGTGCCGATGTTGCCGGGACTGGCGGGTCGGTCGAACACCACGACCTGCATCCCGGGGTGCACCGGGATCCGCGCCAGATCGTCCGCGGGCTGGGCGACCACCGCAATCAGCTCCGGTGGCCCTTCGGTCTTCTCCCCCAGCTCCGCCAACAGCGCCGAAGCCATCGCCACCCGGGTGGTCCGCACCTGCGCGAGGAGGTCGGTGGCCCACCCTGACAGCGTTCGCTCGGCGTCATAGAGCAGCGCCCGGACCTGCCAGCCGTGGCGTACCGCCAGGGTGATCGGGCGGACCCCTTGCACCAGGAACTCCCCTCGGCGCTGCCGCTTGCTGCGGTTGCCCAGCAGCGCCTGCCACTGCTGGAA
>Ga0079224_100012684_pt1 | contig 11684 bp, 9 predicted proteins | sample Stecom2015_FD_80414 | JGI IMG/M metagenome (GOLD analysis project Ga0079224, IMG submission 80414) | Agricultural soil microbial communities from Utah to study Nitrogen management - Steer compost 2015 | ecosystem: Environmental > Terrestrial > Soil > Agricultural land | place: USA: Utah...
ATAAGTTCATGCAGCAAAACCATGATTTGATAAAGACGGTTTCTGCCAGTGGAAATAAAAATTGGGGACTCAACTATGGCAGAGCGGCAGATACCGTTGCAGCGATCTACCAACTCCCCGTATTATTTAAGTTTGAACTCTCGGGCAGTACCGATGATGTTCAACAATTTATTAACAAGATAAACGAATACCATGAATACCACAGTAACAAAGAATGCGAACATAGCTAAAAAGTGGATACTCCTGAATAACGAGATCATGACGAAAGATGACGACGATTTTCGCCTTTATAAGGATAAGGAAGCGGTAAGGTCATACTTTTTGGATTATGTAAATAAGAATACGGTATTCTTTTATACCTTGAAGGAAAAGATAGATTATTTGATTGAAAACAAATATTATATCAATTTCTATGCGCATTATTCTTTCGAGCAAATGAAGGAGGTATACGACTTTGTGTATGCGAAAAAGTTTAGGTTTCCTTCTTTCATGAGTGCTTTTAAGTTTTTTCAAAGCTATGCTTTACGAGATGATAGCGGTGAAAAATTCTTAGAGCGTTATGAAGACCGCGTGGTATGTGTTTCCCTTTATCTGGCATCGGGCGATTTGAATCGCGCGTTGGAGTATGCTGAGATATTGATTAATCAGGAATACCAGCCCGCGACACCTACTTTCCTCAATGCCGGCAAGCTACGTTCCGGTGAACTGGTTTCTTGTTTTTTGGATGAGATAGGCGATAGTTTGAGTGGTATCAGTTATGCCATTGACGAAGCGATGAAGCTGTCTTCTATTGGAGGAGGAGTCTCTTTTAATATTTCTAAAGTGAGAGCCCGCGGTGAAGCCATAAAAGGCGTGGAAGGACGTTCGAGTGGTGTTTTGCCGGTGATGAAAATAATGGAAGACACATTTTCTTATGCCAACCAATTGGGGCAAAGACCGGGAGCAGGGGCTGTTTATCTGAACGTTTTCCATAGCGATATTGAAGAATTTTTGGACTGCAAGAAAATCAACGTGGATGAGAAGTCGCGCATCAAATCCTTGTCAATCGGTGTTATCATTCCGGACAAGTTCATGCAAATTGCAGAACACGATGAGGTTTGCTATCTTTTCTATCCGCATACGGTCTATCAGGAATATGGTCAATACCTAGATGAAATGGACATGACCAAAATGTATGATGAACTGGTGAGCAATCCGAAAGTGAAGAAACGCAAAATCAATGCACGTCATTTACTGATTAAAGTTGCTCAAACACAAAAAGAAAGTGGCTATCCCTACCTCTTCTTTAAAGATAATGCCAATCGGGGGCATGCACTGAATGGGATTGGATCAGTGAAGTTTTCAAACTTGTGTACGGAAATTATGCAACTGTCAGAGGTTTCGGATATCAACCCATACCATGAAGAAGATACCATTCGTTACGGTATTTCCTGCAATCTAGGCTCGCTTAACATTGCTACCACAATGGAAAACCGCCGCATAAAAGAAGTCGTAAAAACAGCAATGCGGTCGTTGACAGTCGTATCCGATATGACAGATATTAAAATGGTCCCGACGATACAAAAAGCCAATCGCGAACTACATAGCGTAGGTTTGGGAGCCATGAATTTACACGGTTTCCTTGCTAAGAACTTTATTACCTACGAAAGCAAAGAGGCGCTCGATTTCTGTAACGTATTCTTTATGATGGTAAATTTCTATTCGTTGGAGTGTTCCATGGAAATCGCCAAAGAGCGGGGCGTGACATTTAAAGGTTTTGAGAATTCGGATTATGCCAATGGCGCTTATTTCGACAAATACATAAATAATGATTATTTCCCGGTAAGTGATCGCGTTAAAGAATTATTTGAAGGAATAACAATCCCGGACCGTGCTGCATGGGAGAAACTAAAGCAGGATGTTATGCAACATGGCGTATACCATGCTTACCGCATGGCCATTGCTCCTAATCAATCTACTTCCTACATTATGAACGCAACAGCTTCTGTTATGCCGGTAGTAGATACAATAGAGGTTCGGGAATACGGTGATAGCACGACCTATTATCCTATGCCTTATCTAAATAACGACAACTATTTTTATTATAAATCGGCCTACGATATGGATCAAAATAATGTGTTGCGTTTGATATCTGTTATACAAAGGCATGTGGATCAAGGTATTTCAACTATTTTGCATACCAATTCGAAAGATACAACGAGAGATTTAGCTAAGTACTATATATATGCTCATAAAATGGGATTGAAGTCACTATATTATACGCGTACGAGAAAAGCTTCTATCGATGAGTGTATCTCTTGTTCGGTTTAGTTTTTAGTATCAAGTAGCGAGTAATAGGTATCAAGTATCAAGTAGCGAGTATCAAGTAATAGGTATCAAGTAGCAGATAGCAACATAATAAAAGCGTCAGCTAGGAGTCCTGATACCTGTATCTTATGTCCTTATACTTGCATCTTACGTCTAAATAAAAAATAATGAATCAATATAAAGCAGTCAATTGGAACACGCCTGAAAATGAATATGTTGGCATGTTTTGGGAGCAAAATATAAGGCAATTTTGGATCGATACGGAATATATTCCCTCGAAAGATATCGATGTGTGGAAGAAGCTCACCCCCGAAATGCAGGAAACCTATAAAAAAGCGCTTGGAGGTTTAACTTTGTTGGATACCTTGCAAAGCCATACAGGGATGCCGAAGATATTGGATCATATCGATGGACTGCAGAGTAAGGCTGTTTTGTCTTATATGTGTATGATGGAGGCGATCCATGCGAAATCTTATTCGACGATCTTCACTACAGTAGCGAGTACACCTGAAATCAATGAATTATTTGAGTGGGTGCAAGACAATAAGTATCTCCAGTTTAAGGCTGCTACCATTGATCAATATTACCGATCATTAGATAAGAAAAAGGTAAGTAACGAGGAATTGTATATGTCACTTGCCGCTTCTGTTTTGCTTGAATCGTTTTTGTTCTATAGTGGCTTTTTTATCCCACTATGGTTAGCGGGGCAGGGACAAATGGTGGCAAGTGCGGATATTATTAAAAAGATTGTTGCGGATGAATCCATTCACGGTGTTTTTGTAGGGCTTTTGGCACAAGACATCTTCCGAAAATTATCGAATCAGGAAGAAGTAAAGAAAAAGGTTGTCGACTTATTGATGTTGCTCTACGAGAATGAGTTAAAATATACCGAAGAGATTTACACCGACGTCGGACTTACTGCTGAGGTAAAAGAATATGTACGCTATAATGCCAACAAAGCGTTAATGAACTTAGGCTTTGAAGAGCTTTTTGAAGTGAAGGAAGTCAATCCAATTGTGTTGAACGGATTGAACTTGGAAACAACGCAGCACGATTTCTTTTCAAAAAAATCTACAAATTACGAAAAGGCTACGCAGATCAGCCACCTGCACGATGAAGATTTTGCGCCGGATTTAACTTTACCTGTTTAGAGAATAGGAGGGAGTAGTTACTATTCCCAACTAACCGGTCTCTATTAACTATGGAAAAACCGAATGGCCAAACATTTGTTATAAGATAAAAAATAAACATCATGGCACATAGAGAATATCTTTTAACAGAGAGTGATTGCACGAATATTGAATTTTCCGAGCGTGTGATATCGATAGGAACAGGTACTTATATGATTTATAAAGGCGTTCGTGAACTTTTTAAGAGACCGTTGTTAGCTCTTGGTCAGGTAGCGATCGGCAGTGCATTATTATACCGAGGCGCAACAGGTACATGTGACGTGAAGCGATTGATCGAAAGGGAATATGAACATCCCGAAAAAGCAGAGTTTGTTTAAAGAAAATTTTATAATGAAAGCAAAGGCCCTATCTGTGTCTATCAGCAGGGCCTTTATTATTTTGCACACACCTCGCTGCTACAGCAGGTTTCTTTTTTGAATGATGGATCTTTTATTTCAGAAGCGTCATGAGCTCGTTTTGATCAGGTTTTTACTTTTGAATTTTTACTTTTGAATTTAATTATTACATACTAACGCCGGCTTTTGGCTTGAGTGGCTCGGGAAGTGGGGATTCTCCTAATATTTCCTTTAAATCAATCTCGATATTTTTGGCAATGGTGGTCATGGGTGTATCATTGGGCTGCCCTTCAAAGGGATCCTGTATTTGAATTGCGATTTGCTCAATGATTAAAAAGATAAAAGAGATAATGATGGCTAGAATAAGGGTAGCGTAACCTAGCTCTTTAACCATAGCAAAGGGTATCAAACAAGCAAAAGTGTGCACCAGCAACCACGAAAAATAACCGTAAGGTACAGGAAAGGGGGTGTTTTTTATCCTCTCTGCTTTTCCTAACTCGTCGGTCAAATTTTGCAGAATGGTTTCCAACTGGACGAGTAAGTAAGTATTAAGCCTTCCCGACTCATTCAGTTCAGTTAGTTGTTTTAGATTCATCATTAAAAGCGTATTCGGCACATGTCTTTTGCTCTTGATCGTGTCATAATCTTCGGGTGATAACAATCGATTTAAATGTTCCGCACCCCCTTGCCTCCTTAGGTGTTTACCCATGGATTCGACAAAACCAATTTGTCTATAAATCAATGTGCGCGCAATATCGGTATTTTCCTTACCTAAAAAGCCCACCACTTCACGGGCAAAGGTTCGGGAGTTGTTGACGACAGCCCCCCAGATGATTCTTGCTTCCCACCACCTTTTATACGCAGCGTCGACACGGAAACCCATCAGAATCGAAAGGGCAGTACCCATGATGGCTATTTCAGTTTCCGGAATGGCGATTCGCCATCCGAATTCTATATAGCCAATGCATACAATAATTGATAACAATAAGTAAATAATGATCCATTTAGCAATAAGCCGAAACATATGGGCGGCTCGGATGTTGGTTTCTACAATCATATATTATGTATAAATACTATGCGCTTTGAAGGTGTGGCCATATCGAATAGGGTAACACTGGAAACGGACTATTGTTTTTTAGACGTCGCAGTTTCTTGCTAAGATAATAAATGAAAATAAGTAGGGTAATTGGGATAGAAAAACCTTCGTTTAATACAAATACCCCATCATGCGCTAAATAGATTGCCGTAGAAAATTAGCGTGTGAAATTAGGCTAATAAAAAAAATTTATATTAGGTTTGTACTGATATAAAAAATTTATGATTCAGTTTCTGAAAGATAGTACCTTTGCCGTAAATGACGTCATCAACCGGTCGTGGGATGTGTTAAGAAAACACTATTTCTCTATTGCCGGACTTTGTTTACTGCTTTTTTTAACTTCCAATGCCTCCGGAATCTTGGCTTTCTACTTTCGCGATGTTAGTCGCGTATTGAGCTCGTTTATGGCATTTGTTTTTGTGGTATTGTATTTCGGTATCCAACTTACATTATTCAAGTATATCTTTCATGTAGTGGACGATGCAAGGGAACATGTTTCATTACAGGATACGATTCCAACAACAAAAGAAATTAGCTATTTTTTTATCGCGATGATAAGCTTAGTGGCAATGATATTGATCGCTTTCGCCATATTAGCGGTTATTATACTGCCGGTTATTTATATTTTTAATAGTACGGAACATGCGGTCGATTTATTTACAATCTTATCTGTAATCTTTCTTATCAGCTTTATGATGCGGGTTGCTTTTTACCCCTTTTTTATTATCGACCGCCACGAACGTCCGTTTAAGGCTATTCGCTTAAGTTTTGCCATTACGCGGGGTAATTTCCTGAAATTATTGCTTCTATTAACTTTTTTAACCATTTTGCATTTGTTGTCGATTTATTTCAACTATCGGTCGTATCCCATGTTGTCGGCAGCTTTGAGTTTAGTGAACTCCTTTTTAGTTGTTCCGCTTTCCAGTGTTGCTATCGCATTGGCGTATCGGCAGATGATGAGAGAATACAAAGGGGAAGACGACCCAACGTTTATTAAAAATATTATTTGATTGGAATCAACCGTTAACTGAAAGTATGGGATTAAAAGCTGCTCTAAGTAAGCCTTTCGCTGCACTTGTGACTAAGAAAATTGATCGATGGAAATATCAAGCGGCGACCGTACAAGAAAAAGTTCGGAAGCAATTGGTATCGGCAGCGAAGAACACGACATTCGGAAGAGACCATCATTTTTCAACGATTCATTCATACGAAGATTTTAAAGAACAGGTGCCTGTTCGGGATTACGAAGGTTTACGACCCTATATAGAACGGGTAGTGGCGGGAGAGTCTGCCGTATTGTGGCCGGGGAAACCACTGTATTTGGCAAAAACCTCAGGAACTACCTCTGGAACAAAGTATATTCCGCTTACACGCGAGTCGATGCCGGAACACATAACAGCGGCTCGAAATGCCTTGCTAACTTATATCCATGAAACAGGAAATACATCGTTTGTTGATGGAAAAATGATCTTTCTTCAGGGAAGTCCGGAGTTGAAAGAAAAGAACGGTATAAAAATCGGACGTCTTTCGGGCATTGTTGCCAATTATGTACCTACCTATCTTCAAAAGAATAGATTACCCACTTACGAAACTAACTGTATAGATGATTGGGAAACAAAAGTGGATGCAATTGTTGATGAAACGTTAAAGCAGGACATGCGGTTGATCTCGGGCATTCCACCCTGGGTTCAAATGTATTTCGAACGAATTTCCGATAAAACAGGAGGAAAGAAAATTAAGGATGTATTTCCAAACTACAGCCTTTTCGTATATGGAGGGGTTAATTTCGAGCCCTACCGCGCCCGATTGGAGGACATGGTAGGTAAAGGTATTGACTCTATTGAAACCTATCCCGCTTCTGAGGGGTTTATTGCCTACCAAGACTCTCAAACAGAAAAAGGTTTATTGCTCCTTTGTAATGCCGGAATTTTTTACGAATTTATCCCTGTGGAAGAAATCTTCCATGAAAAACCGACACGGCTTAGTCTTGGACAAGTCAAGTTAAATGAGAACTATGCCTTGATATTAAGCACGAATGCAGGCTTATGGGCTTACAATATAGGGGACACAGTAAAATTTGTTTCATTGAATCCTTATCGTATTGTCGTTACCGGGCGTATCAAACATTTTATTTCAGCCTTTGGAGAGCACGTGATTGGCGAGGAAGTTGAGTTTGCACTCATGGAGGTAGCCAAAGAAGTAGGCGTTGAAATCATCGAGTTTACGGTCGCTCCGCAGGTGAATCCACCGGCAGGTGAATTACCTTATCATGAGTGGTTCATCGAATTTGGAAAGCCACCGGTTGATATGGAGCGCTTTAGATTAAAGGTAGATCAGGCATTACAGCAAAAGAACACCTATTATTTCGATCTTATTGAGGGAAAGGTTTTGCAACCACTGGTCATTAGGACCATGAAAAAAAATACTTTTGTAGACTACATGCGATCTTTGGGGAAATTGGGGGGACAAAATAAACTGCCTCGTTTGGCAAACGACCGATCGATAGCGGAAAAAATAGAAGGCTATATTGTCTGATACAAATAATAATAACGCACAAAATGTAACATTTGGTTTCTTCAGAGAAGCTTGTAATTTAATAACAGATCCCTGATTTAAGGGAAGCAAATTACTTACAGATGAAAAGAATAGCAATATTGGGTGCGACGGGAAGTATAGGAACGCAAGCTTTGGAAGTAGCTCGGGAGCATTCGAGTCTTGTTAAAATAGAAGTACTTACTGCTGCAAACAATGCCGAATTGCTGATCAAGCAGGCACTGGAGTTCCTGCCAAAAACAGTCGTAATAACAGAAGAAAGCAAATACCAGCACGTTAAGGAAGCATTATCTGCAACAACAATTGAGGTGTTGACAGGTTGTAATGCGTTAAACGATGTGGTGAAAGGCGCTTCTATAGACATGGTTTTAACGGCTTTAGTTGGGTTTGCCGGTTTAGAACCAACAGTGTCGGCAATTCAAGCAGGAAAAGACGTCGCATTAGCCAATAAGGAGACATTGGTTGTTGCGGGGGAGCACATTATGTCATTGGCCAATCAATATGGAACCAAAATATTGCCTGTAGATTCGGAACACTCAGCTATTTTTCAATGTTTATCCGGTGAGTCACTTGCTTCAGTTGAAAAAATCTATCTGACTGCATCCGGTGGCCCATTTAGAGGAAAAGATCGAAGCTTTTTAGCCCATATTACAAAACGGGAAGCACTGAAACATCCAAATTGGATAATGGGGCAGAAAATAACGATTGATTCTGCATCCCTAATGAATAAAGGTCTGGAAGTGATTGAAGCCAAATGGCTGTTCAATCTTTCTATCGAGCAGATTGAGGTTATTGTCCATCCCCAATCCATCATACACTCTCTCGTACAGTTTAACGATGGATCATTGAAAGCGCAATTGGGATTACCGGATATGAAGTTGCCGATTCAATATGCGCTTTTACATCCTGGCCGGCCCACCAACTCTTTTCAGCGATTTGATTTTATGGACTATCCGCAATTGAGTTTTGAGAAACCGGATTTAGAAACTTTCGCAAATCTTCGACTTGCCTACCATGCAATTCAACAGGGGGGTAATATGCCATGTATTCTAAATGCTGCCAATGAAGTGGCTGTGGCAGCATTTTTGAGCGACGAAATTGGATTTTTGGAAATGAGTGCGATTATTGAAGAGACGATGACACTAATACCTTTTATTCTTTCTCCGTCCTTAGTAGACTATGTAAGCATAGATAGGGAAGCCCGTAAAATTGCGAGTGATTTAGTAACAAAAAAGAAAAAAGTATATCAAATAGAAAAATAAAGAATGAGTGGATTAGTTATGGCGGGCCAACTATTGCTTGGCTTGTCAATTTTGATTGTTTTACATGAGCTGGGGCATTTTTTAGCGGCCCGAGCTTTCGGAATAAAGGTTGAAAAATTTTATCTATTTTTTGATGCTTGGGGCGTTAAACTTTTTAAGTTCAATTATAAGGGTTGCGAGTATGGTATAGGTTGGTTGCCTTTGGGTGGTTATGTGAAAATTGCCGGAATGATCGATGAATCGATGGATACGGAACAACTTAAAGGTGAGCCGCAACCTTGGGAATTCCGATCCAAACCGGCGTGGCAGCGACTTATTGTCATGCTGGCAGGTATTATTGTCAATATCATCTTAGGCATTTTCATTTTCTGGATGTTAACGCTTCGTTATGGGGAGACTTTCATCCCAAATGATAAACTGACAGATGGTTTGGCGCCCGGTATTATCGGAAAGCAAGTAGGCTTAAAGGCCGGAGATTTAATTACGGCAATTGATGGGGAAAAGGTCGTGCGATTTGAAGATGTTAGGAGCCCAAAGGTGTTGTTAGGTAATACCAAAGTATCGATATTAAGAGATGGAAAGACAGTTGACCTTATTGTTCCCGGCGATATCTTAAATGAAGTTTCAGATTTAGGTATAGACGAATTTGTTATACCTCGGTTTAGAGTCACGCATATCGAAAGTTTGCAAAAAGGTGGAACCGCCGAAAAAGCAGGGTTGAAACCGGGCGATAGTCTAATCGCTATCAATAATCAGCCGATCGTGTTTTGGGATCAGATGTCAGACGCCTTATTGGCAAACAAAAATAAAGAAACCAGTATAGTGTTTTGGAGAGCTGGTAAAATTGATACCGTGCAGGCAACGATAGATCCGGAAGGTAAGTTGGGTATTGCCGCGGGTCGTGATATTAGTCGGATCCCGCAAGAGCAGATTAAATACGGATTTTTAGAAGCACTGCCGATTGGTGCCGGTAAAGCATGGGGGTCTTTGACAGACAATGCAAAAGCTTTGGGCAAGGTGGTAACGGGGCAGGTGAAAGCGAATAAGGCCCTATCCGGGCCCGTTGGTATTGCCCGCATGTTTGGCGGAGAGGTGGATTGGGTGAAATTCTGGAGTTTGGTGGGCTTGCTATCAATGGCCCTGGCCTTAATGAATATTTTACCGATTCCAGCTTTGGATGGTGGCCATGCTTTATTCTTAATCGTAGAGATGATTAAGGGTAAACCGCTAAGTGATAAATTCATGGAGCGAGCGCAAATTGTAGGATTCGTAATTATCGTTGCCTTAATGATTTTTGCGTTAGGAAACGATATTATGAAGGCAATGGGGGATAAACTTCCTTGATAATCTGAACGATACATAAATTTTTAAAATTTATTTGGTGATTGTTCTATTTAGCAATATATTTGCATCCCGTTCACGAGGGAATGCCCAGGTGGCGGAATTGGTAGACGCGCTAGTCTCAAACACTAGTGGGAAACCGTGCCGGTTCGATCCCGGCCCTGGGTACTAAAACCGAAAGGCAGCAAGTTTTTAACTTGCTGCCTTTTTCATATCCCCAAATAGCTGTTTCGGACGATTCGTTAATTCATGGTAAACTTCAAAAGAATTCTTTTCAGCCAGTTATGAGCTAACTTACCTCATTTAAATGACACCACTTATTGAGATCCTTTAATTGGTTAAGGAGACAAGTCCTACGACAAGTTATTAAAGATTATTATTTTTATTCCACGCACATATCCGCAAGACAATTGTTTGGAACTGTATAAGGCATCATGTAAAATTGATAATAAGCGAGCCTTCTGTTTAGTCAATTAACGGATAAAAGCGGAGAAGACGTTTTATAACATAGAAAAAATGAAACCAAGAATTTCTGTATTAACCATTGGTGTGGACGATCTCGAGAGATCGTACCAATTTTATCATGAAGGCCTGGGCTTACCTTCGGACGGAATTATAGGGCAGGAGTTCGAGCATGGCGCAGTAGCGTTCTTCGATCTTCAAAGCGGTGTAAAACTGGCAATTTGGCCGAGGAAAAGCATAGCACATGACACGGGTATCTCATTGCAGCAGTCTTCCGCAACCGAATTTACAATCGGACATAATGTTAGCAGTAAAGAAGAAGTGGATTTGATTATGGAGCATGCTAATAATGCCGGTGCAAAAACCATTAAGCCCGCTTCTGATACTTTTTGGGGCGGTTATGCAGGATATTTCCAGGATCCTGACGGTCATCTTTGGGAGATTGTTTATAACCCCGCTTTTCTTCCTGAGGTTTAATAAGAAGTCGTGTTGGGTCGAAACCATGGGGCATAAAAAAACCTCACTTTGGGGAAGTGAGGTAAAACTACTGTTTTTTAATCAACCTAACCTAATGTGTAAAATGAAAGTAAGTGCCTTTTGATATAAAAACTGATACGAAGTAAATCGTTTTTTTTCAGGATAAAGAAATTTTTACACAGAAAGGTGTTTTTCTTACACTAAAAGGTTTTCTGGTCGTACGAAATGCCTATTTCGCGATATTTTTGGGCGTGAAGCCGTACTTTTTCTTGAAAGCTTTACTGAAATGATGAACATACTTGTAACCCATTAAATAGGAGACATCCGTTACATTATGCTCGCCCTTTTGCAATCAGGTGTAATAGTCTACAACGCCAGAAAAGTTGATTAAGAAAAACCTTCATTTTTAATGTAGGATCCTTGAGAATTTACCTATTTTGACTAACTATTTTTATTTTTACCGTGGGGTATGCAAAATAAAGAAGTTAGCATTGAATTGTTAATCATCGCTTGTTCAGCGGGAGGAATGATGCTTTTTATGGATTTGTTGTCTAGCTTGAAGGAAGATGTCGGCTTTGCGGTGTTGGTCATTGTTCACCGAAACGAAAAGTATGCAAGCTCGTTGGAACAAATGGCACAGCATAAATGTGTACTTCGGGTG
>Ga0079224_100012686_pt1 | contig 11683 bp, 11 predicted proteins | sample Stecom2015_FD_80414 | JGI IMG/M metagenome (GOLD analysis project Ga0079224, IMG submission 80414) | Agricultural soil microbial communities from Utah to study Nitrogen management - Steer compost 2015 | ecosystem: Environmental > Terrestrial > Soil > Agricultural land | place: USA: Utah...
AACGTTCCGGCCTCCCGTCTGTTTGACGAGATGCTCAAGCTGCTGACATGTGGTCACGCCATGAAGTGCCTGCAACAATTGCGCGAGCTGGGCCTTCTGCAGGGTCTGCTGCCTGTCATCGACGACCTGCTCGATCAACCCGAAGGCGAACACTTCATCGCCCTCGCCCTCGAACGAACCGACTCGCGGGTTCGCACCGGAAAATCCGTCAGCCCCAGCTTTCTATTCGCCGCCCTGCTATGGCAATTGGTCAACAAGCAATGGGTCGATATCACCGCCAATGGCGAACACCCCATCCAGGCCCTTGTCATTGCCGCTGACAACGTCATCGACCAACAGACCCGTACCCTGGCCATCCAGCGCCGCTTCCAGGCCGACATGCGTGAGATCTGGTTCATGCAGCCCCGCTTCGAGCGTGCCACGCCGCGCGCAATCTGGCGTATGCTCGAACACCAACGTTTCAGGGCGGCCGTCGACTTTCTTCAGCTGCGCGCCGAAGCCCGCGAGGTCGACAGCGTACAGGCACAGTGGTGGATGGATCTGGCCAACGCCGACAGCAACACGCGCATCCAGATGGTTGACGAATACCAGCGCCAGAACACCGGCACGGCGGTTGCAAAATCAAGAAAACGCCGTCGCCGCCGCCGCAAACCCGTTGCCACGCAAGACGTAGCAGCGGGCTGATGCATCGAGACATCCGTTTCGGCTCCCGTACATCCTGCCAATCTCGTCACCTATGGCCAATTCAGACCCTCATACCGGCAAGCATTGGACCACTGCCTACGTTGGCGTGGGGGCAAACCTGGGTGATGCCGGCAAGGCGGTTCAGCAGGCCGCGACACAGCTGGCCCAAGTCGAGGGCATCCGCCAGTTGAAGCTTTCCCCGCTTTACTGCAGCGCCCCCATCGACGCCAGCGGCCCGGACTACATCAACGCCGTCGCAAGGTTCCAGACCTTGCTCGCCCCTGAAGTACTGCTCGATACCCTGCAGCATATCGAGCAACTACACGGTCGCGAACGCCCTTACCAAAACGCGCCGCGCACCCTGGACCTGGATCTGCTGCTATACGGCGAGCAATATATCAATTCGCCCCGACTTGAGGTTCCACACCCGCGAATGCACTTGCGTGCCTTCGTGCTGCGCCCCCTTCTCGACCTCACGCCCGACATCCATGTACACGGCAAACCCTGTGCTGACTGGGTCGCGCTGTGCGCGGACCAGGTCCTGCATCGCTTGCCCTCAGCGAATTAGTAGCGCCGGCGGACATTTCGCTACAGCGGCAAATATCTCGCAAGGCAGAGCTTCACACCCGACAAGGTATGCAGATTCGGCACTTTATTTTTCTGCCCCCTGGAATACTGACGCTCCACAAGCAAAAAATAAGGGCCCGAAGTTCGAAGCCCTTATTCAATCAGCAGAAACCAGCCGGCTGCTTACTGCACAGCCACAGGAATTTCAACCAATCGCTGCCACTGCTTCGGACCGGTCTCGTGCACCGACGTTCCGCTGGCATCTACCGCCACCGTCACCGGCATATCCTTCACGTCGAACTCGTAAATCGCTTCCATGCCCAGGTCTTCGAAAGCCACTATACGTGCTCCGCGTATTGCCTTGGACACCAGATACGCAGAGCCACCCACGGCCATCAGATAGGCCGACCCATGCTTACGAATCGACTCAATCGCTACTGGCCCGCGCTCTGCCTTTCCGATCATGGAGATCAAACCTGTCTTCTCGAGCATCATGTCCGTGAACTTGTCCATGCGGGTCGCTGTCGTCGGCCCTGCCGGACCCACCACCTCATCACGCACCGGATCAACCGGCCCCACGTAATAAATGACACGGTTCGTGAAGTCGACAGGCAACTGCTCGCCACGCTCCAGCATCTCTTGAATCCGCTTGTGGGCCGCATCCCGACCCGTCAGCATCTTGCCCGAGAGCAGCAATGTCTGACCTGGTTTCCAGCTGGCAACCTGCTCTTTTGTCAGAGTGTTCAAATCGACTTGCAGTGACTTGTTGTAGTCAGGCGCCCAGTTCACATCCGGCCATTCCGACAATGACGGTGGAGTCAGATTGGCCGCGCCCGAACCATCGAGCACGAAATGGACGTGGCGGGTCGCTGCGCAGTTTGGAATCATTGCCACCGGCTTTGATGCCGCGTGCGTCGGGAAAGTATTAATCTTTACATCGAGCACTGTGGTCAGCCCACCCAGACCTTGAGCGCCGATGCCCAAGGCGTTGACCTTTTCATAAAGCTCGATGCGCAGCTCTTCAAGCTTGTTGCTTGGGCCGCGGCGCAAAAGCTCGTACATGTCGATGTCTTCCATCAGCGCCTGTTTCGCCATCAGCATGGCCTTCTCGGCGGTACCGCCTACGCCAATGCCCAGCATGCCGGGAGGGCACCAGCCCGCGCCCATCTTGGGAACCGTTTCGAGTACCCAATCCACCAGCGAATCGCTGGGGTTCAACATGACGAACTTGGACTTGTTCTCGGACCCACCACCTTTCGCGGCTACCTGCACGTCAACCGTGTCACCCGCCACCAGCTCGACGTTTACGATACAGGGCGTGTTATCGCGTGTGTTCTTGCGCGTAAACAGGGGATCTGCCAGCACCGATGCCCGCAATGGGTTGTCGGGGTTCAAATAGCCCTGACGTACGCCCTCGTCGCAAAGCTCTTGCAGGCTACGCTGAGTATCGAGGCGTACATTCATCCCGATCTTCAGGAAGACATTGACAATGCCGGTGTCCTGGCAGATGGGACGTCGCCCTTCTGCGCACATGCGCGAGTTTGTCAGGATCTGGGCGATTGCGTCCTTCGCAGCCGGGCTTTCTTCGCGCTCGTACGCACGTGCCAGATGCTGGATGTAATCCGCGGGATGGTAATAGCTGATGAACTGCACCGCGTCGGCAATCGACTGGATCAGGTCATCTTCTTTGATGATGGTCGTCATAACAATTGGGGTTAGTGAAAAACAAAGCCGGGAATTCTATTTGCCGGTCCAGACGGGCTTGCGCTTTTCGGCAAATGCCCTCGCGCCTTCTTTGGCGTCGGCCGACTCAAAAATGGGGCTCGATCGCGGCCGCTGCAAATCAAACATGTCTGCTTGACGCCAGTCCCTGGATTCCTGAATGATCTCTTTTGCAGTTTGCACGGCCAGCGGGCCGTTTGCAGCGATGATACGAGCCAGCTCGAGCGCACCTTCCAGTGCCTTGCCGGGCTCGACCAAGCGGTTGACCAAGCCAAAGTGATGCGCGCGCTCGGCCGGAAACATTTCACCGGTAAGAATGACTTCGACGGCAATATGGTAGGGAATGCGCTGAGGCAGGCGCAGCATGCCTCCCGAGCTTGGCACCAGGCCACGCTTGGTTTCGGGCAGACCAAAATTGGCGTTGCTGGCAGCAACAATCATGTCGCAGGCCAGGGCAAGTTCGCAGCCCCCCGCCAGGGCATACCCTTCGACCGCTGCAATGAGCGGCTTGCGCGGACCCTTTTCGCACAGGCCTCCAAATCCGCGGCGCCCCACTAACGGACGTTGGCCGGTCGCTGCAAAAGCCTTGAGATCCATTCCTGACGAGAAAGTGCCGCCGGCACCCGTCAATATACCCAGCGCTACGCTGCTGTCTTCATCCATCCGCTCGAACACCTCTGCCATGGCAACAGCGGTTTCGTAGTTGATGGCATTTCGTGCTTCGGGTCGATTGATCGTGATGACAAGTACGCCGTCGACATTTTCTGTCTTGACTAGATCTGACATAGAGGGTCTCCATGTGGCCGCCAATGCGGCTGAAACGGTAGTGGACGATAACCCAGTATCATACGACCAATGCTTCTGTCGCCAAAATGCGTTCCACGCTAACCCGCGATCGAATCAATCTGCCCGGCTCAAGTCCGCAATGGCGAAGCACGTTAAAATTGAAGAATTTTGCGGCTTTGCGCAATTTTCGCTTTACTGGCTTTCATTCATGCTCACCTTTCAGCAAATCATCCTGAAACTCCAGCAATACTGGGACAAACAGGGTTGTGCCCTGCTTCAGCCTTACGACATGGAGGTTGGCGCGGGCACGTCCCATACCGCCACCTTCTTGCGGTCCATCGGCCCGGAACCCTGGCGTGCGGCCTATGTGCAGCCATCGCGTCGCCCCAAGGACGGCCGGTACGGCGAAAACCCCAACCGCCTTCAACATTATTACCAGTATCAGGTGGTGCTGAAGCCCGCGCCGCCCGAAATACTCGACCTCTACATTGAATCGTTGCGTACCTTGGGCATCGACCCTGCGCAGCACGACATTCGCTTCGTCGAAGACGACTGGGAAAACCCCACGCTTGGCGCCTGGGGCCTGGGCTGGGAAGTCTGGCTAAATGGCATGGAAATCACCCAGTTCACGTACTTCCAGCAAGTGGGTGGTCTGGACTGCACTCCGGCAACCGGCGAAATCACCTACGGGCTTGAGCGCCTGGCCATGTACCTTCAGGGTGTTGAAAGCGTGTACGACCTGGTCTGGACCTCGAACGCAGATGGTCGCCCCGTTCTCTACCGCGACGTGTTCCACCAGAACGAGGTAGAGCAGTCGACATACAACTTTGAATACGCATCAACCACCATGCTGTTTTCTCATTTCAACGACTACGAGGCTGAAGCCAAACGCCTGATCGAAGTGCCACTGGCCCTGCCGGCCTACGAGGCAACCCTCAAGGCTGCGCACACCTTTAACCTGCTGGATGCCCGCGGCGCAATCAGCGTTACCGAGCGTGCCGCCTACATCGGTCGTATCCGCAACCTTTCTCGCAGCGTCGCCCAGGCGTACTACGATTCACGAGAAAGACTTGGCTTCCCCATGCTTGCGGCGGAGGGCGCGAAATGAGTCAGGTGCGCCCACTTCTTATTGAGCTGCTTACCGAAGAACTGCCCCCGAAAGCCCTGCAGAAACTCGGCCGGTCCTTTGCCCAAAGCATCCGCGATACCCTTGAAAAAAAACGACTGGTCAGCGCCGAGTGTACGGCTATCGACTACGCCACTCCGCGTCGCCTGGCTGTTCTGATCGATGCCGTGCTCGAGCAGGCGCCGGAAGAGCAATACAGCGAGAAGCTCATGCCCGCCAAGGTGGGCATGACCGAAAGCGGCGAAGCCACCCCGGCATTGCTCAAGAAGCTTGCCAGCAAGGGCTTGCAACACCTGGCCCCTGCCGACCTTGTTCGGGAGTCCGATGGAAAGCAAGACTACCTTTATGCCAATGGCGTGGCTCCCGGCGCAAAGCTGGTCGACGGCCTTCAGGAAGCCTTGGACTACGCCATCGATAATCTGCCCATCCCAAAAGTGATGCGATATCAATTGGCCGACGGCGTGACCACTGTCAAGTTCGTGCGGCCGGCGCATGGCCTGGCCGCGCTATGGGGCAGTGATGTCATTCCCGTGCAGGCGCTGGGCCTGACAGCCGGCAATACAACCTCCGGCCACCGGTTTATGGGCGACCAAACCATTGAGCTGAACGATGCTTCAAGCTATGAGTCTGTTCTTCTGAACAAGGGGATGGTCGTAGCCTCGTTCCAGGCCCGTCGGAAAAACATCCTCGAACAATTGCAAGAGCACGCATCCCGTCTCGGGGCCACCTTGGGCGACGACCCCGAAGTCGAGAGCCTTCTTGACGAAGTGACGGCGCTTGTCGAACATCCCACGGTTTATGCCGGACAGTTTGATCCCGGCTTCCTTGACGTGCCGCCCGAGTGCCTGATTCTTACGATGCGTTTGAATCAGAAGTATTTCCCCTTGTTCGAGCCCGATACCGGCAAGCTTACTCATCGCTTCCTTATCGTCAGCAATATGCGCGTGGAAGACCCCAGCAACATCATTGAAGGTAACGAACGTGTCGTGCGCCCTCGATTGGCCGACGCCCGGTTCTTCTATGAAATGGATCGCAAGCAAGCGCTGGCTGAACGTGTCGACGCGCTTTCAGACAGCGTCTATCACAACAAGCTGGGCTCACAGCAACAACGCACAGAGCGCGTCCGGGCCATTGCGCGCTATCTGGCTGATCGGCTCAAGGCCGATGCCAACCTCGCGGACCGCGCCGCGCAACTGGCCAAAGCCGACCTGGTAACCAATATGGTCGCCGAGTTTCCCGAGCTGCAAGGCGTCATGGGTGCCTACTACGCCCAGGCTGACGGTGAAGACCCACGCGTGGTCGACGCCTTGCGAAACCAGTACCGCATACGTCTTGAGCAGGCGGTCAACGATGACACACTCATCAGCGCCATCCTCTTCATCGCCGAGCGAACCGAAACACTGATAGGTATCTGGGGTATCGGCCTGCTCCCAACCGGTGAGCGTGATCCCTACGGCTTGCGGCGTGCAGCCCTGGGAATCATCAGTGCATTCGAACAGCTGAGCGCAGGCGGCTACCTGTCGGTACCCGACGATTCCCGCCTGGCCATCGACGAACTTCTTGAGTTCGCTGCCACCACCTTTACCCCTTTCGATATCGCAGCCGATGCTCCCGAAGCGGTTCGCCAGTTTATTTACGAACGCTGTCGCAACCAGTTCGGAACGGATCACGACAAGCACGTCGTCGATGCAGTGCTTGCCCTGTTTCCTCCGTTGCACGAGGTTCGCGTGCGAATCAACGCCTGCGAAAGCTTCATCCGGATGCCAGAAGCCGATAGCCTCGCTGCGGCGAACAAGCGTATTGGCAATATTCTCAAGAAAAGTACCGCCACACCTGTATCCGTCGATGCATCCAAGTTTACGGAAGAGGCCGAGCGGGCACTTGCTGACGCCATTGACCAAATCCGGCCGGCCGCCCAGGCCCAGTTCGACAAAGGGGACTTTACTGCCTCTCTGGCGACCCTGGCCGATGCACGCACGGCCGTCGATGCTTTCTTCAACGACGTTATGGTCATGGCCGACGATCCTGTAATACGGGCCAACCGGCTGGCGCTTCTGAATGCACTGCACGCCACCATGAATCGGGTTGCAGATCTGTCGAGGCTGGCATCGTGAAGCTGGTAATCCTTGACCGGGATGGCGTCATCAATCACGACAGCCCGACTTTCGTCAAGAACCCGGCTGAATGGGTGGCCTTGCCAGGCAGCCTCGAGGCCATAGCACGACTTGCTCAGGCGGGATGGCGAGTCGTCATTGCAAGCAACCAGTCAGGGCTTGCGCGCGGCCTGTTCAACATGGAAACGTTAAACGCCATGCACGCCAAGATGCGTCTCGAGCTCTCCCAACTGGGTGGTCACGTTGATGCCATCTTCATCTGTCCACACGGTCCCGACGACAATTGCCAGTGCCGCAAGCCCAAACCAGGCATGTTCCACGATATCGCCCGGCGTTATGACATCAGTCTCAAGAACGTTCCGGCTGTGGGTGATTCGCTGCGTGACCTGCAGGCTGCAGCAGAAGCCGGCTGTTCGCCCTGGCTGGTCCTGACCGGCAACGGAGTCAAGACACGCGACAGCGGCGAACTGCCTCCCGGCACCCAGATCGCTGACGACCTCTCGCAAATAGTTGATCGCTGGCTTGAGGCCTGAGGCCTGCTTATGACTGCGTTTCGTTCTGCCGCGTACTTACTGTTCCTGATCATTACTGTCATTCCATACGCGTTTGCGTGTCTGCTATGGGCTCCGCTACCTCTCAAGTTGCGCTACCGGCTGACCATAGGATGGGCCCGGCTGGCTATCTGGGGTGCGCGGGTCATTACGGGCATACGCTGGCAGATCAAGGGCGAAGAAAACCTTCCCGATGCGCCTGCCATCGTATTGAGCAAACATCAGTCGGCATGGGAAACCCTGTTCATGCCGGCATATCTTCCTCGCGAAGTGTGTTTTGTCTACAAGAAGGAACTGAACCGCATCCCGTTCTTTGGGTGGGGCCTGGCATTACTGCGCATGATTCCCATCGACCGCAGCAAGGGAAAGGACGCGTTCGAGCAAGTGGTGCGCTTGGGGCAGAAGCGCCTGAATGAAGGCCGGTGGCCCCTGCTTTTCCCTGAAGGAACACGCGTTCCGCCGGGCAAAGAAGGCCGCTATAAAATGGGAGGCGCCTTGCTGGCCACCCGGACTGGCGTAGTAGTGGTACCCATAGCGCACAATGCCGGCGAGTGCTGGCCAAAGAAATCCTTCCTGAAAAGGCCTGGCCTTGTTACGGTTTCCATCGGACCGCCCATCGAGACAGCCGGGAAGGACGCAGAGGAGGTCAACAGACAGGTGCGGGACTGGATTGAAAATGAAATGCGACAGCTCAACCCCGAACGCTATGCCGCTCGAGAATAGGCAACTCAGCCTGTTTGAATCGGGCGACCATGTGTGCATCACTCCCCTGCCTCCCGAGCCCAGACAGCAGCCCAGGCTCAGGCCACTGTCCATCACGCCCCCTCCTTCGCTTCCTCCCCTGGCTCGTTGGCGCGAAGTCGATACTGACACTCAGACCATAGGCTTCGTACTGCGTCGTTCAAGACGCAAGAGTATCGGGCTGGCTATCAACGACGATGGCCTTATTGTCACTGCGCCCAACTGGGTGACGCTTGGCCAGATTGATGACGCCGTGCGCGAAAAGTCGCAGTGGGTTCTGAAAAAGCTCCGATGGATGCAAGAACGCCGCGAACAACTTGCACTGGCTGACACGGATTGGTCTGACGGCACCTCGATCCCGTACTTGGGCAAACGTATACTATTAGGACTGGGTCACTCGGGCACGGCTCATGCCTTTACCGGCCAAGAGCTCGCACCGCAGGATAACGACCAGCTTTTGCTTGCACTGCCGCGCGATGCCGAACACCAGCGTGTACGAGACTCCGTGCACTCGTGGTTGCAGGCACGGGCCATCGAATGGTTTGGACGTCGACTTGAACATTTCCTCAACGCCAACAACCTCACCATTAATCGCTGGCGGCTATCATCGGCAGCGACGCGTTGGGGGTCCTGCACCAGCGACGGCAACATCATGCTCAACTGGCGCCTGATTCATTTCACCCCAGACATCATCGACTACGTCGTGGTACACGAGATCGCCCATCTGCGACAAATGAACCACAGCAAGGAGTTCTGGAAAGAAGTCGGGCGAATGTTGCCCGGCTTCGAATCGGCTCGCAACGCCCTGCGCCAACACGACCCGGCATCCCTGCCCCTGATTTGAACGGAGAAAATATGCGCTTGCTTCACACCATGATCCGCGTTGGAAATCTCGAACGATCCCTGGCCTTCTACACAGAAGTACTGGGCATGAAACTGCTACGACGCAAGGATTACCCCGAGGGTAGATTCACTCTGGCCTTCGTCGGCTACCAGCCCGAGAGCGAGGGTGCCGTCATCGAACTGACCCATAACTGGGACACCACCGAGTACGACCTTGGCAACGGCTATGGCCATATCGCCCTTGAGGTCGACGATGCGTACAAAGCCTGTGAACAGATAAAGCAGAAAGGCGGCAACGTGGTTCGCGAAGCCGGTCCGATGAAGCACAGCACGACAGTCATCGCATTCGTGGAAGACCCGGATGGCTACAAGATAGAACTGATTCAGGCAAACAGTCGGGTGGACTGACACCTCTCCAATCAGCACATTATCGTCACGCACTCAGGTTGGCGGGGTCGAATTCCTCGCCTGCCCGCCCCCCGTCAACACGGATGACTGCATCCGCCAAGGTAAGGACATCGTCCTCGTCATGGGTAATCAGCAATAACGGGATATCAAGGCGGGACAGCAGTTCGTTCAGTTCCTCCCGCAATCGCCGTCTTAAGGGCCGATCCAGCGCTGCAAAAGGTTCGTCCAGCAATAGCGCACGTGGCTCGGTTACCAGCACACGCGCCAAAGCAGTACGCTGTCGCTGACCGCCGGAAAGCTCCTCTGGGTATTGATTGGCGACGTTCTCCAGATGCAGCACCTTTATCCAGCGAGAAACGGTGTCCAGATGCACCGAACGCCTGGGATTCACAAGACCCCGGTGCAGGCCGAAAGCGATATTCTGAGAGACCGTCAGATGCGGGAACAAGGCGTAATGCTGAAACACATATCCCAGCCCACGTCGCTGGGGTGACAGGTTTACACCCTGGATACTGTCAAACAAGGCATCGCCATCCAGGCGGACGTGACCGGCGCTGGGCGTCATCAGGCCCGCAATCATCTTCAAGGCCAAGCTCTTGCCCGCACCCGACGGGCCGAACAGAACCAGTCTGCGGCGGTTGCTGCGAAACTGCATGTCCAGCTCGAAGCTGTGAGTGCTTCCCGGAAAACGGTGCCGCAAATCCACATCCCAGATCATCGCCATCTCAAGATCTCTCCGGGACACGCCCGGGCACAAGTTTTCCGGCTGCCAAAAGTACAGCAATACAGGTAAGCGAAGTAATCAGCACCAGGAAATTCGCCAGGTCATCCTGACCGGCCTGAACCGCTTCGTAAACGGCAATGGACAGCGTCTGGGTCTTACCGGGAATACTTCCAGCCACCATCAGCGTCGCGCCGAATTCGCCGGCGGCGCGTGCAAAAGAGAGCAGTACACCGGCAAGGATTCCACGCCAGGCCAGGGGCAGGGTAACTCGGAAAAAGATCGCTACTTCGCCAATTCCGAGCACGCGCGCCGCCTGCTCATATTGAGGGTCCACCAGTTCAAATGCTGCCCTGGCCGATTTGAATGTCAGGGGCAACGCTACGATGGCTGCCGCCAATACTGCGCCCTGCCACGTAAAGATCAGATGGATGCCAAAGGCGCCAAGCAACCATTCACCAACAGGTCCGTTTCGACCCACCAGCACCAGCAGGTAATAGCCGATGACCGTGGGCGGAAGCACCATCGGAAGTGTCAAGACGGCGTCCAGCAGATCTCTTCCGGGAAATCGTGTACGCGCCAGCAAGTAGCCCAAAGCGACGCCCAGGACCATGGTGATCAGGGTCGCCCAGCCGGCGACCTTGAGGGTCAACGCCAATGGAATCCAGGCCTGTTCCATGGGCAGTCCGTCAGGGCATGCCAAAGCCGTGCTTGGCCAGTACGGCCCGGGCTTCGGGGGAATGAATGAAGTCGATAAAAAGAGCAGCTTCCTCGCGCGCAGAGCTGCCTTTTACCGGAGCAACAGGATACAGAATAGGGCCGGAACTGCTTACCATGAATGCCACGCTGACCTTGTCGCTCATTGCGGCTGCATCAGTGGCATACACGAAGCCCGCATCGACTTCGCCACGCGCGACATAATCCAGCACCTGGCGAGCGCTTTGTGCGCCGATGACCCTCGGCTGAATTGCGTTCCAGAGTCCGGCCTGATCCAAGGCAATTTGCGCATAGCGTCCCACAGGCACACTTGCGGGCCTGGCGATGGCGACCCGTTCAAGTTGTGCGATTTCGTCCAGGGATCCAGGAGCCTTGTCGCCTTTGGGCACAATGACGACAAGCTGGTTCGACGCAAAGTCACGTCGTTGCGTGACATCGATCAGACCCTGCTGCTGCGCGCGGTCCATGGTGGCCTCATCTGCGCAAGCCAGTACATCTACCGGAGCACCTAAAGCTATTTGCTGCACCAGCGCGCCCGAACCCGCAAAATTCAACTGTACCTGCATGTTGGCATGCCGTGCCTCAAATTGCGTTGCCAGTTCTCGAAAAGCGTTTGTGAGGCTTGCCGCTGCAGATACGGTAAGCTCCCCGGCCGCCACACGGCAGCTCAACACCCCCCCCACAATGAGCAGGGCTGCTCTAG
>Ga0079224_100012687_pt1 | contig 11683 bp, 9 predicted proteins | sample Stecom2015_FD_80414 | JGI IMG/M metagenome (GOLD analysis project Ga0079224, IMG submission 80414) | Agricultural soil microbial communities from Utah to study Nitrogen management - Steer compost 2015 | ecosystem: Environmental > Terrestrial > Soil > Agricultural land | place: USA: Utah...
CATCCCGACCGGCAAGCGCGTCACCGGCGCCGTCGCCCGGGTCATCCATGCCCACTTCCATGCCAGCGGCAAGGGCCTGACCCGTGGCGTCGCCGCCCAGGCCGGGCAGGCGCAGTTCGGCGATCACGGTTGTTGCTGACGCATGCAGGGCCAGGGTACCGACATCCGCGCCTGGTACGAAGCGGCGCCATACGCCTCCTTCGCCTACCCGCAGTGTGCGCCTGAACAACTGCAGGCGGTGGCATGGCTGCACGGCTTGCGGGCCCCAGTGCCGGCAACGGCGCGGGTGCTGGAACTTGGCTGCTCCTCCGGCGGCAATCTGATCCCGGTAGCGCTGCGCTTCCCGCGGGCGCATGCGCTCGGCCTGGATATCTCCGGCACCGACATCGCCCATGGCCAGGACTGGATCCGCCGGCTCGACTTGGACAACGTCGAACTGCGCGAGGCCGACCTGCTGGAGTTGGATCCGGCTTCGCTGGGCCAATTCGACTATATCGTCTGCCATGGCCTGTACAGCTGGGTTCCGCGAACGGCGCAGGACGCCATGCTGGCGATCTGCCGGCGGGCACTGGCACCGGAGGGTGTCGTTTACGTCAGTTACAACACCTACCCTGGCTGGAAGTCGCGCGAGCTGATCCGCGACGCCATGCTGCTGCACTGCTCGGACCGGACCGATGCCGGTGAGCGGCTGGCCTACGCCCGCGCCATGGTCGGCTTCCTGCGCGAGGTGGCGGCACGCGACAGCGTGCTGGCTCGCACGGTCGAGGAGAACATCAAGATACTCTCCCGCACAGGCGCCGACTACCTGGCGCACGACTACCTCGAGCCGGACAACCATCCGTGCTACCTGCGCGACTTCCTCGCCCACGCCGGCCGCCATGGCCTGATCTACTTGGGCGAATCCGAGCCCTCGCGCAGTGTCCCGGCCAACTACGGAGCGAGGATCGCTGCCGCGCTGAGTACCAGCTTCGGCGACGACCGGGTGCGGCGCGAGCAGTACCTGGACTTCGCGGTCAACCGCAGCTTCCGCCAGACCCTGCTGGTGCACGAGGCGCAGGCCGCGCGCATCGCCCCGGCCATCCGCCGCGAGCGCCTGCGCGACCTGCACCTGTCGGCGCACCTGCCCTGCCATGACGGCGCCACCCGCCTGGATGGTTCCGCCCAGACTTATGGCCCACGCCAGGGCCACAACCTTTCCAGCCCGCACGCGATGGTGAAGCTGGCGGCCGACCTGCTGACCGCGCGCTGGCCGGGCACGATCTCCCGTGAGGAACTGCGTGCCGGCATCCAGGCGGCGCTGCCGCCCGCCCAAGCCGTGCCAGAGGCCACCCTCGACACCGCCTTGGACGAGCTGGGCGAGTACTTGGTCACCCGCGGCCTGGCCCGCATCCGCTTGGCACCGGTGGCGCTGGCCGGCATGCCTGGCGCGGCACCGCGGCTGGAAGCCGGGGCGAAGCGGCAGATCGACGCGCTGGCCGAGGGCGAGCGCTTCGTCTGCAACCTGTGGCACGAGAGTGTTGAACTGGCGGCCGATGAACTGGCCGCGCTGAAGGCCGGCGACGGTGCGGTAGACGCGCGGCTGGCGGAATCCATTCGAAGCAAGGGGCTGCTGGCGGCATGAACCAGGGTATAGCGAACGACGAGGCCTTGCTGCTGCAGAAGGTGGCCAAGGCGCGTGGGCTGATCGCAGCGAAGCGTTTCGAGGAGGCAGCCCGTCTCAATAAAGACCTGCTGGCCGAGGCCCCCGAGCATCCTGCGGTGCTGATCCAAGCCTCGCGCTTGGCGGCGCTCATGGGCCATTACCGGCGCGCCCGACAGTTCGCCCTGGAGGCCTGGAGGCATCGCCCGGCGGATAACGCCGGCCTGGTGCGTCTGCTCAACCGCCTGCTGGTATTCCGGCTCAACGAGGAGCTATTGGCGTTGGTGGCTGAGGCCGAGGCCCGAGTCGAGCCTGACCTGGTCCTGTTCAACGAGCTGGCACGGGCACTGAGCCTGGTACTGGGGCAGTCGCAGCGCGCCCTAGGCCTGCTGGAACGCGTCCTGGCGCGGCACCCGGACCACCCGGAGCTGTTGTTGTCGCGGGCCCAGGCTCTTACCTTCGAGGGCCGCTTTGATGAAGCCGAAGTGGACCTGCAGCGCTGCATCCGCCTGCGCCCGGATGAGGCCTCGGCCTGGTGGCAGCTCTCGCGCCTGCGCAAGCAGACGCCGGCCTCCAACCACGTGCGTGAGCTAGAGGCCAGGTTTGGCCAGTTGCAGCGCTACGACCCCACCGGCGCCTCGATGCTGGCATATGCTCTGCACAAGGAACTGGATGACTTGGGCGAATACGACCGCGCCACCACCGCCCTGGAGCAGGCCTGCCGCATCCGGCGCCGCCAGCTGGCCTATGACCCGGTCGCCGACGAACGCATCTTCGCCACCCTGGAGTCGCTTTCCACCTCCGGTGGCCAAGGCTTCCGCGGCGAGGCAGTACCGGTGTTCATCATCGGCCTGCACCGTTCCGGGACCACCCTGTTGGAGCAGCTGCTAGCAGCCAGTCCCGAGATACGGGCCCTAGGCGAGCTGATGGACTTCCCGATTCACGCCCGGCTGGCCACTGACCACGCCACGTCGGTGGTCATTGATGAAACCCTGGCCGCCCGCCTCGGCAGTGCCGATACCGCCGCCATGGGTCGCGGCTACCTGCAAAGCCTGGCCTGCCTGCTCGACGGCCGGCGCGTGTTCACCGACAAGCTGCCGTCCAACTACTACTTCGTCGGCAGCATCTGCCAGGCACTGCCGGAGGCGCGTATCGTCAACCTGGTGCGCGATCCGATGGAGGTCTGCTTCTCCAATCTGCGCGAGTTCTTCACCGACACGGTGAACCTGCACTCCTACGACCAGGCGGAGATGGGCCGGCATTACCTGGCCTATACCCGGTTGATGGCGCACTGGCGGCGTTCCTTCCCCGACCGCATCCTCGACGTCAGCTATTCGCGCCTGGTAAGCGACACCGAGTCGGTGATGCGCGAGGTGGCGGTCTTCTGCGGGATCGACTTCGTGCCCGGCATGCTCAGCCCGGCAGAAGGACCAACCAGCACGGCCAGTGCCGTCCAAGTCCGCCAGCGCATCGAGCAACGCGAGAAGCCCAAGTGGCTTCCCTACGCCGACTATCTGGTGCCGCTGGCCGCTACGCTGGGGCGCGACTCACGCTGAGGCCGTGCCTCAGGCCGCTCAGGCCTGGGCATCCAGTAGGCCTTCCAGGCCACGCATCAGTGGCTGCAGATGCCGTTCGTAGGGCTTCCACTTGGGCACCTTGCGAGCGATCACTGGGTTGCGCACCTGGACGGTGCTAGCAGTGGCCACGCTCTGGCCACTTGAGCGCGGATCCACCATGGCCGGCAGGAACTCCAGGCCGCAATGCGCAGCCACCTTCTGCATTACCGAAGCGGTGTCCGTGGTCAGCTCGCGATAGTGGATGTCCAGCACACGGTCCGGAAAGGCCTGGCGCCAGTGCTCCATCAGCCGGTCGTAGCGCCGGTAGTAGGCCGCCAGTTCGCTCTGGTTGTAGGAGTACTGGCCAGCGCCCGAGAACAGTTCGCGCAGGTTGGAGAAGCAGGTCTCCATCGGGTCGCGGGTCATGTGCAGGATGCGTGCCCGCGGGAAAGCCTTGCAAATGTAGCCGACGTTCCAGAAGTTCGGTGGCAGTTTGTCGGTCATGTGGCTATGCCCACCCAAGCGCCAGGAGACGCCACGCACATAGCTGGCGGCGACCTCGGCGAAGTCGGCCTTGCGGGCCCGGCGCACCATCTCAACGTCCAGCAGAGTCGGGCACTGGTAGTCAGTGGCGAAGCGCAGACTGCTGACGATGTCATACAGCTCGCCAGCGTTGGTGATGTTCGGGTTGCCACCCAGCAGTTGCTCCAGCAAGGTTGTGCCAGAGCGGAACATGCCGACGATGAACACTGGCGTGAAACCGATATCGGTTTCCGGCGCTTCGGCAATCTGATCGAAACGGGTCGCCATCACCTCGTCCGCCATGGCTTGGGACCGGGCATCGCTGTAGTCCAGGGTTCCTCGCTTGGCCCGGCAGCCTTCCGCCAAGGCCTGGAAGGCACCATCCACGTCGCCCAGGTCGTCCAGTTCCTTGTGCAGGGCGAAGGCCAGGTAGGCACGCATTTCCGGGTCCCGCTGGCAGGAAAGGTGCCGCCGGATCGCATCCACGTGGTTGTCATCCGGGCTCTGCTTGCGCAGCTGGGCCAGGGTCCACCAAGCGGGCGCCAGATCGGGCGCCGTATTCAGGCAGGCCTCCAGGTCGCGGCGGGCGTCATCGAACCGACCCAGGAAAGTAAGAATCTGACCACGAGCCAACAGCAGCTGCGGCATTCTGGGCTGTAGGCGCAGGGCCTTGTCGAGGAAGCGAATCGCCCACTCCTGCTCTCCGATGTAACTAAGGTGGGCCGAAACGGCGTGCAGACCACGAGGGTCTAGGTCCATCAGCCATGGTGACTTCTCTACGTAGTCGCGGATGGCCCAGGTCTGGTTGAAGTTGCGTAGACGATTGAGCAGCTGCAGACCGATACGCGGATCACGAGGTCGCTGCTGGTAAAGGCGTAACGCGTAACTGAGACCGTCTCGATATCGATCCAGCTTGCTGGACACATAGGACATATAAACAAGAGCTTCGGCATGTTCGCCCATCTTCAGTACGGCCTGGAAGTGGCGCGCGGCTTCTTCCGTGCGCCCGGACTTCACCGCCTGCTGCCCGGCCCGGAGCAGACTGGTCACGTTCGTCGGATTGGACACCATCACTTCCTCCGCAGGCGCATCCAAAGCTACATGTTTGTTCTTCTCCCACTCTGAGGGGAGCGGCGAACGACCCACCCGGCAGATTTGTCGATGTCTAGGCGACAACACGGGACCGGCCGTAGCCGAAGCAGATTGTATGTCCCAACAGGGCAGCTGGGTGGGGTATCGCGTTTGGGAATGGTGTCAGGAGCGGTGGGGTGGCCAGTCCTGGCAGATGCCGGAGCTAGCGGCGGCGGACGGGGCGGGGCATGTCTGCTCAGGCTGCGATAGGCCGGTAGCAGCGATTCACGACCGCGCCCTGCGCCGAATCCGGGACTTGCCGCTGTTCGAGCCTGCGGTGGAATTGGTGCTGTCGCACCTGCGCCTGGCTTGTCCGCGCCGCGGCCCCGGCTGGAGCGGCCGGACTGGCTCGACACCCATGCCCGGGTGATCCGGCGGCGGGCCAAGAGCGTGGCCCGGCTGCGTGCGGGCACGTTGGTGCGGCACACCGCCCGGAAGTTCGGGCTGGGCCGGAAGGGCTTGGAAGAGCTGAAAGCGACGTGTCCTGCACAGCGGCCTAGAAGCGCTGAGGGTGTTCATCCGCCGCACCGGGCCCAACCTGACCGACTGCCTCCGGCCCCTGGAGACCAACCTCGTCGGGGGGATCAACTACAAGATCAAGGTCATCAAGCGGACGGCCTACCGCTACCGCGACGATGCCCACTTCTTCCTGAAGATCCGCGCGGTCTTCCCCGGACCTGGTGAAGAACCAAAAACAAGGGGGCCCGAAGGCCCCCTTGCTCTGACTTGCCTGGTCCCGAAGGATCAGAAGGTCTGGGTGTAACGCACGTAGACCTGACGCCCGTAAGCGTTGTACAGCGTGTTGTTGTAGCCTTGGGTGTATGCCAGATCCAGACGCGGCTTCTTGTTGGTCACGTTGAGGGCACCAACCGTGATGCGACCATTCCAGGGAGCGTTGTAGTTGATCTGGAGGTCGTGGGTGTAGTAGTTGCCCGAGCACTTGTAGGCGTAGCCAATGGCCACGGTGTCGGCGCAGCTGTAACCGTAGTTCGCATCGAACAGGTCGACGAAGTACTCCGGGGTGTAGTCGATCGCGTTGACCGTCCACGCCACGGACCAGTCACCCTTCTCCCAGACGTTAGTCCAGATTGCACGCCACTCCGGCACGTCGCTCGTATTCACGAACTCGGTGGTGCCAGTGGCACTGGAGCTCTCGTACGACCGGACGTAGCTGAACTGCAGGTTCGAGCGCAGACTACCCCAGTTGCCGAAATCCCAATCGCCGCGGGCATTGAAGTCGAAACCATCGGTTTCGATCAGACCCTCATTGCCGTAACCGGCACGCACCTGGATGATGGCGCCCGTGACCGGATCGCGGGTCACGAACAGGTGAGCCGGCAGCGGCTGGCCAAGCAGCTGACGGTTGACCACCGTCTGGGCGGAGTAGAAGCGGATCTGGTTCTCGATCTCGATGTTGTAGTAGTCGAGCGAGAGATTCAGCCAGTCAGCCGCATCCCACACAACGCCAACGCTCCACTGGGTGGACTCCTCCGGCTTCAGGTCGGTGGTAGCCACACGAAGACCGTTGATCTGGATCGACGTGGTGGGCGATACGCCGAGCTGGGCGGCAGTCTGGGCGTCCACCACCGAGTCAGCAGAGAAGGCATCCAGCTGGTTGATGATGGTCACAGGCGGCGCCCGGAAACCTTCACCCCACGAAGCACGGAAGGTCAGGCTGTCCAGCGGCTGGTAGCGGAACGAGACCTTCGGCGAGGTGCTGTTGCCAAAATCCGAGTAGTCGTCGTAACGAGCAGCCAGGTCGATCTCGAAGTTGCTGGTGATCGGCAGGATCCACTCGCCGTAGAACGAACGCAGGGTGCGCTCGCCAAACGAGGAGTTGCCCGACGAGCCACCCACATTACCGGCAGCGGACTGCTGGTCGTAGATGTCGGCATAGTCTTCCTTGCGGTACTCGCCACCGAAGGCCGCGACCGAGGTGCCACCACCCATCTCGAACAGGTCGAACGTGGCCAAGCCGTAAAGCTCGTCCTGGATGAAGTAACCGTCACGCGAGGTGGTGGTGCGGATCTCGTTCAGCACCGACTCGGGGTTGCCGATCGGGTTGAACACATCGTACTCACCCGACTCGAACAGCTGCTGGGCAACCGGAATATTGACGTAGTTGTAACCGTGCGAGAGGAACCGAGCCTCGCTGCGGCGAGCTCCGAAGTCCAGCTCGACGCGATCAGTGGCCTGCCAATTAAAGCCGATGGTGAAGTCGTACGTCTGATTGTCGTCGTAGTTGTCACGCGGCCCCAGGGCGGCGAAGCGGTGCTTGATCAGGGCATCGGTGCCGGTAGTGTTGTTCGGGCTGGCCGCCGACACGAAGATGAACTCCGGGGTCGGCGCGAAGCGGCCGAACGACTCAACGCGCGTCAGATTGCCGTTGAAGTAGACGGTCCAATCGTCGTTGATCTGGTAGTCACCGCGGGCAAACAGGCCATCCTGGTTGATCGACGCCGTATCGGCCGCGACCAGGTTGAAGTCATAGTAACAGAAAGTGCCCGCGGCATTCGTATAGAAGCCGGGGTTCGAGCAGCCGCCCGGAACAATCGAGCGAAAGCCAGTCGGAGACCGGTTGCCGTTCGCGTCGAGGGCGAAGTTGTAATAGTTGTTGGAGTACGAGGACGCACCAGGGCCCACCCACTCCAGCTCGCGGTTGAAGGTGATACCGCGGTTGTTGTAGGAGACACCGCCGATGAGCCGGCCGCGGTCACCGGACGTGCCAAACAGCGCAGAGCCCTGCTCGGTGCCGCCACCACGCTCACTGTCGCTGCGACCCAGGGTCAGTTCGACGCCGTTGAAGTCACGACGGGTGATGATGTTGATGACGCCGCCCATGGCGTCAGCGCCGTAGATGGCCGAGGCACCATCGGACAGGATCTCGATCCGCTCGACAGCCGCCAGCGGAATGGAGTTCAGATCCTGGCCAATGCCGGTCTGCGGCGAGGTCGGGGCACGACGCCCGTCAATCAGGATCAGGGTACGGCCGCCACCCAGGCCGCGCAGCGAGATCTCGGAGAACGACTGAGCCGAGGAACCCGAGCTGGGCACGAACGAGCCGAAGGAGTTGAAGGTCGAGCTCTGCAGGAGCTCAGCCACGGACACCTTGCCGCTGACCTCGATATCGCTTCGGGTGATGACCGTCACCGGAAGGGCACCCTCGATGTCGGCGCGCTTGATTCGCGAGCCGGTGACCTCGATGGTCTCCAGGGTGGTGGTGTCGTCTTCCGACTCCTGCGCGAAAGCCGGGGCAGCCAGCATGGAAGCGGCACCGGCAAACAGCGCAAAGCGGATCGCATTCGACAGCTGATTAAAGTTAGACATTTACTCTCTCTCCAACGTCAGAGTGTGGTGACTCTAGAGTTCGGGACAAAGCCGAAAGGCGACCACGGGACATAGACCGCCTTGGCCGGCCGAGCATAACGCAATCTTTACGGTCCGCAAACAGGGTTAAGGGCGGGTAAAGGCGGATCCTGCCGTCCGAGACGCCGCCGCCCCGGAGGAATCGGCCCTCCGAGGCGGCGTATTTCTTTATGGATCAAACTGTTACCTGATAACGATCCGGACATTGCCGGAGAAGGACTCCGCCCGGATCTCGCCTTCGCCCGCCCCCAGCCGGGTCTCCAGGCGGCTGCCGGGCCCGTACTTCTCGGTCTTGACCTCCCCGACCGGGCTGCTGATGCGGCCCGAGAAGCTCTCGACCTGGAGCCTGGCCGAGGTGGCCGCCGGCAGGACCAGTTCCAGCCGGCCGCTCAGGGTCTCGGCCTGGACGCTGCCGCCGCTGGCCAGCGCCAGGGCCAGGCGGGCGTCGCCGGACACCGAACTGAAGACCAGCCGCTCCAGCATGTCGGCCTCGACGTCGACGTCCCCGGACACCGACTCGATCTGCACCCGGCCCCCGATCCGGCCGCGCAGGCCGATGTCGCCGCTGACCGTCTCCGCGCGCAGATCCTGCGTGTCCAGCGCCGCCTCCAGGTCGCCGCTGACGCTGGCCAGCCTGGCCTCGCCGGGACGGGCATCGCGCACCACCACGTTGCCGCTGACGCTGTCCACCTCCAGCCGCCGGCCGCGGACGCCGCCGACCTCCACCGTCGCGCTGACGGCGTCCACGTTCACCGAGGCCCCCGCCGGCACCCGGACCCGAAGCTCGGACGGCTCGCCGCCATCGCCGCCGCCCCAGCCGAACCATCCGCCGCCGCGACGCGGATAGCGGACCCGGATGCTGAGTGCGTCCTGGTCGCCCTCCAGCTCGAGCCCTTCCACGCCCTCACCAAGGCTGCCGGTGATGCTGACCTCCGGCCGGTCCCAGGCCTCGACCTGGATGCGGCCCTTGACGTTGTCGACGCTCACCTGGCCGTCGGCGACAAGCGGGCGGGTTTCGTCTATCGGGGTGGCGGCCAGGGCCGGCACGGCGGCCAGAAACAGCAGCGGGGCGATCAGGCGGGGCGACATGGCAATACTCCGTGGCGTTTGCATACGTATATATGCGTGGAACCGGGCCGGCCCGGTCAGCCGAGGGCGGCCCGTTGGGTCAGCGACAGGCGGCGCGCGTAGGTGCGGCGCAACTGGTCCAGCAACCTGACCTCGCCCGGGTCCTGGGCCAGGGCGCGACGGATCTCAAGGGCGCTGGCATCCAGGGTGTCCAGGGCAGGCGCCAGCTCGGGCGGGACCGGCACCGCTTCCAGTTCGCGCAAGGCCGCCTCGTATTCGGCCACCAGCGCCTCGGCCTGGCGCTGGACCAGGTCCGCCCGCAAGTCCCCGACCGGGTCGAGCCGGGCCGGACGCAGTTGCCAGGCCAGGCCCGCGACCAGCGCCAGGCTGGCCGCCAGGGCCAGGCCCGTCCAGCGGAACCGGCGGTGCCGGGGCCGGACCGTCAGGCGTCCGGCGATGCCGGGCCAGAGATCCCGCGGGGGCTCCATTTCCCTGGGCAGCTGCCGCAGCTGCCAGCGCAGTTCATTCTCGCCCATGACCTTCTCCCAACCGGGCCCGCAACAGACGGCGGGCGCGGTGCAGTTGCGCTTTCGAACTTCCGACCGCCATGCCCAGTTCGGCGGCGATTTCCTCGTGCTTCCAGCCTTCGACGTCGTGCAGCACCAGCACGGCCCGCGCCCGCGGCGGCAGGGTCGCGATGGCCCGTTCCAGCTCGGCGCCGGAGGCGGCGCGCTCGACGTCGTCGCCGGCCGGGTGATGCAGCAGGGCCTCGTCGCCGGTTTCCAGGTCTTCGTTGCCGCGCCGGGAGCGCAGCTCCATCAGCGCGGTGTTCACCGCCAGCCGGTGCAGCCAGGTGGAAAAAGCGCTTTCGAAACGGAAGCCCGGCAAGGCCTGCCAGGCGCGCACGAAGGCGTCCTGGACCAAGTCCTCGGCCCGGGCCTCGTGGCCGCAGATTCGCCACAGCAGGGCATACACCCGGCGCACATGACGGCGGTACAGCGCCTCGAAGGCATGCCGGTCGCCGGCTCCGGCGGCGCGGACCAGGGCATGGTCCTCCTCGCGCGCCGAGGCCTCGGCGGCGGAAACGGGCGGCAGCGTATCGGTGGCCACGGCGAGGTTCAGCATATCCGGTCCGATGCCGGGCGGACGCGGAGGGTTTAGCCGACGCCGACCGGCCGCCGCGCGAGACGCGCCGCGACGGCCACGGTGGCGGCATGAATATCCACGATGTCCTCGATCTCGGGGGCATAGCCGCCGGCCATGCACACCGCCACCGGCAGGCCGCGCTCGCGGCAGGCGGCCAGCACCCGCCGATCGCGTTCGGCCAGGCCCGCCTTGCTCAGCGACAACAGGCCGAGCCGATCGCCGGCATAGGGATCGGCGCCGGCCAGATAGATCACCGCCTCGGCCCGCGACCGGTCCAGGGCCTCGGGCAAATGACGGGCTAGCGCGGCTAGGTAGTCAGCGTCGCCGGTGCCGTCCGGCAGGGCCACGTCCAGGTCGGAGGCGGGCTTCACTGCCGGGTAATTGCGGGCGGCGTGCATGGAGAAGGTGAAGATGCTCGGGTCGCCGGCGCACAGTTCGGCGGTGCCGTCGCCCTGGTGCACGTCCAGGTCCACCACCAGCAGACGCCCGGCCAGGCCGTGGGCCTGGGCATGACGGGCGGCGATGACGGCATCGTTGAATACGCAGTAACCGCCGCCGCGGGCCCGGCTGGCATGGTGGGTGCCGCCGGCCAGGTTCACCGCCACCCCGTCGCCGGCCAGGGCCGCGCGCAGGGCCTGCAGCGTGCCTCCGGCGGAACGGAGTGAGCGTTCGACCATTGCCGCCGACCAGGGAAAACCGATCCGGCGCATCTGCTCCGGGCCGATGCTTCCGTCCAGCATCGCCCGAACGTATTCCCGGTCGTGCACCCGCAGCAGGTCCCGTTCGCCGACCGCCGGCGGTTCAAGCAGCTCGATGCCCCACAGGTCCGCCATCGCCGCCACCCGCCGGTACAGGCGGGCGTACTTGGCCATCGGGAAACGATGGCCGTCCGGCAAGGGCAGGACGAACCGGTGGCAATAAAAGGCCTTCATCGCCGGCGAGCATAACGGCCGACCCGGCAGGGCCGCGACGCGGCCGGTCGTCGCCGGGCGCGAAAGAAAGGCCCGCGCGGGACGGGCCTTTCGGGAGAGCGCCGATGCGGAAGAGCGCGGGCCCGGGCGTGCCCGGTTCAGCCTAGCCCTGCGGCGATGCGGTCGCGCTCGGCCTTCAGTGCCGCCGGGGTACGCTCGCCGAACTCGTTCAGGTACTCGGCGATCGCCGCCATCTCCGCTTTCCAGCCCTCGCGATCCACCGCCAGCAGCTCGGCCAGCGCCGCGGGGGCGATGTCCAGGCCCTCGGTGTTGATGTCCTCCGG
>Ga0079224_100012688_pt1 | contig 11683 bp, 9 predicted proteins | sample Stecom2015_FD_80414 | JGI IMG/M metagenome (GOLD analysis project Ga0079224, IMG submission 80414) | Agricultural soil microbial communities from Utah to study Nitrogen management - Steer compost 2015 | ecosystem: Environmental > Terrestrial > Soil > Agricultural land | place: USA: Utah...
CTCCTTGTCGGGCGCATCGGCCAGCACGGTGCCCCAGGGATCGACGATCAGGCTGTGGCCGTAGCAGCGCTGGTCGTTCGGCTCGTGCGCGCCGAACTGCCCCGGCGCCAGGACAAAGGCCTGGTTCTCGATCGCCCGGGCGCGCAGCAGGGTGTGCCAGTGGTCCTTGCCGGTGAACATCGTGAAGGCGGCTGGGACGAAGAGGATCTCGGCGCCCTCCAGCGCCAGCAGCCGGTACAGTTCCGGGAAGCGCAGGTCGTAGCAGATCGACAGGCCCACGGTATGGCCATCGACCTCGGCGGTGACGATCTCCTCGCCCGGCAGGATCGTAGCCGACTCGTTAGCGCTGACGTTGCCGGTCAGGTCGATGTCGAACAGGTGTATCTTGCGGTACCTGGCCAGCATCTCGCCGTCCGGGCCATAGAGCACCGAGGTGTTATAGAACTTGCCGGGCGTGCCGGTGCGCTCGTGAATCGAGCCACCCAGCAGGTAGATGCCGTGCTCCTTCGCCTTGGCGCTGAAGCGCTCGGTGATCGGCCCGGGGATCGTCTCGGCGATCTCCTCGTGCTGCTCGCGTGGGCCGAGGAAGTTGACGTACTCCGGTAGGGCGACGAGGCGCGCCCCGGTCGCGGCGGCCTGGTCGATCAGCTCCTCGGCGCGCCTGATGTTCGCTTCTTTGTCGTGCCTGCTGTTGATCTGTACGAGCGCCACGCGCATCGTGTCCATCTCCCAACTCCTTCCTGCCGCGCCCCGCGGCGCGTGTCCCAACTTTGGTGTCGGGCTGCCCGTTACAGCCCGCTGCCCAGCACATGCTGCATGCGCCGACGGAAAATCCCGATATGGTCGTGGAGGGCCTGCCGGACGCCTTCGGCATCGCCGGCCTCCAGGCGATCGACGATCGCGTTGTGGTGGTTGTAAGTCTCGGTGAGATCGCCAGCGTGCTTGAAGGAGAGGTGCCAGTAGCGCAGGGTCGCCGTGTTGATCTCATCAACCACCCGCGCGAGATAGGTGTTGCCGGCGATCTGGGCCAGGCGCTGGTGGAAGGTGCGGTCGGCCTGGATCGCCGCCAGGAAATCTCCGGCGATGATCGCCTCGGACGCCCGATCGACCAACCCCCGCAGTTCGGCGATCTCTTCCGGCACGATCTTCGCCGTCGCCTGGGCCGCGACCGGCGGCTCGACCAACTCGCGCGCCGCGATCAGATCCTGGAGGTCGGAGATCGACAGGTCCGAAACCCAGCTGCCCTTGCGCGGGGCGATGTTGATCAACCGCTCGTGGGCTAGGCGCTGGATGGCCTCGCGCAGCGGCGTGCGGCCGATGCTGAGCTGCTCCATCAGGGCACGCTCGTCGAGCATCTGGCCGGGCGCGAGCTCGCTGGTCAGGATCATGTCCTTGAGCATGCCGTACGCCTCGTCGGCCTTGCGCGGCTTGGTCGGGCGGGACCCATTTGGCGATGGCGGCGGGCCGAGGCGCACGCTCCGCAGACTGGGTAACGTCTGTCTGGCCCGCTTGCATTCCGGCGCACGCGACATGAGGCGCATCTCCCCCGTTGTCTCGTCTAGAATGCGTCTAATATATCAGGAATATACCGAAGCGCGATAGGGCACCCAAGAAGAGCCTGGACACCGGGGAAGCGATGAGCACCAGAATTGGGATTGATACCGGCGGGACGTTTACGGATGTGTGCGTCATCGATGGCGAGGGCAGGCTGACGATTCACAAGCTGCCGTCGACGCCGGACGACCCGAGCCGGGCGATCCTGGCCGGGGCCAGCGAGGGATTTCAGCTGGCGGGGGTCGAGCCGGGGGAGGTCGGCTACTTCGGCCACGGCACGACGGTAGCGACCAACACGCTGCTCGAAGGGCGCGGCGCGAAGACGGGCGTCATCACGACGGCCGGGTTCCGCGACCTGCTGGAGATCGGCCGGCAGGAACGCCCGGACCTCTACGACCTGCAGGTCGAGAAGCCGGTGGCGCTGGTGCGCCGGCGCGACCGGATCGAGGTCCCGGAGCGGCTGCTCTATGACGGCACGGTCGAGCGGGCGCTGGATGAGGACGCCGCGCGGCAGGCGATCCGCACGCTCAAGGAGCGCGGGATGGAGGCAATCGCCGTCTGCTTCCTCTACAGCTACCTCTACCCGGAGCACGAGGAGCGGGTGCTGGAGCTGATCCGCGAGGAAGCACCGGAGGTCTACCCCAGTATCTCCCACCGCGTGCTGGCCGAGTTCCGGGAGTACGAGCGGCTCTCGACGACGGTGGTCAACGCCTACATCGGGCCGGTGATGGCCGGGTACGTCAGCCGCTTGAAGGAGCAAGTGGCCGGGCTGGGGTTGCCGGCCGCGCCCTACATCACCCAGTCGAACGGCGGGCTGATCTCGCTGGACGTGGCGCGCGACCTGCCGGTACGGACGGTCCTTTCGGGGCCAGCGGCCGGGGTGGTCGGCGGCGGGCGGGTGGCGGCCGCGGCCGGGCTGGAGAACGCGATCACGTTCGACATGGGCGGGACCAGCACCGATGTCTCGCTGATCGCCAATGGCGACTTCCGGATCGGGATCGACTCGAAGGTGGCCGGCTACCCGATTCGCGCGCCGATGATCGACATCAACACGGTCGGAGCGGGGGGCGGCTCGATCGCCTGGATCGACTCAGGCGGCCACCTGAAGGTGGGGCCGCGCAGCGCCGGCGCGGTGCCCGGCCCGGCTGGCTACGGGCTCGGCGGGACGGAAGCGACGGTCACCGACGCGAACCTGGCGCTCGGCATCTTGAACCGCGAGAGCTTGCTGGGAGGCAGGATGCCGGTCGACGCGACGGCGGCGGACACGGCCGTCGGGCGGCTGGCCGCCGAGCTGGGGCTTGAGCCGGTGGCGGTCGCCGAGGGCATCCTGGCGATCGTGAGCGTCAACATGGGCCGGGCGATCCGGGTGGTCTCGATCGAGCGCGGCTACGATCCGCGGGATTTCACGCTGGTGGCCTTCGGCGGGGCGGGTCCGCTGCACGCCGCCCGGCTGGCGCGCGAGCTGGAGATCCCGCGCGTGCTGGTCCCGACGGTGCCCGGCGCGCTCTGCGCCCTGGGCCTGCTGCTCTCCAACCTGCGAGCGGACTTCTCGCGCACGCTGACCGTGCCGGCCACGGCGGAGGCATTGGACGACGTCGGGCGCGGCTTCCGCGATCTGGAAGCTGAAGCGGCCGCCTGGCTCGACCTCGAGGCGGTTGCAACGGAGGACCGGCGCTTGCGACGCATCGCCGACATGCGCTACGCCGGGCAGAACTATGAACTGGCGATCGAGGTTCCGGAAGGGGAACTGGACGAGGCGGCGCTGGCGGCGATCCTCGAGCAGTTTCACGCCGAGCACGACCGGGCCTACGGCTTCAGCGCCCCGGGCGAGCCGGCCCAGTTCGTGACATTGCGGGTGGAGGCGTTCGGGCTGGTTCCGGCTCCGGAGTTCCCTGAGATCGAGCGCGGCTCCGGCGCGCCGGAGGCCCGGGAGACGCGCCCGGTGCATATCGCGGCGGCCGGCGGGCGAGTGGATGTGCCGGTCTACCAGCGGGAGGCGCTGCTGGCGGGGCAGCGCTTCGACGGGCCGGCGATCGTCGAGCAGATGGACTCGACGACCTACGTGCTGGAAGGCCAGACGGTCGAGGTCGACCGCATTGGCAACCTGCTGATTCAGGAGGGGACGCGCTAGACGATGGCGACGACACAGACGACGCTGGACCCGATCACCGTCGAGGTCATCGGCTCGGCCTTCAGCTCGCTGGTCGAGGAGATGGGCACGGCGCTGATCCGGGCGTCCTACTCGACCAACATCAAGGAGCGGCGCGATTGCTCGACGATCCTCTTCGACGCGCAGGGCCGCACGCTGGCCCAGGCCGAGCACATCCCGATCCACCTCGGCTCGCTGATGGGGCTGGTCGAGGAGGTGCTGCGCCGCCACAAGCCGGAGGAGATTGACCCCGGCGACATGTTCATCGGCAACGACGCCTACACTGGCGGCGGGACGCACCTGCCGGACATCGTCGTGCTCTCGCCGGTCTTCTATGACGGCGAGATCGTGGCTTTCGTCGCCAACCTCTCGCACCACGCCGACTTCGTGGACCGCGGCCACGCCCACATCTACCAGGAGGGGCTGCGGATCCCGCCAGTCAAGATCTTCGACAAGGGGGATATGCGCGAGGACATCCTGGAGTTCATCCTGTTGAACTGCCAGGTGCCGCGCGAGCGGCTGGGCGACCTGCGGGCGCAGTTCGCGGCCAACCGGCTGGGCGTGCGGCGGATGCAGGCACTGTGCGAGCGCTACGGCGCTGAGACGATCAAGCTGGCCGGCGACGCGCTGCTCGACTACGCCGAGCGGCAGACGCGCGCCGGGATCAGCCAGCTGCCCGACGGCACCTACCGCTTCTGCGACCACTTCGACTGCGAGTGGCTGGGGCAGCAGGAGCTGGAGTTCCGGGTTGCGGTGACGGTGGACGGCGACGAAATCCGGCTGGACTTCAGTGGCAACCCGCCGCAGGTGCGGGCCGGGCTGAACATGGTCTGGACGGCGCTGCTGGCGACCAGCTACTACGCCGTGAAGATCGTGGTCGACCCGACGATCCTGCCCAACGCCGGGATGTACCGGCCGATCCAGGTGATCGCCGAGCCGGGCAGCATCCTGAACTGCTCCGAGCCGGCGGCGATCAACAGCCGCACCCAGACCTGCCAGCGGGTGGTCGACCTGATCCTGGGGGCGCTGGCCCAGGCCGCGCCGGAGCGGGTGATCGCGGCCTGCACCGGGGCAAACACCTCGATCACCTTCTCGGGCGTCGACCCGCGCACGGGCATCTACTACTCCTACCTGGAGACGCTGGGCGGCGGGTTCGGCGCGCGGGCAACGAAGGACGGGCTGGACGGGGTGCAAACGCACGTCACCAACACCAGCAACCTGCCGGTCGAGAGCCTGGAGCAGGAGTACCCACTGGTCGTCGAGCGCTACGAGCTGGCCTCGGGCACGGGCGGCGCCGGGCGGCAGCGGGGCGGCATGGCGCTGCGCCGCTCGATCCGAGTGCGCGACCACCACCCGGCCTACGGGGGCTCGACCAGCCGGCGGCTGAGCGCGCCCTGGGGTCTCGAAGGCGGCGGGCCGGGCGGCCGCGCCCTGATCTGGCTCGACCGGCCGGACGGCACGCGCCTGGAAGACACCGCCATCCCCACCCTGCTGGAGCCAGGCGACGTCCTGACGGTCCAGACGGGTGGCTCGGGCGGCTACGGCCCGCCCTCGGAGCGGCCGCGGGAGCAGGTGCTCCGCGACCTGGAAGACGAGATCATCACGCTGGAGCAAGCGCGCAACGACTACGGCCTGGACCTGCCCTAGCAGCGTCGTGATGTATGTCGGCGGGCGAGGAAATCCATCTGGCGGCAAGTGTCAGGGACACCCCTTTGGCTCCGCCGCCAGATGGAATCCGTCACGCTGATGGCTGAATCTGACGCTTTTCATCTGGCGGCGGGCGGCAAGGGCACCCCTTTGGCCCCGCCGCCAGATGAATTGATCGCCCGCCGAAGGACCTGGCGACAGCCGGAGCGTTCGGGTGAGATTCGATTTCCCCGATACGTCGTGGCGGTCAAGTAGATCCTTCGGCAGGCTCAGGATGACCTCCGTATCCACTCCGCAGGTACCCGACCCCTACGAGTCTGTCAGTGCCGGTTGCCTGCTGTGGCCGGGGCGATGGCGAATGGTGGGTGTGGCAGGATTCTGGAAGGATGGAAGGAGTTGACGCGGGCGCATGAGCATCGTGCTGCTGGGGACACTGGCGGTGCTGGCGCTGATCGACAGTACGAGCATCGGGACGCTGGTGATCCCGATCTGGCTGCTGCTCGAACCGGGCCGGATCATCGTGTCGCGCTACTTCCTCTACCTGGCGACGATCGCGGTCTTCTACTTCGGTGTCGGGGTCGCCCTGATACTCGGCATCGGTTCGCTGTTGGACACCTACAGCCACCTGCTGGACACCCCGGCGGCGGCTGCCCTCCAGCTCGCCCTGGGAGTGGGGCTCTTCCTGCTCGCCGTGCTGCCGTCGTCTGAGACATTGCGGCGGCGGGGCGCCGAGCGGTACGAGCGCTGGCGTCAACGCATCGCCACGTCATCGGCATCGCCGGACACGCTGGTGCGGGTGGCGTTGGTGGCCGGCCTGGCGGAGGTGACGACGATGCTGCCCTATCTGGGGGCGATCGGACTGCTCTCGACCAGCGACATCAACCTGGCGCTGCGGCCGGTGGTACTGGCAGGTTATGTCGTGGTGATGGTGGCGCCGGCGCTGGTCTTGCTGGCCATCCGCCTGGCGGTCCACGGCCGCGCCCAGCCGGTGCTGGAGCGGCTCAACGGCTGGATGGCCCGGAGCGCCGGTGAGGCGACGGCCTGGGCGATGGGCATCGCCGGCTTCTACATCGCCGGTGATGCCGCCGGCCGCCTCTTCGGCTCGTAAGCGCCGCTCACCCCTCTCCCTCCTCCGGCGCCACTTCCACGATAACCAGCCCGGGGCCGATTCCCAAGAGCCGGACTGTCCGGAAGAAGCGGTGGCAGCGCGGTTTCGAAGGAACTGTTTGCTAAGAAACTGTTAAGGTACCCTTTCTAACCTGTTCCGTAGAGAGACATTCAGCGCCGCTGGCCGGGGCCGCGCAGCCGTACGCAGAGCTACGCGATCGACCGCGCATGCTGTCAAATGCGTAGCTCGCGCGATTCGCCGATCCCGGCGACGCCTCCGGCTGGCGGCATCCCCTCCCTGGCGGCGCCCCAACCGGAGGAGCTGCCATGACGACCACGCGCACGCGCCCCGACGACCTCACCCTGATCCGCGAACAGGCCACGCACCTGCGCCAGACCTACCCAGAGCTTTTCGCCCACCTGGTGGCGCGCGACCGTAAGCTGGAGCGCGCGATGAAGCGCATCCCCAGCCCGGCCGACATCGAGCTCAGCGCCGCCTGGGACCAGCGGGCGTTCTTCGCCCGGACGCTCGCCACATGCGGGGCGGGCATCGAGGAACTCGTCGACGGCCAACATCAACGCTGAACGAGGGAGGCAACGATGCCCGCCACTTCCTTCCCATCCGCGCAGGGGTTCGGCCAGCAGCGCGGGATCGTCCTGACGCTGGCGATGGGCACGCTGCTCGGGATGGTCAACATGGCCTCGCTGGGCGCCTTCATGCCGGTGATCTCGCGCGACCTCGATGTCTCGGTGCCCGTGCTCGGGCAAGTCACGACGGCGACACTCTTCGGCGCGGCGATCATCAGCCTGTTCGCCGGGCCGCTGGCCGACCTCTACGGCAAACGCCGGCTGATGGTCGTCGGGCTGGCGGCCGTCGCGTTGAGCGCTGGCGGCACGATGCTCGCGCCGACCTTCGGCTGGCTGCTCGCCACGCGGATGATCTCGGCGGTCAGCGGCGGCGTGCTGGCCGGGACGACGATGGCAATGGCCGGCTCGCTCTTCGTCGGGGACGAGCGCCGGCGCGCCATGAGCTGGGTCGCCTCCGGCATCGCCGCCGGGGCCATCGCCGGCATCCCCTTCCTGACGCTGGTCGCCAGCTTCTCATCCTGGCGGTGGTCCTACGCGGTAGTCGCCGCGCTGGGGCTCGTCTGGGTCGCACTGGTGCGCCGGCTGCTGCCCGACGATGCCGTCGACAGCGGGCGGCTGGAGGCGAGCGCGGTGCTGGCAGCATACCGTCCGCTGTTCGCCAGCCGCCCGATGCTGGCGCTCAACCTCGCGACCGTGGCCCGCGCGATCGCCTGGATCGGCGTACTGACCTACGTCGGCGCCTACCTCGACCACGAGCAAGGCATGAGCACGGCAGAGATCGGCTGGGTCTATATGGTCGGCGGCAGCGGCTACTTCATCGGCACCAAGCTGGCCGGTGGACGGCTCGGCGGGTGGGACCTGCGCGCCGTCTATGGCCTGGGGACGATCGCGATGGGCGCGCTGCTGGCCGCCGCGCTGGCGCTGCCGATCGGGCCACTGACAGTCATCGGGCTGATCGGGCTGGCATCGGCCACGGGCGGCTTCGGCTACGTCGCGCTGGTGACGCTGGTATCGAGCGACTCGCCGGCCGGACAGGGCACGACGATGTCGCTCAACTCGGCGATGCTCCAGGCTGGATCGGCGCTGGGCGGGCTCTTCGGCGGGCTGCTGGTGGCCCTGGGCGGCTACGCGGCGCTCGGCCTGGGGCTGATGGGCTTCGCCTACGTCGCGACGGTGCTCGTCTGGCGCCCCGCGCCCGGCACGCTCTTCGCCCGCGTCCGGCCGGCCACACTCTCCGACTGAAGCCGGGGAAAGGAGCGCGGCGATGTAGCGGCAGGCTGATCCGCGACGATCCGGCGACTGTGCATCGATTGAGAAGGAGGAGTGTCATGGGAGTTATCCGCAGAGCCGACTTCTGGGAGGTCAAGCCCGGCAAGCTCCAGGCACTCATCGAGATGTTCTATGAGTTCAAGGCTGCCCGCATGAACTACAGCGATGGGCCGTTCCGGCTGCTGCTGATTAGCGACGGTTGGGCCGGGCCGGCCAACCTGACGGCAGACCATTGCTACAGCATCGCCGACTTCCCCGACGGAGCGGCTTTTGGCGACTATCTCAAGGCCTTCACGGCCGACGCGGAGTTCCAACGGCTCTGGGCGCACCTGCATTCCGAGGAGACGCCGGCCGTTCACCGCGGCGCCGGCCTGCTCTTCAAGTTCCATGAGGAGGGCGAGCGGCCGGAGTCGCTGCTCGGCGGCGTGACGCCGGTGCGCGCCTGGAAGATCGCGCCGGGCATGGAGACAGTCACCCAGGCGGCCGGGCAGCTCGTCCAGCGCCACGCCTGCCGGTACGGCGGCTACCTCCAGGTGCTGCGCCCGATGTTTGCCCCGACCTCCGGCCCGAACGTCGTCACCGCGATCAGCTTCCCCGACTGGTCCGCGTTCGGCCCATTCCTCGACGAGTTCAACGAGGACCCGGAGATCCAGCAGGCCCTGGCACCCTTCCACAGCGCCACCCCACCCGCCGAGCTGGTCCAGGCACACATCGCGATGGTGATCGCGGAGTAGGCCGCGTGAGGATGAGGGCATCGACGACCGGAGTTTTCCATGGCCATCCTCAGCGTCGATTCCTGCATCTGTTGATGGCCGGTGACATTCATCTGCCGGTCTGGATTGCCCGCCACGATCGCGGCCGGCCCTCGTTGCGGGCTACCCGTCATCACCTCCCTTCACGATCCCCGGGGAGCGGGTAGCCCTTCATCTCCCTCCGGGCAGCGCCGGAGCCCGGGCGTGAAGATGTGAGGACAGCAGCTCACTCGTTACGGCAATGGAGCGCGCTCACTTTTCGTGAGAGAGATCGACGGAGAGAGCTTCCCCGAAAGGACACGTCATGCAACGACCGGGCAATGACCGCGCTCAGGGCAGGACGTTCGCGGACGTGGATGCGTCCGAGGACCCGACGGCGCGGGTCAGATATCTCGATGAGGTGACGAGGGCGGCCCAAGCGTACAAGCAGAACACCTACCGGATGATCGACCTCAACCGCGGCGACCGGGTGTTGGACATCGGCTGCGGGGCTGGAGATGACGTGCGCGCTATGGCCGCGATCGTCGGGGCGACCGGTCGCGCCGTGGGCGTCGACGTCAGCCGGACGATGATCGAGGAGGCCAGGCGCCGCTCGCGAGACAGCGGCCAACCAGGCGAGTTCTTCGAGGCCAGCGCGTACGAGTTGCCCTTCGAGGCCGACAGCTTCGACGCCGCACGGCTCGATCGGGTGCTCCAGCATCTCGACGACCCGATCGGGGCGCTGCGCGAGGCCGCGCGAGTCACGCGGCCGGGCGGGCGCATCGTCGCGGTGGATCCCGACTTCCAGTCAACCGTCGTCACGACCTCCTATCCCGCGCTCGAGCGCCGGATCCGCGACTGGTGGGCGGAGTGGCGCGAGGCGCAGCCGGGAGACGGCAGCCGCGGGCGCTACCTCTACGAGCACTTCCTCGACAGCGGGCTCGATGATGTGCGCATCGAGACCGCAAGTCCACTCGGCTTCGACCTCACCCTCGCCGACACGGTGTTGGGCTTGATCAGCATCGCCCATGACGCCGCCGATGCGGGGGCGATCACCCGCGAGGAAGCGCGGCGCTGGGAGCAGGACCTACAGGAGCGCGCCGCGCGGGGTCGCTTCCTGGTCTCCTTCCTGATCTTCATCGTGCATGGCCGCGTGCCTGCCTGAGGCAACGCCGCCGGCACCTGAGCCCCGGGGAGAGATAGACAGCGATATCGGCTACGATGGCGCTGTCGACAACAGCCGGGTAGTGCGGAGTTGGACCGCGACCCGATCGGCAAGCGCGAGGAAGCGGCGCTAGGGCGGGGTGATCCGTATGGATCCAGCCGCGCCCGACTCGGGGCGGCAAACGGTCGAGATCAGCGTCATCGGGGCGATCTGCGCGGCGGCGATTGCCGGGCAGCTCAGTAATGCTCAATTCGCGCCTTTCATCTCCGAGATCGCCAGCGATCTGGGCCGCACGACGCCGGTCATCGGTCAGGCCGCGACGGTCTACCTGATCGCGGCGGCGGTGGCCGGGCTAGTCGTCGGGCCGCTGGCCGACCGCTACGGTCACCGACGGGCGCTGGTCGTCGGGTTGAGCCTATCGGCGCTCAGCGCGATCGGCGGCGGGCTCGCGCCGAGCTTCGCCGTGCTGCTCATCACGCGGCTGGTGGGCGGGTTGGGGCTGGCGGCGACGCTGGGGGTGGTCTTCGCGATGGTCAGCAGCCGCTACCGTGGCCCGATCCGGCTGCGGGCGCTGAGCATCGTCAGCGGCGCGCTCTCGCTCACGATGGTGGCTGGCGTGCCGGCGCTGACGGGCATGAGCACCTGGATCGCCTGGCGCGGGGCATGGATCGTTGTCGGGCTGCTCGCGGTGGGGGCGATCGGCGGACTGCTGGCATTCAGCCCACCAGACCCACCGGCTGAGGGCGACCGGATCACGCCCGGCGAGATCTTGCGCTCTTACCTGCCCCTCCTGCATTCGCGGCCGATGCTGGCGTTGTTCGGCGCGTCGGTGAGCCGGGGCGTGCTGTTCACCTCGGCGCTGACCTACCTGGGCGCGTACTTCGTCGATGAGCTGGGGCTGAGCGTTCAGGAATTCGGCCTCGTGGCGGCGGGTGGCGGGGCAGCCTTCGCGCTGGGCAGCTTCGTCGCCGGTCAACTCGGGCGCGTGGACATGCGCCCGCTCTTCGCCCTCTCGACGACGCTGGCGGGCGTTTGGTTCGCCTGCGCCTACGGCTTCGGCTTCGCGCCATTGGCGACGGCCGGGCTGATCGCGCTGGCCTATTTCTTCGTGGGAGTCAGCGTGGTAACGATGCTAGACCTGCTGGCGACCACGACGCCGGGCGGTCAGGCGACGACGCTGGTGATCAACGAGTCGATCTTCAGCGTCGGCGCGGCGCTGGGCGCGGCCACGGGCGGCCTGCTGATCGGCCTGGGCGGCTACGGCGCGCTGGCGCTCGGCCTGCCGGTGGCCGCGCTGACGGCCAGCCTGCTCATCTGGCGTCCCGGGTTGGCGGCCCCGGCGCTCGCCGGCTCGGACCGGGCCTAAGTCTCGTCGCACGCGCCGCTTCCCCTTTCGGTGGTCCTTCGAATGCGTCATTTCTCGGCGTTGTGATTGACCGAGGCGCATCAAGAAGGTCGATCTTTCTCACGCCC
>Ga0079224_100012689_pt1 | contig 11683 bp, 7 predicted proteins | sample Stecom2015_FD_80414 | JGI IMG/M metagenome (GOLD analysis project Ga0079224, IMG submission 80414) | Agricultural soil microbial communities from Utah to study Nitrogen management - Steer compost 2015 | ecosystem: Environmental > Terrestrial > Soil > Agricultural land | place: USA: Utah...
AACGACTGACCCAAGTAGGACCCGAAGCTCCCGTAAGAGCCGCCGTCGGTCCACGCGGCATCGGCCATCGAGGCCGCGTAGTTCCCGGGCTCGGTCACGTCCAGGATGCCGTTGCGCGTACTGGCCCAGATTCGCCCGTCGTCGTCGCGCAGGACATCGATGGTGACGTAGGGGGTGACGCGCGCCAGGTCATCCGTGTAGTCGCCGCCATCGCTCACATCGATCACGCGGCCGTTGTAGTCGGCGACCAAGATGCGGGTTGCGTCGCAGTAAAGCCCCACGGCGCAGCCCAGGCCGCTGGCGAAGGGATCGGCGCCCGCGAAATCGCCACCTTCGGTGATGTCGAAGACCGCCCTTTCCGTGCACGCCGCGACGTAGATCCGCCCACCAGGCCCGACGCACACGTCGTTGACCTGGCGGAATCCCGTCGCGAAACGCGGGCGTTCGGTGAGGTCGCCACCACCGGAGATGTCCACGACGGAACCCCGCGTGCATTCGGCAAAGAGGAGTTCACCCTCTGCCCGAGCTTCGCTCGCGAAGAGCAAGGAGATACCAAACGCAGGCAGCAGGACGGTGCGAGGCGCGGAAAGCATCGAGGAAGGTATTGGCAGCGCCGCGTCGCCGCGCAAGAAGGAGGGGGCCTTCAGATTGGGCCGACATGTGTTTCGTCGAGGTGAGCGCTTTCGCTCGCCTATGCCGTTTCGTCGGTAAGGTGCATACGCGCAGGAATTCGCCACGGATGACAGGTCTCGGGCTTCACGATAAGAAGCGAAGCATGCACTTCCCATGCCTACGCCCGCGGTGGCTTCGTTCGCTTGCTTCTCGTTCTACGATGAACGTGGTCTATGCGGCGACGATCGGGTTCTCGGTCGGATGTTCGGACGGCTCGGGTTCGGACGCGAGCGAGGAGGGGGGAACCGAGACCGCGACGACGACGGGGAGCACCACGGCTACGGGGACGACCGGTGGCGGCGAGCGGCCTCCCGTCGAGTGCCCCTCCGGCGATACGAGCATGGTCATGGCGACGGGCGAACCGATGCTCGAGACGGGGAGCGAGACCGCAGGGGCGAGCGCGGACGCCCATTGGGTTGGGACGTGGGGGGCGAGTCCGCAGCTCACCGAACCGAGCAACGATCCCCCGGTTTCCCTCACCGATCACACGCTCCGGCAGTTCGCGTATGTCTCGATCGGAGGCAGCGAGCTCCGTCTCGAGATCTCGAACGAGTTCGGCGATGGGCCGGTGACGTTGAACGCGGTGCAGATGGCCGTGGCCGCGACGCCGCCTGCGATCGATCCCGATACGGCGGTCGAACTCACGTTCGAGGGCGTGTCGTCGGTTACGATCCCCGCCGGCGAAGCCGTGTATTCCGATGCATTCGCGTTCGATCTGAGCCCGCTGAGCACGGTCGCCGTCTCGATGCACTTCGGGGAGGTCCCGGCGAAGATCACCGGGCATCCAGGATCGCGGACCACCTCGTACATCGCGAGCGGCGACGCCGTCGGTGCGGAAACCATGGACGACGCGACGACGACCGAGCACTGGTACTACTGGTCGCGCATCGAAGTGATGGCGCCGCCGGAAGCCGGCGCCGTCGTGGTCTTGGGTGATTCGCTGACGGACGGGCGCGGCTCCACCACCGATGGCAACGATCGCTGGACGGATGCCCTCTCTCGCCGATTGCGTGCGAACCCCGAGACGGCTCTGACGGCCGTGATCAACGCGGGGATCGGCGGCAACGCGGTGCTCGCCGGAGGCAACGGGCCGACCGCACGTCAACGCTTTGCACGCGATGTGCTCGGCCAGGCTGGCGTCCGCTGGGTGGTGGTGTTCGAAGGCATCAACGACGTCGGAAGCGCCAATACGCTGAATGTCGAGAGTGCGGTCATGCGTTCGCAGGACGTGGTCGAGGCGTACGAGGAGTTCATCGCGGCGGCGCGTGCCGAGGGGCTGCGGATCTACGGCGTCCCGCTGCTTCCGATGGAAGGCTCGAACTACTTCTCCAACAATCGGGAGCACGCCCGGCAATACGTCAACGAATGGGTCCGTACGTGTGGGGTGTTCGACGCCGTGCTGGATCTCGACGTCGCGGTGGCCGATCCGGCCCAACCCACGCGGTTGCTCCCGGCGTACGACAGCTCCGACGGCTTGCACCTCAACCCCGCGGGCTATCAGGCGATGGCCGACGCGGTCGACCTCTCGCTGTTCGTCCCCTGAGGGTACCGATGGCGGGATTCCAGGACCATTTCTCGGGCCACGCCGATCGCTACGCCGCGGCTCGACCGACGTATCCCGAGCCGCTGTTCGCCTGGATGGCGGCCACTTGCTCGCGACGCGCCGACGCGTGGGACGTCGGTTGCGGCAACGGACAGGCCGCCGTTCGCCTCGCGGCGTACTTCGACCGCGTCCTCGCGACCGACCCGAGCGCGGCACAGATCGACCACGCCATTGCGCACCCCGGGGTCGAATACCGCGTGGAGCCGGCGGAACGTTGCAGCGCGCCCGATGGGTCGTTCGACCTCGTCAGCGTGGCGCAAGCTCTGCATTGGTTCGATCAAGCTGCGTTCTTCGCCGAGGTGCGACGCGTCGCGCGGCCCGGTGCCGTGATCGTCGTGTGGGGCTACGACCTGCTGCACGTCGATCCGGGGATCGACGCCGTGATCACGGCTTTCCACGCGCTCGTGCAACCGCATTGGCCTCCTGAACGCGCGTGGGTGGCCACGCACTACGGCACGTTGGCGTTTCCGTTCGCGCCGATCGAACTGCCTCGATTCTCGATGTCCCACGAATGGCCGTTGCCGCGGCTCGTGGACTATCTCGAGACGTGGTCGGCGCTGCAGCGCTACCGCCGGGCCACCGGCGTCGATCCGATGCCGCGTTTGGCGGAGGAGCTCGCGGACGTTTGGGGGGACCCGTCCGCTCTGCGCCGGATCGAATGGCCATTGTTCGGCCGCGCCGGAAGCGTGCTCCCATGAAAAAAGCGGAGGCCGCTCGTGGCGACCCCCGCTTCGGCGGTCCTCGAAGGACGCGCTAGTTGCAACCGTTGGGGAAGCGGTTGGCGGTGAGCAGCATGTAGATCGCGCGCAGGGTGCCCGGGAAGTACGTCTCGTCGTCGACCGCCGTGGTCAGCCACGCATCGGTGTACGCCTGGGCCTTGACGGGATCTTGATGCACGGCGCTGAAGGCCACGCCGCCACGGAAGTTGCTGTTGGGCGTGAACAACCGTGCGATGCCGCCGTTCGCGTCGACGTGGTTCGCGACGTTGGTGAGGAACGTCGCGGCACGCTCGTCGCCGTTCCACACGTAGTCGATCGCGACGCGCCACGGGGTGCGCGAGGCATCGGGGCCATAGCGCGGGTCTTCGTTGCCGGTGATGTTCGAGATCGGGTTGCCGCTCGAGTCGCACCAGTCCGTGACGAGGCCGTCGCGTCGCGCCTGCTGGGCAGCGAGCATCGTGTACCCGTCGTTGACGAGGTTGCCCCAGACGCTGTTCCCGGTGAGGGCCTGGAAGACCTTGAAATACCCCGGGGCGTAGTACGAAGGATTGGTCCGGCTGCAGCCACCGAAGCCTTCGCCGGGCTTGAGCACGGTTTGTCCGCAGCTCGTGTCGATGGCGGAGTTCTGCAGCGCCGTGAGGACGCCGCGCGCATCGGCCTCGTAGGTGCCGCCCCACTTGCACGACGCTTGGATGAGGGCCATGGCCGCATCGATGTCGCCGTCGGTCGCCGCACCCGAATCGATGATGCCGCCACAGGCGTTCGTGCGCCACGCCATCAGGTTCGCGCCGTTGCGGTGTTGCGTGTAGTAACGCCAGAGCTTGTCGAACGCCTCCTGGTCGTCGAAGCCGACGGCGAGGAGCATGCCGTAGCCGGTGCCTTCGGAGATGCAATCGCCTTCGTCGCGGGGGACGCAGGCCGAGCCGTCGCCACAATCGCGATAGCGAAGGGCCTTCCACAGCTCGTATTCACGTTGCAGGATCGCCTCGTCGACCGTGCGCGCCCCATTGTAGCCCGCGGCGGCTGGTTGGGCGGGGACGGCGAGGTCCTCCGCGGTCGCGGGCTCGAACGACTCGACGCAGACGTCGAACGGTCCGGGGATGTCGGATTCGAGGTAGACCTGCAGACTGTAGATTTCGTTCTCGACTTCGCGCCCGGCGTCGGGGACGTCCCAGCTCGCAGGCACCTGCGCCCAGCCGAAGCGGTATCCCATCGTGGTGTTGAGGTGCGCCTCGAGGAACGGCTGATCACCGCTCTGCGGTTCGTTGACGATGAACTGGATGCGTGCTCGGCCCGGAGAATGGCCGCTCAAGCCGATCTTGAAGCCCTCGATCTTGCCCGCGGGCTGATAGGCCATACGATCGGCGCCCGGCGCTCGTGCGAGGTCGAACGCGATGCCTGCACCCCAGTTCTCGGAGTCTCCGGTGAACTCTCCGGCGATGCAGTATTTCCCGTCTTTGAACGGATTCCCGCGCTGCGGCGAGGAGGTGCCGTCGCTGATCGCATAAACGGGGCCTTGGATCCCGAATTCGTTGTTCGCGGGATCGATGTACGCGTCGGAGTTCACGTAGGCCGTGCCCTGGACGCCTCCGGGGACGAAGTTCGGGTCGTAGAGCGGCTGGAACTCCGTGATGCAGATGTCGATGGGGCCGGGAGAGTCGCCGCCCGGAACGAGGACCTGCAAAGAATAGAGGATGCCGTTGTCGACCGTGGCGCCGGCGTTCTCGACCCCCCAATCGAGCGGCACCTTCGCTTCGGCGACCCAGTAATCCTTGCTCTCACCGACCACGGCGAGGCTGAACGGGGAGGCGTCGCGATCGAGGTAGTTGACGAACGTGACGCGCGGCGCGACCGGGGCCTCGCCCACGATCTTGATGCGGAACCCGTTCAGACGTCCCTCGAGCTCGTAGGGCATCTTCTCGTCGTTCACGTAGTTGAGGTCGAGGCCGATGCCGGCACCCCAGTGCGTGCTGAAATCCTGATCGCCCGGGGCGACGCCGGTGATGCAATATGCGCCGTCGCGGTAGGGGTTGCCGGTCTGCGTCGAGGTGACGCCGTCTCCGAAGGCGTACCAATCGCCTTGGATTCCGAACCCGTTGTTCCCGAGGACCACGCGTCCCTCGGGGTTGATGTACGCGGCGGAATCGTCGGGGCCGACGTCTCCGCTGCAGCGGCCCGCTTCGCAGGTCGCTCCCGCGCCGCAAGGGGTGCCACACGCTCCGCAGTTCGCCGGATCGCTCGATGTGTCGATGCAGGTTCCGTTGCAGTCGCTCTCGTTGCTGTCTTCGCACCCGCACGAACCGGCTTCGCACGCGCGACCGCCCGGACAGGCGTTGTCGCACGTACCGCAATGGAAGCTGCTGGTCTGCGAGTCCACGCAGCTCTGCCCGCAGGCGACGAGCCCCTCGGCGCATTCGTCCGAGCAGGCACTGAGCGAACAGACTTCGTCCGCGGCGCAGGCGTTCCCGCAGGCGCCGCAATGGTTCGGATCGGCTGCCGTGTCGACGCATTGCCCTTCGCAGCTGTCGAGCCCGGCTTGGCAGCTGCACTCCGCGTCGACGCAGCTCGAACCCGGACCACACGCGTTGTCGCAGGCGCCGCAGTGATCGGCGTCGTCCTCGAGCGAGACGCACTCGCCTCCGCAACGCTCCTCGTCTTCGTCGCAAGCATCGCCGTCGTCTTCGGTGTCGTCGTCTGCCTTCGTGTCGCTGGCACCCGAGTCACCCTCGGTGCCCGGTCCCCGATTGCACGCGCCGGCGGCGATGGCGAGCGCGAAGGCGGTTCCATGAATCCAATGCTTCATCATCGATTGCATCTCCGTGCGTCGCTGTCTCTGGTTCGTGTCCGAGGCCGACCTCTCAACAGGATTGGCGGGGCGAGCTTGTAAACGTTTCCATTTTTCGGCGCCGTTGGCTGATGAGGGAAATCGTCGGCTCGCATCTAGACATCCACGAGCAGCAGTCCGGGGCCCCAAGCGCTCCAGGACCGGTCGAAGCGTGGCCTCGCATAGTAGGCCGGTTCGCGCGAGCGCTTCAAGGTTTATCCCCGGCGATACGGGGATACGGCGCGCCCGAAACCTTCATGCGCACCCGTGGAGCCGCCGATCCACGGACCGAGATTCTGCAAATCTTGTGAAAGGCGCCACGAAATGCGCTCGCCAGCGTGAGCCCGCGTCGTGCTCGGTTCCGCTCCAAAGAGCGGTGCCCGGCGACTCCGTCGGTCCGCCGATCGCCGATGTGTCGCATCGCCGTTTCGTTCGCGACCTTCACCGCGTCGTGGCTTTCCGTGCGTCGACTTGACGGGCCCGGGAGGTTGACCCTACATCGACCCGATGTCCTCCGAGCCGCGCGTGGTCGCATCGTCCGGCGAGCGAACCACCTGGTGGCGACAGCCGCTGCTGCACTTCCTCGTGCTCGGGTCGGCGGTGTTCCTCGTCGATTTCATGATGACGCGAGAGGGCCGGACGATCGTCCTCGATGCGTCGGTGCGCACGGAGATCGCGACGAATCTACGGGCTCAGCTCGGTCGCGAGCCGGACGACGCGGAGCTCGAGGCGCAGATCGAAGCCTGGAAGCGCGACGAAGCGCTCTACCGCGAAGCCCAGAAGATGGGCCTCTCGCTCGACGACGCGATCGTGCGGGCGCACCTCGCCGGCAAGATGCTGGAGATCGCGCGCCAGGGCGTGGTCGATCGCGAGCCCACCGAGGAAGAGCTGCGGGACCACTTCGCGAAGCACCACGAAAAGTACGACCTGCCGATCGTCTACGACCTCGAGCATCGGTTCGTCTCGGCGCGTCATCCCGACGCGTTCGAACGGGCTCGGGCGCTGCTCGAGAAGCTGCGCTTGGGCGAGTCCGCCGAGGGCGACCCGTTCCCGCGTGGCCCCACGTTCATCCGGAAGTCGCCGGCGGAGGTCGGTGAACTGTTCGGTGCGGAGGCGGAGCAGGCGGTGTCCACGTACCCCGTCGGGCTGTGGCAACTCGCGCGTGCACGCCAAGGATTCCACGTGCTGCGGGTGGTCCGGCGCCATGGTGGTCCGGCCGAGTTCGAAGCGATCCGCACGGCGGTGCGTCTCGATTGGCAAGCGCAACGCCGCGAAGCGGCCGCGCGGGCGCTCGCGGCGGAGATCATGGGCCGCTACAGGTTCGTCACGCCATGAGCGTCGCGCGATCGTGGCTCGCGTGGTGCCTCGTCACGGTGACGTGCTGGCTGTTCGCCACATCGGCGGCGGCGCACGACGTCCGCCCTGCCGTGTTGGCGCTGCAGGAGACGGCACCCGGCGTGTTCGACGTGCACTGGTCCGCGCCGACCCTGGCCTCCGGTGTTCCGACGCGGGCACGACCGGAGTTCCCGTCCCATTGCGTCGTCGCCGAGCGGCGCCTCGATTGCGGACGTGCGGGCTTGGTGGGCGAAATCGCGTTCTCCTCGGAGGTGCCGCTCTCGCGCGTGACCGTCAGCATCGCGTGGGCGGATGCACCGGCGACGTTTCGAATCGTAACAGGAGACGCGCCGGCGATGACGGTGCTCGGAACTCCGCGGGAAGCCTCCGTGGAGCAACGCGTGGAGCTCGTCGGGACCTATGTGCTCCTCGGGATCGAGCACATCGTGTTCGGCCCCGATCATTTGATGTTCGTGGTGGGGCTCCTGCTGCTCCTCGATACCGTGCGGGTTCTGGTGTGGACGATCACGGCGTTTACGCTGGCACACAGCGTGACCCTCGCGGCAGCGAGCCTGGATTGGATGACGCCTTCGGTTCCCGTGGTCGAACTCGTCATTGCGTTGTCGATCCTATTGTTGGCGTTGGAGGTCGCTTCTCCGCGCACGAGCTGGACCAAGCGCGCGCCCTGGGCCGTGGCATTCACGTTCGGCTTGCTCCACGGCTTCGGTTTCGCCTCCGCGCTCTCGGAGATCGGGCTTCCACCGCGACATGTCGCGCTTTCGCTCGTGAGCTTCAACCTCGGCGTGGAGCTCGGTCAGTTGGGCGTGGTGGGCCTTTCTGCGATGTTGTGGCGCTTCGTTGCACGATGGGACACAGGTCGTCGATGGGGTAGAACGGTAACGAGTTTGCTGTTGGGCAGCACCGCGGTCTTCTGGTGCTTGGAGCGCGCCGTATCACTCGCACGATCGTGGGACCTCGCCGCGCGCTGAGCTCGGCCGAGCCTTGGACACCAGGGTTTTCGAGGCGGCGGGCGGCGTGGTAGTCTCCGTCCTTCGGAAAACGTTTCCATGCTGATGATGGGTCATCGAAACGACGTACGGCGGTTCGCGCTGATGAGCGCGATGCTGCTTGGAACTGGCACCCAGTGCTCCACACCGCAGGGCGAAGACTCCTCGGGGATGTCCGACGAGACGGCTGCCGATGCGTCCGACGACGATGACGAGGGCAGCGGTGGCGGCAGCGGTCAGGAGTCGGGCGGCGGCGAAGCGACCGACGACGACGATGACACGACGACGGGCTCGTCCTCCTCGACGACGGGCGGCTCGACCGATGACGGAACCACCACGGGGTCGAGCACCTCGACCACGACGTTCGGGACCACGACGGGCGACACGGACCCGACGAGCACGAGTACGAGCACCAGCGGCGGGGAGGAGTCGGCCGAAGACACCGGCGACACGACGTACGCGCCCGGATCCGACCTGCCGATCCCGCCGCTCGAGGATGGGCAACCCGCCCCGAGCGGCACGCCGGGCGAGCTCCAGATCTTGAACTGGGCAGGCTTCCAAGCCGCGGCGACGTACACATTCGACGACAACACGCAGTCGCAGACCCAGAACTGGTCGACGCTCGCGGGGCTGGAGGTTCCGTTCACCTTCTACCTCATCAGCAACAATCTCGGCAGTCCGGTGTGGAGCCAGGCGCGGGACGCCGGGAGCGAGCTCGCCAACCACACCTCGGATCACCAGCGGGTGCACGGAGGCTCCGGCGCCTCCCTCGACATGGCGACCCAGGCGTTGCAGAGCGCGTTCCAGGTCGAGGTGCATACGATGGCCGCCCCGTACGGTGATCCCGGCTATGCTCCGCTCGCGGAATCGCGGTTCATCATCAACCGTGGCGTGAACGGGGGCGTGATCATGCCCAACGGCAATCAGAATCCGTTCGATCTCCCGTCCTACATTCCGCCGCAGGGCGCGAGCGCGGACGCGTTGAACACTCCGCTCAACTCCGCGCGGCAGCAGGGCGGTTGGGCTACGTGGTGCATCCACGGGTTCACCAATGTCTCCGACGGGGCGTACCAACCGATCACCCTCGACGGGTTCGTGCAGCACATCGAGTACGTCAAAGGCCTCGGCGACGTTTGGATCGGCACGATGGTCGATGTCGGCGCCTACTGGCTCGGACAACGCGCGGTGTCGCAGGCCCAACCGGTCGACAACGGCGGCACGCTGACGTGGACGTGGCAGCTCCCCGACAACTTCCCCTCCGGGAAGTTCCTGCGCGTGCGACTCAGCGGCGGACGCCCATCGCAGGACGGCATGCCGCTGCGCTGGGACGGGCACGGCTACTACGAAGTCTCGCTCGACGCGGGCTCGCTCGTCGTCGAACCCTGAGGCTGCGGTGGTCGGCATCGGCTCGTCGGGCCGATGCCGTCGCGCGTGACCGATCACGCCTCTGGGGGCGGCACCGTGGCGGGCGGACCCGGATCCTGCGCTCGATCACGCAGCATCTGGGACACGTCGATGCCGGTGGCCGCCTTGATCTGCTCGCTCATGCCGACGAGCGATCCGGCGAGGGACGACCCCGCGGCGCCGTGACCGAGCAGGGTCAAGCGATCGACCTTGAGGCTGCCCATCGTGCCGGACAAGCGAGCGAGCACCGGCACCACCTTCTGGAGGAGCAACACGTCCCGCCCCAACGCGCCGTCTTCGGCGTACGTGGCTCCGATGTCGGCGAGGACGCGTGCCGTGGCTTGCCCCTGCTCGACGATCTTGGCGGCTTCACCCTTGGCGGCCTCCTCGGCTTCTCGTCGCCGGGCTTCCGCGGGTTGGATGAGGTCCGCTTGCAGACGCAAACGCGTCTGTTCGATGCGCGCCTCCTGCATTTGCAGCTCCGCGGTGGCCTGGGCGACCTCGGCCTGCACGTCGGCCTCTTCGCGGGCGATCATCGCTCCGCGCTGCGTGGTGGCGTTCGCGATCCGACGCTCGTTGTCCTTGCGCGCGATCTCGATCTCCGCCTCGTACTTCGACACCTCGGCGTTCATCGTGTTGTACCACTTGCGTTCGGCGGCCTCGGCTTGTGCCGCGGCCTCGGCGATGAGCGCCTGGCACCGGATCTGCGCGCTCCGTTGCCGACCGATCGCATCGAGATAGCCGACGTCGTCGGAGACGTTCTGGATCTTCAGGGTGTCGAGCACGAGGCCCAAGATGTTGAGGTCGTGCTCGGCCTCCGCGGCGAGCTTGGCCGCGAACTGCTCCTTGTCTTGGTTGACCTGCTCCGGAGTCAGGGTGGCGAGCACGCCGCGCAAGTTCCCTTCGAGCGTGTCGCGGGCGATCTTCATGATCGCCGCCCGGGACATGCCGAGGAAGCGCTCGAGCGTGTTGTTCAGCAGGGGCTCCTCGCCGGGAACCTTGATGTTGGCGATCCCGGCGACGCTGAGGGGAATGCCACCCTTGGAGTACGCATTCTTCACGCCGACCTCGATGATCATGTTGGTGAGGTCCATGCGGTCGACGCGCTCGAACAGCGGGACGCGGAGCGCACGACCGCCACGGATGATGCGATAGCCGCGACGTTCGTTGCCGACGTGCGTGCTGAGGCCGGAGAAGATGAGCACCTGGTTGGGTTGGCAGACGTAGAGCACCTTGGTGACGAGCAGCACCAGCGCGCCGACGAATGCGACCAGGATCGCGGCCAACGCGATCCAAGCGCCTTGCGACAGGAATCCGAGCAAAACGGGGGAAGTGGGCATCAGGAAATGCTCCGGGCGATCTCGGTGGCGAGGGAGGACGACGGGCTCGGGACACCGGGCGCCGACGCTTGGGTGAGGATTCCGGGGACGTCGATGCCGGTGGTGTCGCGGAGCGTCCGCAACACGGCTTCGACGACGCGCGGGTGGGCCGAGGCGTAGCTGGCGAGACCGGAGCCGTCGCCGGGATCGACGACGACGACTTCGTCGACCGCGATGTCGAGTTGATCGAGGACGGCCTGCAGGATCTCTTCGAGGTGTTGGATCACGTAGATCTCGCGCGCGTGCGAGCCCATCGTCTGCCACGCGGCGACGGTGGCCTGCAGGACTTCGACGAGCGCCTTGCCGTGCTCGAGGGTGGGCGCGGCGTTGCCCTTGGCGAGGATCGCCTCGGCGCGGCGGCGGAACTCGGCTGGGATGACGATTTCGGCCTGCAGGCGCTTGCCTTCGAGCTGCGTGCGGACGCTCTGCAACTCGCGTTCGGCTTGGGCGCGGGCCGTCTTCGCGGCGACCTTGGCTTCGAGCTCGACCGCGCGTGCCGTGCCGTCGAGCTCGGCGCGGATCTGCTCGAGTTCGTTGGCTTTAGATAAGGTCGCCGTACTCGCGGTGGCTTTCGCCACCTCGGCGCGACGATGGGCGGTGGCCTGGGCCTGCGTGACCTCCTGCATCACCTGGTTCTCCGCGTTCTCGGCATCGCGCAGGGCCTGGGCGATCGCGGGACGGCCGAGCGAGTCGAGGTACCCGGTGCTGGCCGAGACGTTCTGGATCTTCAGCGTGTCGAG
>Ga0079224_100012690_pt1 | contig 11682 bp, 11 predicted proteins | sample Stecom2015_FD_80414 | JGI IMG/M metagenome (GOLD analysis project Ga0079224, IMG submission 80414) | Agricultural soil microbial communities from Utah to study Nitrogen management - Steer compost 2015 | ecosystem: Environmental > Terrestrial > Soil > Agricultural land | place: USA: Utah...
GGCCTTTTTCGATCTCGACGGTGACGGCTGGGACGATTTGCTGGTGGGCAACAAAGAGGTATTGCGGTCGAAAGTCTATTTACGCCGTGGAGAAGGCTTCGGGGATCAGACCTCCTCCATGGTCTATCCCTTCCCGAAAAACTTCCACGAATTCACCAGCGTCGACCTCACCTGCGACAATCACAGGGAGCTGGCATTTACCGGCGCCGTGGGCCAGCCCCTGGCTATCTTTCAACGGGCCGCTGAGGGCTACCGTGATATCTCCTCCACCTTTTTGGAAAACCCCACCGACGCCTATGCCACAGAGAAATTCGCCATTGGGCATCTCGACCTGAATGGTGACGGCAGTAGTGATCTCTCCATAGGCGGCGGTTATCCGGCCCCGGATCTGGACAGCCCGTCCACTGCCCTCGGCCAGAACCATCTATACCTCGTCAACCGGGGCAACGGCACGGGGCTGTTATCCCGCCTCAGTCAACCGTTACCCAAAAGCACCAAAAGTTTGCTGGCCATCGATCTGGACAATGACGGCGACCAGGATCTGGTCGCTGCCAATAACAACGATTTTGCCACCCTCCTGATAAACGCCAGGGAAGCTCCCCGCCCTGCGGAACTTCCACGGCAAACCCAGGGGACAAATTATCTGAGTAGTTACCTTTTATCACTGGCAGTGCGTCCCGCCACCGCAGCGCCGCCCGCGCTCACCTATTCGAGATTTCTGGGGTTGTCCCTGACGGATGAAAAGCAAATCGATCTGCGACAGCTCCACGCCTCCTTCGGGTCATGGAGCAAAAGCGAGCAACTTCGCGGTCTGACGCGGGTACCTAAGTTGGCACGGGGGGATCTGCAATTTGCCCTTCTCCAGCACGGGCTTCGGTCAGGCCCGGCAGTCGCACTGTCCAGTGCCCAGAGCGTCGTGGAACAGGATATCCCGGGCTTTCTGGATCCACTGCTGACGTTGGCCATTGGCGGCGACGAGGTACTGGGCTGCGGCATTTTTCAGCTGTTTGAGTATGCTTTCGCAGTGGAGGAGCGGTTCTTACGCCAGCGTAAATCCCTTGCCACGATCCTAAGCGCCGAGATCGCCGAATTGTCCCTCGGCAAGCAGGCCTGCGCCGCAGCAGCATTGGGAAAGTCCCGCTCTAAGCGGCCAATTCAAAGCCTCGTTACCCTGGTGGAATCACCAAACCCGGAGGTCACATTGGCCGCCATTCGAGCGCTGGCGGAACTGAAACACCGGGATGCACTGCCCCCCCTGTCGGCGCTGGCGGAGCAGGCGGAGCAATCCACCCGTGCCACCCTGAAAGCCGCTATTGCGATGATTGCGGGGGAAGGTGACGCCCATGCCACTCTCGCCCTTGCCATGCCCCCGACCGGCAATCGGCCCTGTGCACCTCTGCCACCGGCGCTTTTAAACCACCCGGATCCCGCTGGCATCTACCATTCCGCCTTCTTCCCGGATGGCGTTGCGTATCCGGACACGCCCACTCACCATGAAATGGAAAACTGGCGACAAAGCAGCTACGAACTGCTGGCGGTAAATCCGCAGGAGAGAACTGATTCTGTTTTCCCGGCCAAACTTCTATTGCGCAACCCTCCCCCCTGGGTGGCGGAACCAATCCTGGCAAAAATCCTCGACAAGCCACCCTCTCCCATCCTGGATAGAAGCCTGAACCATTACCTGGGGCTGGAGCATATCGCCCTTGAATCCCGCATTATGGCCGCATCCCTGATGCCCGGAGACCGGCAATTGATAGACCACAGGATCAAAAGTCTCGTGGCGGAGGCGGGCCGTGGTTGACATAAACAAAGAGCTGGCGCGGGACACAGTGGTGCTTTCCATAGCCATCGAGCTGCCGGACACAGTGGAAAAATCCACGCGGGCAGATGTTGGCCAAAACCGCGGTGAAGGAGAAACCGATGAAGGCTGACCAGTTTCAACAACGGTTGTGGCTGCTGGCTCCGCTGGCGGCGGTTGTCGCTGCGCTGGCGGCGATCGTCGTGCTGGCGACTCGCGACATGACCCTGCTGGCCGGTAGCGAGGCAGTGCCCGGGAACAGCAGTCCGCCGGCGCCCGCTTCCGCCACTGCCCCGGTGAACAAGCCCCGTCTGTCGACCGTTGCCGGCCTTTTTGGCACCCTGCCAATTACGCCCGAAAAGACTCCGGTGGTGGCGCCCCCCACCCGCCTTGACCTGGTCTTGAAAGCCACATTTACCCACAACGAGCCTAACCGGAGTTACGCCCTGATCGGTTCAAAAAAGGGCGATACCGGCACCGTCACCCAAGGTCAAGAAATAGCCCCGGGCGCACTTCTTAAGGCAGTCCACCCAGGTTATGTGGTTATCAGTCGCAATGGCCAGGACGAAACCCTGCACCTCCCCATTCTAGGGGATAACAGCGAACGCCGCAGCCTGGCATCCAATGGGCCTCAAGCGCCTCCATCATCCGTATCGGAAAGACCCGTCCAGGCGACAACCCAGGCATCACCTCAGCAAACGTCAACCGCCCAGACGTACCGGCAATCCGATTCTCCACCCGTTAACGAACAGGCCGAACTGCGCAGGAAAAAACTGATGGAACGGCTACAGTCACTGCGCAACAGGAGAGATTAGCCGCCATGGCCGTTTATCAACGTTTGTATTTCCTGATGCTGCTTTTGATGCTCCTGGTGTGCCCTGTCGTCGCCGACGAGGACAAGCCGGGCTACACCCTCGCCCTGGACAACGCCGATATCACCGACCTGATTCGCTGGGCATCGGAAGTCACCAACAAGAATATTATTCTCCATCCCAACGTTCAGGGGCGGGTCACTGTGGTATCGGGCGATCCCATGACCCGGGAGGAAGCGTACGAAGCGTTTCTGTCGATCCTACAGGTTCATGGCCTTACTGTGGTTGAGGAAAACAACGCCCTTAAAGTTATTCCCGACGCCAAAGCCAAGGAATCGGCTATCCCCCTATCCGCTGATAATGTTAAGGCCTCTGCTGAAGATATTGTGGTTAAGATCATCAAGCTGAATAATATTCCAGCCAATGTCCTGGTCACCCTGATCCGTCCGCTGGTGCCTCAAACGGGTTATCTTGCCGCCTATCCTCAAACCAATACGCTACTCATTGCAGACCGCGCTACCAACATCACAAAAGTTCTCAATGTTATCGACAACATAGACCAGGCCGGTACTCTGGAAATCGAGATGATCGCGCTGGACTACGCCGACGCCAAGGAGGTGGTGAATGTGCTCAACACCTTGATTCCCAAACAGGGCGGCGGGCCGGAACAGGGCCTGGGACTGAATCTCGCGGTGGACGAACGCTCCAACAGCATCCTCGTCACCGGAGACCCTGTCACCCGCCAGCAGATTCGGGCATTAGTGGCAAAGATGGACAAGCCACTGGAACGCAATGGCAACACCCAGGTGTTTCGTATTCAGTATGCCACCGCATCCGATCTGGTACCCATCATCGAGACCCTCTCGAACTCCGATGCCACCACACGCAAGGCAACCACCAGCGCGGAAGTGGATTTCAGCATCCAGGCCCATGAACAACTCAACGCCCTGATCATCACCGCGCCACCTGCCCAGATGACAACCATTCGCGGGGTCATTCAGGAACTGGATGTCCCCCGTGCCCAGGTGCTGGTGGAAGCGTTAATTGTAGAGGTTTCGGAAGACCTGGCCCGCAATCTTGGCGTGGAATGGCAGACCAACCAGCCGGGCAGTGACGGCGACAATGTCTTTGGCGGGTTTAGTAATTTTCCATCGGATTTGAATCCACTCAGCGTTGCCGATGGTGTTGCCACACTGGGCACCGGTCTGAATCTGGGCTATTTCCGCAACGGTTCATTGCGGGGCATTATCAATGCCCTGGCAGGCGAGACCAACGCCAATATTCTGTCTACGCCAACCCTGGTGTCACTGGATAACGAGGAGGCGGAAATTCTGGTGGGTTCCAACGTGCCTTTTATTACCGGCTCTCAACAGCGGGCGGGGGACATTGACCCCTTCCAGACCATTCAACGCCAGGACATTGGCACCACCCTGAAAATCAAGCCGCGCATCAACAATAACAATTCTGTCACCCTGGAAATCGAGCAATCCGTGGAGAGTATTGCGCCGTCCACCGTATCCACCGCCGATATCGTTACCAACAAACGGGCAATAAAAACCCGGGTGTTAATCGATAACAACGAGATACTCGTGTTGGGTGGTTTGATGAGGGATGAAGTCAACCTGGGAGAAAACCGGGTGCCTGTATTGGGCAGCATCCCGTTATTAGGTCGACTGTTTAAAAGCACCAGCACCAAAAACACCAAAACCAATTTGATGGTGTTTATCCATCCCCGCATTATCCAGTCTTCCGCTGAGTTGCGGGCAATCACCCACCGCCATTACAACAACTTGCGCGATCAACAACTGCAATTTGATCAGGGTGTGGAGCGGTTTTTTATTCCCCAGCCCGGCCCTGTACTGCCGCCCCTGGAAAGCCATGAACCGCCGACCGAGTCGCTAGATCCAGCAGGCGGGAGATGAGTGAATGGCTAACCAGCTACCTTTTAGTTTTGCCAAACGCCACCAGGTGTTTCTCGCTTCGGACGGCGACGCGCTCATTGCCGTGTATTCTCCAGCAGCGCCGTTAAGCGGCTTAATGGAAGCGCAGCGGTTTGCAAAGCGGCTGGTGGAATTTCGCCAGGTGTCCCGTGAAATATTTGACCAGGAATTATCTGCGCACTATTCAAACAAACAAAACGGCGTGGCCACCCTGGCCAACGATCTTGATGAACACAACTCGCTTTCGTCACTGGCGGATGCGATTCCCGAAGCCACGGAATTGATGGATCAGGAAGACGACGCGCCGGTTATCCGGTTGATCAACGGTATTCTCAGTGAAGCCATTAAAGTCAACGCCTCTGACATTCACCTTGAAATGTTCGAAAAATCCATGAGTGTGCGCTTTCGGGTGGACGGCGTATTGCAGGAGGTGTTGTCACCAGCCCGAGGTTTGGCGCCACTTTTAATCTCACGCCTAAAGGTGATGGCCAAACTGGATATCGCCGAAAAACGCCTGCCCCAGGATGGCCGCATCAGTTTAAAGCTTGCCGGCAAGGAAATTGATGTTCGGGTGTCGACCTTGCCGGCCAACGACAGCGAGCGGGTGGTGCTGCGCCTGCTGGAAAAACAGCTCAAACGCCTTACCTTTGATGCGCTTGGCATGGTGCCGGCAGACAATGAGCGATTATCTAATGTCCTCAGCCGCCCCCACGGCATTCTGTTAGTCACTGGCCCCACGGGTTCGGGTAAAACCACCACCCTCTACGGTGGCTTGCAGTCCATCCAATCGGGCCAGCTCAATATCCTCACCATTGAAGATCCGGTGGAGTATAACCTCGACGGTATTGGCCAGACCCAGGTCAATACCAAAGCGGGCATGACCTTTGCCAAGGGGTTGCGGGCGATTTTGCGGCAGGATCCGGATGTGGTGATGATCGGTGAAATCCGCGACCTGGAAACCGCGCAAATTGCCATTCAAGCGAGCCTCACCGGGCACCTGGTGTTGTCCACATTACACACCAATACCGCCCTTGGCGCCATCACCCGGCTTGACGACATGGGCATTGAACCCTTTCTGTTATCTTCGAGCCTTGCCGGGTTATTGGCACAGAGGCTGGTGCGTGTGCTCTGCCCCCACTGCAAAACAGCCTATTCAGCTGATGCCAGCGAACGGGAATGGCTGGGGGCGATGGATGATACCGCGCAACTGTATAAACCCCTGGGCTGCGAGCGCTGCAACCACACGGGCTTTCAGGGCCGCACCGGCATTTACGAACTGGTTGTGATCAACGACCGTCTGCGCCAGCTGATTCATGACCGCGCCCCGGAGGCGGCCATGACAAAAGAAGCCCACAAAACCTCGTCGTCCATTTTTGAAGATGGCAGACACAAAGTGCTGGCGGGTATTACCAGCCTTTCTGAAGTCCTCAGGGTCACGCGGGAAAGCTGATGGCGGCCTTCGATTACCTCGCGCTGGATATTGGCGGAAAAAAACGCAAGGGCATTATCGAGGCCGACAACCTACGCAATGCCCGCGCCTTATTGCGGGAGCGCCAGCTCACCCCCCTGGACGTTTTCGCTAGCCGCGAAAAATCAACATTCCCGAAGCCTTTGCCCTGGTTTAAACAGGGCTTGTCGGTAGCAGACACCGCGCTGTTTACCCGCCAGGTGGCGACACTGTTAAGAGCGGGAATCCCCCTTGAAAATGCCCTGGACGCGGTAGCCAGGCAATCAGAGAAATCCTCGGTAAAGCGGGTGGTGATGGCCTTGCGGGGCAAGGTACGGGAAGGCCAAAGCCTGGCTGCCGGCCTGAAGGAGCATGGGCACACCTTTTCTTCACTTTACCGGGCAACCGTGGATGCGGGTGAACGGACGGGTCACCTGGACACCGTGCTGGAAAAACTCGCGGACTACACCGAATCACAGCGGCAATTTCGCCAGCGTATCCAGCTGGCGCTGATTTACCCGGTGATTCTGGTGGTGATGTCGTTACTTATCGTCACCGGGTTGATGATGTTTGTGGTGCCGGAAATCCTCAACGTGATTATCGAGGCAGACCAGGCACTGCCGCTGCCCACGCAGATACTGGTGTCCATCAGCGACCTGTTATCACAGCATGGCCATTGGTTGGTGCTGGCGCTGGCAGTGCTGGCGGCACTGGGCCAATGGTTAATGCGACAACCCGCAGTCAGAGACGCCTGGCATCGCAAATTGTTGCAACTGTGGGGCATTAAACGCTTTAGTCGCGGCACCAATGCCGCCCGCTATACCAGCACCCTCGCCATATTGCTGCAAAGCGGCATCCCCCTGAGCGAGGCCATGCCCATCGCTTCTGCTGTCTGCAGCAACACCGTCTTTAAACAGGCAACCCGGGCGGCGGAAGCACAGGTGCGCGAAGGTCGCAGCTTGCACCTGTCACTGGAGCACTCCGGATTTTTTCCACCCATGGCGTTGCAGTTAATTGCCAGCGGCGAGCACAGCGGCAATCTGGCGGAGATGCTCCAACGAGTGGCAACCACCCAGGAAGACGACCTGCAACAGCGCGTCACCACGCTGGTGAGCCTCTTTGAACCTTTAACACTGCTGATGATGGGCGCCATGGTACTGGGTATTGTGCTGGCGGTTTTGCTGCCCATTTTGAATTTTAATCAGCTGGTCTCCTGAACCCACCGGCAACAAGGAATAGGTACATGATTAAAAAGACGCCTCAGCAAGGTTTTACCCTGATCGAGATTATGGTGGTTGTGGTCATTATTGGCGTACTGGCTGCGTTGATTGTCCCCAGTGTGCTGGGCCGCGCAGACGAGGCCAGGGTTACCGCCGCCAAAACCGATCTCAGGGCCATCGCCAACGCCCTGGATTTGTACAAGCTCGACAACTACGACCACCCCTCAACAGATCAGGGGTTAGAGTCGCTGGTATCCAAACCCGCTGGGCAACCGGAACCGCTTAACTGGAATCCGGACGGCTACCTGAAAAAACTCCCCAAAGATCCCTGGAAGCGAGACTATATTTACATCAGCCCCGGCACCCACGGCGCCTTTGATCTCTATTCCCTGGGCGCCGATGGCCGTGAAGGGGGTGAAGGTTATGCCGCCGATATCCTCAGCTGGGATGATCAGTGAGGGATCACAGGGGGTTTACCCTGGTGGAAATTCTGGTAGCCCTGGTGATTATTAGTGTCATGGCAGGGACAGCCGCCTATGTTCTAAATGGTACAGAGCAACACCGGTTGAAAGCGGAAGCCTCTGACCTGGCAACCCTGTTGAACCACCTGGCGGATCGTGCCCTGATGAAGCAACAAACCCTGGGCTGGCAATATAACGCCCAACCAAACCGGTGTCGGATCCTACAGTTTGGCAGGGACGGCGAATGGCGCTCAACGGATATCGGCAAACGACCCTGTACGTTTAACACGGTCGCTCAATTGGAGGCCACCTATCCTGGCAGTGTAGCCGCTCACTCGCACCAGGACGACGATATCCCCGACCTGGTCTTTTACCCATCTGGGGAATATGCGCCCTTTACCCTTGAACTCAGATCCCGCGCCGATCTCGGCCTGCGCCTGACAGGTGATGGCATTAACACCATCGTGCTGGAACCCGTCACGCCATGATTCGTCACGTTATCATCCGTCACAGGCAACCCCGGCAACAGGGCTTCACCCTGCTGGAGCTGATGGTTGCGCTCACCATCTTCGCCGTCGCCGCGCTCACAGCACTCAAGCACAGCGCACAGACTATCCGCCAGCAAGAGGTGCTGGAACAAAAAACCCTCGCCCTGTGGCTGGCGGAAAACACCCTGGCAGAACTGCGGCTGACCACACCCTGGCCCGCAACAGGCACCGTCACCAAAGCGGTGACCTCGGCCAACCGGGAGTGGAACATTACCATCCAGGTGTCAGACACCGCACTTGGTACCTTCAGGAAGGTAGTGGTGTCTGTGCGACCTCCAGAGAATGACGACCGCACCCTGGCCACGCTCACAGGCTATGTAGGGCAGCACTGATGCCGGGCGCGGGACAGAGATCAAGTGGATTTACCCTGGTGGAATTATTGGTTGCCCTGGCCATTTTCGCCGTGTTGGGGCTTGCCAGCTGGAAAGTGATAGACCAGGCGATACGCACCAAACAGGTTGTGGAGATCCGCTCACACCAGCTCCAGCAATGGCAAAAAGCACTGTGGCTGATTGGCCGCGACCTGCACTCCATTATCGACCGCCCGATCCGCAACAACCTGGGCACACCGGAACCGGCCCTGTCCTCTCTTATTCCGGGTTTTACCCTGGTTTTTACCCGCCAGGGCTGGCACAACTCCCTGCAGGCACAGCGCAGTGAACTCCAGCGGGTGGCCTATGGCCTGGAAACCGACGACAAGGGTGACAGCTCCCTTATGCGCTACTATTGGCACACTTTGGATCGGGCGCCGGATGCGGAACCCGTCAAGCAGGTTTTAATCAACAACATTGACCGGCTGGAAGTTCAGTTTATTGATGACCGGGGGCAAACCGCGTTCTACTGGCCACCCTCGAAAACCGAGGATGACGATTCCGGCCGCGACGTTCAGGTCAACGCCATTCCGTCGGGTATTCGCCTTCGCTTGACCAGCCCCGCATGGGGCGAGGTGGAACGGGTATTTCAACTGCGGGACAGCAATCCATCATGATAATTCCCCCCGTTAATGGCCACCGCCAGCAAGGGATTGCCTTGCTCAGCGTGCTGTTTGTGGTGGTGATTTTAACGGTGCTGGTTTCGCAACTGCTGACACTGGGCTGGCGCAACCTGGAGCGAACCCAGTGGCTACAGGATCAGGCCCAGGCCTACCAATATGCCCTGGGGGGCGAACAACTCGCCCGGCAAATCCTGTTTGTGCGCTGGCAGGCACTGCGGGAAGAAGGCTTGAACATCTCGCCCATACCGGGGCCACCGGCTCGCTATCAGCCCGACCGGGGCGAGATCCGACTGCAGATAACTGACCTGCAGGGTCGGCTCAACCTTAACAATATTCAAGACGGCAACCGGCGCTCGACCCTTCAGCGCTTTTTTGCCGACACAGTGCAACAACCCCAACTCATCGCGCCCCTGGCGGACTGGACAGATGGCGACTCCCTGCCCCGGGCCGGCGGCCAGGAAGACAGTCATTATTTGTCGCAATCCCAGCCTTACCGCGCCGGCAATCGATTACTGGCCCATTGGAATGAATTGAAATTGCTGGAAAGCAACCTGGAGCCTGACGCTTTCAGCCATCTCGGCCCGTGGCTGACGACGCTACCCGGGACGACCCCGCTCAACATCAACACCCTGGCAGCAGAACTGGCCACACTGATCCATCCCGGGCTGTCCCCGGTACAACTGGCTGCCAGCCAGGTGCAGGGAGGATTCCAATCCACCCAGGCGTTTTTGCAAAATCCAATTACCGCAGGGCTCGAAATAGATACAGGGGCGATCACCGTCACTTCCGGGTTTTTCCAGGCAGCGGTACTGGCGACACATGGCGGGTTTGAGCAGTCACTGGTCAGTCGTTTTTATTTCAATCCCGTTACCGGTGACATCGATCTGCTTGACCGGTCGCTTCTGATGGCTACCCTGCAACAGCGGCAATTGCAGGACTTTACGGATTTTCAGGATGATACTGACACTGCACTTTAAGGCACTTGATGGCACAGCTATGAATTACAGCCTCTACCAGGATAGCGCCCTGGTAGAACAAGGGGAAACATCACTGGATACCCTTGCCAGCCTTATCGAAGACAAAACCATTGAGTTGTGTATGATGGTTATCCCGGGGGAACAGGTCACCAGTGTCAATGTGGCCCTGCCAGCAGGTGCTCAACGCCATCTCGACCAGGCCCTGCCCTATCTGGTGGAAGACCAACTGGCCACCCCTTTGGAAACCGTCCATTTTGCCCGCAGTGCGCCCGGCGCTGATGGCCACTGCCTGGTGCTGATCATCGCCAAAGACTTGATGACACAATGGCACCACATTGCCAGCGCACTCAATCTACCCGCGGTTAATCTTATTCCCGAATACCTGCTGTTACCGGTTGGGGAAACACCTCGCTATTGCCAACAAAAAAATAAGACTTTGGTGCGCATGGCGGATGGCACCGGATGCTGTATTTCAGGGGAGACGACGGCGCTGCCCTTTGATTATCAGGATTGGGAGGAAGTCCCGATCGGGCAGTTGGTTACCTCTCAACCCGCCTCTGTTAACCTGTTGCAGGGGGCGTTTGCGTTAACACCCAAAGAACACAGAAACTGGATCAAACCCGCGTGTTGGTCTTTGGCGGCCAGTGTTGTTTTGTTGATGGCGTATCTCGGAGCGGCGGGATTATTCTTTCACAACAAAGCCAATGCCCTGGAACAAGACGCCAGGGCGCTCTATCAAACCCTGTTTCCCAACGACAAACGAATCGTCAATATCCGCCGCCAAATGCAGGGGCATCTTAACAATGCCGAGACAGGTAACGCAGATACGGGTTTCCTGATCTTGCTGTCGGGCTTGTCAGATGCCGTTGCCGAAACGGGTGCCGACGCTATAACCCCGCGACACCTGCAATACAGCCAAAAAGAAAGTACCTTGACTGTCGAACTTCAGGCCAACAGCCTGACGGGCGCCCACAGCCTGCGGGATCAACTTTCCCGACAACAGCTGGCGGCGCGGATCCTTTCGGTCAACCAACAGGACAGCGGCGTCGTTGCCCGCCTGGAGGTCACCGCACCATGAAGGTTATACAACTGCTTACCGCTTCCTATCATGCCCTCGCAGACCGGGATCGCAAGGTCGTCACGGGCTTATTCATCATTGGCGTGCCACTATTGATTTATCTGCTTTGCCTGCAGCCCCTTTACCGATTCTACGCCGATCACAAACAAGCCTTTGTCGATAACAGGGCATTGCTGCAGTGGATGCACCAACAAAAATCATCAGTCAATCCGACGCCAGTGTCTTCCTCAAAACCCGCAACCGAAAAAGACCTGATACAAATCGTTTCAGCAGAAGCGGAACGCCAGGGAATCACCTTTGACCGGCTACAACCCCAGGGGGAAACCAAAATACGGCTGTGGAGCCAGGATGTGGCGTTTTCAGGTTTAGTTGCCTGGATCGCCGCTATTCAGGAAAAAGGCTTAACC
>Ga0079224_100012692_pt1 | contig 11681 bp, 9 predicted proteins | sample Stecom2015_FD_80414 | JGI IMG/M metagenome (GOLD analysis project Ga0079224, IMG submission 80414) | Agricultural soil microbial communities from Utah to study Nitrogen management - Steer compost 2015 | ecosystem: Environmental > Terrestrial > Soil > Agricultural land | place: USA: Utah...
TGGATCGAGGCGATCACGGTGGATAAATCGCTGGAGTTCCTCAACTACGCAGACAACGGCTTCTTCGTGGTGCAGGGCACCTGGACCATCACTCCGGCGGTAGGGCGCACGGTGGTGATCAAGGGCATGCGCAACACCAGCGGCTCCATCGTTGCCACCGGTTCCGGGACCCTCGGTGGCACCGTGCTGAAGGTGCTCGACGGGCAGTTCTTGAGCGGGAACATCCAAGTGAGCTCCGAGGCCTTCCGGGCCGATATCGTGGGCAACGAGCTGCTGGCCGGTTACGTGCGCATCAACCTGGGCAACGTGGTGGGCAATACGATCCACTATGGTCTCAGCGGGGAAAGCATTCGCGTTAGCCCTTCCTCCATCGCGTTCCAAGGCGACACCTGTGTCATCATGGCGAACAAGGTGAACAACACGGTCAGCAGTTCCTGGGAAGCCATCTTCGTGAGCGGCAGGGCCCAGGTCTACCATATCCGCAACAACTGGGTGCGGCATGGTTGGATGGGCATCGAGGTGCAAGGCGGCAACATCGAATCGGTCGCCAACCTGATCCAGAACAACACCATCCAGGGGAACGCGGGCGGTACGGGCACCCGGTACGGGATCAACCTCGCTAACACCTCCGCCAATTCCATTTGGGAGGTGATGAACAATGCCGTGGGCACCCAGTTCACCGGCGCCACCCGGGGCATCAACAACGATAGCGGCAACAACGGCCAGATCAACGTGTACTACAACCACATCGCCTTGGGCATGACCCTGCCGATCAGTTCGGGCTTCACCTTCGAGGGCAACAACACCACTGATCAGCCGCTCACCTTCAATGCCGATGGCACCTTGAACAATGCCCCGGCTGCCGTGGATGGTGGCAACCCGGCCGCGCCCTTCTTCGACCTGGACCTCTCCATCGGCGATGCGGGCGCTTACGGCGGCAGCTACACCATGGACAACTTCTTCCCGCTGCACACCGGTGCCGCCCGCGTGTACATGACCGGCCACCCTTTCAACCTCCGTGCCGGTGCCACCCTGCGCGTGCGTGCCAATGCGTGGGACCGCTAAGCCCGTCGCCATGAACAGCCACATGATCAGGTCTCTGTTCGCGGCCTTGCTGCTCACTGCATCCATCACGGTGATGGGGCAGGGGGTGACCGCCGCTGAATACTATTGGGACAACGACCCCGGCGCGGGCAACGGCATCGCCATGCAGGCCCTTGACGGCGGCTTCGGCCAAGCCGTGGAGGCCATCCTGCTGGAGACCTCCGCCCTCCCCGCCGTGGGGCCGCACACGCTCGGCATCCGCGTGCGCGATGCCAACAGCAACTGGGGGCCGACCTTCACCACCGTGGTGGTGGTGGACCTCGCGATCGCCAATGCACCGGACATTGAAGTGACCCACGCCGAATACTTCTGGGACAACGATCCCGGTGCGGGCAACGGCACGGCGATGTTGGCCTTCGATGGCAACTACAACGATGCGCTCGAGGCGATCATGCTGGAGACCGCAACACTGCCCGCCGTGGGCATACACCTGCTGCACATCCGTGCACGCGACGCGAACAACGCCTGGAGCGCGCCCTTCCGCGTAATAGTGGACGTGATGCCCGGCGCGGTGAGCTTCCCGGAGATCAAGGTGAGCGCCGCCGAATACTTCGAGGACACCGATCCCGGTGAAGGCAACGGAACCCCGATGCTGGCGGTGGACGGCAACTTCGGCTCCGCACTGGAAGGGCTGCGCGGCGGTGCGATCCCTGTGGTGGAGGCCGGCGTGAACGTGCTGTGGCTGCGCGCCCGTGACGCTAACGGTGCATGGGGCCCCAGCTTCGGCATCGTGGCGAACATCGATACCACCGTCACCGACATCACCACCGCAGTGCCTGCCTTCGCGGACACGCGCGACATGGTGCTGCTGCCCAATCCCGCCGGTGCGGAGAGCGGCTTCATCATCCGCTTCAGCGAAATGCACGGCGATGCACGCGTGGTGCTGGTGGACGCCGCCGGCCGTACGGTCGCGGAACACCACGCCAGCGCCGCCACGCAACTGGAGGTGCCCCTGCAAGGCATCACGCCGGGCGTGTACCAGGTGGGCGTCCATTTCCGGGAAGGAAGGCCCGAATGGCGACGGCTGGTGGTGCATTGAACCGGATGACCCTGCGGACGGCGGGTTGGCCGCGGTCAGGAGGTGAGGCACGATCGCTGCATCCGCCCGCCGTTCCGATGGGGCGCTGCGATACCCTAGCTGCCTGCGCATCGCAACCCGAACAGCAGTAGAAGGTCCGGCCGGGCACGCCGGGAAAGTCCCGGGTCAGTCGTGATCCCGGGGCTGCGCGTCGGAGGTGTCCGGTTTGCTGGCCGGGGTGTCGGTGCGCGTGGCTTGGTCGGCGCCGGTGGTGCGGTCGCGCTGGTCTTTCAGCATGGAGCGGTCCTGTGGGTTGTGCGGTGCGTTGCGCGCGGCCTTTTCCACCAGTTCGCGGGCCTGCTGCTCACTGCGCCCCAGGCGGCGGCCCACGCGGCGGAAGAGATCGTCCTCTTGGCCGCGCGTGTAGCTCAGGTCGGCATCGGTGAGCTCGCCATGCTCGGTGCGCAGTCGACGGCTCACATCGTCCCAGCGGTCCATCCACGGCGGCGTTTGTTCCTCAGGGCGTTGCTTGTGCGGGGGATGGTTGTGCGTGCTCATGGCTTTGTGGGTTGACGGGTGCTGTGCGGATCGATGTCCACCGCACCAAGGCGATGGCCGTGCCAATTACCAGCCGGGACACGCGACCCAAGGCCACCGGGATGCACAGGCCCAAAGGGAGCTTTACCACCGTATGCGCTTTGTGGTGCGCAGGCCACAACATGTTCCGATCGTGCGGAGAGCCTTATACACCCGTGATGCCCGCAGCATCCTCTTCGATGGCTACAATGTCTCCATTAATATTCCCGCGTAAGCGGGACTTCGCTTTGCTCAGCATGCTTGGCGGATCATCCAGGCCACCGGCGCCAAGGTGATCCACCCCGGCTCTAGGCCGGGTCAAGCTCTGGGGCATGGCCGCAGCGTGGAGGAGGCGATCTAGTTAGCCCTTGCTTCGGCTGCTTCGTGGCAAAGCCTCCTCGCGGTGACGGGGGTCTTTAATACGTCGTTATCGCGAGGCTCGGCGAAGCGATCCAGGGGGCAATTCCAAGACTTGTTCAGGCGTGAAGTGGAATCAAGGCCTGGACTGCTTCGTCGCAAACCCTCCTCGCCGTGACGGAGGATGGGGGCCTCGCAGTGACCTCCAGTATTCATCCTGTTCATCCTGTCGGGAAGGCTTTCAGGCTGGTCCGGCTCCTTCCTTCCTTGGCTTATGGCCATGGCCTACCTTGCCCCCCGTTGCTCCCGTTGCTCTCCTTGCTCTCGTTGCCCCAATGCGTATCGTTTTTCTGCTGTTGGCCTTTGGCCTCCTTGCCGCAGGCTGCAAAAAAGAAGCCCAGGAACCGCCCGCCGTGCTCCCGGTTGCGCCGCCGCCCCCGGGGCCCCTGGAGAACCACGCCCTTACCATGGGCAACCCCAGCCAGGCCATCGCCTCCATCATCACCCCCAACAATTACCTCCTCGAAAGGCCGCAGTACAGCTTGGCCTACAACAACAGCCGGGGCACCGCCACCTGGGTGGCCTGGCACCTCAGCACCGCATGGCTCGGCAACGAGCCGCGATGCAACTGCTTCGCACCGGACCCGCTGCTGCCCTCCAGCTATTTCATCGCCTATACCTACCTCTACACCAACACCGGTTTCGACCGCGGCCACCTCTGCCCCAGCGGCGACCGCACCGCCAACGCCCCGGACAACAAGGCCACCTTCCATATGTCCAACATCAGCCCCCAGGCACCGCTGCTGAACCAACAGACCTGGGCCCACTTGGAAAGCTTCGCGCGCAGCCTGGCCCAGGATGGCAACGAGCTCTACATCTACACCGGCGGCTATGGCAGCGGCGGCAGCGGCTCGCTCGGCGGCACCACCTACACCATCGCCAACGGAAGCATCACCGTGCCGGAACGCTACTGGAAGATCCTCCTCATCCTGCCCCTGGGCACGGACGACCTGAGCCGCGTGGACCACACCACCCGCGTGATCGCCGTGGACATGCCCAACACGCAATACGCCAACGCACAGCCGTGGTATGAGTACCGCACCAGCGTGGACCAGATCGAAGCCGCCACCGAGCTGGACTTTCTGGATGCCCTGCCCACCGACCTACAGGAGCTGCTGGAGAGCGGGGTGGATACGGGGCTGGTGTATTGATCAAGAGAAGCCGTTGACCGCCACACCTGTGTGCCGGAGGCACAGGCGGATGAAGTGCTGGCACATGCTATGGCATGCAGGTTCCGCGGAACACGCGAGCCTGGCTGCCGTCAGGCCGGCGCCGGTGGGAAGAGAGGCACATGGCCACGGCCACCGCTGCAAGGAGGTGCTCCGCACCCGCGAAGGCCCCGCAAATGTGGACGCCATCGCGGCGCACTTCGCCGGCAAGAAAATCCCGAAGCGGGTGAAGGAGATCGGAGAGCTGGTGGAGACGATGCGGGCGTTGGGGGTGGGGTGAGGCCCGTCCGTCATGGCGGGCCTGCCCCGCGTCCGTCATGGCGGGCCTGACCCGCCATCCCGGCTCCTGAGCGACGCTCGCTCAGTATGTGCACACTTGCATGGGTAACCGGGACTGCGGGTCAAGCCCGCAGTTACGACAGGGTCCCGCAGTGACGATGCACGTCCGTCATGGCGGGCCTGACCCGCCATCCCGGCTAGTTATGGACCTTCCACACCCTGAACTACATTCGTTACATGAAACAGTCTTGGGTATACATGATGGCCAACCGTTGGAACAGCGCGCTGTACACCGGTGTTACAAGCGAACTGCCCAAGCGCGTATTGGAACACAAGCAGCATAAGTACCCGAACTCCTTTACTGCACGGTACAATTGTGAAAAGCTCGTTTGGTATGAGGAGCACAACGATATTAATGTCGCCATTGCCCGCGAGAAGCAGTTGAAGAACTGGAAGCGCGCGTGGAAGGATGCGCTCGTGGTGGAACTCAACCCGGAGTGGAAGGACTTGAGCGAGGATCGGTAGTGCTACGCAACCGGGACTGCGGCTCAGGCCCGCAGTGACGCGTCCGTCATGGCGGGCCTGCCCCGCGTCCGTCATGGCGGGCCTGACCCGCATCCGTCATGGCGGGCCTGACCCGCCATCCCGGCTCCTGAACGACGATTGCTCAGTATGTGCACACTTGCATGGGTTGCTGGGTTACCGGGACTGCGGGTCAAACCCGCAGTGACGGCAAGGTCCGGACTCGCAGTGACGATGCACGTCCGTCATGGCGGGCCTGACCCGCATCCGTCATGGCGGGCCTGCCCCACGTCCGTCATGGCGGGCCTGACCCGCGTCCGTCATGGCGGGCCTGACCCGCCATCCCGGCTCCTCAGCGACGCTCACTCAGTATGTGCACACTAGGGTCTTCCGCAGGAGACCCTGCGCCCGCGCTCCCGCCGGTGTTCCCGGCCCCGTGGTATGTGAGCTCATAGCCCGCATAGGCCGGGGTCACTGGTGGGCCTGCCTCACGAACGGGTTCTCCCGCCTTTCCTCCCCGATGGTGGTCTCCGGCCCGTGGCCGGGGTGGACCACCACGTCATCGCCCAGGGGGTAGAGCTGTTCGCGGATGCTCTTCAGCAGCGTGTCCATGTCGCCGCCGGGCAGGTCGGTGCGGCCGATGCTGCGGTGGAAGAGCACATCGCCGCCCAGGAGGAAGCGCTGCTTGGGGTGAAAGAAGGCCACATGGCCGGGGGCGTGGCCGGGCACGAACAGCACGTCCAGGTGCTCGTCGCCCAGGGTGATCACTTCGCCTTCGGCCAGGAAGCGCTCGGGTGCGGGCACCGGATCGCAATGCACGCCGAACAGGGCGCCGGAGGCCGGGGCCATTTGCAAAAGTTGCAGGTCGTGCGCATGCACTTCCGGCAGCAGGCCGTAGCGGTCCTTTGCCCAGGCGCAGCCCAGCACATGGTCGATGTGGCCGTGGGTGAGCAGGAGCCGCACAGGCCGCACCCCGTGGGCCTCCAGCCACTGTTCCAGCTCGTGCTGCTCGTGGCGGTCGGCGCAGCCGGGGTCCACCAGGAGACCTTCGCCGGCGGCGTGGAGCACATAGGTATTCTCCTGGAAGGGGTTGAAGGTGAACTTTTGGACGTGCATGCGGACGGAAAAAGCGTGAACTTCGCAACTCCTCCGCAAAAGTACCCCGCACCCGCCGTGAACAGCCTGCTCCGACATCTGGCCTTGCCCTTTGCCCTGCTCGGGGCACTGGGCGGCAGCGCGCAGTTCTACAACGGCAGCCAGCAGGAGTTCGGCAAGAACCGCGTGCAGTACACGGACTTCCTGTGGCAGAGCTACCGCTTCCCGGAGATCGAGACCTACTTCTACAAGGAGGGCCGCGACGTGGCGAAGTACGTCTCCATCAGCGCCATGCGCAACAAGCAGGAGCTGGAGAAATTCTTCGACTACACCATTGATGAGCGCGTGCAGTTCGTGGTGTACAACACGCAGAGCGACTTCCGCCAGAGCAACATCGGGCTCACCGATGATGAGCAGTACAACATCGGCGGCGTCACGCGGATCGTGGGCACCAAGGTATTCGTGTACAACGAGGGCGACCGCGCGCTGCTGGACCGCCAGGTGCGCTCGGGGGTTGCGCAGGTGATCCTGGACCAGATGATGTTCGGCGGCAACTGGCGGGAAGTGCTGAGGAACAGCGCCATGATGAACCTGCCCGCGTGGTACACCAAGGGCCTGGTGGCCTACGCGGCGGGGCCGTGGGACGCGGCCGGGGAAAGCCGCGTGCGCGATGGCGTGCTGGGCGGGCGCTACGCGAAGTTCAACCGCCTGGAAGGGCGCGATGCCGAACTGGCGGGGCAGGCGCTGTGGAACTACGTGGCCGATGTCTACGGCCCGGCGGTGATCCCGAACATCCTGTACATGACCCGCGTGAGCCGCAACCCGGACAGCGGCTTCCTGTACGTACTGGGCGTATCGCTGAAGCAGCTGATGGAGGAATGCTTCAGCCACTACCGCTCCAGCTTCGGCGAGCTGGACCGCCAGCGCACGGCCGTGCAGTTGGAAGAGCTGCCGGTGCGGACGCGCAAGGCGCGCACCTACTCCCAGTTCAAACTGGGGCCGGACGGGCGGCACGCGGCGTGGGTGAGCAATGAGCTGGGCCAGTACAAGGTGTGGCTGTACGACCTGGGCACCGGCAAGGTGAAGAAGATCGCCAAGGGCGAGAAGAAGATCGATCGCATCATCGACACCAGCTACCCGGTGCTGGCCTGGCACCCCTCGGGCCAGGCGCTCAGCTGGACCACCGAGCGCAAGGATGCGCTGCTCCTGCACACCTACACCACCGCCGACCGCAAGACCACGCGCAAGCCCGTGTTCCTGCTGGAGAAGATCCTCAGCATGGCCTACAGCCCGGACGGCCGCAACATGGTGTTCAGCGGGGTGCGCGACGGCCGCACGGACCTCTACCTCTACCACGTGATCGGCAACCGGCAGGAGCAGCTCACCGACGACCAGTTCGACGACCTCGACCCCGCCTTCGCGGATGGCGGCCGCTCCATCCTTTTCAGCAGCAACCGCACGGACGATACGCTGCGGGCCAACACCGAGCCCACGTGGATGCCGCATGCCAAGGACATTTTCCGCTATGATCTGGAGACCCGGGCCCCGGTGCTCACACGCCTCACCAGCACACCGGGCACCGATGAGCGCCAGCCGGCCATGTACGACAGCACCAGCTACACCTGGCTGAGCAATGCCAACAAGCTGCAGGACCGGTGGGTGGCGCGGTACGATAGCGTGATCAGCGCCGTGGACACCGTGATCCATTACCGCTATTTCACCGTGGCCGAGCGGATATCGGACAATCTGCGCGGCATCCTGGAGCACGATGTGCTGGCCGGGCGCGGGCGGTTGGCGGAGCTCGTGTTCCAAGGAGGGAAATACCATTTCCATACCGGCCCCACGGTGGCGCGCGATCCCGAGCCGGGCACGGACGAGGGCCTGTTGCCCAACGGGCGGAAGGAGACCGCCACCAGCGCGGTGACGGATGACATGAGCCGGGTGGTGAAGGTGGACGTGCCCGCACCGCCGGACACCGTGGCCGATGCGGTGGACATCCGCAACTACCGCTTCAGCGATGAGCCTCCGGCACCGCCCGTCGGAAGCGGCTCTCCGGGCGCGGAAGATGTGCCCGTGGTGGGCATGCCTGCTACAGCGCAGGACACCACGCAGATCACCAGCCTGGTCTTCCCCGAGCAGCGCAACTACAACGTCAACTTCGCCACGGACGAGGTATTGACCCAGTTGGACAACAGCTACGCGGGGGAATTCTACCAGCCATTGGTGGGCCCCGATGCCCTGAACCCCGGCCTCAGCGGCCTGATGCGCATGGGGGTGAGCGACCTGTTCGAGGACTACAAGATCACCGGCGGCTTCCGGCTGGCGTTGGACCTGAACAACAATGCCTACATGCTCCAGTTCGCCAACCTGCGCCGCCGCCTGGACAAGGAGGTGATCCTGCAGCGGCAGGCCACGCAGGGCTACAGCAACCTGGGCATCGTGAAGCTGCACACGCACTCGGCCACCTACCGGGTCTCCTGGCCGTTCGATGAGCTGACATCCTTGCGCGGGTCCGTCTCGTTCCGCCACGATCGCTACGTGACCCAGAGCATCGATCAGTTCTCACTGGCCTATGCCAATGTCAGCGACCAAACGGCCAGCGCCAAGCTGGAGTACGTGTACGACAGCAGCCGACCGAGGGGATTGAACCTCTACACCGGCTGGAAGGCCAAGGCCTTCGGAGAGTATTACAAGCAGCCGGATGGAGCGCGGACGGACATGCAGGTGTTCGGGCTGGACATCCGCAACGGCATCAGTATCCACCGCGAGCTCACCTGGGTGAACCGCCTGGCCGGCTCCGCCGCGCTGGGCAGCAGGAAGGTGGTCTTCTTCATGGGCGGTGTGGATAATTGGCTCTTCGCCAAGACCGACAACAGCATCCCCATCGATCCCTCGCAGAACTACTTCTACCAGGCCCTGGCCGTGCCCATGCGCGGCTTCTACTACAACGCCCGGAACGGCAACGCCTTCGCGGTGCTGAACTCGGAGCTGCGGCTGCCCGTGTTCCGCTACCTCTTCGACCGGCCCATGCGCAGCGACTTCCTCCAGCACTTCCAAGTGGTGGCCTTCGGCGATGCCGGCACCGCCTGGACCGGCAACGACCCCTATTCCGAGGACAATTACTTCAACCGCCAGGTGATCCAGCGCAACCCGCTCACCATCACCATCCGCAACCAGCGCGAGCCCATCATCTACGGCTATGGCTTCGGCCTGCGCGCCCGGCTGCTCGGCTATTTCATGCGGGCCGATTGGGCCTGGGGCGTGGATGACGGCGTGATCCAGAAGGGCCTGTTCCTGTTCTTCCTCAGCCTGGACATTTGAGCCATGGCGGAAGCGGAGGCAGGGACCATCACGGTGCAGCGGGTGAAGGAGCTGGTGCAGGCCGGGCACATGGATGCCGTGGCCGTCCGTAGGCACCTGCACGCGCGGCCGGAACTGAGCTTTGAGGAGCATGCCACCGGCGCTTTCATCGCGGAGCAACTGCGGGCGCTGGGCATCGCCGTGCGCACCGGCATCGCGGGCACCGGCGTGATCGGCGTGGTGGAAGGCGCGCGGCCCGGCGGCGTGGTCTGCCTCCGTGCGGACATCGATGCCCTGCCCATCCAGGAGGCGGAGGGCTTGCCCTACCGTTCCATGCACCCCGGCGTGATGCATGCCTGCGGCCATGATGCGCACACGGCCATGGTGCTGGCGGCGGGCCGCGTGCTGCAGGGGCTCCGGGAGGAATGGGCCGGCACCGTGCTGTTGCTCTTCCAGCCGGGGGAGGAGAAGATCCCCGGCGGGGCCTCACTGGTGCTGGAGCAGGGCGCGCTGCGCGAGCCGGCGCCGCAGGCCATCATCGGGCAGCACGTGACCCCCGAGCTGGAAACGGGCCAGGTGGGCTTCCATGCGGGTCCTTTCATGGCCAGCAGCGATGAGCTCTATGTCACCGTGAAGGGCCAGGGCGGCCATGCCGCGCAGCCGGAAAAGCTGGTGGACCCGATCCAGATCGCCGCGCGGCTGCTGACCACGCTACAGGAGGAATTCGCGGCGTACCGGAAGGGCCGCCCGCTGGTGCTGGGCTTCGGGCGCTTCATCGCCGATGGCGCCACCAACGTGGTACCCGATGAAGTGCAGTTGGCGGGCACGCTGCGCACCTTCGACGAGGCGCTGCGGGCCGAGGTACACGCTTGGCTGCCGCGCAGGGCAGCAGCGATCTGTGCCGCGCACGGTGGCACCTGCGCCTTCGAGGTGCGGCGCGGCTACCCCGTGCTGGTGAACGATGAGGGCCTCACCGGCCGCATGCGCTCCGCTGCGCAGGAATTCCTCGGTGCGGCGCAGGTGGTGGAGATGCCGCAGCGCATGGGCAGCGAGGATTTCGCGTTCTACACGCAGGCCATGCCCGGCTGCTTCTTCCGCCTGGGAACGGGCAACCCGAGGAAGGGCCCGCCCAAGCGGCTGCACACGGCCGACTTCAACATCGCCGAAGAGGCCATGGCCATCGGTGCCGGGGTGATGGCCTGGGGAGCGCTGCGCGAGCTGGCCCCTTGAGGCGGGCCGACCACTGCATCAGGCCCAAAGCCAACCGTACAGCACCGCCCAAATGGCGATGAAGAGGCCCGCGAGCACCAGGGTGCCCTTGTGCTGCATCAGGTCGCGTTTCACCAGCGAGCGGTAAAGCGCCCATCCGAGGAAGAGCGGCAGCAGCCCGGGGGCCATGCCGATCCGCGTTCCCATGTGCGGTTGTTCGAGGGTATTGGGCTGCCTTAGTTGGCTACCTCGCTCATGAACTTCAGGCGCATCAGGCGCAGCTCCTCTTCGCTGTAATCGCCATTGAACTCCTTGTAGGCCTCTTCCAAGTCATCGGTCTCGGCTTCCCGGAAGTATTCCATGATCTCCTCCTGCGCATCCTCCTCCAGTTTGTCCTCCAGGTAGTAGTTGATGTCCAGCCGGGTGCCGCTGCCCACGATGCTCTCCATTTCCTCGAGGAGGGCTTCCAGGGTAAGGCCCTTGGCCTTGGCGATGGATTCCAAGGCGAGACGCTTATCGATGTTCTGGATGATGTGGACCTTGTTGCTGCTCTTCTTCATCACCGAGCGCACCACGGTCTCATCGGCGCGTTCCACCTCGTGCTCCTCCACGTAATCAGCGATCAGTTGCACGAAGGGTTTACCGAATTTCTGGGCCTTCCCGCTGCCCACGCCGCTGATGAGGGTGAGCTCCTCCAAGGTGATCGGGTAGCGCATGGTCATTTCCTCCAAGGAGGGATCCTGGAAGATGACGTACGGGGCCAGCTTGTGCTTCTTGGCCACCGAGAGGCGGAGGTCCTTGAGCATCTTCATCAGGCGCTCGTCGGCGGCACCGCCACCCTTTCCATTCAGCACGATATCGTCATCGGGCGCGTCCTCGTCCACCCGGTCCTTTTCCTTGGTGAAGGTGATGGCCACCGGCTTCTTCAGGAAGGCCTTGCCCTGCTCGGTGAGGCTGAGGTTGCCGTAGCTCTCAATGTCCTTGTGCAGGAA
>Ga0079224_100012693_pt1 | contig 11680 bp, 9 predicted proteins | sample Stecom2015_FD_80414 | JGI IMG/M metagenome (GOLD analysis project Ga0079224, IMG submission 80414) | Agricultural soil microbial communities from Utah to study Nitrogen management - Steer compost 2015 | ecosystem: Environmental > Terrestrial > Soil > Agricultural land | place: USA: Utah...
GCAACCGCAACCGCAACCGCAACCGCAACGGCTCGGCGACGTCGTCGCCGATCGAGCCGAGGCCGGGGACGACCCTTCCGACGCCTTCACGGCCGCGCTCGACGCGGCGCTCGCCGAGCGCCTGCGCGCCGTCGGCGTACCGGCGCCGGCCGGTGTCACGCTGCATCCGCTGCCGCTGCTCGGCGTGCCGGGCTGGTGCGAAGCGAACGCCGATCCGGCCTGGTACGACGACGCGGCCGTCTTCCGGCGCGGGCGGCGACGCGCGCCCGGGCTTTTCACAGGGTAAAATGACGATCGGAGCGGGTCGGACGGTCGCTGCCGCGCGAGCGGCGGAGGAAGGTCCGGACTCCACAGGGCAGGATGCTGGCTAACGGCCAGGCGCAGCAAGCCGAAAGGCCCAAGGCGACGGAAAGTGGAACAGAAAGCACACCGCCCAAGCGGCGCAGCGCGCCGACGGCAAGGGTGAAAAGGTGAGGTAAGAGCTCACCGCGCGCGTGGCGACACGCGCGGCACGCCAAACCCCATCCGGAGCAACATCGAATAGGCACGCGCGCGAGCTTCGGCTCGCACAGGACGGCCCGTCCGAGCGTGCGGGTGGATGGCTCGAGCGGCCGGGCAACCGGTCGCCCAGACGAATGACCGTCGCGCCGGTTCGCCGGCGCACAGAATCCGGCCTACAGACCCGCTTCACTTCATTTCCCGCGCCGCCCGTCGGCGGCCCTCGCACCTCGCTCGGCCGAGCCGACCGGCGTTCCGTTCGGGACGACCGGCGGCCGTCCTTCACGTTTCACATTGCAAATCGCTGGCAAGCGACTGATTCTGAGGGAACTTGTCGGCTTCAACCCGCATGAACTCTCGCGCCTAAGTCCCTGTTGCGACAAGAAAAACCGCTCGGGCTCGCTTGCCTTGCCCTCCGCTTTTCACGTAGAGTGGCGCCGAGTGCAAATAAGTGCAATTTTGTGGGAGGAGACCCCCTGAAATGAGGTTTCCATCCCACCTGCGGCCGGGTCCGAAACCGAATGTTCCAGGGAAGCTCTGCGCTGCTGCTCGATGCGAAGGGCCGGATGACGGTGCCGACGCGTCACCGCGACGCGCTTTCCGAGCAATGTGAGGGCAAACTCACATTAACGCGACACCCAGATGGGTGCCTGCTGCTTTTTCCTCGGCCGGTGTGGGAGAAGCATCGCGAGCGGCTCGCCGCGATGCCGATCGGTGCGCGCAACTGGACGCGGATCTTCCTGGGCAATGCGCTCGACGTGGAGATGGACGGCACGGGGCGCATCCTCATTTCGCCCGAATTGCGTGCCGCAGCGTCCCTGACTCGCGAAGTAATGATGCTCGGCATGGGCAGCCACTTCGAGATCTGGGACAGCGCGCTGCTGGCGGCCAAGGAACGCGAGGCGATCGAGGCGGGAATGCCCGAGGCGATCGCCAACTTCAATTTCTGAACGACATCGTGAACGGCGCGAACACGTGCAGGCAGGGCTCGGACACGAGACGGTTTTCCTCGAGGAGGCGGTCGAAGCGCTCGCGGTGCGGCGCGACGGCCGCTATCTCGACTGCACCTTCGGCCGGGGCGGGCACAGCGCGGCGATCCTCGCGCGCCTCGGGCCCGACGGCCGGCTGCTCGCGATCGACCGCGACCCGCAGGCCGTCGCGGTCGGGCGCGCGTGGACCGATCCGCGCTTCGCGATCGAGCACGCGCGTTTCTCGGAGCTGGACGAAGTGCTCGATGCACACGGCTGGCCGCACGTCGACGGCGCGCTGTTCGATCTCGGCGTCTCCTCGCCGCAGCTGGACGATTCGGCGCGCGGCTTCAGCTTCCGCGCCAGCGGCCCGCTCGACATGCGGATGGATCCGACGCGCGGCATTTCCGCTCGCCAGTGGCTGCTCGAGGCGAGCGAAGACGAAATCGCAAGGGTGGTGAGCGACTATGGGGAAGAACGGTTTGCTGTTCCGATTGCAAAGGCGATTGTTGCTCGCCGCGGCGAGCTCGGCGCCGACGCGCTACGCACGACCGGAGAGCTTGCCGCGCTCGTCGCCGCTGTCGTCCGCTCCCGCGGGCGGGCGCAGGTGGGCAAGGACCCGGCCACCCGCACGTTTCAGGCTCTACGGATTCACGTCAATCAGGAGCTCGAAGAGCTCTCGATAGCGTTGGACCGTGTGGTCGGGCGCCTGACGCGAGGCGGGCGCCTGGTCGTGATCAGTTTTCACTCGCTGGAAGACCGGATGGTCAAGCAGTTCATCGCCGCAGAATCGGGGCGCGACGCCGAGCGTGATCCGGTCACCGGTGCCGTCGTGCCCTCGCGCCCGGCGCGGCTGCGTCCCGTCGGCCGCAGGCTCGCCGTCGAGTCTTCGCGCGGCTCGGCGGACGCCGCCGCCCGCGAAACGGGCGCGCGTCGTGCGCGTCGCCCGCGTCCCGCCAACCCGCGTGCGCGCTCCGCCGTGATGCGCGTGGCCGAGCGGATCTGAGGGCGCGGGCGTGGTCCGGGTCAACCTGCTGCTGTCGCTGCTGCTGGTGGTGTGCGCGCTCGGTCTCGTGAGCTCGCAGGACCGCGCGCGCAAGCTGTTCGTCGACCTCGAGCGTGCGCAGGCGCAGGCGGCGCGCCTCGAGGTGCAGTGGGATCAGCTGCAGATCGAGCAGACGGCGCTGGCGAAGGCCGCACGCATCGACACCAAGGCGCGGCGCGAGCTGGCGATGGAAGCGATCTCGCCGCAGCGCACGCTCCACCTGGTCGTCGATCCCGCCGATGGCGAAGTCCGGGTCGGGCCGAACGCGCCGGACGTGGAGGCCGCACGTGAGGCCGCGACCTCGTCGGCCGCACGCGACGCCGCCACGCGCGGCGCCGGCGCCGCACGCGACGCCCGCAACGCGCACAAGCGTCCGGGAGGCCAGCGCTGATGGCGCGCACGCGGCGCCACGTGCCGATCGCGTCGAATCCGCTGCTGCAGGTGCGGCTGCCCGCCCATCGGTCGCAGCTGGTGATGCTGTTCGTCGCGGTCGCGTTCGTCGCGCTCGTCTGCCGCGTCGTCTGGCTGCAGGTGTTCGCGCCGAGCTACCTGCAGCAGCAGGGCGAGCTGCGCTACGGCCGAACGATCGAGCTGCCGGCTTCGCGCGGCAAGATCTTCGACCGCAACGGCGTCGTGCTCGCTTCGAGCCTTCCGGCGCGCGCGATCTGGGCGATTCCCGAGCAGGTCGACGCGACGCCGGAGCAGTTCGCCGAGCTCGCCCGGCTGTTGAAGACGAGCGAGCGCGACCTGCGCCGCCGTCTCGTCGCCGCCGCCGACCGCAGCTTCGTCTACCTGAAGCGCCAGGTCGATGCCGACGTCGCCGAGCGGATCGCGGCGCTGCGCATCTCCGGCATCCACCAGCAGCGCGAGTACAAGCGGCACTATCCGCAGGGCGAGACGATCGCGCACGTCGTCGGCTTCACCAACGTCGAGGACGTCGGGCAGGAAGGGATCGAGCTTGCGAAGAACGTCGATCTCGCCGGCAAGCCGGGCAGCCGGCGCGTGATCCGCGACCGCTACGGGCGCGTCATCGAGAACGTCGAGGCGGTGCGCGAGCCGCACAACGGCCGCGACCTGGCGCTGTCGATCGACAGCACGATCCAGTTCCTCGCCTTCGACGCGCTGCGCGAGGCCGTGCGCGAGCACAAGGCGAAGGCCGGCGCGGCGGTCGTGCTCGACGTGCGGACCGGCGAGATCCTCGCGCTGGCGAACTGGCCCACCTACAACCCCAACGAGCGTGGCCAGCTGAGCGGCGCGCAGCTGCGCAACCGGGCGATCACCGACACCTTCGAGCCGGGCTCGACGATGAAGCCCTTCACCGCCGCGCTCGCGCTCGAGCTCGGGCAGGTGCGACCGGACACGGTGATCCAGACCGCGCCGGGCCGGCTTCGCATCGGTCGCGCGACGATCGGTGACGCGCATCCGCACGGCCCGCTCACGGTCGAGGAGATCGTGCAGAAATCGTCGAACGTCGGCACCGCGAAGATGGCGCTGGCGATGCCCGCCGAGCGCATGTGGGAGATGTTCTCGTCGGTCGGACTCGGGCAGGCGCCGCAGATCGGATTCCCGGGCGCCGTCGCCGGCCGGCTGCGCCCGTATCGCAGCTGGCGTCCGATCGAGCAGGCGACGATGTCCTACGGCTACGGGCTGTCGGTGTCGCTGCTGCAGCTCGCGCGTGCCTACACCGTGTTCGCCACCGACGGCGAGCTGCTGCCCGTCTCGATGTTCAAGCACGACACGCCGGTCGAAGGCGAGCGCATCGTGAGCGAGGCGACTGCGCGTGCCGTGCGCCACATGCTCGAGCTCGCGGCGGGACCGGGAGGCACCGCGCCGCAGGCGCAGATCGCCGGCTATCGCGTCGCCGGGAAGACGGGTACCGCGCACAAGCGGGAGGACGGCCGGTACGTCAACAAGTACATCTCGTCGTTCGTCGGCTTTGCGCCGGTCTCCGATCCGCGCGTCGTCGTCGCCGTGATGATCGACGAGCCGGCCGCCGGCAAGTACTACGGAGGCGTCGTCGCTGCCCCGGTGTTCGCGCGCATCACGGGCGACACGCTGCGTACGCTGCGCGTTGCGCCCGATTCGCCGGTCGTGAAGCTCGACATTCCACCGCCGGAAGTCACCGAGAGCACGGGTACGGGAGCCGCGCTGTGACGGCGAATCGGGAAGCCCACGGCGACGCGCGCGAGCGAGCCGCCGCGCTCGGTGCGTGGCTGCGCGAGACGCTCGCGCCGGGTGCGGCGCTCGTCTCCGATAGCCGGGCGCTGCGTCCGGGCGACGCGTTCCTCGCCTGGCCGGGCGCGCACACCGACGGGCGCCGCTACGTCGATGCCGCCGTCACCGCCGGCGCGGCCGCGGTGCTGTACGAAGCCGCCGACGCCGATGCGCTCGGCCTTCGACCCGACGGTGCGCAGGGCGTGCGGATGCGCGCGGTCGACGACCTGCGCTCGCTCGCCGGCCCGATCGCCGCCGACTACTACGGCCATCCGGCCGAGCGCCTCCGGGTCGTCGCCGTCACCGGGACCAACGGCAAGACGACCTGCACGCAATGGATGGCGGCCGGATTCGCCGCGTCCGGCCGGCGCTGCGCCGTGATCGGCACGCTCGGCAGCGGCATCGTCGAGAGCGGGGCGCAGACTCGCTTCGAAGACGTTGGACTGACGACGCCCGATGCGGTCGCGTTGCAGCGCCTGTTGGCGCGCTTCGTCGAGGCCGGCGTCGAGCTCGTCGCGATGGAGGCCTCGTCGATCGGCATCGACCAGGGCCGTCTGAACGGCGTCCCCGTCGAGACCGCGGTGCTGACGAACTTCACCCGCGACCATCTCGACTACCACGGCAGCGAGGAGGCCTACCTCGCGGCGAAGCTGCGTCTGTTCTCCTGGCCGGGGCTGCGCCATGCGCTGGTGAACGGAGACGATCCGGTCGCTCCCAGGGTGCTCGATTCGCTCGCATCGTCGATCGTCTCGCTCGCCTTCGGCCACTTGCCGGGCGAGCACGGATGGCGCGCGCGCAAGAAGCTCTCGGCGTACCGCATCGTGGAGCACGCGAAGGGCGCGCAGGTCTCGATCGGCGGCGACTACGGCCGCGCCGAGATCCGGCTGCAGACGATCGGGCAGTTCAACGTCGTGAACGCGCTCGCCGCCGCCGGAGTCTGGCTGCTGCACGGCATGCCCTTCGAAGAGGCGATGGAGCGCCTCGAGGGCCTGCAGCCGATTCCCGGGCGCATGCAGCGCATCGTCGTCGAGGGCCGTCCGCTCGTCGTCGTCGACTATGCGCACACGCCCGACGCGCTGATGAACGTGCTGCACGCGCTGCGACCGCTGACCGAGGCGCGGCGCGGGGCGCTGTGGTGCGTGTTCGGCGCCGGCGGCGACCGCGACCCGGGCAAGCGGCCGCTGATGGGCATGATCGTCGAGCGCTATGCCGATCGCGTCATCGTCACCAGCGACAACCCGCGCAACGAGACGCCGTTCCGCATCGTCTCCGATATCCGCGCCGGATTCATGCACGAGCCGTGGCTGACCGAACTCGACCGGGAGCTCGCGATCCGCAAGGTGCTCGAGGCGGCCGGACCCGACGACGTCGTCCTGATCGCGGGCAAGGGGCACGAAACGTACCAGGAGATCGGCGGCGAGCGGCGGCCGTTCTCCGATCTCGAGGTCGCGCGCAAGTGGCTGTGCGCGCCGCGGACGGGCGACGATGCTTGAGCTGCGCGAAGTGATGCGTTCACTGTCGGCCGGATGCCTGTACGGCGACCCCTCGGTGCGCATCGCCGGGCTGTCGACCGACACGCGCACGCTCGCGCCCGGCGAGCTGTTCGTCGCGCTGCGCGGCGAGCGTTTCAACGGGCACCGGTTCATCGGCGTCGCCCGGCAGCGGGGTGCGGCAGCGGTGCTCTTCGATCGCTGGACCGAGGGCATTCGCCGGCCCGCGATCCGCGTGCCCGACACGCGGCGTGCACTCGGCGAGATCGCGCGCGGCTGGCGATCGCGCATGAATGCACGCGTGGTCACGATCACCGGAGCGAACGGCAAGACGACCGTCAAGGAAATGCTCGCCGCCGTCCTCGCCGAAGCCTTCGGCGAGGACGGCCGGCTGGCCACGCAGGGCAACCTCAACAACGACGTCGGCGTCCCGCTGACGTTGCTGCGGCTGCGCGCCGCGCATCGGGCCGCGGCGATCGAGCTGGGCACGAACCATCCCGGCGAGATCGCCTGGCTGGCGTCGGTCGCCCGGCCCGACGTCGCGCTGGTGACGAACGCGCAGCGCGAACACCAGGAGTTCCTCGATGGCACAGAAGGATCCGCACGCGAGAACGGCGCATCGATCGTCGCGCTGCCTGCACACGGAATCGCGGTCTTTCCGGGCGACGACCCGCAGGCTGAGATATGGCGTGCGAACGCCGGGGCGCGGCGGCGGATCGAATTCGGCCTCGACGAAGCGCTGCACCGCTTCGAGGTCGCCGCGTCCCCGCACGCCGAGCCCGCGCAGTTCGAGATGAAGGTGGGCGAGGCGCGCGAGACGATCCGGCTGCCGATCGAGGGGCTGCACAACGTGCGCAACGCGCTCGCCGCGGCGGCCTGTGCGCACGCGCTCTCGATCGACGCGGCGACGATCGCGCGCGGCCTCGCACGCTTCGTCCCGGCGCCCGGACGTCTCGTGCGCCGTCGCGCGGCCGGTGGTGCCGCCCTGATCGACGACACGTACAACGCCAATCCCGACTCGGTGCGCGCCGCGATCGACGTGCTCGCCGCCTGCCCGGGGCCGCGCGTGCTCGTGCTCGGCGACATGGGCGAGGTCGGCGAGCGCGGCCCGGAGTTCCACCGGGAGGTGGGCGCGTGGGCGCGCGAGCGCGGCATCGACCGCCTGCTCGCGCTCGGCGAGGCGAGCCGTGCATCGGCCGAGGCCTTCGGCCCTGGTGCGGTGCACCATGACGACGTCGGCTCGCTGATCGCGGGCGCGGCGGCGCTGGCCCGGGAAGGCGGCACGATCCTCGTCAAGGGATCGCGCTTCATGCGGATGGAGCGCGTCGTCGACGCGCTCGTCGAAACGCCGGCGGGCGGCTGACCGATGCTGCTCGAACTGACGCAATGGCTCGCCGAGGACACGCGCACGTTCGCGGTCTTCGGCTACATCACGCTGCGCGCGGTGCTCGCCGCGCTCACCGCGATGGCGTTCGGCCTGCTGTTCGGACCGTCGCTGATCCGCAAGCTCGTCGGCATGAAGATCGGCCAGGCGGTGCGCACCGACGGGCCGAGCACGCACTTGACGAAGTCGGGCACGCCGACGATGGGCGGCGCGCTGATCCTGATCTCGGTGGCGGCGACGACGCTGCTCTGGGCGGACCTGACGAACCGCTTCGTCTGGGTCGTGCTCCTGGTCACCCTCGGCTTCGGCTGGATCGGCTGGATCGACGACTACCGCAAGGTCGTGCATCGCGATCCGCGCGGGATGTCGTCGCGGCAGAAGTTCCTCTGGCAGGCGCTGATCGGCCTGGTCGCCGCGGTTTACCTCGCGTTCTCGGTGCCGGCGCAGTCGAACGCCGAAGCGTGGGCGCTGTTCGTCGACTGGGTCGCGCACGGCTTCACCGACCTGCCGGCCGGCGCCGACCTGATCGTCCCGTTCTTCAAGAACGTCGCGTATCCGCTCGGCGTCTACGGCTTCATCGTGCTCAGCTGGTTCGTCATCGTGGGCTCGAGCAATGCGGTGAACCTGACCGACGGCGCAGACGGCCTGGCGATCATGCCCGCGGTGATGGTCGGATCGGCGCTCGGGCTGTTCGCCTACGTGACGGGCAACGCGGTCTTCGCGAAATACCTGCTGATCCCGCACATTCCCGGCGCCGGCGAAGTCGCGGTGTTCTGCGCGGCGATCGCCGGAGCCGGGCTCGCGTTCCTCTGGTACAACGCGTACCCCGCGCAGGTCTTCATGGGAGACGTGGGCGCGCTCGCGCTCGGCGCGGCGCTCGGCACGATCGCCGTGATCGTCCGGCAGGAGATCGTCCTGTTCATCATGGGCGGCGTCTTCGTCGCCGAGACGCTGTCGGTGATGCTGCAGGTCGGGTACTTCAAGTACACGAAGCGGCGCTACGGCGAGGGGCGCCGCATCCTGCGCATGGCGCCGCTGCACCACCACTTCGAGGTGGGCGGTGTCAAGGAGAGCCAGGTCGTCGTACGGTTCTGGATCGTCACGATGATGCTGGTGCTGTTCGGCCTGTCGACGCTGAAGCTGCGCTGATGGACGGACACGCGCTGCCGCAACCGGGCCTGTTCGACGTGAAGGGGCGCACCGCGCTCGTGCTCGGGCTGGGCGATTCGGGCGTGGCGATGGCGCGCTGGCTCGCGCGCCAGGGCGCGACGCTGCGCGTGGCCGACACCCGCAGCGCCGACGGCAGCGACCTGCCCGCGTGGCCGGCGCTGCGCGAGACGATCGCCGCTCTCGCCTATGCCGACGGGCCGCCGTGGAGCGATCGCTGGCTCGAAGGCGTGGACCTGGTCGCGTGGAGCCCGGGCCTGTCGATCGAGAAGGGCGCATCGGCAGAGTTCCATGCACGCGCGCTCGAGCGCGGCATCGCCGTCGTCGGCGAGCTCGAGCTCTTCGCGCTGGCGCTGGCCGACCTGCGCGAAGGCGGCTATGCACCGCGTGTCGTGGCGGTGACCGGCACCAACGGCAAGACGACGACGACGGCGCTCGCCGCACACCTGTGCCGCGAGGCCGGCATCGACGTCGCGTGCGCCGGCAACATCCGCCCGCCGATGCTCGATGCGCTGCGCGAGGCGCTCGATGCCGACCGGCTGCCCGCGGTCTGGGTGCTCGAGCTGTCGAGCTTCCAGCTGGCGCTCGCGCGCAGCTTCGCGCCCGATGCCGCGGCGATCGTCAACGTCGACGACGACCATCTCGACTGGCACGCGTCCGCCGGCAGCTATCTCGACGCCAAGCAGCGCATCTTCGCGCACGCGGGCCTCGCCGTCTTCGACCGCGGGGACGCGCGCACGGCGCCGCAGCGCCCGGGCGCGTCGATGCGGCTCGTCTCCTTCGGCATCGGCGCGCCGCCGGGAGCGGGCGATTTCGGTCTCGTGCAGGAGGGCGGCATCGACTGGCTCGCGCATGCGCAGCCCGACGACGAGCTGGGCGAGGCCGCTTCCTCCCGACGGCGCCGCGCGCCGCAGTCCTTTCACGTGCGACGCCTGATGCCGGCCGACGCGCTGCGCATCCGCGGCACGCACAATCGCCTGAATGCGCTCGCCGCGCTCGCGCTGTGCGACGCGATCGGCGTGCCGATGGCGAAATCGCTGCACGCGCTGCGCGGCTATGCGGGCGAACCGCACCGGTGCCAGCTGATCGCCACGATCGACGGCGTCGAGTACTACGACGACAGCAAGGGGACGAACGTCGGCGCGACGTCCGCGGCGCTGCGCGGTCTCGGCCGGCGCTGCCGGCTGATCGCCGGCGGCGAGGGCAAGGGGCAGGATTTCTCGGCGCTCGTCGAGCCGGTTCGCACGCACGCCGCGTCGGTCTATCTGATCGGCGTCGACGCGCCGCGGCTGCGCGAGGCGCTCGCGGCGAGCGGCGTGCCCCTCGTCGACTGCGCCTCGCTGGACGAGGCGGTCCGGCGCGCGCACGACGACGCCCGCGAAGGCGAGGCGGTGCTGCTGTCGCCGGCCTGCGCGAGCCTGGACATGTTCCGGGACTACGAGCATCGCGGTCGCTGTTTCGTGCAGGCCGTGCGCGCGCTCACGCCGGGCGCGGCGCGCGACGGCGAGGAGGCCGCGGCATGCTGAGCCTTCGACTGCCCGGGCGTCGTGCGGCCGCGCGTCCGGCGCTCGCCACCGGCGGGGCGCTGCGCATCGACCGCCGTCGCGCGACCGGCGCCGTCGCCCCGCGCGCGGCGCAGAGCGTCGACCACGCGATGATGTGGGTCGTCGGCGCGCTGCTGATGATCGGCCTCGTGATGGTGTATTCGGCGTCGATCGCGCTGCCCGATTCGAACCGCTTCGCCAGCTACGCGTCGACCCATTTTCTGCTCAGGCACGCGTTCGCGATCGCCATCGGCTGCGTCGCCGCGCTCGCCGTGTTCTCGGTACCGATCGCCCGGCTGCAGGAGTGGTCGAAATGGCTCTTCCTGCTCGGCCTCGTGCTGCTCGTGGTCGTGCTGATCCCGGGCGTCGGCAAGGAGGTCTACGGCGCGCGGCGCTGGCTGTCGCTGTACGTGCTGAATCTGCAGCCCTCGGAGCTGATGAAGCTGTTCGTCGTGCTCTACGCCGCGGACTTTACCGTGCGCAAGCAGGACTCGATGCAGAGCTTCCGGAAGGGCTTCCTGCCGATGGGCGCCGCGGTCGCGCTGGTGGGGCTGCTGCTGCTGCTCGAGCCCGATCTCGGCGCGTTCATCGTGATCGCCGCGGTGGCGATGGGGCTGCTGTTCCTCGGCGGCGTGAACGGGCGCCTGTTCGCGTCGCTCGTCCTGATCGCGGGTGCGACCTTCTCGGCGCTGATCTGGCTGTCGCCGTGGCGGCGCGAACGCATCTTCGCGTATCTCGATCCCTTCGACGCGGCGAACGCGCTGGGCAAGGGCTACCAGCTGTCGCATTCGCTGATCGCCTTCGGCCGCGGCGAGCTGTTCGGCGTGGGGCTCGGCGCGTCGGTCGAGAAGCTGCACTACCTGCCCGAGGCGCACACCGATTTCCTGCTCGCCGTCCTCGGCGAGGAGCTCGGCCTGGCCGGCGTGCTCACCGTGATCGTTCTCTTCTTCTGGTTCACGCGGCGCGCCTTCGAGATCGGGCGCCAGTCGATCAAGCTCGAGCGCACCTTCGCCGGCCTGGTCGCCAAGGGCATCGGCCTGTGGATCGGCGTGCAGGCCTTCATCAACATGGGCGTGAACATCGGCCTGCTGCCCACCAAGGGTCTGACCCTGCCGCTGATGAGCTACGGCGGCAGCGGCATCCTCGTGAACTGCATCGCCGTCGCCCTCGTCCTCCGTGTTGATTTCGAAAATCGCAAACTGATGCGAGGTCTCGCATGAGACATCGCACCAGTTTGCGATTTCGGCGAAGGCTGACTTCGCGCAGCGAAGTCAAGCCCGCGAAGCGGGCGGCCGAAGCCAAAATTCTCCGAGCAGGAGGGCTGACTTCGCGCAGCGAAGTCAAGCCCGCGAAGCGGGCGGCCGAAGCCA
>Ga0079224_100012694_pt1 | contig 11680 bp, 10 predicted proteins | sample Stecom2015_FD_80414 | JGI IMG/M metagenome (GOLD analysis project Ga0079224, IMG submission 80414) | Agricultural soil microbial communities from Utah to study Nitrogen management - Steer compost 2015 | ecosystem: Environmental > Terrestrial > Soil > Agricultural land | place: USA: Utah...
AGGGTGCATCTTCGGCCGGGTATCTGAGCGTCGTGTTGCCGGTCTGTTTGGCAATTGACCAAATAATGCTTTCTCCTGCAGGAATGACATCCGGCTGACGCCTGTAAAGCGGGTCGGCATAGGCATTTTCTGCATCAATCCATTTCCAGCCGTGCGCCTTGAATGCCGAGATAATATCGCCAAGCGATTCAGCATTGAGTTTATTCGTATGCAGCAGGATCACATGTTTGGGCGAATAGCCCAGTGTCTTTTTCCCCAGACCATCATAGTAATCTGCACGATCAAGCAAGTGCCTGATGTAGGCTTTTTTCAAGCGTGCAAGGCTGGCCGTTTTGCCTGCCTTTTCATACGCCAGATATCGCATATTGTAAAACCAGTCACTGGCATCAATACTTACAGCACCGGATCGATAGCCCCGGCCGTTCAGCCATTGGCGCACAGTGTCGCGCTTTTGCCTGGTGTCGCCTTCTTTCAAAAATGGAAACCGGTAGCGAGCTGTCCAGCCAGGCAGAGTTTGCAATTGGCGTTCGGCGCCAGCGATGTCGGCCATATAGTCTGCTGCACTCACGTCTTTTTTATTCAGATTCAAGTGTCGTTCGCTATGGTTGCCGATCGCATGGCCTTGCGTCCCCCACTGCGCAACCAATTGCAGCCCGGCATTGCCTCCCAATTTAATCAGGCTTGGGTAAATGATTGCATGAATATTTAACGCTCGTAACTGAGAAAGCAATGCCTGGTTAATCGCGACCGCGTCCGGGTTTGTTTCCGGATTCAGGCCATCGTCAAAGCTCAAGGCCAACTGTTTCGCATGAACACCGCAAGCGGCAGCCACTGCGGCAAAAGCCAATAGAAATCGGAAAAAAATACGCATGTGAATTGACTGTGTTGTCCGAATTATTGACACAACGCCTTGCAGCGCTGACGAGCTTGTCCGATGATACCGGATTCGAACCTTGAGAGTGGTTTTTTTACCTTAACAGGCGCATGCAATTGCACGCGCCAGCGTCAGGTAAAAGCGTTTTTATTCCAGTTCGTCCAGAAACGTCAGTATCGCCTCGCCATACGTATCCAGCTTGTGTTGCCCGACGCCGTTGACGGCAGCCAGATCGGCCAGCGTGCTGGGCTCCAGCTCGGCAATCTGCGCCAGGGTATCGTCCTTGAAAATCACATAGGCCGGCACGCCGTGCTCCTTGGCAATGTCGCGCCGCCATTGTCGCAAGCTTTCAAATCGTGCTTGCGCGGCCGCCGACAACACGCGGACTTCGCGTTTGCCGCGCGGCATGATATTGCGCGATCGCGCCGCAGCACGGGCAGATTCCTTGCGCATCATCAGCACCTGCTCGCCCTTGAGCACGCTGCGGCTCCTTTCGGTCAACGCCAACGTCCCGTAACCGTCGCCATCGACCGTAACAACGTTGGCCGCCATCAGTTGGCGCAGTACACTGCGCCAGCCCTGCTCTGAAATATCCTGACCAATACCGAAGACGGACAAGGTGTCATGTGAATGCTGCGCCACCTTATCAGTGCGCTTACCACGCAGAATATCGATCAGATGCCCTGCCCCATAGCGCTGATCACGTTCGCGATGCAGGCGATAAATGGCAGACAGAATTTTCTGGGCTGCCACCGTACCATCCCAGGTTTGCGGCGGAGTCAGGCAGACATCGCAATTGCCGCAGGGTTCTGACTGCTGCCCGAAATAAGCCAGCAGGCGGGTGCGCCGGCACTGCACGGTTTCGCACAGGGCCAGCATGCCATCCAGTTGCGCCCCGGAGCGACGCTTGAAAAACTCATCGCCCGTGGAGTCGTCAATCATCTTGCGTTGCTGCACCACGTCCTGCAGCCCATAGGCCATCCAGGCGGTGGCCGGCAAGCCGTCGCGGCCTGCCCTGCCGGTTTCCTGATAATAGCCTTCGACAGACTTGGGCAGATCGATATGCGCTACAAAACGCACATCAGGCTTATTGATGCCCATGCCAAATGCAATCGTGGCTACCATGACCACACCGTCGTCCCGCAGGAAGCGGGCTTGTCGCTGCGCCCGCAATTCGGCCGGCAAGCCCGCATGATAGGCCATCGCGTCGATGCCTTCCCGACACAGAAACTCGGCCGTATCTTCGGTTTTGTTGCGCGACAGGCAATACACGATACCCGAATCACCCGCATGTTCCTCACGGATAAAGCCCAATAGCTGACGGCGCACGTCGTTTTTTTCGACGATGACATATCTGATATTGGGACGGTCAAACCCTGCCACGAAGTGCCGCGCCTGCGTCAGACCCAGTCGCTGCGCTATTTCATCGCGGGTCTGCGGCGTCGCGGTGGCCGTTAGCGCAATGCGCGGCACCGCTGGCCACTGTTCGTGCAAACGGGACAGGCCCAGGTATTCGGGACGAAAATCATGGCCCCATTGCGAAACGCAATGCGCTTCATCAATCGCAAACAGGGCAATGCGGCCCCGTTCCAGCAGGCGCATGCAGCGGTCGGTCAGCAGACGCTCGGGGGCAATATAGAGAAAATCCAGTTCGCCCCGGGCAAACGCGTTCTCCACTTCACGTATGGTCTCCCATTCCTGGCTGGAATTGAGAAATGCCGCACGTGCGCCCAGCTCGCGCAGGGCATCAACCTGGTCCTGCATCAATGCAATAAGCGGCGACACCACGATGGCAGTGCCCGGGCGGATAAGCGCAGGCACCTGATAGCACAGCGACTTGCCTGCGCCGGTTGGCATCAGCACCAGCGCATCATGACCAGCGACCAGGTGTTCGACAATGGCCTGCTGCTCGCCACGAAAGGAATCGTAACCAAAAACACGTTTCAGGACAGACAGCGGGGTGGTGGGATCAGACACTAGATATGAGACACAAAAATAAAAGCCGGTAATTAACTGACAAAGGTTTAAGCCGCAGCGATCCTGGGTTCGCTGTCCGGCACGGATATAAAAGGCTATTATAATCGTTATACCGCTACGGAGAGTTCGATATGAAAATCACACATATGCTGACAGGGGCCGTTGGCTGCCTGCTTGCCGTTGCTGCGCAATCTGCGCTGGCTAAAATCCCGGTGTACGTTTTTGGCAATACGCCCAATGATCCGATCGGGACCTACATCACGGCGCAAATCCGCAACCAGATCGCCAGCTCGCCCACGCTCACCCTGGTCAACGATATGAATCGGGCAGTCGCCCGCCTGAATCTGCAAAGCGCAGACCCCACGCGCGAAGGCCGCTTTACCGCCATTGCGGAAAATGTGGACATTGTCAACGCCGCCTCGCCCATCAATCCCTGGCTCAATATCCAGCAACACATCCGTGTCTGCCTGTCCGAGTCCAGCGGCAGCTGCGCCACCACCATTGTAAATGACCTGACATCGGTGGCCCTGCAATATGGCCCGGCCCTGCAGCAAAAGCTGGGCAGATAGGCGCCGCAGCCGGTTAGCCGGCTGTGCTTAACGTGCTTTCGGTCGTGGTATCCTGGATCCAGATGCTGCGCAATGACGGTACCAGATCGCCATTGCCCTTGCGCCAGGCAAGGACAGCGATATACTGTTGCATCGAATCGAACATCACAGGGCCGATAGGCCTGCAAGCGAATCACACCATGAATATTGGCATTGCCGGCGCCGGGCTGTTGGGGCGCATTCTCGCTCTGGTGCTCTCACGCCAGGGACACCAGGTTTCCGTATTTGACGCAGCCTCATCCGCGCAGGCACGCGTGGCCGCAGGCTGGACTGCCGCCGGCATGCTCAGTCCCATCGCCGAACTCGAAAGCGGCGATACCGACGTATTCGACATGGGTTTGCGCTCGATCGAGCTATGGTCAGCCCTGGCGCCGACGCTGTGCCAGCCGGTACAATTTCATGTACGAGGCAGCCTGCTGGTTGCGCATCGCGGTGACGAAGGGGCGGCAACACGGCTGACGTCGCTGCTGGAGGCAAAAGCGCCGCAACATGCGCGCCCGCGCATGCTCAGCCGTGAACAACTGCAGTCGCTGGAGCCATCAATCCAGGGCCCCAGCCACGCCTGGATGCTGGAAGGAGAGGGACAGATCCATACTGTCCAGGCCATGCAGGCGCTGGCCGAATCTGCCGACAACACCACGTGGCACTGGGGAAGCCCCGTGGTCAGCCTGAAACCCGGACAGTTGCAGACGACGCAAGGCATACATGGTTTCGACTGGGTGTTCGATGTCCGCGGCACCGGCGCCCGGGAGCGGCCGCACGCCAATAGTCATCAACTCAACTGCCGCAATGTACGAGGCGTACGCGGCGAGATTTTCTGGCTGCAGGCCAGTGGTCTGACGCTTGGCCGGCCCGTTCGTCTGCTGCATCCGCGTTACCGTGTATATATCGTGCCGCGCGCGCCCGATACGGTCGTGGTGGGCGCCAGCGAAATCGAAAGCGAAGACCGTTCGCCGGTTTCGCTGCGCAGCACGGTGGAGCTGCTCACAGCCGCGCACAGTGTGCTGCCCGAACTGGCCGAAGCACGCCTGATCCACACAGAAGTCAATTTGCGGCCTGCTCTGCTGGATAATCTGCCCCGTATTGAGCACGAAGCGGGCCTGACCCGCATCAACGGATTGTTCCGCCATGGCTGGCTGATTGCACCCGCCGTTGTGGAAAAGGCCCTACAATCAATATTTGAACCCGATTTCAATCTGATTCAAACGGCATGAGCACTATTCACATTTCCGTCAACGGAACGACACACGACATCGCCAGCGGCACCACCCTGGCCCAGCTGATTACGCACCTGCAAAGCACTGCCGGCCAGCCGGATGATCCCGCCGCCATTGCCACTGCGATCAATGAGGTTTTTATTCCCCGACCCAAGCGCGGCGATACCGTATTGTCCGACGGCGACCAGGTATTTACTTTCAGCCCTATCACTGGCGGTTAAGCCGCCCGCATCACGATTATGAAACCATTTGCCATTGCAGACACCTTGCTGGAGAGCCGCTTCTTTCTGGGCACTGCGGGCTACCCGTCGCCCAAAGTATTGCAAGACGCCATCACTGCCTCGGGTGCTGCGGTCATTACCGTCGGACTCAAGCGGCAGCTTACGCCTTCGGCTTCCGGCGGCGCCGGTGCGGCGCTGGACAATTCCTTTTTCCAGATGCTCAAAGACTCCGGCCTGCATCTGCTGCCCAATACCGCCGGCTGCAAAACGGGTCGTGAAGCGATTACGCTGGCGCAAATGGCGCGGGAAATTTTTGGCACGCACTGGATCAAACTGGAAGTGATCGGCGACGACTACACGCTGCAGCCTGATCCGATCGAATTGATTCGTGCCGCCGAAGAACTGACCAAAGACGGCTTTGAAGTGTTTCCTTATTGCACCGACGATCTGGTCACCTGCCGCCGGCTGCTGGATGTGGGCTGCCGGCTGCTGATGCCCTGGGGGGCGCCGATCGGCTCCGGGCAAGGTCTGACAAACCCGCATGGGCTGCGCATCCTGCGTGCGCGCCTGCCGGATGTGCCGCTTATTGTGGACGCCGGCATTGGCTCGCCCATGGACGCCGTGCAAGCCATGCAAATGGGCTACGATGCCGTCCTGCTCAACTCGGCTGTGTCCCAGGCCCACGATCCGGTAAAAATGGCTGAAGCATTTAATCTGGCCGTACGGGCCGGACGCATGGGTTACGAGGCCGGGATCATGGCCAGACAGGACATGGCGGTTCCATCCACACAGGTCACGGGCCGACCCTTTCTGCTGTAGGCTCGCCGCCTACGCGGTAGTTTAGGGCAAGGCGTCCAATGCGCATCCGGCGGATTTATGCCGGCAGCACCACAAGCGCGGCCCCATAGGCCGCCATCCCGGCCAGCACCGCAAACCCCGCATTGCGCGTAAGTCTGGCGCACGCGCCTGCGGCGACCAGGCCACAAAAATAGCTTAGCACGCCGGTTGCGCTGGTGGCCTGCTGCAAATCCGAATACACCACCACAACCGTCATGGACACCAGCAACGCCGGCCCCAGGATAGCAAACCGCCCCGACGCCAGGCGGCCAAAAATGGTCGATTTGCGCATCAGCACAAAGGGCAATGCACGGCTGAGCCAGGTCACTACGGCCATAACGACAATGGCCAGCCAGAATTCAGTCTGCCCCATGAGATTCTCCAGCCATGTCTTGTTGCTTTGCGCCGCCATCGCTGCTCACGTGATCGCCGGGAACAAAACACAACCAGGCGCTGACCGTACCCGCCAGGATGGCAGGCGTTGCCCCGGCATAGATCAGACACAGCAAGGTAACCACAGACGCAATCAACAACGCGCGCAGCATGGGTCGCTTCACGCTGAGCAGTGCCAGCGAACAAAATAAAGCCACCAGAGCAAAGCGCAATATCTGATCAACCTGCGGAAACTGTGCTGTGAGACCGGATCCGGCGAGCAGCCCGATGACCGTTCCACCAATCCAGGACAGCCATGCGGTCAGACCCACGCCCATATACCAGGCAAATTGCGCGTTGACCGGCTGATGCCCCATTCCATGAAACGCGGTGGCGAACACTTCATCTGTGAGTAAAAATGCAGCCTGCAAACGCTTGCGCAAGGCTGGCGGCAGCCATTTGGCAATGAGCGGACCGTAGAGCAGATGGCGCGCGTTGAGCAATGAAACCATGGCAACGATACCGGGTAGCGGCGTACCCAGTTTGATAGCAGCCAGAATGAAAAACTGCGAGGCCCCGGCGTAGACAAACACCGAGATCAGCACGGTTTCCCAGAACGACAGGCCGACGCCCTTGGCCGCGATCCCGTATGCCATGGCCACCGGCACATAACCGAGCAGTACAGGCACACCGGCCCGGACCCCACGCAAACCATTGTGTAACACCGACATTCTAAGCGCCCCTCCTGTAACAGACCGCTATTACATCACAGGACTTGAGCATAAATCCAGCGGCCTTGCGGGATGCCCGCAAACATGCCCCGTTCCCGGCAAGCACGGTCTTGCGAGCGCCAGAGGTTCGGCGCGTATCGGCAGACGCGATCCGACGATGTTGAGCCAGCTTGTTTCAGCACCGGTACGCAGTCTTGTCGCCGCCGTCTACTTATTTCAAGTGTCATTTATGACAGATTGTGCCGGGCCCAGAAATTGTCCACCTCCTGTTCAGCCTGCGCTCGCGTCAGACCATACTTCTCCTGTAATACCCCGCACATTCTCTGCGCATCGCCGTCAACGTCGGCAATGTCGTCATCGGACAAATCGCTCCATCGTTCTTTCAGCGCGTCCTTGACCTGTTCCCATTGAACGTCGTTATCGTCCGGATTCATAGATTGCTCCTTGCATGGCGCTACTGCGACCCAATGAAAAACCACGCTTTATGCTAACCGGTTCATTGACCAGGACAAGGCTCTGTTACATACGCTTAACAAACGTATGTAACCGCAATACATTCGTACTGCAGCGTGCAGGCGCAGCCACCGAAGGCATGGGAACAAAAGCGACGGGCATATGCGCACGCGCTCTGGAGCATAACCGGGGCGCTCGCAGCGTCCGATTGAGCCGTTTTTACACATGCCGCCATGCACGATGGCGCAGAGACGCATCGCAATGCCAAACGGTTCAAACACGTTAAGATGCAAAGACAGGCGTCCCGATACGATACGTGGCATGACAGGGCTGTTGTCCCTGCTATGCTTGCGAAACCAGGTCCGGGGAACTCAGTCTTTGCTGCGTGCTGCGACATAGTTCAGCGTACCGGCCAGCTGCGCGGCAGCCGGATCGTCCAGCGGATGGCTGATCCCTTCTTCAACAGGCACAGAGGGAAAATCAAATGGACTGACGCCTGCCAGACATGCCACGTTCACACTGATTTGCGAGGGATTCGAGCGTCGTCGATGGTGCGTATAGATGCCGCAGCGCGAGCAAAAATAGTGCTCTGCTGTCATGGTGTTGAACTGATAGCGCGTAAGCCAGTGGCCGCCTGACTCGTAGGCAATATCGCCCAGGTCAGCCGTCACTACAACAGCCCCTCTCATCGCACAATAGGAACAATTGCAGCGTCTGACATCGCGCAACCCGCTTTTGGTTAATACGGTAAACCGGACTGCACCACAATGACAGGCGCCGTTAAGCCTGATAGCGTCATTCAATGCCCTCTCCTTTTTACAGCGTTTTCCGGATCAGTCTTTGCGCTGGATTCCTGCATTACGCAACGTCAGCTGTTCCTACCCGTCTTCGTAGGAACAGCCGCCGATGCATGGCAGAAAAATCAGCCCAGCAAACCGCGCAGGACGTATTGCATGATTCCGCCGTGACGATAGTAGGCTGCCTCGCTGGGCGTATCAATGCGGACGATTGCATCGAACTGCACGCCGTCGGCCTGCACCCTTACCGTTGTGGGTGTGATGTCCTGGTTCAAGGTCACGATACCGGTAATATCAAAGGTTTCTTTCCCGGTCAGGCCTAGTGCGGCCGCACTCTGACCCTCAGGAAATTGCAGCGGCAGCACGCCCATGCCGAGCAGGTTCGACCGATGAATCCGTTCATACGATTCAGCAATCACGGCCCGCACGCCCAGCAATGCCGTCCCCTTTGCCGCCCAGTCGCGCGACGAGCCCGAACCGTATTCCTTGCCGGCAAGAATGACCAGGGGGATATCCTTCTCGATATAGGATCGTGACGCTTCAAAGATCGTCGTCACCGGTTCATCGCTGCGCGTGAAGTCACGCGTGAAGCCGCCCTCGGTGCCTGGCGCCAGTTGATTGCGCAGGCGCACATTGGCAAACGTGCCGCGTATCATGACTTCATGATTGCCGCGTCGTGATCCATACGAGTTGAAGTCTTTTGGCGCTACGCCATGCTCGGTCAGGTAGGCTGCAGCTGGCGAAGTCCTGGCAATGGACCCGGCCGGACTGATATGATCGGTGGTGACCGAGTCGCCGAGCATGGCCAGCACCCGTGCGCCCTGTATATCCGAGACCGGTTCCGGCTGACGCGACATATTGTCGAAATAGGGTGGCTTGCGCGCATAGGTGGAGGCTTCATCCCAGTCGAACCGCTCTCCTTCGGGCGTGGACAAGGCGCGCCAGCGTTCATCGCCGGCAAAAACATCGGCGTAGCCAGCGGTGTACATGTCGGACATGATCGCCGCATCCACCACCTCCTGCACGTCGCTGGCAGACGGCCAGATATCCCGCAGGTAAACGTCTTGCCCATCGCTGCCCTGTCCCAGCGGCTCGTTGAACAGATCAATATCCATGGTGCCGGCCAGTGCATAAGCCACCACCAGCGGCGGCGACATCAGATAGTTCATCTTGACTTCTGCGTGAATGCGTCCTTCAAAATTACGGTTGCCCGATAGCACAGATACCACAGAGAGATCATGGTCTGCGATCGCCTGACTCACTTCGGGAATAAGCGGACCGGAGTTGCCGATGCAGGTCGTGCACCCGTACCCGACCAGATTGAAACCCAGTGCGTCAAGATAGCGCGTCAAACCGGCGCGCTCATAATAGTCTGTCACGACGCGGGAACCCGGAGCCAGACTGGTCTTGACCCAAGGCTTGCGCTGCAGGCCCTTTTCAACCGCACGCTTGGCCAGCATCGCCGCCGCGATCATGACCGTGGGATTGGACGTGTTGGTACAGGAAGTAATGGCGGCAATCACCACCGAACCATGATCGATATGGCCTTGGGTGCCGTCGCCAAAGGTAATGGGAATCGGCGCGCGCGCCCGACGGTTGTCTGTTGGCGCTTGCGCCACATGATCGGTTGGCTGATCTGAAGAGGATTGTGGTTCCTCATGGGCAGGCGGATCGGATGCAGGAAAAGACTGGTCTACAACCTTGTCATAACCGTGCGGCTTCTGTTCGGGCTCGCCGAGAGACGAAGCAAGCGCCCCGCGAAATGCCGGCTTCGCATCCGACAGCGCAATGCGATCCTGCGGACGCATCGGACCGGCAATGGACGGAACCACCTGTGACAGATCAAGTTCCAGTTTTTCCGAATAGCGCGGTTCAGCTTGCGGATCATGCCACAAACCCTGTGCTTTGGCGTAGGCTTCGACCAGTGCAATCTGCTCCTGGGAGCGGCCGGTAAACGCAAGATAACGAAGGGTTTCTGCGTCAATGGGGAAAATAGAAATCGTCGAACCGTATTCCGGGCTCATATTGCCAATGGTCGCCCGGTTGGCCAGCGGCACCGCCGCAACGCCCGGACCGTAAAACTCTACAAACTTGCCAACGACACGATGCTTGCGCAACATTTCCGTAATCGTCAAGACCAGGTCGGTTGCCGTTGTTCCTTCCGGTAATGTTCCGGTAAGCTTAAAACCGACCACGCGTGGAATCAGCATGGAAATAGGCTGCCCCAGCATGGCCGCTTCGGCTTCGATGCCGCCTACGCCCCACGCGACAACGCCCAGGCCATTGACCATCGGCGTATGGGAGTCAGTCCCGACACAGGTGTCGGGATAAGCCACTTTCATATCATCGTCATCGGCGGTGAAAACCACGCGTGACAAATGTTCCAGATTGACCTGATGGACGATGCCGGTGCCCGGGGGCACGACCTTGAAGTCCTGAAAGGCCTGCTGCCCCCAGCGTAAAAACTGGTAGCGTTCCAGGTTGCGCTGATATTCGATCTCGACGTTACGCTCGAACGCATTGGCCTGGCCGAAAACGTCGACGATCACCGAGTGGTCAATGACCAGCTCTACCGGCGCCAGGGGATTGATTCGCTCGGGGTCCCCGCCCAGGGCATGCATGGCTTCGCGCATGGCAGCCAGGTCCACAACCGCCGGCACACCGGTGAAGTCCTGCAGCACCACCCGGGCCGGTGTGAAGGCGATTTCCCGATCCGGTTGCGCCTGTGGGTCCCAGCCGGCAAGCGCCCGAATGTCTGCCGCTGTAATATCCTTGCCATTTTCCGTACGCAGCAGGTTCTCCAGCAGGATTTTCAGCCCGTAAGGCAGCGAGGCCACATCCAGGCCTTCGTCCTTTAACGCATCCAGCCGGTAGATTCGATATGATTGTTCTCCCACTTCGAGTACGCTGCGGGCGCCAAAACTATCCATACTTTTCATGACGTTTTTCTCCTTGATCATAAACTTGCCGGTCTGTGTTCATATCGCAAATACCGATTGCTGCGCGGTCGGGACGCGGTGGTCATTGCCGGTTTTCTGATACGGACCCATTCTGGCCGCGGCACGAGCCGCTGCCCCGGCCCTGCCTCTATTGCCGGTCTGCCACAACCGCCACAGGCGCCCTATCGGCCTGATACAGCCACCAGCATGCATACGGTCCGAATTACCGCCGTAAAAAGCGGACCGGACGCTGTCCTTGTTCAGCCGCGTATTACGCCACAGCCGCTAACTGCAGCTGTTCACCACATGTATTTACATCAATGACGCTGCGCGCCAGCAGGAAACGCTTTTGCGTTCGGCCGCTCATAAGCGCTCGCGCCGGGCTCCAAAGCAGCCCCACACAATGATCATGCCATAACTTGGAGAGGTATACAAACCGGTCTGCCCTTTAGCGCATAAAGGATGAAGTTACCGTCTTTTTACAGCATATAGGGCGCCAGCAGATGTCAGATCACAGACCTGCAGCAGGACCCGAGGATTAAACCCGAGGATTAAACCCGAGGATTAAACCCGAGGATTAAACCCGAGGATTAAACCCGAGGATTAAACCCGAGGATTAAACCCGAGGATTAAACCCGAGGATTAAACCCGAGG
>Ga0079224_100012695_pt1 | contig 11679 bp, 11 predicted proteins | sample Stecom2015_FD_80414 | JGI IMG/M metagenome (GOLD analysis project Ga0079224, IMG submission 80414) | Agricultural soil microbial communities from Utah to study Nitrogen management - Steer compost 2015 | ecosystem: Environmental > Terrestrial > Soil > Agricultural land | place: USA: Utah...
GCCGATGGTAAAATGATTTGCCCACTTCGAAAAACCGGCAATCCCGCTCCTGGTTCTTCTGATTGTAGGCCGCCGCCTGCAACAGGGACGGCAAGGAAGTGGTGGGAAGGATTTCCCATTCCTCGCTCAGCGGGTTGCGCAATGGAACAAAGGCGGAACGAGGATCCTCGGGAGGCAGACCCAGCTTTGCCAAGGTCTTGCGCGACGAGAAGCGGAGATTCAAGGTTTCGTTGAGGCCGGCGTCCCGGAGAAAATGCTTGAGGGTGCGGGCCAGGGATTCCTGGGGGGGCAAGGCCTTATAGGATAGAGGCAGACTGGGAAGGATTACGGGAATGGCATTGTAATCGCCCAGACGCGCCACCTCCTCGATGAGATCGGCCTCCCGCTCCAGATCGCCGCGGAAGCCCGGTATGTGGAAAGCCAGGGCTTCTTCGCCATGGGTATGCCCGGTTTCCCCGCGCTCCAGCCCAATGGCCTCCAGGCGCCGCGTGCATTCGGACGCGCCGATTTCCATGCCCAGCAGCTTTTCCGCCCGTGTCGGACGAATATAGACGACCCGCCGGGAGGAGGGATGCTCCGGGGAGGACTTCTCGACCCGGCCCTCGGCAACCGCTCCGCCGCACCATTCCGCGATAAGGCCGGCCAGATAATCGCAGGCCCAGGCCGTATTGAGCGGATCGACCCCCCGCTCGAAGCGATGGGAAGAATCGCTGGAAAGCCCGTGGCGGCGGCCCTGGCGTCGGATCACGGAAGGATTGAAATAGGCGGTTTCCAGGAAAATGTCCGTGGTCGCGGCATCCACTTCGGAATCCTTGCCGCCCATCACTCCGGCCAATGCCATCGGCCCCGCGGCATCGGCGATGACCAGGTCGTCCGGAGTGATATCGCGGACCGAGCCGTCCAGAATCCTCAGCTTCTCCCCGTCCCGGCCATTGCGGATGATCACCTTTCCGCCCCGGATTTTGCCCAGATCGAAGGCATGCGTCGGCTGGCCGATTTCCATCAGCACATAATTCGTGAGGTCCACCACATTGTTGATGCTCCGCTTGCCGATGGATTCGAGCGCCTTGACCAGCCAATCGGGGCTGGGGCCCACCTGCACGCCCCGGATCACCCGGCCCGCGTAATAGGTGCAGCCGATCAAATCCTCCAGCGCCACTTCCACGGCGCCCGAGGCGGCCGGACCGGATTCGCGCAGGACCGGGGCGGGATAACGCAGGGGTTTCCCGTATTTGGCCGCCACCTCCCGGGCCACGCCAACGTGGCAAAGGGCGTCGGGCCGGTTCGGGGTCACGTTCAGCGAGAACAGGGTATCGGAAAGCCCCGGAATGCGATCCATGGGCAGGCCCGCAGGCACCGAAGGATCGAGGACCATAATGCCTTCATGGCTCCCTCCCAGGCCCACTTCGTCCCCCGCGCAGATCATACCGTGGGATTCCTGCCCGCGCAGCCTGGCCTTTTTGATCTTGAGCGGGGGGTCGCCCGGACCCGCTCCCGGCAATTCGGCGCCGACCTTGGCCAGCAGTACCTTCTGGCCGGCGGCCACGTTGGGCGCGCCGCATACCACCGGATAGGTTTCGGTTCCATCGCTCACTTTGCAAACGCTGAGCTTGTCGGCCTCCGGATGGCGGACGCATTCCAGCACCTCTGCGGACACGACTCCGGCCAGATCTCCGGCGATTTTCATCCCCTCCACTTCCAGACCCAAAGAGGTAAGGGCCAGGGATAAGGCTTGGCGGTCATCATCGGGACGGTCCCCGGTTGAACCGGTGAGGTCGACGTATTTCTTGATCCAATTGAGGCTGACTTCCATGGAATCCTCTCAGAACTGCCGCAGGAAACGGTTGTCGTTGCGGGTCAAATGGCCGATATCGGGAATCCCGTATCTGAGCATGGTGATGCGATCGATGCCGAAACCGAAGGCGAAACCGGTGTATTTCTCCGGATCCCATCCCGCCTTGCCGAACACGTTGGGATCCACGCTCCCGCAGCCGCCGATTTCTATCCAGCCCGTCTGCTTGCACACGCGGCAACCCGCGCCCGCTTCGCCGGGCCGCACCCGGCAGAAATAGCAGGACACATCCATTTCGGCAGAAGGCTCGGTGAAGGGGAAATAGCTGGGCCGGAAACGCATGGTGCTTTCGGCGCCGAACATGTGCCTGGCCCACAGGAAAAGCGTCCCCTTGAGATTGGCGAAGGAAATGTCCTTGTCCACCACCAGACATTCCACCTGCTGGAACATGGGGGAATGGGTGGCGTCGTTGTCCACCCGGTACACGAAGCCCGGCGCGATGATGCGGAGGGGCGGCTCGCGGTGGGTCTCCATGTAATGGACCTGCACGTTCGAGGTATGGGTGCGCAGTACCACCTTGTCATCCACGTAGAACGTATCATGCATGTCACGGGAGGGGTGGTCCGGGGGGATGTTGAGAGCTTCAAAGTTGTACCAGTCGTTGTCCACCTCGGGAGCCACGGCCATCTCGAATCCCAACCCCTGGAAGAACGAGATGATTTCCTCCCGTACCTGGGTCATGGGATGCAGGGAACCCAGCGGCACCCGGTATCCCGGCAAGGATGGATCGAGGGCGGAACCGGCCAGGCTGCCGGCGATTTCCGCTTCCTGGATGCGCTCCTGCAGGGAGGCGAACCGGCCTTCGGCGTGATCCCGCAATTCGTTTACAAGTTTGCCGAATTCGGGGCGCGCTTCGGGGGCCAGGTTCCCCATGGATCTCAGCAATCCCGAAATATCCCCCTTTTTGCCGAGATAGCGGACCTTCATTTCCTCGTAACGGCGGGACAGGGATTTTCCGTCCTCGCCGGCGGCGACGGTGTTTTCCAATTGCTGCATTTCCCCGTCCAGGCGGAGGCGGATTTCTTCGATGGCTTGCATTGGGTGGTGGACTCCAGGCTGTTCGGCAGGAAATATAACTTAGACCGGAAACCCGGTCTGGGAACTTCCGGTGTGGGAACCGGAATCCGGGGGCGGCCACTGGGAGTCAATTTTGCCGGACTACATCGTTGTTGCGGGTACAAGCCTACCCGGGCGCCCCGTATCCCCCACCGGCTATTTCGGCCGAATCGGGCACCGAGATTTCATATATTCTCAGCGTGCTGGAAGACATCCTATACAAACTATCCAGAAAGGTTTTGCCGCTGTCCTTGTATCGATCCTTTTCCCGGAGCTTCCTGGGAAGAGAAAAAGGGTGGAAAAGGATTGAGACGTATCTTGCGACCTTTGAATTCTACCGTAACCAGGAAGTCGATTTTACTGGCTGCAGAGTAGCCGAGGTCGGTAGCGGGGATCAATATTATACGGCGTTTTTTTTCCTGGATGCGGGCGCCAAGGAAGTTCTGCTGGTGGAGCCTACTCTTACACCGAATCTCGAGAAGCTCAGTGCGGAATTGGCTCGTTTCAACCATCATACGTCCAAGCAAATCAAGCTTGATGCCGTAATGGGCCGAATATTCTGTTATCGCGATCTATCCGAGATTCCGGCGGAGTTCGACTTCCGAACCGGCCTCATGTTTTCCTATCTGGTTCTCGAGCATTTCCGGGATATCGAAACCTTCTTTCTGCATACCCGGAGATTGCTGAAGCCTAAAGGGTTAAGCTGCAACATCGTCGACCTGTCCGACCACACCTACCACCTACTCGCAAAATATGGATTCCTGAGACCTTTGGCGGTGAAGCGGAGGCTTTACCACCTTCGTTATTCCGACCGGATTTTTACCTCGTGAATGACCCGAAGTGCTACATGAATCGGAAACTACTGCCGGAATATCTCGGGTTGGCTGAAAAATATCGGCTACGCATCGTCCACCTCGCCAGGCAAACGGATGAAAATGCAGTAATCCACCCGGATCTACACCGCAGGCACCCAACGGCTGACACCGGGGAATTGAAGACCGTCAATTTTCTGATTAAACTGGAAAAGCCCCAGTAAGGCCAGCTCCGGCCACGGAAAGAAAATACTCCGTGGGACTCACTTTGGACTTTGTGGAAGCGGTTTGTATAACCGGCGCGTTATTTACATTCGCAAGGTCATATGTGAATGGACTATCGCTTAGCCCAATATCCCAAATATCTCCGTAAACCTAGGCATCAGCGAAAAAACCAGGCAATTGCTTTACTTCAAATTGCTAAGATCGCCTGTATAATGCCGACTCATATAAATCATCAAATCGCATAAACACAAAAAGCTGGAGACTTTCGTCTCCAGCTTTTTCGAACGAAGGGGCTGAATCGCTCCCGTCGACCCGATTCAAGGCGCGGTTTTGGTCGCAGCCGCCACGATTTTGCCGAAGGCGGCGGAATCGGACAGGGCGAGGTCGGCCAGGATTTTCCGGTCCAGGCTGATGGCTGTTTTCTTGAGGCCGGCGATGAGACGCGAATAGGTGGTTCCGAACTCGCGGGCCGCGGCGTTGATGCGCACGGTCCAAAGAGTGCGGAAGGCAGCCTTCTTATCGCGGCGATGCACGGTCGCGAAAACGCGGGACTTGTCCACCGCTTCCTTGGCGAGCTTGAGATTGGACTTCTTTCGGCCATAGAATCCGCGGGCCGCCTTGAGGACTTTCTTGCGGCGGGCGCGCGAGGCTACTGCTGGTTTGCTTCTGGGCATTTCTCTCTCTCCTGATTATTCTGCTGGGCTCAGCCGCCGATGCCGAGAAGGCGCTTCATGCGCGGTTCTTCGGTGGGTCCGACGTAGAAAGCACCGCCCTGGCGGCGCTTCATCTCGGGCTTCTTTTTGCCCATGATATGGTTCTTGTTCGCGCCCTTGCGCTTCAGCTTGCCATTGGCGGTGACTTTGAACCGCTTCTTCGCTCCGCTGTGGGTCTTCATTTTCGGCATGTTCTGATTTCCTTTAAGTACTAGAAATTACACTTGTCCGGCGGAAGAGACTTCCCGGTTTTCGCCGGACTCTCCCTTGGCGCCCTCGGATGCGGCCGGCGTTTCCGTCGCCGGTTCGGCAGCCGCCGCCGTTTCCGCTGCACCTTCGGCGCCCGGGGCCTTCGGCGCCGATGGCGCTTTCGGCTTGGCCGGCACGGAAATGTGGTGCTTGACCGGAGCGAAAATCGTCGTCACGTTACGGCCCTCTTGAATGGAGCCGGTTTCCGCCTGTCCCACGCCGCTCAGGTCCACGGTCATTTTCCGCAACCAGCGGGATCCGAATTCCATGTGGGCCATTTCACGGCCGCGGAAAACCACCGTTGCCTTGACCTTAAAGCCTTTTTCCAGGAACTCTTTCGCCTGAACGAGGCGGTAATTATAGTCATTTTCTCCCGTTTTGGGATGGAACTTGATTTCCTTGACCTTGATTACATGCTGCTTGGCCTTGGAAGCCTTGGCTTTTTTGGAAATTTCGTATTTGTATTTGCCGAAATCCATGATTCGGCAAACCGGAGGCTGGGCGGTGGGAGACACTTCCACCAGATCCAGGCCCTTTTCCTTGGCCCTTTCAATGGCGGTCGGTACCGTGAGCACCCCCAATTGCTTTCCATCGGCGTCGATGACGCGCACCTCATAGGTGCGGATATGTTCATTAATGCGGATGGTTTCTTTGGGGGCGCTAAAAAACGGTCTTCTCTGCAATCTCTACCTTTCGTTGGGGCCCTATGTCCCCCACTGTACTTGCTTGCCAAACGGGGTTCAGGCCCGGGAGGAAATCTCCAATTTAAATTTTTCCAGGGCTTCGTCTAACGAAAAAGCGCCCAAGTCCCCGGTTTTGCGCTTCCGAAGGGAGATTTTGCCGGATTGTATTTCCTTCTCCCCCAAAATGACCAGGTATGGAACCTTTTCCCGCTCCCCTTCCCGGATTTTGAATCCGATTTTGTCGTTGCGGACATCCACCTCGGAAAGCAGCCCCGCATCCAGGAATCGGGTGTTCAATGCATGGGCCTGATCCAGATACTTCTCGGAAACGGGCAGAATGCGGATCTGCTGGGGATTCATCCAAAGGGGTAAATCTCCCCCGAAATTCTCGATCAGGATGGCGATGAAGCGTTCCAGAGATCCGAAAACGGCCCTATGCAGCATGACCGGAGGGATTTTGGAACCGTCCGAGGCCACGTATTCCGCTCCGAGGCGATCCGCGGTGTTGAAATCCACCTGGATGGTACCGCATTGCCAATGCCGTCCCAGCGAATCCTTCAAGGTGAATTCGAGCTTGGGTCCGTAGAAAGCGCCGTCGCCCGTATTCATGACATAATCCAAGTCGGCCCGGCGGCATGCTTCCTTGAGGGCCGCTTCGGCCTTATCCCATACCTCGTCGCTTCCCACCCTTTTCTCGGGCCGATCGGCCAGTTTCACGATGATGTCGGTGAAGCCGAAATCGGCGTACACCTCTTGGAGAAGACGGCAGAAATCGGCAACCTCGTCGGCGATTTGATCCACGGTGCAGAAAATATGCGCGTCGTCCTGGGTGAACCCGCGCACGCGCATCAGGCCGTGGATGGCGCCGGCCAATTCGTTGCGATGGCATTTGCCGAATTCGGCCATGCGCACGGGCAGATCGCGGAACGATTTCGTGCCCTGCTTGAATATCTCCACATGGCAGGGGCAGTTCATAGGCTTGATGACGTATTCGCGGTTCTCGCTGGTGGTGAAGAACATCAGGTCCGCGTAATTGGCCACATGGCCGGATTTCACGTACAGGTTCTTTTCCACGACCTCGGGGGTGCGGACCTCATGATATCCGCGGCGGGATAGCTTGGCGCGAATGTAGTCCACCAGGGTCGAGTACAGCTTCCAGCCGCGCGCATGCCAGAACACCATGCCCGGCGAACCCTCTTCGAGGTGGAAATAATCCAACTCGCGGCCCACCTTGCGATGATCGCGCTTCTTCGCCTCTTCCAACTGGAAGAGATGCTTCTCCAGTTCGTCCTTGGTCAGGAAGGCCGTAGCGTAGATGCGCTGGAGCATGGGGCGCTTTTCGTCGCCGCGCCAATAGGCGCCGGCCACGGAAAGCAGCTTGAAATGCTGGAGTTTGCCGGTGGAAGGCACATGCGGACCGCGGCAAAGATCCGAAAACGATCCATGCTTATAGAAGCTGACCGAATCGTCGGTCCACTCCTCCATCATTTCCACCTTGTACGGTTCGCTATGGGCGGGATCCTGATAATGGGCGATGGCCTGTGAGCGCGGCATTTCGGATCGCTCCACGGCATAATCCCGCTTGGCCAGCTCCTTCATCTTCTCTTCGATCGCGGGGAAGTCGTCGGGGCTGAATTTATGCGTCGAGTCGAAATCGTAATAGAACCCGTTCTCGATCACGGGGCCGATGGTGAGCAAGGTGCCGGGGAACAATTCGGTCACGGCCATGGCCATGAGATGGGCCGCGGAATGGCGGATGATTTCCAGGGATTCCGGATTCTGATGGGTCAGGACGCGCAGAGAGCCGTCCGCGGTCACGGTGCGGGAAAGGTCGAGCAGTTTGCCGTCGTATTCCGCGGCCAATGCGCTTTTCGCCAGGCCCGGTCCGATGCGCTTGACCACATCCAGGAAGGTGCTTCCGGATTCGACTTCCAATACTGAATTATTGGGCAGGGTGACTTTCACAGTGGACAAGGGAGTTCCCCCAAAAACCCATGAAATTAGAAAGAACGGCACAGGGTGGCAATTTGGGCGGGAGTTGCGATCGGGCCTGGAAGCCCATGAAGGGCGGGAAAGAAAACCTGGACGATACTGGACTCGAACCAGTGACCCCTACCATGTCAAGGTAATACTCTAACCAGCTGAGCTAATCGTCCGGTATTTCAAGGCGCCGGCTGACAAGGCCGGGGCAGGAAAATTAAATCCGGCGCATCCTTCTGTCAATCGCAGCGACTATGCCCCGGGCGGGAGATGCGGGGTGGGAATTGCGGATATTAATAGATTTCCCCTTTCGCAGGCCCGGGAGGCCGGAATCATCATGGGCAAAGCGCTTTTCATCACCGGCACCGGCACCGACGTAGGCAAATCCTCCCTGAGCCTGGCCCTATTGCTTTGGGCCCGGGAACGGGGATTGCCCGCTGCATACGCAAAGCCGGTCCAATGCGGATTCTCCGATTTCGGCGATCCAGCCATAAGAGGCGGCGACGCCGATTGGATCGGCCTGGTGTCGGGGGAGCCGCAACCGGCCCATGTCATTTACAGGTTACGCATGCCCGCCTCCCCCCACCTGGCCGCGGAAAGGGAAGGCATCGTCCTCGATCCCGCCCGCATCCGGCGCGACCTGGAGTCCCTCAGGGAGGCCGGCGGATTGCTCGTGGTGGAAGGGGCCGGAGGCGCGGCCGTACCCTTGAACCGGCAGGGAGATTCCCTGGCCCAATCCGCCGCATCCCTGTCCATGCCCTGCCTCCTGGCCTGCGCTCCCGGGCTGGGGACCCTGCACCATACGCTCTCCACTGTGGCCTATTTGAAATCCATCGCCGCTCCCGTCGCCGGTTTCGCCTTCTGCCACAGGGAACCGGCCATACCGGTTATAGGCGAGGACAATCGCCGCACCCTTGAGGATTTGACGGGCCTGCCCTTTTTCGGGGCTCTCCCCTACTCGGCCCAGGTCGCCATGGCCCAACCCTTTTCCCGGGAAGAGGCTTCGGCCTGGATCGCGCCCCTGGCCGGCCAACTGGACTCATGGTGGAAACGGCCGGACGCATGAACGCGGATCCTTTCGGATCGGCCCTGGAGGGCCTGCGGGAAAAACACCTCCTGCGTTCCCTGTCCGCCTGCGAGGGCCTGCCCGGCAAATACATTGAGCGGGAGGGCCGGCGCTGCCTGAACCTCGGCTCCAACGATTATCTGGGATTATCCGGACACCCCGCCGTGAAAAAAGCCGCGGCGGACGCCGCGCTGCGCCACGGCGCCGGAGCCGGAGGGTCGCGCCTGCTGGGCGGCGGATTGGCCCTGCACCGGGAGCTGGAAGCGGCGGTGGCGGCCTATAGGCCGCTGGGAAAGGCCCTGCTTTTCAATACCGGATTCATGGCAAACCTGGGCGTCATCCGGGCGCTGGCGCCCCTGTTGGGCCCCGTATTCAGCGACAAGCTCAACCATGCCAGCGTGGCCGACGCTTTGCGCGCGGGCCCGGAGCCGTTCCACCGTTACCGTCATCGCGATATGAGGCATCTTGAAATCCTTCTGAAGAAACATTTGCAAGGGGATGCGATCGGACCGGAGGGCGGCCCCGGCCTGGTGTGCAGCGAAACCTTGTTCAGCATGGACGGGGATTTCGCGCCCCTGGGTGAACTGCTCGCCTTGCAGGCCAGGTACGGCTTCTATCTCTATCTCGACGAAGCGCATTCCACCGGATGCTATCCCGTCCCAATGGCCGAGGCGCTGCGGGCGGGAGCGGCCTCCGGGCGCATCATCCTCATGGGAACATTCGGAAAAGCCTTCGGAGGCTTCGGAGCCTATGTGGCGGGGCCATCCGGAGCCATCGACTACCTGGTCAACTCCGCGCGCGCCTTCATCTTCAGTACCGCCTTGCCGCCCGCCGTGCTGGGCGCCGCCCTGGCGGCGCTGGAAACCGCCGGGAGAGAATCCTGGCGGCGCGAGAAATTGGCCGAAACCGCCGCCGCCGCCCGCGCGCTTTTCCAAAGCCGGGGTCTCGACATCGGCTCCAGCGAAAGCCATATCATTCCCGTGATCGCCGGGTCCAACCGCGCAGCCTTACGCTTGTCCGCCGCCCTGTTCCACGCGGGCTACCACGCCCCGCCCGTGCGCCATCCCACGGTTCCGGAAGGCCGGGCCCGGGTGCGGATAAACCTCACCAGCGAAATGGAAGTCCGGGAAATGCGGCCGCTGGCCGAGGCCGTGTCCAGGGCCTTGTCCACGGACTTGCCCGACGCCCGGGCCGATACGGGGGCCGAGGATGCCGCCAAGGATCCCGATGGTTGAGCCCCTTGTTTCGGGACCCGGGCCGGTTCTCTGGCTGGGAGGCTGGGCTTCCGGTCTGGCCTGTTGGCGCAGCGATCTGGAAACGCTTTACCCCGGGCGGGAGCATGTCTTCCTCGACGCCCATGACTTGCTGGAGGATCCGGACCTGCTCGCCGCGGCCGCGGCCGGCTTGCCCGCCGACGGCGTGTTGGCGGCTTGGTCCCTGGGCAGCCTTCTCGTCCATAGGGCCCTGGAAGCAGGTTCCTTCGTTCCATCCTGCCGCGTGATATCCGTTTCCCCCATTTTCGACTTTTGCGCCAAGGACGGGCCATGGCCGCGCGCGGCCGTGATGCGCATGGCCCGCAGGCTTCGGCGCGAGCGGGAGGCCGTGCTCGCCGAATTCTGGAACCTGGTAAAAGGCGGATCCCCGGTTTCCCCGGCGCAGGAAGAATCCTGGCATGGGCAAACGAGGCGTTATCCCACCGCATCCCTGGCGCAAGGGCTGGAGGTGTTGGCCGGAACCTCGATACGGATTCCGCCCAGCGGCCGGCCCGGGCATGCCGCCGGCCATTTCCATTTGGCGAGTTTTCGGGATCCCCTGGCCCCGCCGCCGGGCGGCGCCATCCCCTCCGGTGATTGGATGGCCTATGAACGCGGCCATCTGCCCTTCCTGGATTATCCGGAGTTAATGGGCTCCTTGCTGTCCGGAATCCGAAGAGAGGCTTTACCATGACCTTCCACTCGCTGCGCTTCGGCCGGGCCGCCGCCAGCTATGAAAACCATTCCCGCATCCAGGAAAGGATGGCCCGCGTCCTTTCGGAACTGGGGGGACCGGAAACCCTGCCTGTCGGCCGGGACACCGCGCGGGATCAGGCGACCGGAAACGGGACGCCGGACGGCTTTCCCGGGCGCATACTGGAAATGGGCTGCGGAACCGGCCTCCTGACCCGCAAGGTGCGGGCGCTCCATCCCGATGCGGTGCTGGTCGTCACGGATGCCGCCCCATTGATGATCGAACGGGCGCGGACGAATCTGGCGGCGATGGATACCGGGACATCCGGCAGGATCCATTGGATCGCCTTCGAGGCTTCCGGAGAATCCGGGACGTCCGGAATGTCCGGCGCGGATGCCAAGCCCGAGTCCGTCGGGGATTTTTCCCCTTATGATCTGGCGGCCAGCAACGCCCTGGTGCAATGGTTCCCCGATCTGGCGCGCCACTTCGCCATGGTCCGCTCCCTGCTCGCTCCGGGCGGCGCCTACCTGGTATCGGGTTTCGCCCGCGACAATTTCCCCGAGCTCAACGCCATCCTCCGCGAACCCCCGTTCTGCTACCCCGGGGCTCCCGGACACACGCAAGCCGAAGTCGGGGCGGCGGCCGCGAAGGCCGGTTTCGCCCTGGAACGCTGGAAGATGGAAGCCGTGGAAGCCGTACTGCCTTCGGCCCGGGAGTTCCTGGAATCCATCAAGGCGCTGGGATCGGCCAGACGCCCCGTGGAAGGAAAACCCCTGACCCGGGAACGCCTCAAAAAGCTGATCGATACGTACCAGGAACGTTACCGTTGCGACGGAGGCGTGAAAGTCACATGGAGGCCATGGTACGCCGCCCTGCGCAAACCCGGCTGAACGGACCCTTCAGCGCGGATCCGCGGCGCCACCGATTACCCGGCGGCCGCTTTCAGCCTTGCGTGCCGCGGGCGTAATCCTTGAGGGCGGCGGCGTCCTCCGATTTCAGAAGCTTGTCGAAATAGGCGATGGTCTTTTCCAGGCCTTGCTTCAACTCGACCTTGGGGGCCCATCCCAGCTCCCGGCGGGCCAGGGTGATATCCGGC
>Ga0079224_100012697_pt1 | contig 11678 bp, 8 predicted proteins | sample Stecom2015_FD_80414 | JGI IMG/M metagenome (GOLD analysis project Ga0079224, IMG submission 80414) | Agricultural soil microbial communities from Utah to study Nitrogen management - Steer compost 2015 | ecosystem: Environmental > Terrestrial > Soil > Agricultural land | place: USA: Utah...
GTAGTCGACCGCGTCGCTCAGGGTGCGGCCCTCGATGATCTGGTGGATGATCAGGGCGAGGGCGCCGGCGGCGAGGTACCCGCTCGAGTGGCCGTGGGTGATCGCGGCAGTCTCGCAACCGATGCGGAAGGGGTCGGCCCCGTCCGTGAAGAGCCCGGCGGGCGCGGCGCGCATCACCCCGCCGCACCCCTTGCTCTCGTTGATCGGGGCCTCGACGGTCCCCATTCGGCCACTCTGCAGGGCGGAGAGGCAGGTCCACCCCGGGGCGCGCTGGGCGTGGAGTTCCGGGAGGCGAACGAGCCACCCGTCGAGGGGGAGGGGGCGACGGAGACGGGGAGTTCGACCCCCTGGGTGTGGAGCCAGCGGAGATAGGCCCTGTGGACGACGTTGGCGAGGTCACCGCTCCCGCGTATCCGCTGGCGGTGGTGGGCACGGAGGAGCCCCTCGGCGGTGAAGAGGGTCATCTGGGTGTCGTCGGTGATCGCGCCGAGGGGGCGGCCGTGGGCCTCGGTGAAGTCGGCGATCCCCTCGGGACCGAACACCGCGCGGATCTTGTAGAGGCTCAGGTGCTCGACGGGGGCGCCGAGCGCATCGCCGACCGCCCCGCCGAGGAGGCAGCCGCGGAAGTGGGTGGGGGTGCGTCGTGTCGTCGGGATCATCATGGCCTGTGGTCGCGCTCCTCCAACGGTTCGTGGTGTGGTCTATACCGAAATATATCGGGGAGCTCTGACAGTCTCGGGGCGCGAAGATCCGGGTCGAGGAGGAGATTGCTCGCGACCTCGTCTCCTTATTATGCTGGTCGGAAAGTACCGCGGGTTGCTGGATGGCCGACCCGCGCCCCTTCCGCCCGAGCCTGTAGATGAACGTCGATCAGCGGGTCCGCGCTGCCGCCTTCCGCTACCGGGGGACGAAGCCGGATCACCAGGACAACGTCGGGCTCCGACGCGCTATGCGGCGCGGGGTTCCACTGGTCTGTCTCTTCGGGATCGTCCGCGGGCGCTACCTCCCGATCTGGCCGGTCTACGTGGTGGGCGACGACCCCGGCGACCTCGCCTTCACCGTAGCCGTGGACGACCGGCGGTTCGCCGCTGCGGAGCTGGACGACGTCGCCGAGGAGATCCAGCGGGCATACGTGACGCGCACCGTCGTGCAGCGGCTGCACCAGCGCTCGTTCCGCGAGCGGGTCCTCGCGGCGTACAGGGAGCAGTGCGCGATGTGCCGGCTCCGGCACGCCGACCTCCTCGATGCGGCGCACATCGTCTCGGACAGCGAGCGCGGCAAGGCCATCGTCTCCAACGGGCTCGCCCTCTGCAAGCTGCACCACGCCGCCTTCGACCGGCACATCCTGGGGGTGCGCCCCGACCTGATCGTCGAGGTCCGGCGGGATATCCTCGAAGAGGTCGACGGCCCAATGCTGCGCCACGGGCTCCAGGAGCTGCACGGGAGCCGGCTCATCGTCCCGCGCTCCGTGGAGCACCGGCCGCGGCCGGAGTTCCTCGAGGCCCGCTACGAGCGGTTCCGCAAGGCGAGCTGACTGGGGTCCGGGCTGCTTGCGCGCAGCAAGGAGGACTTCGCCCGCCGCTCATCGGAGATCGCGGTCGTCCGGGCTACTTGCGCGCGGCAAGGAGAGGTCTGTGGGGAAGGAGGATCGACGGTGGCGACCTGGCTCCTTACTCGGAAACCCGGTCCGGTCGGCAGGGCAGGGGCAGCCTCACCAGCTCCGCGGGGCCCCTGCACGCCACCAGGTAGAACACCCCGCCCTCGTACCAGAAGATCGCGACCTGGCGGAACTCCGCGCCGAGCGAGCGCGCCTCGTCCAGCGGCATCGCGACCGCGACGCTGTGCTCCTGGTGTGACGCGTCGGGCGAGCGGCCGATCACTTCGCGGTACCCCAGGCCTCGCCCGACGAGCTCGCGGCGCAGCCGCTCGCCGGAGCGGCGGTTCACGTCGGGGTCGACGACGCGGCCGTCGGGATTGTCGGCGGTGATGATGGCGAAGGCCTGTGCGCCGACGTGCGCCTCGACCGCGGCGCGCTGCTCCGGCGTGAGCGGTTCGCGCAGGTCGAGGGTCGGGCCATCGTCGAAGTCGAGGACCGTGTTCGCATAAACGACGGTGTTCACGCCGCTACGATAGGGGCGGCACCCGTCGCCCGCCAGGCCGCCCGCCCCGATCCGCGCTACTCCCGCAACGCCATCACCGGCTGGACCGCCGCCGCGCGGCGGGCCGGCAGGTACCCCGCCCCGAGCGCGATCGCGCGCACGACTTCGGCGGGATCGTGTGCGGTGCGGACGTAGAAGGTCAGCGAGCCGACCTCCGGGTCCTGGCGATAGGGCGTGAAGAAGAGCGGCGGGACGTCCTCCTTCACGGCGCTGTACTTGGCGTCCTGCACGATGCCGACGATCTCGACGTCGGGCCGCGGCGTGGCGCCGATCGCGATCCTCGTGCCGATGGCGTCGCGGCCGAGGCCGAAGGTCCGGGCGAAGGTCTCGTTCACGATGGCGATGCGCGGCGCGCCGAGGTCGTCGGCCTCGGTGAACTCGCGCCCGGCCACGAGCGGCACGTCCAGCGCGCGGAAGAAGCCGGGGCCGACGCGGTTGAAGAGGACGAAGAGCGGGGCCTGCGTCTCGACGCCCTCGATGGCGATGTTCGCGCTCCAGCGGGTGTCGGCGAGGAGCGGGACGACCGCGCCGACGACGTGGGTCACGCCCGGGAGCGCGGCGAGTGCGTCCTCGACCTCGCGGAAGAGCGCGCGCCGCTCCTCGGGCGCGTAGCCGTTCAGCTCGGGCGAGAGGGTGAAGGACACAATGTTCTCGGTCCGCACGCCCAGCTCGACGCGGGTGACGTTGATGAGGCTGCGCAGGAAGAGGCCGGCGGTGACCAGGAGCATCATCGCGAGCGCGACCTGTCCGGTCACGAGCGTCGTCCGGAACCGCGCGCTCCGCCGCCCGCCGGTGTGGTGCACGGCGCCCGTGCGCAGCGCCGTCGCCAGCTCCGTCCGCGTGCCGTGCAGCGCCGGCGCGAGCCCGGAGAGGAGCCCCGTACCGAGGGCGACGGCGGCGGTGAAGACGACGACGGACGCCCCGAGCTCGAGGCGCAACAGGCTCACCACCTCGCTGGGCAGGATCGAGGCGACGAGCGCGAGCGTCCACTGCGCGACGAGCAGCCCCGCCACGCCGCCGAGCGCCGCGAGCACGAGCGACTCTGTCAGGAGCTGCGCCGCGATCCGCGAACGGCTGGCGCCGAGTGAGAGGCGCACGACCATCTCCGTCGACCGGGCCGCGCCTCGCGCGAGGAGCAGGTTCGCGATGTTCGTGCAGGCGATCAGCAGCACGACGCCGGTGATCACGAGGAGCAGCGTGAGCGGCGTGCTCGCCTCCGCGTGCACCAGGCTCTGCCCCCGGCTCCCCGGCTCGAGGACGATCGACTTCTCGAGGAACGCCGCCCGCGTCGCGTCGTCCACCGGCGGGATGAGCGGCGCCTCGACCTCCCGAACGATCGGCCGATACACCCCGTCCAGCACCGTGCGCGCCTGCTCGAGGGTGACGCCGGGCCGCAGCCGGCCGAAGGCGTAGACCCAGTGGCTGGTCCGGTCGTCGAAGCCGTCGAACCACGGCGAGAGCTCGCCGCGCATCGTGATCGGCACGAAGCCGCGGGGCCGCACGCCGAGCGTCGTGCCGGTGAAGCCGCGGGGCGCGACGCCGACCACCGTCAGCGGCACGCCGTTGACGAGGATCGACTCGCCGACCACGCCAGGGTCGCCGCCCAGCTGCGCCTGCCAGTAGTCGTAGGCCAGGACCGCGACGAGGTGCGCGCCGATCGCGTCGTCGTCCGACGAATCGAGGAGACGGCCCAGCGCGGGGCTCAGCCCGAGCACGCGGAAGTACGAGCCCGAGACGAGCATGACCTGGCCGCTCACGGTGTTCCCGGCGAAGGTCAGGTTCGCGCCGGTGCTCCGGTGCGCGGCCAGGTCGATGGACTCGGCGCCGGCCGCCTCGAGGTCGCGGTACATCGGGTAGCTGAGGATCGCCTCGATGCCGCCCGCCGCGCCGCTCGACGTCGAGCCCGGCTTCGGCCCCGGCGTCACGACGTTGACCAGACGATCCGGCTCGGCGACCGGGAGCGGGCGCACCAGGATCTGGTCGAAGAGCGAATAGATCGCCGCGTTCGCGCCGATCCCGAGCGCCAGCGTGAGCACGGCGACGGTGCTGACGAACGGCGTCCGGACGAGGAGCCGGACGGCGTGCCTCAGGTCGTGCATCGTGGCCTCGATGGATGTCGGTGAACGATGCCGCGCCTGCCGGCGCGATCCGACGCACGAAGGGCAAGAACTTCGCCGCGACGTCGCGGCTGGCGTAAAGCTAATCGAATCGGGCGGTAACGCGAGGGCGAGGGGTGGGCGCGGGGCGAGGCGGGTGCCCGCATCCGGGACGCGGCGTCCCGGGATCGGACGCCCGGCCCGGGGCGTGATAGCCGGATGGGTCAACTCTAGACATTGGAACCGGGTCCGCCGGGAATGCCGCCCATCCACGCGCCGTTCAGCGGGACCTGGTCCGCCAGCTAGGCCGCTTGCCCGCCGGATGCTTGCTCTCGACCGTGCCCTCGCCCTACCTTCGAAGCCCCACCGCCCAGCCGTCCTCTCACTGACGACGGTCATCGGAGCAAAGCTCCTCGGTCGACCCCAACAAGGATGGAGAGATGACCAGCGCTCTCGCCCGTGCTCCTCGACGCGTCGCGCCCGACCTGCGTGGTCCGCAAAGGCTCGCGATCCTCCTCGCCCTCGCGGTTATCCTGGCTGCATGTGGCGCGGGGGACGGCGGGGCGGGGATCGATCGGGACTGGGTGGCGGTGCACGACACGGTCGGCGACACGATCATCGTCCGGACGGTCGCGGGGAGCGTCTGGCGCGGTGAGGCGCGCCTGGTGCCGGAGGTCACGATCGGCACCCTCGAAGGCGAGGACGCCTACATGTTCGGCAGGATCAACGCGATCGCCGTCGATGACGCGGGCGCGATCTACGTCTACGACGCCCAGGCGAGGGCGCTGCGCAAGTACGGGCCGGACGGCGAGTACCTGATGACGATCGGCCGCGCAGGGCAGGGGCCCGGCGAGTACCGGAACCCGGACAGCGGGCTCGGGATCCTGCCCGACGGCCGAATCGTCCTCCGCGATCCCGGCAACGCACGGTTCCAGCTCTACACCGCCGATGGCGCACCGGCGGGGACCGTGCCGCTGCGAGGCGGATACATGACCACCGACCCGTTGGTGATCGACGCGGAGGGCGGCATCTACACACCGGCGATCCTGGGGGCGGTCGGACCCGATCAGCCGTTGCAGATGGGGATGGTGCGGTACCGTCCCGACGGCCAGCCAGGCGACACCGTCGTACAACCGACGTGGGGTGGTGAGGCCCCGCTTCAGCTCGGCGACACCGTCGTGCAACCGAAGTGGGGCGAGGATCCTCCCGAGCTCACCGCCACGATGGAGGGAGGTTTCAGCCGGCGGCCCGTGCCCTTCGCGCCGAGGTCGGTCTCGGCGTTCAGCCCGATCGGGCAGTTCCTGGGTGGCTTCTCCGATCGCTACGCGTTGCACGTTCCGCAGCCGGACGGGCGGATCCTGAGGATCGAGCGAACGGTCGAGCCGGTGCCCGTCCACCCCGAGGAGCGGGAGCGTGCGGAGCGCCTGACCATCCGGGCCATGCGGAGGGTCCAGTCCGATTGGCGTTGGAACGGTCCTTCGATTCCCGGCACGAAGCCGGTCTTTCATGCCATTCAGGTCGGCCAGGACGGTCGCCTCTGGGTCGCGGTGAGTCAGCCCGCCGAGCCGGTCCCCGCCGACGAGATCGAGGAGCCGGATGACGACCTCCCGCCGCAGCGCTGGCGCGAGCCCCTCGTCTACGACGTCTTCGAGGCCGACGGCCGCTACCTCGGGCCCGTGCGCGTGCCCGCCGGGTTCCAGCCCTACCCCCACCCCGTCTTCCGCGGCGACCACGTCTGGGCCGTCGTCCTCGGCGAGTTCGACGTGCCGACCATCACCCGGTTCCGGATCGAACACTGACCCATGCCTCGGCCGCCCATTCGAAGTCCGGTTCCGGCGCGTATCTCCCGGGCACGGCTGTTATACTCCGGGCATGAACGCTCGCCTGCTTGACTCGAGTCCGACCCTGGCGGGTTCGACCGGCCTCCCGGTGGACGTCTGCGTCCGCGCGCTCGAGGCGCGGGATGCACGCTTCGACGGCGTCTTCTTCGTCGGGATCGTGTCGACGGGGATCTACTGTCGGCCGATCTGCCCGGCGCGGGTCTCGCGCCCGGAGCACCGCCGCTTCTTCCGCAGCGCGGCCGAGGCGGAGCGGAACGGGTTCCGACCGTGCCGCCGCTGCCGGCCGGAGCTCGCGCCGGGGCGCGCGTTGGTCGACGCGGTCCCGCGCCTCGCGCACGAGGCGTCGCGACGGATCGCGGGCGGCGCGCTGAACGGCCGCAGCGTCGGCGACCTCGCCCGCGAGCTTTGCGTGAGCGAGCGGCACCTGCGCCGCGCGCTGCGGGCCGAGCTCGGTGTCTCGCCGCTCGAACTCGCCCGCACGCACCGGCTCCTCCTCGCCAAGCAGCTCCTGACCGACACGACGCTCCCGCTGACGCGGATCGCCTTCGCCAGCGGGTTCCAGAGCGTGCGGAGCTTCCAGGCCGCCTTCCGCAAGCACTACCGGATGGCGCCGCGCGAGCTGCGGCGAGCGGCGACGACGGCCGGGCCTGCGGTCGTCGTGAGCGGTCGCGGGCCGGGCGGTCTTTCCGCGGCCGGCGAACCGCGTGTCCCTGCTGCGGTCCGCGTGAGCCGTCGCGACTCGCGCATCCCTGCCGCGGCGGGCGCCCCGCGCAACCCTTCCGCGACCGGCGACCTGCGCAACCCTGCCGCGACCGGCGAGATGCAGGTCCCTGCCGCGGCCGGCCTCCGTTCACGCGCCGGGTCAGCGTCCGCGAGCAGGAACGGCCGGTCGAACGGCGGAGCGTTCGCGACGGACGGCCCCGACGCGCTCTCCCTGCGGCTCGCCTACCGCCCACCCCTCGACTGGCCGTCGCTCCTCGACGTCCTGCGCGCCGGCGCGCTGCCCGGCGTCGAGATCGTCGACGCGCGGCGGTACACCCGCCTCGTCGCGATCGACGGGCACGTCGGACAGCTGACCGTCGAGCCAGCAAGAGGCGATGGCCTCCGGGCGACGGTCACGACCTCGCTCCTCCCCGTCCTCATGCCGCTGATCCAGCGCATACGACGCGCTTTCGATCTCGATGCGAACCCCGCGGAGGTCGACGCGCACCTCCGTGAGGGCGGGCTCGGCGCGCTCGTCGACCGGAGACCGGGGCTGCGGCTGCCCGGCGCGTGGGACGGCTTCGAGGCCGTTTTCCGGTCCGTGATCGAGTCGGTCGATCCGCCCCGAGGCCCGGTCGCCGCGCGGCTGATCGAGGAACTCGGCGAGCCGGTGGTCACCGGGGTCCCGGGGCTCTTCCGCCTGGTCCCCGAGGCGGGGCGCGTCGCGAAGGCCGGAGTCGACGCGCTCGCGGCGCTGGGCTTGCCGACGGAGGCCGCGGCCACCCTCGTCGCGCTCGCCCGCCGCTGCGCGGACGGGACGCTCCCGCTCCACCCCGGCGCCGACGGCGGCGCGGCGTACGACGCACTCCTCGACGTCGACGGCGTCGAGCCGCGTCTCGCGGCGAGGATCGCGACGCGCGCCACCGGCTGGCCGGACCTGTTCCCCGCCGACGAGCCCGCGCTCCTGCGCGCGGCCGGCGCACGCGACCCGCAAGAGCTGCTCGAACGCTCCGCGGCCTGGCGACCCTGGCGAGGCTACGCCGCGCTGCACCTCCTCCTTGCCGACGCCCATCGCGCCCCCGCGTCGCCCACGCAGAGGTCGTGAATGCACTGTACGCGACTCGATCGAATCGCATTCCTCGCCGTCGCGGCGCTCCTCGTCCTCGCCGGCTCCGCGTTCTTCGCGCTCCGCGCCGACGGCGGAACACGCGCCGCGCCGAGCCACGACCGCCCCCTGGAGGCTGCCGTGCCGCCTCGTGCCGACGAGATGCCGGAACCCATGGCCCTCGCAGACGAGATGCGAGGATCGGCTCACGGCGCAGACGACATGCGAGGACCCACCATCGGCGCGGGTGACAAGTCTGCGTCCATTCCCCGCACGGACGAGGTGCAAGGCCCCACGCTCCGCGCACCGGTCCACGCAGGTGAAAAGTCCCAACCCACTCCCCGTGCAGGTGCAATGCGAGAAGCCACGCCGCGTGATGATGAGATGCACACGCCCCGGACCCGCGCCGTCGAGATCCGGACGTACACCCTCGCGCCCGGCACGGGCGCCGAGTTCCACCGGCTCGTCATCGAGCGGTCGATCCCGCTCCTCGAACGGTTCGGCGTCGACGTCGTCGCCTACGGCCCGTCGCTGCACGACCCCGACAGCTACATCCTGATCCGCGCCTTCGACAGCGTCGCCGCGCGCCAGGCCGCGGACGAGGCGTTCTACTCGAGCGACGCGTGGCGCAGCGGGCCCCGCGACGAGATCCTCGCCCGCATCGTGTCCTACTCGACCGTCGTCGTCGAACTCGACGAAGCCACGGTCGACGGGCTGCGGGCCATGGTCGGCGGCGCGGAGCGAACGGCCGCCCGGTAGCCCACCCGCCCACGCGCCGCGCCTCACATGCGCGTGGCCCAGAATAGACATGCGTGCGGCCCGGGCAGGCCAGGCGAGTGCAGGCGGACATGGGCATGGCCCCGATAGATATGCGCGCATCCCAGGCAGAACCGGCGGGCTAGAGCGGTCGATCTCCCACGGAACCGCGGGTTGGGCGATTCGTGGGAGATTCGCCATACATAGTGCGGCGATTCTCCCAGTCGTCGCCGCAGACTCGGTTCTCCGGGAGATCGACCGGAATAGGTGAGGACGATCTCCCGGAGATCGCACACGGGGCCAATCTTTGGGAGATTCGCCGTAAGCATCGGCCGACCGGGCCCCGCATCCGCCGCCCCTTCTCCATTGACCGCCTCCGCCTGCACTCCACCTCCGCCTCCACTTTCACATCCACCTCCGGCAGCCGGTGGGCAGGCGCTACGGCGGCTCAGGGGACCATCCGACGAATGTCGGCGACCTTCTGGGGCCGTGTATCGGCGCCAAAGGGGGATGATGGGGCTAAAGCAACCCCGGGCCCTCGTCACGTATCCAATACGTTCGCGTGGGGCGAAGTCCGCGGCGCGTGTGTCGCGGGCGCCGGGCCTGACGGGCGGCTGGCCGGCGGTGTCGGACCTCCGTCGACGCGTTGTGACATCGACTCTGGATCGCGTTGTCATACCGTCAGCCGACCGCACTGTCGCCACGCCGGCCGAAGGGGGCGCCACACCGAATCCGTCGGCCGGCTTCGTCGACCGAGCGAGAGACCCGAATCCCGAGGGAATGAAATGTCGACACAGAGCAGCCGCAGTCGTCTCTCCGTTCCGCTGTTCCTCGCCCTCGCCACGCTGATCGTGTCGAGGCCGGCGCATCCGCAGCGCCCGGCGGAGCAGGGTTCCGAGGAGGCGCGCGCCGCCGAGCAGGGTGCGGCCGGCTCGTGGGAGGGCGCCCTCACCATCGACGACCACCTGTACCCCGTCATGGTCACCCTGGTGAACTTGGAGGGCGGCTGGAGCGGTCGCTTCTCGTACCCTGTCGGGGGGATCACCGACATGCCGCTCCACTCGGCGAGGGTCGCGGGCGACACGGTCGAGTTCGCGTTCCGCCCGGGGTACGCCTTCCGCGGCGTCCTCACCACGTCGGGCGCGGTGGGCTACCGGGGCAGCGGCGGTGGGACCGGCCGCGCCGGGGTCGGCCGCGACCGCGCCAGCCACAACGGGACCCATGGCGGCGCGACCAGTGACGCCGGGACCAGCCGTACCGGGACGAGCCGTGACGGGACGAGCCGTGATGAGGCCAGCCGTGATGAGGCCAGCCGCGCCGGGACCAGCGGCGACGGGACCAGCGGCGACGGGACCAGCCGTGCCGGGAGCAGCCGCGGCGGGAGCAACCGCGACGGGACTAGGGCTGGGCGGCCCGTCGCCGAGGCGGCCGGGACCCGGGAGGCTGACGGACGCGTGATTGTGGGCGAGGCGACGCTCGACGGCCGCACGTTCCCCGGGGTACTGGCGCGGCCCGGGTCGCCGGTCGCGGAGGATCTGGCGCGGCGCGTGCGCGAGGCGATCAACGCGGCGAGGAGCGCGCCGCTGGTCGAGGTCGCGCGCGGGCCGGGCGCGGAGCGGATCGATGCGACGGCGCTCGGGCGGCTGCTCGACGCGGCGTGGCGGGCGAACTCGGATGCCGTCGTCGTCCTCCACGACGGCGAGCTGGTCGGCGAGTGGTACAAGGGGGGCGCGAGCAAGCGGATCGAGGCGATGTCGGTCACGAAGTCGGTCGCCAACCTGGCGATCGGGCGACTGGTCACGCTGGGCGCGATCGCATCGATCGACCTCCCGGTGCACACCTACTACCCCGAGTGGCGCGAGGGCGTGAAGTCGCGGATCACGATCCGGCACCTCCTCGACCACACCTCCGGCCTGCGGACCGACCAGGGGACCGGCGAGATCTACGCGAGCCCCGACTTCGTCCGTCTCGCCCTCGACGCCGAGGTCACGAGCGAGCCGGGCACCGTCTTCTTCTACAACAACAAGGCGGTGAACCTGCTGGCCGGGATCGTCGAGCGGGCCGCGGGGAAGCGGCTGGACGTGTTCCTTCGGGACGATCTCTTCGCGCAGCTCGGGATCACGGACTTCACGTGGTCGCTGGACGCCGTCGGCAACCCGCACGTGATGGCGGGGCTCCAGATCCACGCGGCGGACCTCGCGAAGCTCGGTCAGCTCACCCTCGACCGCGGACTTTGGGAGGGCGAGCGGCTCATCGACGAGAGCTGGTTCGACGAGAGCCTGCGGGCGACGACATCGCTGAGCCCCTACTCCGGGCTCCTCTGGTGGTTGATCCCGGAGAAGCTGGTCCGCGTGATCGATGCCGAGACGATCCGCGCGCTGCGGGAGGCCGGGGTCGACGAGGCGGTCCTCGCACGGGTAGAACCGCTGAAGGGGCGCTACGAATCGGCAGATGAGCTCATCGCCGCGTACCGATCGGCGTTCGGCGACGACTGGCGCACGGCCATCATGGACGCGCTCGGGCCGCACTGGAACCTCCTCGTCCGCGCGAAGGTCGGCGAGATCGTCGGGTACCGGGCCGACGGATACCTCGGGCAGTTCATCATCATCTACCCAGCGGAGCGGCTGGTCGCGGTCCGGATGGTGGCCTCATCGCCCGCCTACAGGGAGGAGACGGATGGATTCGTGGAGTTCCAGGAGCTGGTGAGGGGGTTGGCCGGTCGTCGGTGAGCGGTTGTCAGTGGTCCGTGGTCAGTAGGCGGGAGGCAGGAGGCAGGAGGCAGGAGGCAGGAGCCGTCGTGGCGACCTGCCCCCCGGGCGGCGACCCTGGGGTGATGACCCTGGGGCCGATCCTAGGGCCGTTCCAGGGTCGTTCCAGGGCCGAATCTCCCCGGGCGATCCCCGTGATCCCCGTGATCCCCGTGATCCCCGTGATCCCCGTGATCCCCGTGATCCCCGTGATCCCCGTGATCCCCGTGATCCCCGGGCCGATCCCAGGGTTCTTCCCGGGGCGCGCCCAC